>Ga0136627_1000863_pt1 | contig 11879 bp, 11 predicted proteins | sample AntDrymUQ4892206_2_FD_104652 | JGI IMG/M metagenome (GOLD analysis project Ga0136627, IMG submission 104652) | Polar desert sand microbial communities from Dry Valleys, Antarctica - metaG UQ489 (22.06) | ecosystem: Environmental > Terrestrial > Soil > Desert | place: Antarctica: Dry Valley... | reverse complement strand
CGCCGTCCTGCTCCCCCGGCCGACGACGGCGCCGCCACTGATGATCGGTTCCACCGGAGAACGTGTCCTGCGCGCGGCGCTCGCCCACGCCGACGCCTGGAACATCTGGTACGACTGGTACGGCAACACCCCAGCGGGGTTCGCCACGCACAACGACCGCGTCAGCGGGCTCGTCAACGACGCCGGACGCGAGCAATCCGACGTCGCCCGCACCGCCACGGTGTTCGTCACCCTTGACGAGGGCATGCGCGATCGACCGCACACCCATGACGTGCCGGCGTTGACCGGGCCGCCCGAGACCATCGCCAGCGGACTCGCCGCGTTCTCGTCGGCAGGAGTCGACGAGGCGATCCTCGTCGTGAGCCCGAGCACCGAACGCACGATCAGAACGCTCGGCCACGCCCTCGCCGCACTCTGACCTCTCGACACGGCCGAGCAGGCCGCAGTCCGCTGCCCGGTGGCGCGTGTGTGTTCAGTTGGTGTCGGCGGTGGTGGTGCGTGGTGGGTGGAAGGTGATCGACCAGGGGTCGAGGCGTTAGCCGTGATGCACCTGCACCCACCGGCACTGGTCACAGCCTGGCGCCCGGCAGCCACCGTCGCGGTGTTCGACCAGGCGGCGGGTGCGATCGGGCACGATGTGCTGGGACCGTCCGACGCTGAATGGGACGCCGTCGGCGACGTAGACCGGTGTCACCGTCGCGTCGCAGAGATACAGGTCACGCAGCGCGTCGGGGACCCGCCAGCGGTCAGCGAACAACACCGACGTACCGCCGGGGTTCGGTGTGGACGTACTTGTTGACCCGGAACCGGTCACGACGGGCAGGATCCGCCACGGTGTCGAGGGAGCGGTTGGCGATCTCGACGAACGCCTCAGCCCCACGACACCCGCCGCTCGCCGTGGTGGAAGAGCTGGTCGCGGGTTTCGCGCATCGCTGATTCCGAGGACGAAGAGCCAGGAGGGGTTCTTGCGAGGGGTGTGGCTGCGGTCGAGCGACGGATCATCCGGTCGAGGAGTCGTGCTCTTCGACACCGAGGAACAGGCGAACGCCACCGCGGCACTCGCCCGGGAAGGGGCCACCGGCCGGCGCGCCGATCACGATGACGACGACGAGCGTCGAGACGTTCCGGGTCGTCGGGGAGGCCTGACTCTTCATGCGGGTCCGAACCCTCCGCCGTTCTCGGCGGAGCCCGATGGTCTCGCCGCCGTTAGCTCGTTCGATCCTTCACAGCTGCGGGTGGGACTCCCTCCGTGAGCAGGTCGCGGCGCCGGGCGATGGCGACTGCCTCCGTGCGCCCTGCGGCGGCGAGCTTGGAGAGGATGTTCGACACGTGCACGCTGACCGTCTTGGCGCTGATGTACAGCCGTTCGGCGATCTCGCGGTTGCTCCGCCCCTCGGCGACGAGAGCGAGCACTTCTCGTTCTCGTGGCGTGAGCGTCTCGTGAGACTGCTCGCGCTCGTCGCGCCGTCCCGGCGCGCCGGCGCCGAGTGAATCGAGCTCGGTCATCAGCGGCTGAGCGCCGAGACGGCGAGCGGTCGCTCTGGCGGCTTCGCCGGGCTCGCGGGCCCGTGCGGCCTCGCCGCTCGACCGCAACACGGCGCAGAGTCGCGCCTGCGAGCGGGCATGCTCGAACACGTGCGGGTACAGCTCGAACGCCGCCACCGCATGTTCCCAAGCCCCGACCAGCTCCCCGGCGTCCGGCACGTCGATACCGATGAGCCAACGCAGCCGGAGATGTTCGGCACGCGCCCTCGCCAGCCAGGCGTCGCCTTCCCGGCCACGCCGGCGCCCCATCTTGGCGGGACGCTCGGCGGCTCGCTCGGCGACCGCGAGCAACGTGCCACCGAGGCGACCGATCGCGACGCGCTCGGATGCCGCTGTACGGCTCGCCTCAGCGGCGAGCTGTCCCAGGAGCAGCGCGCCGAGTCGAATGCGGGCGGCGAAGTCGGGGTTCTGCCACAGTCCCCCCACGGATGCGACCGCGTCGTCGTGCACCGCGATCGCTCCGCCGATGTCGCCGGCGTCGCCGAACAGGTCGATCGAAGCGCCTGCGGTCGTGACGGCGATCATGCCCTCTTGAGACCAATAGGGACGGATGTGCGGCAGGAGCTCGACCGCCTTGTGGTCGCCGCGACCGGCCGCAACCGACAGGCCGACTGCGGCCAGTAGCGCCTCCGCAACGGCCGGTGGCGCCTGTCCGGCGACGTCGACGAGGCTCGTCGCGCTGTCCCAGTCACCGGTCTGGTACGCCACCAGGCCGGCAAGGGCGCGCGCGTCGACCCCGTACGGCGCCCACGGCCGTCCGATCTCACGAGCCCGCTCGGCACCACGACGAAAGACCGCCAGCGCGTCACTAAGACGGCCTTGCTCGAGGTGTATCCCGCCGAGGTGGTGCAGTCCCCGCAGCTCGGCGGGATCGCCGCTGGCGTGTGCCTCCTCGATGACCTTCTCGAGTGCGACCTGCGACGCCTCGGGCTCGCCGCCCCGCTCTTTCAGCCGGGCGAGCGTGGTCGTCACATCGGTCGCCAGGTCCCCCAGTCCCAGTTCTCGTGCAAGCGCGAGCGCATCCGACGCCCAGCGCGTGGCGTCCTCGTCGCGATTCCGGTCGGCCAGCGCTCCGGCGTGCGTGCTCAGCAGCCTCGCACGCTGAGGGGTCGGCTCGGCGGGAACCAGTTCAAGCGCCTCGGTCGTCGCAGCGAGTGCATCGACAGTGGAGTCGGTGAGCAGAACAGCCGTCGCCAACGCGTGCAACAACCTGCCGCGCTCGGGCGGCGTGATGCCTGGAGCGGGTCGGTCGAGGCGCGCCTGCACAAGGGCGATGGCCTTGTGCACCTGACCGGCGGCGGTCGCGGCAGCGCTGGCCTTGACGGTGAGCTCCACGACGTCGACCGGGTCACCGGCTCGATCGAGAGTGACCTCGTCGGCCGAGAGCTCGAGCGCCATGCGGTAGTGCGCCAGCGCCTCGTCGGGTCCCCCGACCGAGGCAGCCTCGTCGCCAGCAAGGACACTCGCCCGCAGTGCAGTTGCCGCATCGTGGGCGAGGCGAGCGTGCCTGGCCAACTCCGCCGCAGTGCCGGCAGCGACGCGCGTGGCGAGGGCGCGTACGAAGTCGGCGTGCAGGCGCACACGCTCGCCCGGGAGTAGGTCGTCGTATGCCGCTTCACCGAGCATCGCGTGCCGGAAGGCATAGCTGTCGGGACCTGCTGGTACGAGCACGTGGCGTTCGACGGCATCGCGAAGACCTTGTTCGAGGGCCGCACCATCCATCCCGGCGACCTCGGCCAGCACCTCGTGCGGGATACCCCGCCCGGCGGCCGACGCGACGCGGACGACCTGGCGAGCACCCTCGTCGAGTTGGTCGAGACGCACCAGCAGCAACCCAGCGAGGTCGCGAGGGAGCGCGCCGCCGCCGGACGCGGCAGCTGCGACGAGCTCCTCGACGAAGAAGGCGTTGCCCTCGGCGCGCTCGACCACGGTGTGCATGTCGCTCTCGCGCAGACGCTCGGGGTGCAGCGAGCGCACGAGGAGACGCACGTCGGAATCGCTGAGTGGCGAGAGCTCCACCCGGTCGATACCGGACACGCGCGCCCATTGAGCGGCGGTCGCACGCAGCGGGTGCCGGCGATGCAGATCGTCACTGCGGTACGACACGATGAGTGAGACCGGCGTCGCGAAACCATGCGCGAAGAGGAAGCTCAGCAAGTCGCGGGTCGACTGGTCGGCCCAGTGGACGTCCTCCACGACGATCAGCAGCGGCGCCTCGCCACCGAGGTGTTCAAGGGTCGCGTGCACGGCTTCGAACAGCTCACCGCGATCGACGCGGTGCGCCGGGTCATCACCGGTGTCGGTGGGCGGGCGGCGACCCGGGACGACCCGACGCAACGGGGGGTGCTTGTCGATCATCGCCTGCACCAGCGCCGGCGACTCGGCATCGAGGCGGCCGAACAGCTCGCTGAACGGCAGGTAGGGCAATACGCTGTCACCAAAGTCGAGACAGTGACCCACCAGGACCCGCCGACCGGCGGCTTCGGCACGTGCACGCGCTGCGGCGAGCAGGCGCGTCTTGCCGATGCCGGCATCACCCGACAGCAGGACGGCGGACGCAGGCGGCGACGTCTCGTCGAGTCCCGTCAGCGCAGCGAGCCGCTCGAGTTCGTTGGTGCGCCCGATGATCGGATTCGAGACGGGCAGGTCCAGGGGCACGTCGCCAATCATGGCGGACCCCGCGGCGACGCCCAACGGCGGTTAGTGGCCGACGGCGAGGCGGTGCAACGCGCGACGGGTGATGCGGAGATTCGGGTGCCAGCTGCGGCGGGGAGCGCTCGTGCGTGTCCGGCGGGCGGCGACGATCTGCTCTCGCCGGTAGGCGAGCTCAGCATTGAGGAAGGGTTCGGGTGGGAAGTACATCGTGGCTCCTTGGTGGTTCAGCCGATGTGTTCCAGCCTGAACCTCTAAGGACCCTCGCCACATCGGACGAACGCTCTATCCGCGCACCCGAGCCGCCTTAGATCCAAAGGTGTGTTCCCCGGCCTCGGCCGTCGCCCACTGTCGGTCGCTCTAACTATTCGGGTCAAGGTCCTTGGTTTGGAGGTGGGTCAGGGCTGCGAGCACGCGGCGGTGATGGGCAGGCTCGGGGAAAAGGCCGAGCTTGCTGACGATGGCGGCCACAGCGGACGCCGTCTGTGGGATCACGTCGAGCTCGGTGATCCCCCGGTGCGGAACCGGCAGGCGAGGTCGACCGCGCAGAATCCGGGTGGTCACGGTTGTTCACGGCGGTCGTCCCTTTCTGCTGTGACGCCGACGAGCGCTCGGAACGTCATTTCGAGCAGGGTGTCGAACTCGCCGTCGGTGAGGTCGGAGTTGTCGACGATCCGTTTCGAGATGAGTGGTCCCTGGATGATGTGCATGGCCAGCGAGATGTCGGTTGTGGGCGGTAGTTCCCCGCGGGCGATGGCTCGTTGGAGAGCGACCACGGTCGGACCTCGTGGTTGGATCCGTTCCTTTCTGAACAGCGCGGCGGCGTCAGGACTGTGCATCGCCCGTGTGAGCATCCAAGCGAACACCTCGCGGTTGATGCTCGAGCTCGCGATGTCGAGGTAGTGCCGCTGAATCTCACGTAGATCACCGATGAGCGAACCTGTATCAGGCCCGACGGTCTCGGTCACGCTCGCCGCCGCGGCAGCGAACACCAGACCGTCGATCCCACCGAAATGCCGATACAGGGTCGTCTTCGCGACCCCGGCCCGGCGGGCAACCGCTTCGATCGACACCGCGCTGATTCCTTCCTGGACGAGGATCTCGGCGGTCGCCCGAAGCAGTTTGGCTCGGGCAGCCTTGCTTGGTGGGCGAGCCATAACGCTACGAACCGTACCGGGTGTTGAGCCCGGCCCTACGGATTGGCGCATCGGACATCCACCAGTACGATACGCCCCGTTGCGTTATTGGCTGAACGCTTGCTACGCTCTGCTCCACCCAAACGGCGGGCCTGACGACGACGTCAGCCGCCGATGAACCAACCGAGAGGGCACACATGACCGCCGAAACGAAGTTCGAACCGTCCATCGTGAACGTGAGGATCAAGATTTCTGCGCTCTGGACGTCGATGCTGTTCGTTGCCTTGTGACACACCGTTCGCCGGGCCGATCGAGTCCGTCAGGAAGCACCTCTCGTTCATCGCCGAGAATAGCAACTGGGGGCTGCTGATGCGTCGAGGACATTTCGAGATCACGGCCGCCGACGCTCGCCTCCTCGCCGACGCGATGGGGTTAGCGCTCACTGACGAACCATCGCCCCTCCGTCGACCCACGTGACTACTCGAAGTCGATCCGCATGACTACGCGCCGGACGGTGAGGTTGATCGGACAGCGGATGCTGGCGGCGAGCTGACGCGCTCAGCGAGTGGCGACACACCGGTGCGCCGCCCCATGGGCGGTTGACGACCATCCCCACCGGTCGGGGTTTCTCGGTCGTGACCAGTTCGACGTCGAGGCGCTGGGCCAGCCGGGCGACGATCAGCGTGAGTCCCATCTCGGCCAGGGCGAACCCGATGCAGTTCCGAGCGCCGCGCCCGAACGGGACCCAGGCGACGTCCGACAGCGCCCGCTGTTCGGGGTCGGGATCGACGAAACGGTCGGGGTCGAACACGAGGGGATCGGTCCACGCCACCGGGTCGCGGCCCGACAGGTGCGCCGACCACAGGATGAGAGTGCCCTTCGAGATCCTGTAGCCGCCGAGCGTCAGGTCGACGGCCGCCTCTCGAGGAGCGATGGCGCCGGCGGGGTGCAGCCGGGTGGTCTCGTGCATCACCCGGTTGGCGAGTTGGAGGTCGGCGAGGGTGCGTTCGTCGGCGGTGGACGGGGCCCTTGGGACGGCGACCGGACCGAGCACCTCGTCGGCCTCGCTTCGCAATCTGCTCCACAGCCCGTCCGTGAGCGACGTGCACCCACACCATCCAGGCGACCGTCGCCGACGTGGTGTCGAACCCGGCGCCCAGGAGGGTCACGACCTGATCGCGGATCTCTGCATCGGTGAGGCTGCCGTCGACAGCGAGGGTCTCCAGGACGTCGAGTGGGTCACCCGACGGATCCGCCCGGCGGCGGGCGACCTCGTCGTCGATGATGGCGTCGATCGCCTGGCGGTCGGCCCGCACGCGGGCCCGACGGGTGAACGGGAACGGGTGAGGGAGCTGCCTGACCGCCGCCGACTCGAGGTTTCCAGGCGCCGGACCGGGATGCGGTGCAGGCGTTCTTCGACGCCGCCGTCACCGGCGGGGCCGAGATTCTGCACGAGCCACGAGTCTGGCCCGAGTACCACGACGGGTACTCGGTGCGTTCGTGCGCGACCCGGACGGCAACAACGTCGAGGCCGTGCACCACACGTTCGCCCCTCCCGGCTGAGCGTTCAGGATGAATTGCTGTCGGCGCGACGGGCCTCGGCCCGACGGTCTGTCTCCCCCTGCCAATCCTGTCGGGTGAGCCACAACAGCAGCAGCGGCACGACGACCGGCATCGCCAGCGTCACTTGGCTGGCGATGGCCTCGTCCGTGGGCAGCGCCTCGAGATGGGCAAGGTGGTAGACGAAGTGCGGCACAGCCTGGACCAGCTGTGCGACGAGCGCCACCTGGACGAGCCGACGTTCGAGCACCAGCGCAGCGATCCAGACGACGGCGGTGACGCCGAGCAACGCTCCGCCGAAGTCGGTCAGCGCATGCTCGTTGTACGGCGGGAACACCGAGACCCAGTGCATGCCCAGGCCCGGAAAGTTGCGAAAGAACGAATCGGGCGCAACCAGCAACCAGACCCCCACGAGCGTGTTGAACGTGGCCAGCAGGATCAGCCCGGTCCGGAGCACGACAGGTCGGGAATCTGGAGGGCGGATCATCACGATCCTCGTTCGCCGTAGTCCCCGAACGGCCTGTCCCGCTCGCGCACCGCCTCTCGCCAGCCGACCTCCTGGGCCCTGGCGACGAAGTCACGACCCTCCTGGGTATGGCGGGCAACGCCGTCGAAGATGAAACCGAGCAGCCGGCTGGTGTCGGGCTGATACTGGTGCCGGGCGACGTCGTTCAGGCTCCACTTCATCATCTGCAGTTGGTTCAACGGCAGCAGCGCAACACGCTGAGCCAGCGCTCGCACATGGTTCTGCAGCTCGTCGTCGGGCACGCACTCGAGGACCATCCCTGCGGCGACGGCGTCGGCGGCAGTGATCTCGTCACCGGTGTAGAGGTATCGCTTGGCCCGTTCGAGGCCGAGCCGGGCGACCCACATCCACGGCGCCTCGGGCACACCCCACACCCTCGCCGGTGGGTAGCCGAAGCGGGCCGACTCGCCAGCCACGATGATGTCGGCGTTGAGGATCATGTCGGTGCCGCCGGCGATGCACCATCCCTGCACGGCAGCGATCGTCGGCTTCGAGATCGAGTGCAGCTTGGCAAAGGTGTTGCCGAACGCACCGATCATCTGGACGTCGGCGACCGTGTCCCACACTCGGTCCCCAACGTCGTCGGCGGTGGCCTGTGACATGGTCGACCAATCGAGCCCGTAGCCGGCGCAGAACGCCCGGCCCTCGGCCCGCATCAGCACCACCTTCACCGACCTGTCAACGTCGGCTGCTGCAAGCGCGGCGTCGAGCTCGGCGCGCAGAACCTCGGTGATGGTGTTGAACTCGTCCGGGCGGCACAGCACGAGATGACGCACGGCGCCGTCGTCCTCGATCCGGATCGCGTCGCCCATGGACGCATCCTTTCAGCTGTGGAGCACTCGTGAATCGTTGAGAAGGGCGTCGCACAACGCGGTACGCATTCCCACTCGTGGGGTGCTGACGGTCAACACCGCTGCCGCCGTGGCCGGCCGTCATGGGTGCCGATCTCGTGTGGTTCCCTCGGGCACCCGTGCTGACGCTGGTGTTCCTCGGGTTCTTCGTCACGATGATAGGCGTCCAGGCGAAGTGCCTGCTGAGGTTCTGGTTCGTGTCGCAGTTCTTCACCAATCCCAACAGCGGCGTGGCTTGGGCGGCTCACGTCGGCGGTCGTGTTCGGCGTCGTGATCGGGCTGCTGATCCGTTCCAGCCCGACCCTGCGCCGTGCCGCCTGGACGCCCGACCACCGCCGGCTGTCCGGCCGGTGGGACGACACCGGCGGCGCCGGTCTGCGTCCCTACCGTGGCCGCTGACTCGTCGGATGCGCAGAGGAGAGGAACGACCTGAGCTCGCGCGCGAAGCGCTCGGCGGTGAACTCCAGGGGTACCATCCCGCCGTCGATCGTCACCATCGGGGCCTCGAGAGCGGCCGCCAGCGGCTCCATCTCCTTGAAGGCGTACGGATCGTCCGCATGGCCGATCACTAGCGTCTGCGCCTGCACCAGCGGCACCCTGGACTCCATCTCGTAGCGGGCGACGGCCCGGTGCCCAGCCTCGGGATCTGCGGCACGCAGCGCATCGGTCACGAACCGGGCGAGCAGGTCCGGACGGTGCTGGGGGTAGAAGCGCTGGCGGCGGCGCCACAGCTCGGACAAGTGGGATCCGTCGTCGGCCACCTCGACGGCATCGATCGGCGGCCGTTCACGCCGTGCCTGACGCCCCTCGGCGTCGATGAGGGGCGTCGAGGACAGCACCAGGCGCCGCACCCGTCCCGGCGCGGTGGCGGCGATCTCGATCGCTACCACCCCACCGGTGTGGTGGCCGGCGAGGTCGAACGTGTCGACCCCGAGTCCGTCAATGGCGGCGATCGCCCCTTCGGCGAAGTGCTCGATCGAAGCTCCGTGTGGATGGGGATCGCTGGCACCCATGCCCGGCAGATCGATGGCGATCGCCGGGCGCTCGTCGCCGATGATCGCCAGCACCTCGGCGAACTCGTCCCACGACCGCGGCGTCTGGTGCAGCAGGACGAGCGGGACGCCTGGCTCCGTGCCCCCCGTCGCGTGGCCCGTCATCGCCACGTGCACCTGCCCGAACGGCACGTCCACGTACCGCCGGCGGATCATGTTCTCAACCAGCCTGGCGTGCGAGGTCGAGGGCGACGTCGACGATCATGTCCTCTTGGCCTCCGACCAGGCGCCGGGCGCCGACCTCGACGAGGATGTCGCGGACGTCGACGCCGTAGCGCTCCGACGCCGCCTCGGCGTGTCGCAGGAAGCTGGAGTACACGCCGGCGTAGCCGAGCGTGAGCGTCTCGCGGTCGACCTGCACGGGCCGGTCCTGCGTCGGCCGCACCAGGTTCTCGGCGGCATCCTGGAGGGCAAACACGTCGCACCCGTGATCCCAGCCGAGCAGGTCGGCGACCGCGGCGAACACCTCGAGCGGAGCGTTGCCGGCGCCCGCCCCCTGTCCTGCAAGGGAGGCATCGACGCGGGTCACGCCACACTCAACGGCCACCACCGAGTTGGCGACTCCCAAGCTCAGGTTGTGATGGGCGTGGATCCCCAGTTCCGTGTCGGGCTCGAGCACCTCGCGGTAGGCGTGCAGGCGGTCACGGACCCCGTCCATCGTCAGACGGCCGCCCGAGTCGACGACGTACACGCAGTGGGCGCCGTAGCCCTCCATCAGCTTGGCCTGCTCGGCCAGCGCGTCGGGCGGGCTCATGTGGCTCATCATCAGGAAGCCTGCGACGTCCATGCCGAGCTCGCGGGCGGCGGCGATGTGCTGTTCGGCGATGTCGGCCTCTGTGCAGTGTGTGGCGATCCGCACAGAGCGCGCGCCGAGGTCGTGCGCCCTGCGCAGATCCTCGACGGTGCCGATGCCTGGCAGCAGCAGCGTCGCCAACGTCGCCCGGCGCAGCGTCTGGGCGGCGACCTCCAGCCACTCCCAGTCGGTGTGGGCGCCGAATCCGTAGTTGAACGACGATCCGGCGAGGCCGTCGCCGTGCGCCACCTCGACTGACGCCACGCCAGCCTCGTCGAGCGCGGCGGCGATGGCGCGCACCTCGCCAAGGCTGTAGCGGTGGCGGACGGCGTGCATCCCGTCGCGCAGCGTCACGTCCTGGATGTACAGCCGCTGCGACGGCGTGATCCCGTGCTCCAGCAGGGTGGTGCCAGCCATCACGCCACGTCCACGAGTTGCTGGGCGACCAGCCGCTCAGCGGTCTGCACCGCCGCCGACGTCATGATGTCGAGGTTCCCCGCATAGGCCGGCAGGTAGTGGGCGGCGCCTTCGACCTCGAGGAACACGCTGACCTTCATCCCCTGGAACTTGCGGTCCATCTCCGGGATCCGCAGCGGTTCGTCCTCACCGACGGGGTCGACCTGCACCGGCTGCTTGAGGCGATAGCCCGGCACGTACTCGGCCACCTGACGCACCATCTCCTCCACCGAGGCGACCACGGCACCAGGATCGGCGTAGTCCGTCAGGCAGAACACCGTGTCACGCATGATCAGCGGCGGCTCCGCCGGGTTGAGCACGATGATCGCCTTGCCACGCTCGGCGCCACCGACGATCTCGATCCCACGCGACGTGGTCTCGGTGAACTCGTCGATGTTCGCCCTCGTTCCTGGCCCCGCCGATCGGGAGGCGATCGACGCCACGATCTCGCCGTAGTGCACCGGCGTCACCTGTGCCACCGCAGCGACGATCGGGATCGTCGCTTGCCCACCGCACGACACCATGTTCAAGTTCGGGGCGCCGAGGTGCTGATCGAGGTTCACAGGAGGGACCACGTACGGCCCCAGCGCCGCGGGCGTGAGGTCGATCAACTGCTTGCCGCAGCCCTCGAGGCGCTCGGCGTTGTGACGATGAGCGCTCGCCGACGTGGCGTCGAACACGATCCGGCACTCATCGAACTCGGGCATCCTCACGAAGCCGTCGATCCCGTCCGATGTCGTCGCCACCCCCAACCGGGCTGCACGGGCGAGTCCGTCAGAGTCCGGGTCGATGCCCACCATCGCCCCCATCTGCAGGCACTGCGAGTGCCGGATCACCTTGATCATCAGATCGGTACCGATGTTGCCCGACCCGATGATCGCCACCTTCACGCGCTGCTCACCCGCACCTGTCACTCCGTTCACGTCCCCTCCTCGTCGTCGCGCCTCTCAGCGCTGAACCTGATCGAGACCCGACCGAACCCGTCGAGCTCGGCGTCCACCATGTCGCCTGCCTCCACCGGCGTCATCGGCCCCAGTGCACCGGTCAACACCACGTCGCCGGCGCGCAGCGGGCTGCCCAGCTGCGACATGGTGTCGGCGAGCCAGCGGGCCGCGAACAACGGGTTGCCGAGGCATGCGGCGCCGGTGCCCTGCGAGCGCTCCTGGCCGTTGACGGTCATGCGCATCTCGATCGCTGCCAGGTCCCGGTCGAGCAGCACCGGCACGGTGCCGAGCACGAACCTGCCGGCGCTGGCGTTGTCGGCGACGGTGTCGACGAACGTGATGTCCCACCCGGCGATCCTGCTGT
>Ga0136627_1000862_pt1 | contig 11883 bp, 8 predicted proteins | sample AntDrymUQ4892206_2_FD_104652 | JGI IMG/M metagenome (GOLD analysis project Ga0136627, IMG submission 104652) | Polar desert sand microbial communities from Dry Valleys, Antarctica - metaG UQ489 (22.06) | ecosystem: Environmental > Terrestrial > Soil > Desert | place: Antarctica: Dry Valley... | reverse complement strand
CGCCGGCGGAAGGATCCTTCCCCCGGAACCGGCGGTCACGGTTGGGCCTTCCGAGGGCTTGTCGAAGTTGTCGGCGCATCCCAGCAGGACCTCACCGGGATTGACCTCCGTCCACTTGGCCGGAGGCGGGTCGGCGGGTGGGTGCACGGAGCTGGTGGTGCGCGGCCACCCCCGGATGACCGGCTGGGAGATCCCGTCCACGAATCCGAAGTGCTCGGTGCCCACGTCGTCGAGCAGCCGGCCTTCGATGGGCTCGCCCACCTCGACGAGCGCTCCCTCGGCGCCGAACTCGGTCCGGCACTTCTCGTATGCCACGGCCAGTTCCGCTTCGGTGTCGGCGAACACGAGGACCAGCACGTGGATCTCCGGATGGTGGGGAGCGCCCCAGCGCCAGTTGGACGGCGCGCTGGCACCGCTGTCGCCAAGGATTCGTGATCGGTGCTCGGTGACCATGCCCTCCTGGAGTGGCCGCGGGAACGTGGCCAGGGCGTCGGCAGCCAGGCCCAGGCGCGCCAGCCCCGCCCAGGTGAAGGCCACGTTGATGCACACCCCGTCCCGCCGCGGTTGGGCGGCGGTGTTCACGTCCTCGACAACATGACCAAGCCATCGCCTGGCCCCGGCCGGGTCGGCAATGCCCAGCAACAGGTAGCGGGCATGGGGGAGATGGCCGTAGGAGCGGCCCACCAGACCCTGCATGTCGGACGTGTCCAACGGCGCCGCCTGCTCTTCGCTCCGGGGCCGGTCCCTCATAGGCGCTGGAGCCACCTATGGACCTCCTCGCCATCCAGGCGGACGAAGAGCCCCTCCCGGATGGCCGTGTTGTTGTCGATCATCGGCATCGTGAGACCCGGATAGGCGCTGTACCAGACCTGGGAGGCGACCTGGTTGGACCGTGCCCATTGGCGGAACCGGGGCCCGTCGGTGGCGCCATCGCGTAGAAGCAACCGTGTACGGGGGAAGTTGACGGTGTTGCTCCACACCGCCGTCAGCCCGGTGGCAGCCTTGTCGATGAAGTCGGCGAGGTAGCTCTCCCAGCTGCCGTCGAAGTTGCTCAGGAAGAGCAGATGACGTCCCCGGTCGAAGACCGACCAGTGGGCGAAATGGATGCTCGGGATGCCCCCGAGCTCACCCTTGGTGTAGCTCATCCGGGCGAGGAGGTTCAGGATGTGGAGAACCGCCGGGAGGATGGCCGCCCGCAGGAGGCCCGGCTTCACCGGGATGACACTGGCCAGGTGGTTCTGAGCGATGAAGTCTTCGGTGTCGGACAGTGCCTTGACTTGGGCGGGATCGGCCGGGCCCTGCTGCACGGGATCGGTGCGCTCCTTCACGCGTAGCACCACCACCCCGATGGCCAGGGTGGGCAACAACACGGGCGCCATCACCACGGCGGCTGCGACGTTGGCCCAGAACCGGACCTGGTGGCGTCGATGCTCGCTCTTTGTCTGACGCTCAGGAGTCTTCCTCGTCCAGGAGAACGCATCGTCGGACTTCACGAACTGCTGCACCGCGGCGCGGACGGCGTCGGGCGGATCGTGTCGCAACCGCCCGGCGCCGTCCTCGGACTCGAGGAAGCCCTCGATGGCTTCCCGCAAACCGGCTTCCTGGCGGATCTGCGTCAAGCTGCGGCCGGTGGCTCCGACGTGATAGGCGCCCGGCGCAACGACGTGTTCCCGCAAATAGGCCCGCACTCGCAGCGGATCGCCGCCGACGGGGTAGCCCTTGCAATGGGTGTAGAGCGCGTCCAGCCCCCCGGGCGCCCGGTCGACGAGCGTCCGGAGCCAGTCGTCCACCGAAGTGTCCACGTTGTGCTCGAAGATGAGCGTGGGAGCGAGGCCGTTCATCTCCACGAGGGTGAGGCTGGCGAAGTGAAGGACCTCGAACGAGCCGAGGGGAAGAACGTTGTTGGCCACGGGATCTGCGCCGACCTCGGCCAAGACGGTCCGGAGCGCGCCGACCTCGGCCGGCTCCACCTCGGTGATGATCGTGAAGATGGTCTGAGTCATCGTTGGCGCGCTCACGGGACGGTAGCGCCATTTGTGCCCCGGGGGACGAGTTACCGCGGCACGCTGGGCTGATTCCAAAGGTAATACGGCTATCCTTGTGAAAGGTGGACACTAGACCAAGGATCGGTTCGTGGCTTCGAGCGAGGTGACGTGGCTGGGACGGTCAGTCCGAGCGGCCCGACCCGACCGTGTCGCCGCCTTCGTCCCCGAGCTCGGCACGACCACGGTGCGCCGCACCGAGCAGGCGATGGCCGCTGTTCGACGCACCGGCGAGCGAGGCAGCGGGCAGATGGAGGTTGCCGCCCGCCTGTTGCTGCGCGCCGAGGGGTTGGCATCGAGCACCATCGAGGGCCTGAGGGCGACCGCTGCGGATGTGGCCGTCGCCGAAGCCAGCTCCGCCGGGTCTTTTGCGGAAGACTTTGCTGCGGGTGGCGACTGGAACGCCGCGGCGTGGGTGGCGGACAACCTGGCTGTGGTCGACGACGCTCTCCGACATCGTGGGCCCTTGGGGGCAAAGCGGCTCTTCGCCTGGCACCGCCGGCTGATGAGACACGCCGACCTCGATCCACGCCTGATCGGCGCGTGGCGGGACCGACTGGGGTGGGTAGGAGGCGCGAACCCGCTCGTGGCCACACACGTGGCCGTCCCCCATGGCGACATTCCGGCATTGATGGAGGATCTCTTCACGTTCATCGCCCGAGGAGACCTCGACGCGGTCACGCAGGCGGCGGTGGCCCATGCGCAGTTCGAGACCATCCATCCCTTCGCCGATGGAAACGGCCGCCTCGGCCGGGTCATCGTCGGCCAGATTCTTGCCCGGCGCCTCGGTGTGCCGGTGCCGCCACCGGTATCGGTGCAGTTCGCCCGTGACGTGGGCGGCTATCAATCGGGCCTCACCCTCTTTCGTCAGGGCGACGTCGAGTCCTGGGTGTCGTGGTTCGCCGATGCAGTGAAGGCGGCGGCATCTCGCAGCGGCATGGTGCTCGACGCCGTGGCCGAGCTGCAGGAGAAGTGGAGAGCGGAGACCATGGGGCTGCGAAAGGACTCAGCCGCTCGGCGGCTCCTGGAGATGATCCCGGCTCATCCGGTGCTGAGCGCACAGACGGCTGCGGACCTCCTCGAGGTCAGCGAGCAGGCAAGCCGCCTGGCCCTGGAGGAGCTGGCCCGGCGCGGGGTTCTCTCGGCCGCCCGAGCGGCGCCACATGCGCGGGGGCGACCACGCCATTGGTGGGTCGCAGATGACCTGCTTGCGCTTCTCGGCCGATGAGTGCTGCCGACGCCGGGGTTACCGCTCGAAGGTGACGTCGCGCAGGAAGAACCAGTACGTGCGCTTTCTGCACACGCCCCACAGTTTCCAGAGGTCGCGCAGCATGCGCCAGCTGCGGCGGTATCCCTCGATCCGTCCGAACTTGATCCGCTTGGTGCGGTGCGTCACGCCTCGCATGACCCTGGCCACCATGGGCATGCGGCCCTCGGTGATCACCTCGTTGATGAAGATTTCGATCAGGTAGCCCTCGCGCTTCTCGGCAGAAACGGCGTCGAAGACCCAGCGGGGAACGATGCGCTCGCCCGTGGTGGGCGGGAACCGCAGCACGAGCCAGTTCCACACGCCGTAGTCGAATATGCCGAACGACATGGTGGCCCGTCCCTCCATGAAGGGGCGGCAGATGTCGTCGAGATGGCGGCTGGTGATTCCCAGCAGGTCGGCGTCGGCGAAGAGCACGGCGTCGGCGTCGGATGCGTCGACGCCGGCCTCCATGGCCAATGCCTTGGAGCCCTCCCCCTCGCGCCGGATGACCTTGGCCCCGGCGGCAGCGGCACGTTCCGCGGTCCCGTCGGTCGACCCGTCGTCGACCACGATGACCTCGCGCACGTACCGGCATCCCCTGCAGGCGGCCACCACATCGGCGACGGTTGGAGCCTCGTTCCTGGCCGGGACCACGGCGTCGACGATCTGAGGGGCGTCGACGATCTGAGGCCTGCGTTCCTCCACGAGGAGACGAGCCTACCGATCGGGTCCCCGCTCCCAGCCGGCGCGCGTCTCGGCTACGGGCCGGTTACAGGTGGGCCATGAAGAAGTCCCGAACCCGCTCCTCCACGTAGACCCGGTCCTCCGCCTTCCTCGGCAGGTGGCGCTCCTCGGGGAGCATCAGCAGATCGAAGCGCTTCCGGGCACCCACGAGCGCGCTCACCAGCCGAGCCGTGTGGCGGAAGTGCACGTTCTCGTCGAGGAGGCCGTGGACGAGCAGCAGCTCGCCGGTCATGGACTCCACGTGGCTCATCACGCTGCTTCGCTCGTAGCCCTCCGGGTTGGACGCCGGCGTACCCATGTAACGCTCCGTGTAGTGCGTGTCGTAGCCATCCCAGTGGGTCACCGGAGCACCGGCCACCGCGGCCTTGAACACTCCGGGGGCCCGAGCGAGGCACATGGCCGCCAGGTAGCCGCCGTAGCTCCAGCCGTAGATGCCCACCCGTTCGGGGTCGGCGATACCCTGCTCGACCAGCCACCTCACGCCGTCCACCTGGTCCCGGACCTCCACGTTGCCGAGGTCGTGGCGGATGGCAGCCTCGAACTCCAGTCCCCGCCGGGCGCCGCCCCGGTTGTCGAGCAGGAACACCGCATAGCCCAGGCTGCGCAAGTACTGGGCTCGCATGTCGGCCGTCACCCCCCAGGTGTCGGTGGCCCGCTGAACGTGGGGCCCGCCGTACACACTCATGATGGTGGGATACGGCGCTGACCCCGACGTGGGCCGGTGCAGCACGCCGTGCAGCGTCACGCCGTCGCGCGTCGCCAACGACACCAGCTCCGGTCCCACCAGACCGAGGCGCTCCACCCGCTCGTCGGGCCGGTCGTGGATCACGTGGATGACCTCGCCTCCCGGCAGCGACCGCAGGGTCAGCGTGGGCTGACGACCCACGGCGCTGTGGACGTCCACGAATTGCCCGCAGAGGTGGTCGACGACGACGCGGTGCATGCCGGCGCCGGCCGTCGCCCGACGAGGCTCCCCGCCTGCCAAGGGCACGCTGTACAAGTGGCATTGGGTCGGGCCGTCCAAGGTGGCCGAGAACCACACCAGCCCGGCGTCCTCGTCCACGCCGTGGAGCGCGTCGACCATCCACTGCCCACTGGTCAGGGGCCGCACCACCTCCCCATTGCCGTCGCACAGGTAGAGATGGCGGAAGCCCGTGCGCTCCGAGCCCCACACGAACCCGCCCGCCAGGCCCCCGGTGCGCTCCAGGGGATGGAAGAGGTGATGGAGGTTGACCCACACGTCGCTGGTCTCGGTGAGCAGCGATACACGTGCTCCTGTCTCGGGATCGAAACGAAGCAGATCGAGTCGTGCTTGGGCGCGGTCCTCGACCTGGGCCACCAGAGTGCCGTCCGGCATCCACTGCACACGGGCGAGGTAGAAGTCAGCGTCTGCCCCAACGGTGACGGCAACGTTGAGGTCGAGCCAGCGCGCCCCGCCCCCGGATACGGGGACGACAGCGAGGCGCACGGTCGCGTTGGCCGCTCCGGCGAAGGGGTAGCGGTGGTCCTCGCAGGCCTCCTCGCCCACCACGTTGGAGCCTTGGTGGACGATGCGGTAGGTAGGGATGTGGGTCTCGTCCACCTCGGTGAAGGCCAGCCACCGACCGTCCCTCGACCACCAGTAGCCCGACGGCCGGTCCATCTCTTCCTGGGCCACGAACTCGGCTAGGCCATGGGTCCGTCCCGTGGCCTGGGCCCCTTGCGTCACCTGGCGAGTGGCGCCGCCCTCCGCCGGAACCAGGTGGACCTCGGCGTCGCGTACGAAGGCCACCATGGCGCCATCCGGGGAGAGGCTGGGGTCGAGCACCGGCCCGGCTTCGTTGCCCACGACCTTGCGCAGGTCGCCATCGGTACCCTCCTGCACGTAGACGCCGTCCTGCAGGGGCACCAGGAGACGCTGTGCGTCGGTGGCCCATGCATAGCGGGTAATGCCCAGGCCAAGCTCGCGCCGGCGTTCCCGCAACAGCGCCTCCTCCAGCGACACGTGATCCTCGTCCAGTCCCTGTTCGGCACCGGGAACGGTCAAGGCACGACGCTCACCGCCGGCTACGTCGAAGAAGTAAAGGTCGCGAACGAGGCCGCCGCTGCGGTCGTGGAGGAAGGCCACCAAGGCGTCGTCGGGGCTGAAGGACAGCGACACCGGTATGGCCGTCCCCGGCGGCGGGACCCGGGCCACCTCCTCCACCGGGATGGCGCCCGGACCCACCACCACCACGTGCGGACTACCCGATGGGACGCAACAGCTCGGCCACGACGGGGCAGTCGCCACGGCCGGGGGCGTCGTCCGGAGCGAGCACGCCCTCGGGGCGGGCCACGTGGTCCACCAAAGCCAGGGGCACCAACTCCTCGGCGCAGTGCCAGGGGTCCTCTTGGCCCTGTTCCAGACGCGCCTCGAGGGCTTCCCACAACCGGGCAGGGAGAACCCGTCCCACGCCCGCGGTCAGCCAGACGGGTATGCCGGCGTAGTGGGCCACGGCAGCGGCGGCCCGAGACCCCGAAGCGGCGAGGAACCCATCAGGACCGAGCGCAGTGGCTTCGAGGACCACCAGATCGGCCTCGCAGACCGCCGTACCCAGGCCGGCGTCGGGTACCAGGTCGGCTTCCATGCCTGAGCCACGAAGATGGCGCGCCAGCTCGAAACCCTCGCCGAGGCAGTCCACCACCAGCACCTCCAGATCACCCCTCCGCCGGAGGGCCTGGGACACCTGCTCCGGCCAGCCCACGATGACGACGGTGGCATCGTCGGGGAGTGCCGAGCCCAACACGTTCGGCGTGGGATCCATCTCGATGGCGTCGCACGCCCGCCGGGCCTCCCTGCCGGGGTCCGCCGAGACCATCACCGTCGCCGCCAACCACCACATGGGGCCCACCGTCGGGTGGCGCTCCACGAGCCGGCACAGGGCGGTCACGAATGCCCTCGGATCGGGCGGGACCTGCCCGGGCTCCATGAGGGTGGGCCCGGTGGGCCCTGCGGACAGCGAATCAGGGTCCAGCCCCACCAGCGCCTCGGCCGCCTCCCGCACGAGGAGCGAAGGTCCAGCTCCTTCGGCCCGGGCCACGGAGCGCAGCCGCTCGATCGGGTGCACGTGCGGACGTTAGCCAAGCCGGCGCCCGAAAGGTCTCCGGCGACACAAAAGGGACGCGCCCGGCGGCCTGCTTGGCTACCTTGTCGCCGTGGTCGTCACCAACCCCGATCCGGCCCTTCGCCTGGCGCCCATCGAGGGAGAGGCCCGGTCCCTCGGCCAGTGGCTGACCAGCTTCGACCTCCTCTTCATCGCTGTCGACCCCGGGGAGCTGAAGAGCGGGTGGATCCTGCCGACGGCCGAGCGGGTCCTCACGAACTTCTACCAAGCCGACTGTCGGGTGGCCTGGCTGGTGGCCGGCGACGCCGACGAGTGCAGGGAGTTCCTCGGGGGCCGCGCTGACCGCCTGCTCGTGTTCGCCGACCCCGAGCGAAAGGCCATCGCCGGTTTCGGCCTGGAGCGCCTCCCGGCCATCGTCCACGTGGGGGCCGACGGCGTGGTGGTGGGCGCGGCCGAGGGCTGGGAGCCTCTCGAGTGGCGGGCGTTGGTCAACCGCCTGGCCAAGAAGATGGCGTGGATCCCGCCCACGCTTCCCGACCGTAGCGACCCCGGTCCGTTCGAGGGCGCCCTCCTCGCCCGCTGACGCGCCGCTGCAACCGGCCGCTACTTGGCGAGGCCGCCCCTGGTCGACGCCATGACGTCGAGGGCCCGGTCCAGCTCCTCCTTGCTCATGAGGCCCCGTTCGAGAACGACCTCGCGGATTGAGCGGGCCGTCCGTGTGGCCTCCTTCACCACCTCGGTCGCCATCTCGTAACCGAGATAGGCGTTGAGCGAGGTGCCCATGGAAGGTGTTGACTCGGCGTAGCGCCGGCATCGCTCCACGTCGGCCTCGATGCCGTCGACGCAGCGATCGGCGAGGAGGCGGCTGACCGAGGCGAGGAGCCGGATGGACTCGAGCACGTTGCGGGCGATGACCGGCATCATGACGTTGAGCTCGAAGTTGCCGGCGGCGCCACCAAAGGCCACCGCCGCGTCGTTGCCCACCACCTGGGCCACCACTTGGCATACGGCTTCGGGGATGACCGGGTTCACCTTGCCGGGCATGATCGACGAGCCGGGCTGGAGGTCGGGGAGGTGGATCTCGGCCAGGCCCGTGTTGGGCCCGCTGGACATCCACCGAAGGTCGTTGGCCGCCTTGTAAAGCGACAGGGCCACGGTGCGGAGCACGCCGCTGGCCTCCACCAGCGCGTCCCGGCCGCCCTGGGCCTCGAAGTGGTCCCGGGCCTCGGTGAGCGGCAGGTCCAGGTCTCGGGCCAGGCGCCCTATCACTCCTGCGGCGAAGCCGGGAGGGGCGTTCACGCCGGTGCCCACCGCCGTGCCTCCCAGGGGCAGCTCGCCGACGCGAGGCAACGCCGCCCGGAGCCGCTCCACGCCGGTCTCCATGGCCCGGGCGTAGCCCCCGAACTCCTGGCCCAGGGTGACCGGAGTGGCGTCCATGAGGTGGGTGCGGCCGGCCTTCACCACGGTGTCGAACTGCTGCTGCTTGCGCCTGAGGGAACGGGAGAGGTGCTCAAGAGCGGGGATCAGCCCGGTGCTGATACCGACTACGGCGGCCAGGTGGATGGCCGAAGGGAAGACGTCGTTGGACGACTGGGACGCGTTCACGTGGTCGTTGGGATGAACGTTCCTGCCCAGGCGCTCCGCCGCCAGGTGGGCGACGACCTCGTTGGCGTTCATGTTCGACGACGTGCCCGAACCCGTCTGGTACACGTCCACGGGAAACTGGTCGAAGAGATGGCCCTCGGACACCTGGGTGGCGGCGTCGTGAATGGCCCGTGCAGTCTCCTGGTCCAGCACCCCGAGTCTGGCGTTCTCCAGAGCGGCGGCGGCCTTGATCCGACCCAGGGCCGCCACCAGGCCGTGGTCGAGGCGCAATCCGGAAACGGGAAAGTTCTCGACGGAGCGCTGCGTCTGGGCCCCCCACCTGGCGGAGCCCGGGACGGCTACGTCACCCATCGAGTCGTGCTCGATGCGAGAGTCGGTCATTGGGCGCACCGTAGCCCTACGAGTGCAACCGGTTCGCCCACCCCGGAGCCCACCCGTTACCCTTTCAGTGAAGACCGGCTGCACTCACGCCGAACCCAACGGGTAATGCGTCTCACTTCCCTCATCCGAAAAGTTCCGGCTATCGCCGCGTCCCTGGCCCTTACGGTCATGGCCGTCGCCGTCGCGCCCGTCTCCGCCGACCCGGTGACGGACAAGCGCGCCGAGGCCGTCCGCATCGCCCAGGCACTCGAGGAACAGGGCCGGAAGGTGAGTGTCCTGGCCGAGGATCTGGACCAGGCCCGCCTGCGTGCCGACGATGTGGCTGCGAGGGCCGGGGCGGCCGAGGAGAAGCTCCGGGAGACCGACCGCCGTGTGAGCGAAGCTCGCTCCCGCCTGCGGGGCCATGCCGTTGCCTCCTATGTCAAGGGCGGCGAGCTCCCTGCCATGCAGGCCATGGTGGCCGGTACCAGCGACGACTTGGCTGTGCGAACGGTCTACGTGAAGGAAGTAGCCGGTCAACAGCAGGCCGCCCTCGAGGAACTTCGCGCCGCCCGCCAGGACCTGGATTCCGAGCGGGGCAGGCTCGCCGTGGCGCAACGCTCGACCAAGGAGGCGCTCGGCCAGGTTGAGTCACGCCGGCGGGCCGCGGAGGAGGCGGCAGGGGCCCAGGAGGCCACCCTCCAGCGGGTGCAGGGCGAGCTCGGCACCTTGGTGGCGGCAGAGGCCGAGCGGCGTGAAACCGAGGAGGCGTCGAAGGCCCAGGCCGAGTTGGCCGCCCGCCAGGCCCGAGCCGCGGCCACCGTGGACGCCGTGGGCGCCGCCCCGTCAGCGGCGCCGGGTCGTTCCCAATCGAGCCCCCAACCGCGGCCCCAGTCGCCCGGCCGGCCGGCCCCAGTACCGATCCTCGATATGGCGCCCGCACCCGGCGCCGGTGCCCGCCCTCCCGCCTCAGGGGCAGCGGCGGCCATCGCCGAGGCCAAACGCCAGATCGGCAAGCCCTACCGCTGGGCCGCGGCCGGACCCGACAGCTTCGACTGCTCCGGCCTCACCCTCTGGGCGTGGCGGGCGGGCGGTAGGTCGCTCCCGCACTCGTCACGAGCCCAGTTCGCCTCTACGAGCCGCGTTCCCCTGTCCCAGATCCAGCCTGGCGATCTCGTCTTCTATGGCAGCCCCATCCACCACATGGGCATCTATGTCGGGGACGGCACCATGGTGGAGGCCTCCCAGACCGGGACCCCCGTGCGCTACGCGTCGATCTTCCGCAGGGACATGGCCGGCGTCGGCCGGGTGGGCTAGAACCCGTTGCCGGCGCGGGTTCGCGCTCCAGAGCTGTCCGGTGATGGCGGCTGGATCGGTGTGGAGCACCCCCTCAGCTTGAAGGCGCTCCGAGGGAAGGTTGTCCTCCTACATTTCTGGACCTACTCCTGCGTCAACTGTCTGCGGGTGATCGAGGAGCTGCGGCGCCTCGAACGGCGCTTCACCGAGGAGTTGGTGGTGGTGGGCGTCCACTCGCCCAAGTTCCCCCGAGAGGCGGAGCACGAATCCTTGGAGCGGGCGATCCGCCGGCACCGCATCGCCCATCCGGTGTTGGACGACCCCAAGCTCACCACCTGGGACCGATACGGGATCAAGGCCTGGCCCACGCTCGTGCTGGTCGACCCCAAGGGTTACGTAGCGGGTGCCCTCTCCGGGGAGGGCCACGGGCGGCAGCTCGCCAACGTCATCGCCGAGGTGGTGGCCCGCCATGAGAAGAAGGGCACGCTGGCCATCGAGCCCATCGAGATAGACCCGGTCATGCCGCCCGGAGGGCTGCCGGCGTTCCCGGGCAAGGTGGCGGTGTCGGCCGACGGTATGCGCCTGGCCATCGCCGACACGGCCCATGATCAGGTGCTGGTGTGCACCACCGACGGGCTGGTGCTCGAGGCCCACACCGGGTTCGTCCAGCCTCAGGGTGTGCGCTTCGACGGCGACGTGGTCATGGTGTGCGATGCCGGCGCCAACCGGGTGGTGCGCACCGACGGGGTGGTGTTGGCCGACGGGATGTCCTCCCCCTGGGACGTGGTGTTGGACGGTGACGGTTCACTGGTGATCGCCGAGGCGGGCCGGCACCGGCTGGCGCGGGTGCGGGCCGGCGAGCAGCGGGTCCTTCTGGCGGCAGGGACGGGCGAGGAGGGCATGGAGGACGGCGACGCCACCAAGGCCCTGCTGGCTCAGCCTTCCGGGGTCACCCGCACGCCAGAGGGCATCGTCTTCGTGGACGCAGAAGCCAGCGCTCTGCGGATCCTCACACGGGCGGGGAAGGTGGTCACGCTGGTGGGCGAAGGGCTCTTCGACTGGGGCGCCGAGGATGGTGGGCCCGACGACGCCCGTCTCCAGCACCCGCTCGGGGTGGCCGCCTCCGCCGACGGACGCCACGTCTACGTGGCCGACACCTTCAACTCACTCCTGCGGGTGTGGGACGGTGAGACGCTGCGCACGCTGGCCGTCGACGGTCTGAGCGAGCCGGGCGGGCTCGACGTGCTAGCCGACGGCCGGTTGGTGGTGGCCGACACCAACAACCACCGGATCCTGGTCGTGGATCCTGTCACCGGTGCGTTGGAGCAGTTGGAGCTCGATGAGACATGGCTGATGAGCACCGCGGGACCGGCCCTGTCGGCTCGGTCCGGCGAGCTTCTGGCGGTGGACGTCGGCGTGCCCCTGGCCGACGAGGAGCTGGATCTCTCGGCCGGTGATCCGATCCGGATATCCATCGAGGCTCGGCCGGCGTCGCTGCTTGTCG
>Ga0136627_1000861_pt1 | contig 11891 bp, 14 predicted proteins | sample AntDrymUQ4892206_2_FD_104652 | JGI IMG/M metagenome (GOLD analysis project Ga0136627, IMG submission 104652) | Polar desert sand microbial communities from Dry Valleys, Antarctica - metaG UQ489 (22.06) | ecosystem: Environmental > Terrestrial > Soil > Desert | place: Antarctica: Dry Valley... | reverse complement strand
GACGCGTTTCGCGGCGGCGTCGCGGCGGCGTACGCGCAGGCGCAGGCCGCTACGGTGCCTGACCGAGCAGCCGCCGCCGGACGCGCTTGAGCGGCGCCGGCGTCAGCCACGCGAGCGCCGGCACGGCGAGCCCGGTCGCGCCGCGCAGCGTGCGCCGGCGGCGCAGCGTCCGCAGCCGGATCGCGATCGCCTCGGCGGTCTGCTCGCGGTCGGCGCGGGCGGCGACGTTCGCCGTCCCCATGACGCGGGTCGACAGCGGCTCATCGAGCGCGACGAGCGCGTGGGTGTCGGCGATCCGCAGCCACAGGTCGTATTCCGTCGCGTAGCGGTAGCGCGCGTCGTAGCCGCCAACACGCAGCGCGATGTCGCGCCGGAACGCGCTGCACTTGTTCGGGATCGGGTTGAAGCGCAGCAGCACGCGGTTGACGTCGCCGGCCGCAAACGCGGTCCGCGGCGCGAGCGCCTGGCCGAACTCGTCGACCTCGTCCATGCGCGAGCCGACGACGGCGACGTCGCGCCGCCCGGCGAGCACCGCGAGCTGGCGCTCGAGCCGTTCGGGAACGGAGTAGTCGTCGGCGTCCTGCACCGCCACGACGGGCGCCCGCGCCTCGAGCAGTCCCGCGTTGAGCGAGCGCGCGATCCCAACGTTGCGCGCCATCGTCAGCACACGGACGCGGCCGTCGCGGGCGATCGCGGCCGTGATGACCTGCGGCGTGGCATCGCGCGAGCCGTCGTCGATTACGATCAGCTCGAGGTCGCTGACCGTCTGGCCGAGGATCGCGTCGATCGCGCGCGCGAGCGTGGCCGCACTGTTGTAGGCGCCGATCAGCACGCTCACGCGCGGCGCCGTCATCGCACCCGCTCGTCGGCGTAGGCCGCCGCGATGCGGTCCAGCGACCGCTCGAGCGATAGCCGCTGCGTGTTGCGCTCAAACCATGCCGCCGTGCGCTCGCGCAGCTGCGGCCCAGGGGCGCCCACGCGCAGAATCGCGTCGGCGAGGTCCTCGACGCTCGCCGAGGCGGCCACGAACCCGTTCTCTCCCTCTTGCACGAGCTCGGTCGCGGCGTTGTCAGGATCGGCGACGACGACGCTTGGCACGCCGCGCGCGGCGGCCTCGACGACGACCAGGCCGTAGCCCTCGCGCCGCGACGGCAGGACCATGCACAGCGCGCTGGCCAGGCCCTCATCGTCATCTCGCCGACCGGCAGGAAGTAGCGCTCCCACGCCTCCTTGAGGTCCCGGTCGCACCGACTGAGCTCACCGACTTCAAGGAGCCGGTCGCGCTGCCAACGGGAGCGCTGAGCGAAGGCCCGGTCGTGGTCGTAGATGCATTTGCGCAGCCTCTCGCTGCCCAGGGCGACCAGACGGAGCTGAGCGACGAAGATCTGATCGCTCTCGGAGACCTCCTGCTCGGTCGGTTCGGCCATGTCGAGCACGTCGAGCGGCAGGTTGTCGTCGCGCAACGCGTCGGCGATCTCAAGCAGCTCGGACTCCAGTTCGCCAGCGCCAATGCGATCGGGCAGGCCACGCGCGACGACATCGAGATGCGCAATCGCGCGCTTATGCCACCAACCGCGAAGCCGGTCCACAAGAGCCGCGCGGCGTTGCGGCTTGACGCTCTTGCGGACGGCGCGCTCGAGCAGCGACTGCACCTCCGCGATGGGTAGCACGCCATCGAAGACCTCGATGCGATCCAAGGGCGCCCGGCGCTGATCTGTGGACAACGCGAGGAAGGCAGCGTAGTACCCCGCGTTGCTGTCGCTCGCGGAGGTGTGCGCGGTGCGTTCGAGGCGCTGCTGGGCGCCGACCACATCGCGGTCGCCTCCGACACGGAGCAGGGCAGCCGTCGGTCCGCCGGACGCGACGGCGAGAAGCACCAGCCGGGTGTGTGCTTCGCCGGGCTCGGCGATCCAGTTGGCCAGCGTCTTCCACAGATCGGTGCTGGCGTCCGACAGCGAGCGCGTCTGGTCGATCGTGTGCTTGCTCTGCCACTTCGCGGTCGCGTCGTCGCTTTCGGCGTCGTGGAAGACGATGTCGTCGAGCGTATCGATGCTGACGGCGAAATCATCCTCGTCGTCCATCCGCTCCAGGGCCGCCAGCAGGGCGTAGTCGACCTGAGCCAGATAGCCAAGCGGGGGGCCGGCGGCGCTGAAGGCCGATGCGGAGGGGCTGGACTCGGACACGGCTGAACGCTACCCGGCCGTCCCGACGCCGGGGCCGAAGGCACCAGCCCCGCGCCAGCTCACTCGTGCGCTCGCGACGTTGCGGGAGGAAATCCTGGGAGGAAGCGCCTCACTTCTTTCGTCGCCCTGGCCATACCCGCGGCCGTCGTGACGCTGTTCGCCACGGCGATGCTGGGTGCGCGGCGACGTGCCGCTCCTGCCCCGGCTCGATCTGGCGGAGTGGCGTGACCTCGGGCGAGAGCTGCTGCCCTACGCGGCCGCCATCGGTCTGTCCTTCATCTACCTGCGGCTCTCAGTGATAGCGGTGTCACTCACCGCCGACGCTGAGCAGCTCGGCTACTTCGGTGCCTCGTTCCGGATCTTGGAGGTGCTCATCGTGATCCCCGGCCTGATGGTCACCGCCGCCTTTCCCATCTTCGCTCGCTCAGCCATAGACGACCCCGAGCGGCTGGCCTATGCCGTGTCGCGCGTGTTTGTGGTGATGGCGATCGGCGGCGCGGGGACCGGCCTGGTCGTTGCGCTCCTGGCCCCGGTCGCGATTACAGTGGTGGGCGGCCCCGGGTTCGAGGATGCCGTGGGCGTGCTCCGGATCCAGGCGATCGGCTCGGGTTCAGCTTCCTGGCCGCTCTCTGGGGCACCGTTCTCCTCTCGTTGCGTCGACTGCGTGAGCTGATGGTCCTCAACCTGAGCGCCTTCGCGGTGGGGATAGTGCTGGTAACGGTGCTAGCCATGACCCACGGCGCCGAAGGGGCCGCCCTGGCGACTTTGATCACGGAGCTCGCGCTCGCCGTGGGTTCGCCGCTCTTACTGCTTCGTAGGGACCGCCACCTCCTCCCGCCGCTCGGCCCCCTGGCGCCGGTGGCTGCGGCGGTGGCCGTGGCTGCCGCCGCGGCGCTGCTCCCCGGGCTGCCTGCAGTGCCGGCCGCCGCGGTGGCCGGCCTGGTGTTCGTGGGACTCCTCCTGGCCATGCACGTCGTGCCCGAGGAGGTCCTCGTCGAGGTCCGACGGGCCGCTCGCGTAACCGAGAGAACGCCTCGTGACTTCGATCGCCGTGATCCACCTGGTATGGGGACCGTTGAGCACTGGTCCACTCAGGCGCTTCGTGGCCTCTTACCGCCGGTGTACGGGGAACCGCACGAGCTTGTGGTGCTACTGGACGGGTTCGAGACTCCTGATGCCAGGGGCCTGCTGCTGGCCGAGCTCACCGGCGTCGACCACCGACTGATCGAGTTCGACCGGCCGATGCTCGATCTTCGGGCCTACGGTCTGGCGGCCGCGTCTCTCGAGCACAATCGCCTGTGCTTCCTCAACTCGCACAGCGAACTGCTCGCCGACGGGTGGCTGGCGCTGCTGGCGGAGGCCGAGGTCCAAGCCGACGTCGGCCTCGCCGGGGCGACCGGCAGTTTCGAGAGCCATGCTGACGCGGCTCGTGGGCCGGCCCGGCGACGCCTGGTGAACCATCTCGCGCTCTGGCGCCTTCGGCGTGACTTTCCGCCGTTCCCCAACCCACACATTCGGACGAACGGCCTGTTCATGGCCGCAGAGCTCGCACGATCACTCGGCCTGGAGGGCGCAGTCGATAAGGCGAGCGCCTACCGCTTGGAGAGTGGGCGGATCGGGATCACAAGCCAGGTCGAGCGCCGAGGGCTGCGCAGCGTCGTGGTGGGAAGGGACGGACGATCCTTCACCCCTCCGCTGTGGCCCGCCAGCGGGACCTTTCGCTCAGCGAATCAGGACAATCTGTTGGTGGCCGACAACCAGACCCGTCACTACCGCGATGCTCCCCCCGCTGAGCGACGCGAGCTGCAGGAAAGCACGTGGGGTAGACCCCGGTGAACGGGGGTACACCGCCGCGCGTCTGCCTGGCGATTCTCAACTACGACGGCCGGAAGCTCCTGGACGCCATCCTGCCGACCGCTCTTGCCCAGCGCGGGCGGGGTGGTTCAGACGCGCCCGCGGCGGGCCAGGAGGTGACGCCCGCCGAGCAGGTACGCGGTTGTGCGGGCGCGATGCCCGGCGGTCGGTGCGCCGGGTCCGAGGCGGGGGACAGCGTGCCCTCGCTCCGTCGTCCACCGCACCAGCGGCGCCGCCACGCGCGGCCAGACATGGTCGGCCGCGGCTGAGGCCAGCGGCCCTGCGAACGCCCCGCGGTCGCCATCGAGGACGCGCTCAATCCCGGCCGCAACGGCCTCGTCGTCACCGGGTGGAGCCGTCGCCCCAAGCCCCTCGCGCTCAACCCGGTCGGCCAGGTCGTCCCCCTGGGTGCAGACCACGGGCACACCGGCCCAGAAGCAGTCGAGCAGTCGGGTGCGAAACGCGAACCTCGTCTCGAGGTGGTCGGGGTGGGTGGCCAGCGCGCAGCTCGCCTGGGCCAGCCAGCCGGCCCGCTCGGCGTAGGGGACCCAGCCTGGGTTGAAGAGGACGCTGTGGTCGAGCACCCCCAGATCGCGCGCGAGGGCGCGGGCGCGCTTCGTGGCCTCAACTGCGGCGGGTTGATCCGAGCCTCCCATGAACACAAGCCGTACGCTGGGCCGCCGCCGCTGGAGCCCGGCGACCGCGCGGATGGCGGTCTCGGGATCGAGCCAGCGCCACAGGCCGCCGTTCCAGAGCATGATCTCTTCGTCGCCTCCGAGTTGGGGGAACCGCTCGCGCGGTCCCGGGCCAGCGGCTGAAGCGGGCGGCGGCTCGGCGGGAACCCCGAAGGGAACCGCGTCGATGATCGAGCGCAACGAAGGGTCGGCGTCGTAGGTGAGTGGATCTATGCCGCGGAGCGCCAGCAGGGCTCCGAGCCACAGATCGCGCTGCTTCTCGCTGGCGCACATGAAGTGGTGGCCGGTTCGTAAGGCGTCATGCAGCCGGTCGAGGGTCGCAGAGTTCATGAGCCGCCGTACTAGCGGCCGTTCGCCCGCCAGCAACTCGAGCGTCTCGAGCGTCTCGGGGTCGTACAGATCGAAGATGACCCGCGCGCTCGAGCGCCGGAGCCAGCGGGTGACGAGGGGCCATTGAGGGTGCGCAACGACGACGTCCGCCGCGGCGATCGGAGCTCGCAGCGCGGATGGGTCGTGGGGGGCGTACGGGAGTGTCGAAGCGCCCGAGGGCAGCGGCTCGGCGCTCTGCCCACCGTGCGCTACCGTCACCTCCGCGTGAGTGGCCAGCACCGCGGCGAGCTCGCTGTAGCGGATCCCGAGGCCGGCCATGCGCTCCCCGACGGGGTCGGCACAGATGAACAGCACGCGCGGGCGGCGGGCCGGCTGGACGTTCACCGTCCCCCGATCTCGACGAGCGGCTTGAGAATCGAGCTGGCGCCCTCCTGGAGACGGGTTCCCCGCCCGCCGCAGAGGATGAGCACCTCTTCGCTTGGCGTCCGCGCCACGACCGGGAGACTATGCGCGACTGTCCGCGGGGCCTCAATTCTCAGTTGGGCACGCGCGAGTAGACGCCGCGGCGCAGATCCAGCGACGCGCGGAAGCCGATCCCGCGCTCGATCGCCTGCGCCGGCGGCCACGGCATCCGGGCCGCCCCGCGAGCGGCCCGCCACCCCTCGATCCGCCCCCGCAGGGCCATCAGGTCGCGAGAGAGAGCGACATCGCCGGCGACGACGAGTACCTCCGTGGCCAGCGCCCTCACGCCGATCCTCCGCTTCAGAACGCCGTAGCGGCGCAGCATGAACGCCCGCGCGAACCCACCCTGCCGACGCTGCCACGGGCTTCTATGTCCGTAGGTGGCTGAGCCAAGGTGGATACCAGCCGCGGCCGTGGCGGCCGTGGTCCTCCAGCCTGCGCAGCGCAGCCGCAACGCCAAGTCGAAGTCCTCCATGTACGCCACGAGCGCCTCCTCGAGCCCACCCACCTGCTCCCAGGCCGCACGCCGGTACGCAGCGGCGGCACCGGCCGGGCCAGCCAGTACGGGGCGCTCTCCCGGCGCTTCCGCGATTGGACGTCCATGGCGACGTTGAAAGGCCGCGAGCGTCGGGTCGGCGGTCATTCCGATGGAATCGATGGTCTGCTCCCCCGGCTGGAGCGAGAGTGCGGCCACGGAGCCCAGGGAAGGGTCTTCCTCCAGCGGTGCGACCAGGCGTTCGAGGAACTCGGGCCGGCAGTCCACATCGTTGTTCAGGAGGACGATCACGTCACCGGTACTCGCCCGAGCGCCGTGGTTGCAGGCGTGGGCGAAACCTGCGTTCACAGGCAGTCGCTCGACGTTTACCTCGGGCCACGCATCGATCAGGCGCTCGGAGGTGCCGTCGGTGGAGCCGTCGTCTACGAAGATCACACGGTGCTCGCGCGTCTGCGCGCCGAGGTGGCGGAGGCAGCTCTCGGTCAGGTCGAAGCGGTTGAAGGCCACGATCACGACGTCGACCGAGAGGGCCGGCGCGTCGGCCTGAGAAGCGGTGGACATCAGCGGCGGATCGTAGAGCGAGGGCATCGGGGCGGTACGCCGGTACGGTCCCCGCCGATGCACGTTGGCCTGAACCTCGTCTTCCTCGTGCCCGGCGAGACGGGCGGGATGGAGACTTACGCCAGGGAGTTGATCCCCCGCCTGGCGGAGATGCCGGACATCCGCCTGACGGCGTTCGTCAATCGCGAGACCCGGGAGATGGCCGCCGGCCCCTGGTTCGACGTGGCGAGCGTCACCGTGCCGGTGCGCGCGCGCAACCGCGTCGGCTGGGTCGTCGGCGAGCAGGCTCACCTGCCGCGCCTGGCCGGCGCGGCAGGGTGCGACCTGGTCCACAGCCTCGCGTCGACCGCTCCTCTGCGCGGCCGGTTCGGGCGGGTGACCACTATTCATGACCTCAACTACAAGCTCGTGCCCGAGGCGCACTTCGGGGTGCGCAGCCTCGGCATGCGGGCGTTGGTGCCGGCCGCAGCCCGCCGGTCGCACCGCGTGATCGCGATCTCGCAGGCCACGGCGCGCGACCTCCGAGAGCACCTGGGTGTGTCCCAGCGGAAGATCGACGTGGTCCCGCAGGGCGTAGGCCAGGCGCCGGCGGCCGAGCCTACGCCCGAGTCCCGGCTGCGCGCGGAGCTCGATCTCGGCGAGCGGCCGATCCTGCTGAGCACGTCGGCCAAGCGGCCCCACAAGAACCTCCTACGGCTGCTGGAGGCCCATGCCGGGCTCCTGCCGGGCGAGCGTCCCGTGCTGGTGGTCCCGGGCTACCCGACGCCCCACGAGCGGGAGCTGCGCGAGCGGGCGCAGGAGCTGGGAACCGCCGAACACCTGCGTCTGCCGGCCTGGGTTTCGGTGGCGGACCTGGAGGGCCTCTACGCCGCCGCAGCGGCGTTCGTGTTCCCCTCGCTCCATGAGGGTTTCGGCCTTCCGGTGCTGGAGGCCATGCAGCGCGGGCTCCCCGTGGCCTGCTCGGACCGCTCCTCGCTGCCCGAGGTGGCGGGCGGCGCGGCGCTGCTCTTCGACCCGGATGACACCGCAGGGATCCAGCAGGCTCTCGAACGCGTGCTGGGCGACGAAGCGCTGCGCTCACGGCTGGCGTCGACCGGCCCGACGCAGGCCGCGCGCTTCACCTGGGAAGCGACCGCGCAGGCCACCGCGACGGCCTACCGCCGGGTGCTGGCGTAGGCGCTCAATCCCACAGGCGCCACGGGGCCCGCGAGGCCCACAGGTCGTTGAGGGTGACGGCGTCCTTGTAGGTGTCCATGCAGCGCCAGAAGCCGGTGTGGCGGTAGGCGTGCAGGTGGCCGTCGTCGGCGAGCCCCTCCAGCGGCTCGCGCTCGAGCACGCTCGACTCGCTCAGATAGGCGAGTGCGCCGGACTCGAAGCAGAAGAAGCCGCCGTTGACCCAGTGGTCGGAGCGGGGCTTCTCGTGGAATCCCGACACCCGGCCGTCGTCGCGCAGCTCGGTCACGCCGAACTGCAGCTCGGGCCGGACGACCGCCATCGTCGCGAGCCGCCCGTGCGAGCGGTGGTGGTCGAGCTCGGCGCCGAGATCGATGTCGGCCACGCCATCGGCGTAGGTCGCGCAGAAGGTCGACCCCGAGAGCTGGCTGCCCGCGAGGTGGATGCGCCCGCCCGTGGGGGTCTCCTCGCCGGTGAAGACGGTCTCTACCGAGACACCCTCCGGCCACCGCTCGCCGGCGACGAACTCGTCCAACAGCTCCGCGAGATGACCGGTGAGCAGCAGGAAGCGGCGAAACCCGAACGTGGCGTAGATCTGAATCACGTGCCAGACGATCGGCCTCCCGCCGATCTCGACGAGCGGCTTGGGGATCGAGCTGGTGCCCTCCTGCAGGCGGGTGCCACGCCCGCCGCACAGGATCATCACCTCTTCGGGCCGTGGTGCCTGCACGGGCGGGGAGACTACGCGGCGCCGCTCTCCGGCCCTGTCTGCTCGCCGGCGTAGGCGGCCACGACGGTCCGCAGCGAGCCATCGAGGGAGAGCCGTTGGGCGTTGCCGCGAAACCACGCCGCCGTCCTGGTGCGCAGCGCAGGGCCGGCGCGGTAGACGCCCACGATCGCTCCGCCAGATCCTGCGGCGACGCGGAGGCCGCCACGGCTCCGTTCTCTCCTTCGTCGACGAGGTCCACGGCGGCGTTGTCCTCGCTGCGGACGACGACACTCGGTACGCCCTTCGATGCCGCCTCGACGACGATCAGCCCGTACCCCTCGCGCCGGGAGGGTAGGACCATGCAAGCGGCACGCGCCAGCGCGTGCTGCACCCGCTCGCCCTCGACGAACCCGGGCGCCTCGACGGCCTCCTCGAGCCCGTGAGCGCGGATCTCGGCGAGCACGCGCTCGCGCTCGGGCCCGTCGCCGAAGATCAGCGCGCGCAGCTCGGGCTCCTGTTCACGCGCCAGCCGCAGCGCGGGGATGAGGGCGGGTACGCGCTTCTCGGGGATGTGCCGGCCGGCAAAGACCACCAGCGGCTCGGCCTCGATCGGCGGCCTAGGCTCGCGCGAGCCCTCGTACTCGCCCTCGACCACAGTCACCTCGCGCCGGAGCCGCTGCGCCCGCAAGCGCCGCGCGGTGAGGGGCGCGAAGCAGAACGCCCGCTGGGGGATGCGCAGGCAGGCGCGCTGGACCGCCGCGCCGACCGGCCCCCGTACCGTCCGAGATACTCGCGCCAGCCTGGGTGAGCGCCGCGGACCTGGAGGGCCTGTACGCCGCGGCGGATGCCTTCGCGTTTCCCTCCCTGCACGAGGGCTTCGGGCTGCCGGTGCTCGAAGCCATGCGCCGCGGCGTGCCGGTGGCCTGCTCGGACCGGTCGACTCTGCCCGAGGTGGCGGGGGATGCGGCGCTGCTGTTCGACCCGGAGGACGCCGGGTCAATTCGGGCGGCGCTCGAAAGCCTGCTCCACGACGCCGGCCTGAGAGAGTGGCTGGGCGACGCGGGCCCGGCGCGCGCGGCGCTGTTCAGCTGGGACGCCACCGCCGCGGCCACCGCAGCGGTCTACCGGCGTGCTCTGGGGCCGCGGTAGACCTCCAGGACCTGGGTGAGCGAGTGACCCAGCGAGAGCTCCTCCGAGTGGGCGCCGAACCAGGCGGCGGTCGACTGCCTGAGCGCCGGGCCCGCTTCGGCCACGGCGAGGATCGCGGCGGCCAGGTCTTCGGCGCCGGCGCTGGGCGCGACGAACCCGTTGACCCCCTCCTCGATCAGCTCGACCGCTGCGTTGTCTGGACCGGCCACGACCACCGACGGCACGCCCATCGAGGCCGCCTCGACCACGATCAGGCCATAGCCCTCTCGCCGCGAGGGCAGCACGAGGCAGAGCGCTTGGCCCAGCGCCTCTTCCAGCTCGTCACGGTCGACGAAGCCCGGGGAGCTGACCAGGTGCGCGACGCCGTGGGCCTCGATCTCCGCTCGGACGGTCTCGCGGTCCGGGCCGTCGCCGTAGATCACGCCCCGCAGTTCGGGTCGGCTTGCGGCAGCCAACGCGACGGCCCCGACGAGCGCGGGCGCCTGCTTCTCGGGAATCAGCCGTCCCGCGAACACGGCCACCGACCCGGCCGGTTGGGGGTCGGGCCGGTCGAGAGCGCCGGCCCACAATCCGCGCAGCACGGTGGGCTCGCTCCGCAGGCCAAGCGCGCGCAGCCGCTCGGCGTGCAGGTCCGAGAAGCAGAAGGCGCGCTGCCGGGCCCGCGCGCAGAGGCGCTGCACGGCCTCCCCAACCCATCCAAGGTGGCCGAGGTACTCGCGCCAGTAGGTGGAGCTCCAGACCTCGGGCCAGTCGGCCACGAGCGTGTAGCCGCCCGGGCGCCGGAGAGCTGCGCAGGCCAGCAGCGAGAAGTACGGAAACGAGGCCGTGTGCACCACGTCGAAGCAACGGAGGTGGCGCAGCAGGTGCCAGAGCACGCCGGACCCGAACACGAGTGGAGGCAGGATGCGGCGGGTACCGTCAGGCCCGTAGAGAGCCATTCGCGGGCCGACCGCCACCACCTCGACACCCTCGACGCCGGGGTGCTCGCCGCGGCCCCACTGCCGCAGCGTGAGGTAGGTCACCTCATGGCCCTCATCTCTCAGTCGCTCCGCGAGGTTGCGGTACCAGCGCTCGGCTCCGCCGATGGTGTGCGGATACAGGCAGTCGTAGATCAGGCAGATGCGCATGAAGCCGGCTCAGGGTACGGGTTCGCCCACTGGCCCGTCCGCTAGGATCGCGAGACTTCCTCTGCTCTCACGGGTTTTCCACGCAGGGGCCGTCGCGCCCGGAGCCATGAGCACGATCCAGCAGACAGCCGTCGAGAGCTCGCGCTCTCGGGTAAAGACCGAGGATCCGATCCGGGTGTCCGTCGTGATCCCCTGCCTGAACGAGGCCGAGACGATCGAGGAGTGCGTCCGCCGGGCACGAACCGCGCTCGATGGCGCCGACATCCCGGGCGAAGTGGTCGTAGCCGACAACGGCTCCGAGGATGGGAGCGCCGCGCTCGCCGAGAGGGCGGGCGCGCGCGTCGTCCACGAGCCCCGGCGAGGATACGGCAGCGCCTACCTCGCCGGCTTCGGCGCCGCCGGCGGTCGCTACGTCGTGATGGCCGATGCCGACCTGACGTACGACTTCGGGGAGATCCCGCGCTTCATCGAGTCGCTCGAGTCGGGCGCGGACTTCGTGATCGGCGACCGCATGGACAACATCCACCCGGGCGCCATGCCGTGGCTGCACCGGTACGTCGGCAATCCCGTGCTGAGCGGCATCCTCAACGTCTTCTTCCGTACCGGGGTCAAGGACGCCCACTGCGGCATGCGCGCGTTCCGGCGCGATGTCCTGCCAGGGCTCGATCTGCGCGCGACGGGCATGGAGTTCGCCTCGGAGATGGTCATCCGCGCAGCCAAGCAGGAGCTCGACATCCGCCAGCTGCCGATCGAGTACCACCCGCGCGGCGGCGAGTCCAAGCTCTCGAGCTTCCGCGACGGCTGGCGCCACCTGCGCTTCCTGCTCGTGCACAGCCCTACGCATCTGTTCGTCATTCCCGGCGGGCTGATGGCGCTGGTCGGCGCGCTGGTGTCGTTGACCGTCGTAGCGCAGGTCAACGTCTTCGGACGCGAGTGGGACATCCACAGCATGATCGCCGGTGCACTGCTGCTGATCGTCGGGACACAGGTCCTCGCGCTGGGGCTGTGCGCGCACGCCTACGGCACCTACTTCATGGGCGAGCGGGACCCCTGGTTCGATCGCGCTCGGGCGAAGTACCGGCTCGAACACGGGCTCCTGGCCGGGGGTGTGGTGCTGCTCGCCGGGGTGGGGCTGGCCCTCGGCATCCTCGT
>Ga0136627_1000859_pt1 | contig 11905 bp, 1 predicted proteins | sample AntDrymUQ4892206_2_FD_104652 | JGI IMG/M metagenome (GOLD analysis project Ga0136627, IMG submission 104652) | Polar desert sand microbial communities from Dry Valleys, Antarctica - metaG UQ489 (22.06) | ecosystem: Environmental > Terrestrial > Soil > Desert | place: Antarctica: Dry Valley... | reverse complement strand
GCTTTGGAAGGGCGACGGCGAGGCGCTTGCCGTGACCTACTGTCCTCCTCTGGAAGACGACGTGCGGAGCTACCAGCTGCATCCAGGGCTGATCGAAGCGTGTTTCCAGGTCATGCGGGGAGCTAAGGAGTTCGAAAGTCAAGAGCTGCTTGCGAAGGGCGGCGATATTTACGTGCCGTTCGGGATCCAATCCGTCCGTTTCTTTAGACGCCCGACGACCGATCGGCTCTGGTGTCACGCCCGGATGCGGGACGGCGGCACCGGGCAGAGCTTTACTGCGGACCTCAGTCTCTTCGATCAAACCGGCCGGCCCGTTGCGGAGATCGATGCGTTCGAGGTGCGACGCCTTCCGCGCGTGAACCTCTTGAAAAGCCTTCGTGGGGACACGAGTGACTGGGTCTACGAATTGCTCTGGGAGGAGAGGTCACTGGTGTCCGGCAAAGTGCCTCCTCGAACCGCCGCAGGAACCTGGCTTATCTTCGCCGACGAGAGCGGCCTCGGATCGCGGCTTGCCGACGACATCGAGAGGAGCGGCGCGCGGGCGCTCCTGGTAACGAGCTCGAATGCTTATTCGGGGGGCGACCGCGGCATGTGGGCGATCGACGCCTCGAATCCCGAACACTACAAGTGCCTGCTCGAAGACACCCGAAAGGCGACGAATGACCCGCTGCGAGGTATCGTCCACCTGTGGAGCATCGAAGGAGACGGTCCCAAGCTCGCCGCGGCCGAGGTGGAGCGCGCCCAAATCGTCGGAAGCGAAAGCGCCCTCCTCTTGGTCCAGGCGCTAATGCGTTCGGACACCTCGACGTCGCTACGCCTTCTACTGGTCACGCGCGGGGTGCAGGGTGTCGGCCTCTCGAAGCCACCCGCTATCGCTCACGCCCCTATGTGGGGGCTCGCACGCGTAGTGCGATTGGAAAGCCCGGAGCTCGACTGCGTTTGCCTAGACCTCGACCCCGAACGCCGCGGCGGTGAACGTCGGGAGGTTCTCGACGAGCTTCTCGCCGGCGATGGCGAGGACACGGTGGTTCTCCGTCGAGGCCGGCGCCTCGTGGCCCGACTCACGAGCGCCAGCAAGCGACCGCGAAAGGAACATGCGCTTTCGGTTTCGTCCGATGCCGCCTACCTGGTGACCGGAGGTTTGCGAGGACTCGGACTCGAAGCGGCCAAGTGGCTCGTCGCGAGAGGAGCGAGATATCTCGCCCTCATGGGCCGCCGCCCTCCCTTTGAAGAGGTGCGAGAGACGCTCGCGGAGCTGCAATCCAAGGGTGCGCGGGTGTTGGTCGCCCAGGCCGACGTGTCGAAAGCGGACGACGTGGCGCGGGTGCTCGCGAGCGTTCGCGAGCAGCTCCCTCCGCTTCGGGGAATCGTTCACGCCGCCGGAGTCCTGGACGATGGCGTTGTGCTCCAGCAAACGCCGGAGCGCTTCCGTACGGTAATGGCGCCCAAAGTTGCGGGCGCTCTCCACCTCCACGCTCAGACAGAGAAGCTCCCTCTCGATTTCTTCGTCTGCTTCTCCTCGGCGGCATCGCTCCTAGGAGCGGGCGGTCAGGCGAACTATGCAGCCGCCAACGCCTTTCTCGACGCGTTCGCGCACTTCCGTTCCTCTCAAGCCCAGCCGGCCACCACGGTGAATTGGGGTCCGTGGGCCGACGTCGGTATGGCAGCGCAGCTCAACGAACGCGATCGTTCACGTCAGCACGACGTCGGTTGGGACGCGATAGCGCTTGATTCGGGCTTCGAGCTCCTCGGGGCGCTCATCGCCTCGAACGTCGTACAGGCGGGAGTGTTCCCTCTCAACTGGTCGAGGTTCGCCCGTTCCTTCCCCGAGGGGGTCGTTCCCCGTTTCCTTGAGAAAGTCGCGCGACAAAAGGACACCGACTCCACGAGAGCGAAGCCCAAGGAGCGTCGCAACGTCGCCCACGAGCTGCAGGAGGCCGCGGTCGAGGCGCGGAGGGACCTCCTGAACGGCTACGTCAAGAGCGAAGTCGCATCCCTCTTGGGACTCCCGAACGGCGCCTCGCTCGATCCCAAGGAAGGGTTTTCCGGGATGGGAATGGACTCTCTGATGAGCGTCGAGCTCCGCAGCCGTTTACAGAGCGGGCTCGGGATCAAGTTATCATCCACCTTCGCCTTCGACTACTCGAACGTCGAGGACGTCACGCGTTACTTGGCCGTAATTCTGTTCGTCGACGAAAGCGGTGCTGCGGGTGAGCGAGCTCTCCCTGCCGCGACGCCCGACCGGAACCGGCAGCCAATCGAAGCACGCGGAGGAATCGGCGACGAAGACGCCGACGCTTCCATCGAGGAGGAGCTTTTCAAGCTGGAGGCCCGACTGGATCGAGACGCCTAGCAGAAACCGATGCCAGACCCACGGACAAACCGAACGAACCAACAGCGAGTGCTGAGCGCCCTCAAGGATGCGCGCCGGCGACTTGAAGAGGCAGAGCGCGAGCGGACCGAGCCCATCGCCGTCATCGGCGTAGGCTGTCGTTTTCCGGGAGGCGCCGACACTCCGGAGCGCTACTGGGATCTCCTTGCCAGCGGCGTCGATGCGATGACCGAGGTGCCGAAAGATCGATGGGACCTGGCAGCCTATTACGACCCCAACCCCGACGCGCCGGGAAAGATGTACGCGCGCGAGGGGGGATTCGTCGATGGTATCGATCGGTTCGACCCTCAGTTCTTTCGCATCTCCCCCCGTGAGGCGATGAGCTTGGATCCCCAGCAGCGATTGTTGTTGGAGGTCGTATGGGAAGCCTTCGAAGACGCGGGGCAATCCGCGGACGCCATTCGCGGTAGCGATACCGGTTTTTTCATGGGTCTGAGCTGGCACGATTACGAGCGAAACGTCATCGGCATGAATCCGGAGCGTCTCGACGCCTATGCGGGCATGGGCAACACGCAAAGCATAGCCGTGGGACGGCTCGCTTTCGTCCTCGGTGCTCACGGTCCGACGATGCAGGTCGACACGGCATGCTCGGCCTCACTCACCGCGGTTCACCTGGCCTGTCAGAGTCTCCGGTTCAGAGAAGCGCGCATGGTCGCTGCCGGCGGTGCCAACTTGATGATTTCCCCGATGTCGACGATCTTCTGCTGCACGATCCGTGCGCTCTCTCCCGAGAGCCGGTGCAAGACCTTCGACGCATCGGCGGATGGATACGCCCGGGGAGAGGGGTGTGGCGTAGTCGTTCTCAAGCGTCTAAGCGACGCTGTAGCGGATGGAGACCACATCCGCGCCGTCATTCGAGGGAGCGCCATCAACCACGACGGGCCCTCGAGTGGGCTCACCGTCCCCAACCGCCGCGCTCAGAAACGCGTCATCGAGCGCGCGCTCGAAAACGCCCGCGTAGATCCTCTCGAGGTCAGCTACGTCGAGGCCCACGGCACCGGGACGTCGCTCGGAGATCCCATCGAGATCGGCGCCCTCGGGGATGCGCTGGGCAAGAACCGGCCCCCGGATCGGCCGCTTCGTGTTGGTTCGGTGAAAACCAATTTCGGTCACCTGGAGGCTGCGGCGGGAATCGCGGGGCTCATCAAGGTCGTTCTCTCTCTGGAGCGCGGCGAGATTCCACCCCACCTGCACTTCCGCGATCCCAGCCCGAACATCGATTGGGATGCCTTCCCCGTGACGGTCCCGACCGAGCGCACGCCGTGGGCACCGGGCACACGCATCGCCGGCGTGAGCTCGTTCGGCTTCGGCGGTACGAACGCCCACGTGGTGCTGGAGGAAGCGCTATCGCTGGCTCGCGAGGAGGCGAGGTTCGAGCGCTCCTATCAGGTGCTGTGCCTGTCGGCGAAGAGCGAAGGGGCTTTATCCGAGCTCGCGGAGCGTTACGCGACCTATCTTTCGGATGCGAGGGACGTGCGTTTGAGTGACGTGAGTTTCACTGTGAACGCGGGACGCGCGGACTTTGCCGAGCGATTGGCGGTGGTGGGTGCGAGCGCGGGCGAGCTTGCCGAGCAACTGGGCCGCTACGCTTCGGGAGACTCTGCGGCGGGAGTGGCTCGAGGTCGGGTGAGCGGCGGAGAGCGCCCGAAAGTAGCGTTCCTGTTCACCGGTCAAGGGTCTCAGTGGGTGGGGATGGGCCGGGAGCTCTACGACACCCAGCCGGTGTTTCGCGAAGAGCTCGAGCGCTGCGATCAGATTTTGCGCGAGCACCTGGAGCGTCCTTTGCTGGAGGTAATGGTTCAGCTCGACTCCGACACCTCACCGCTGAACGAGGCCAGCTACGCTCAGCCGGCGCTTTTCGCCCTGGAGTGGTCGCTAGCCCAGCTCTGGCGCTCGTGGGGCGTCGAGCCTTCGGTGCTTTTGGGCCATAGCGTGGGAGAGTACGTCGCCGCCTGCCAGGCGGGGGTGTTCTCTCTGGAAGATGGCCTGGGGCTCATCGCCGCGCGCGGGCGTCTGATGGAGAGGCTGCCCCGGGACGGCTCGATGGTGGCAGTGCTCTGCGAGGAGTCGCGCGTCGTCGAAGCACTCGCCGGATTCGAGAGAGCGGTCTCGCTCGCGGCGGTGAACGGGCCGAGCAGCCTGGTGGTCTCCGGCCGTCGCGAAGCGGTGGAGGCGGCCTTGGAAGGCCTGCGCACTTCCGGCGTTGAGACCAAGGAGCTCGTCGTCTCTCACGCGTTTCACTCACCGCTCATGGAGCCCATGCTCGATGCCTTCGAAGCGGTGGTCGACGAAGTCAAAAAGACTCCTCCCAAGCTCCCCGTCGTCTCCAACGTCACGGGCGAACTCGCGGGCGAAGAGCTCGCCACCACCGAGCACTGGCGACGCCACGTGCGCTCGCCCGTTCGCTTCGCTTCCGGAATGAAGACCCTGCTCCACCGGGGCGTCGACGTCTTCCTGGAAGTAGGCCCCGCTCCCGTGCTCCTCGGCATGGGGCGACAGTGCATCCCCGAAGAGGCCGGGTTATGGCTGCCCAGCCTCAGGCGCGGCCATTCCGAGTGGAAGCAGATGCTCAACTCTCTCGCCCAACTCTACGTTCGCGGGCAGAGCATCGACTGGCAGGGTTACGAGCGCGGTTACCACCCCCGACGCACCCCGCTCCCCACCTACCCCTTTCAGAGACAACGTTTCTGGATCGAGCCGGAAGGCTACGGGACGGACGGGGCGTCGAACGGCACACGAGAGGGGGTTCGCCATCCCCTGCTCGGCGAAAGGATTCACTCGGCCGCGCTCCGAAAGGACGAGCTGCAATTCGAGTCACGGGTCGGCTCGAGGTCTCCGTCCTATCTCGGCGACCACCGGCTTTTCGAAAAGCTCGTGCCTCCTGCCACGACTTACCTCGAGATGGCCTTTGCCGCCGGCGCCCTGGCCCTCGGCAGCGACGTCGTACGGCTCGAGAACGTTTCCGTCCAAAACCCGCTGTTGCTGCCCGAAGACGGGACGCGCACGCTGCAATGCGTTCTCAAACCGTCGTCGGGCGGTGGCTACGCGTTTCAAATCTCCAGCTTCGTCCCGGCGACCATTGGTAGCGAGGCGAGTTGGCTCCTGCACGTCTCCGGCAGCATCGGTGCGCCGCGCGCGGAGTCGGTACCCGGGGACGCTTCGGTTTCGACGTTCACGGGTGGGGACGCCCAGGAGATCGCGAGCTCCGATTGCTATCGCCGCTTCCTAGATCAGGGGCTGGATCTCGGGGCAGGGTTTCGCGCCATCAAACGTATTCGCGTGAGAGGTGAGGAAGCGTTCGCCGAGATCGCTCCTCCAGATTCCATCCGTTCATCCGCCCGCGACCATGTGGTCCATCCGGTGCTTCTCGACGCCTGCGGTCAGGCCGTGGCCATCGCTTTCCCTCCCGAGGATCCAGAGAACGTCTATATCCCGGTGGGGTGGGAGAGCATCGAGATCTATCGCACCGGCGCCGTGAATGGGTGGGCGCAGGCGAAGTTACGACCTTCTGACGATCCGTCGTCCCCGAATCGCACCGCCGACATCGATCTCTATGACGAACGGGGAGCGCCTATCGCTCGAATTACCGGCGCGACGACTCGTCGTGCGAGGCGGGAAGCCGTGCTTCGCGGGCTTCGTCTCCGGGAGCCGGCGACCTACGAAAGAACTTGGCGCAAGGCGCCGTGGATCACCTCGCCAGCCGACCCCGGGCCGAATCGCTGGCTGGTGTTCGACGACAGCGAGATCGGCACTCTTCTTTGCTCTCGCTTGCAGGAGCGCGGCCAGTCGTGTGTTCGGGTGCAGGCGGGCGAGAGATTCGATCGTTCGGGCGATGATCGCTACACCATCGATCCCGGCTCATCCGCCGACTACGAGAGACTGTATCGCGAATGTGCGCGCGACGGACTTCGTGGTGTCGTCCATATTTGGAGCACTGCCGATAACGAACTCTCTCTCGAGAGCATCGAAAGGGGAGTGCGTATGGGAAGTGCGAGCGTGCTCCAGATTCTGCAAACGCTCGTAGCCTCCACGACGCCGACGCCCCGTTTCTGGATAGTGACCCGGGGAGCTCAAGCCGTGATTGAGAGCGATATGGTCGATCCGGCGCAAAGCCCGCTCTGGGGACTGGGGGCGGTCTTGAGTCTGGAGCATCCCGAGCTCCGCCCGGTCCGAGTGGACCTGTCCAAGTCAAGCGCCCGGGAGGAGATTGTCGCGCTTTGCGACGAGCTACAGGACGGTCGGGACGATCAGGTCGCATTCCGAGGCGATTCGCGCTACGTAGCACGACTCGCCCGAAAGCGCAGAGCTTCGAAGGACGAGCGCGTACGACCCTTCTCGATCGCGCGCGATGGCAATGTGCTTATCACCGGAGGGCTCGGGGCACTGGGCCTCGAAGTGGCGAGATGGCTCGTGGAACAGGGTGCGAGCCATCTGACCCTCGTCGGTCGTCGATCGCCAGGGCCGGCAGCGCAGAAAGTCATCCGGGAGCTGGAGGCGACCGGCGCCGATATCCTGTTGCTTCGAGCGGACGTTGCCGAACGAGACGACCTGCAGGAGGTGCTCGCTCAGCTCTCGGCCAGAGCGCCTCTTCGCGGCGTCGTTCACGCCGCCGGCATATTGGACGACGGCGTCCTGCTGCAACAGAACGGCGATCGGCTCAGGCGGGTGATGGCTCCGAAGGTCACAGGCGTTTGGAACCTCCACGAGGCTACGCGTGGGCTCTCCCTGGACTTCTTCGTGTGCTTCTCTTCGGCGGCATCCCTTTTGGGATCGCGCGGACAGGGCAACTACGCCGCGGCCAACGCCTTCATGGATGCGTTTGCCCACTACCGCCGCAGGCGAGGGTTGCCCGCCCTGTCCGTGAATTGGGGTCCTTGGGGCGAGGTGGGGATGGCCGCGAACATGGACGAGCGCGCCAAGAAACGCATGTACGATCAGGGTTGGGAGCCAATACCAACCCGCGAAGGTATGAGCGTTTTGGGGCAGCTCTTGGCGGACGACGACGTCCAAACTGGCGTGCTTCCCCTCGAATGGGGCCGATTCCTAAGCCAATATCCAGCTGGAGTCACGCCCGCATTCTTCGAGGGTTTGGCTCCAGGGAGCTCTTCGACGGGGGAAGAGACTCCCCGAGCAAGGGTCGACCTCGTGGAACAATTGAGGCAAGTCGCATCGATCGAGCGCGAGCAGCTCGTCGTCCGACACGTATCCCGGGAAGTCGCTCGCATCGTGGGCATGGACCCGGCTAACGGTCTCGATTCCGATCGATCGTTCGATGAGCTCGGTATCGATTCACTGATGCACATGGAACTGCGAAATCGAATCAACGAGGAGCTGGGAATGAATCTCCCGATGGCGGAGTTCATCAATAGGCGAAGTGTTCGATCTCTTGCGAGTTTGCTCTCCAAACAACTAGCGCTCGCGAGTGTCGCGAACGCAGGAGACGACGGCGGCGACCGCCCGGACATGGAAGAGATCACCTTATGAATCTCGACAATCTCCTTCTGGATCTCTCGAGCCTTGGGGTGAAGATTTGGGCGGAAGGAGACCAGCTACGCCTGCGCGCGCCCAAAGGAGTCATAACGCCCGAGCTTCAGAACAGTCTGTCCGACCACAAAACCGAGATTCTCGATCTCCTGAGGCAGGAGCGTGCCGCTGAACGTGGCGCAGCGGCTAAACTTCGACCGGTTCCTCGTGAAGGAGGTGCGCCGCTTTCTTTCATGCAGGAACGCCTTCTGTTTCTGAGTCTGATGTATCCGCATAGCCCCGTCTACAACCTGCCCAACGCGCGACGGATGCGCGGCCGACTGCACGAGGAGGCTCTTCGCTCGGCTCTCCAAACCATCTTGGAGCGCCACGAGATACTTCGGACCACATTCAGAGATCGCGGCGGTAACCCCGTGCAGATCGTGTCGCCTTCGGCCAGGCTCGATTTTGAGAGCGTGGATGTGACCACGTCGGACGACCCGGAGGCTGAGGCGACTCGCATCGCGCTCATTGAATCCGAACGAGCGTTCGACCTCGCCACCGGCCCACTTCTACGAACCAAGCTGCTGAAACTCGGGCCCGATGACCACCTATTCTTCTGGTGCCTCTACCACATCGTGTCGGACGGCTGGTCATCGATGGTGTTCCTGCGGGAGCTAAAGGCGTTTTACGAGCAGCAAACGATCGGCACCCCCGCCAACGTGCCGGCGCTTTCGGTGCAGTTCGGAGATTTCGCGGTCTGGGAGCGTGAATGGCTTCAAGGCGAGTTCTTGGAGTCTCAGCTTTCGTACTGGCGCAAGAAGCTCGGCGGTCGTTTGACCGTCCTCGATCTTCCCGCCGACCATCCCCGCTCGCCGATGCTGAGCTATCAGGGTCGGTGCCACTCGATCTCGTTCTCGATGCCACTGGTAGACTCGCTCAAGTCCTTAGCGCAGCGAACCGAGACAACGCTCTTCATGGTGCTCCTAACCGCTTTCAAAATACTTCTCCATCGTTACACGGCGCTGACGGACATTTGCGTAGGAACACCCGTTGCGCGTCGCAATCGGCGCGAGGTCGAGGATGCGATTGGATGCTTCATCAACACACTCGCTCTCCGCACCGATCTCTCGGGAGAGCCGCGGGTCGTCGACCTGTTGGGACGGGTTCGCGAGACGTGCATCGAGGCTTTCGGCCGGCAGGACGTTCCCTTCGAGAAGCTGGTCGAAGAGCTGCAGCCCGACCGGGATCTGAGCCACACGCCCATTTTTCAAGTCATGCTCATTCTGCACGTCCAGGACACGCGCAAGGTGTCGAAACTCGGCGACATCGACCTTTCGGCCGTCGAGTATCACGCATCGAGTGCGAAGTTCGACCTCACTCTCGAGCTCAAGGAGACGGGAAGTGGTCTGGAGGGATGGTTCGAGTATTCGACGGATCTGTTCGAGGAGTCGACGATTGGACGGATGGCGTCGCAACTGGAGACTCTCCTTTGGAGCATAGTGGAAGAGCCTGAGCGGCGCATCTCGGAGCTTCGGATCCTGCCGGAGGCGGATCGACACCGTCTGCTGGTGGAGTGGAACGCCACTGCGGCGGACTATCCTTGGGAATCGTGCGTGCACGGGCTGATCGGGGCGCAGGCTGAGCGCTCGCCCAAGGCGACGGCGGTGGTATTCGGGGAGGACTCGCTCAGTTACCGAGAGCTCGAGGAGCGCTCAAACCGCCTCGCTCGGTACCTTGTGAAGCTCGGCGTCGGAGTCGAAATCCCGGTCGGTCTGTACGTGGAGCGCTCGCTCGAGATGGTGGTGGGGCTATTGGGGGTGCTGAAAGCGGGCGGCGCCTACTTACCCCTGGACCCGTCGTTTCCCAAAGACCGTCTGGCCTTCATGGTGCGCGATGCAGGGGTGCCGGTGATTCTGAGCCAGTCGGCGCTCGTTGCCTCGATGCCGGAGCACGGGGCCAAGCTCGTCGAGCTCGATGGCGATGGGGAGGCGATCGCTCGGGAGGACGGCGGCCCGGTGACGAGCCCGACGCGGCCCGACACGCTCGCCTACATCATCTACACCTCGGGCTCGACAGGAAAACCCAAGGGTGTCTGCATCGCGCACCGCGCGCTCGCCAATCTGCTCCATGCGATGCGCGAACACACTGCGATCACAGAGGAAGATTCGCTGCTTGCGGTAACGACCTTGTCGTTCGATATCGCAGCGCTCGAGCTCTACCTGCCGCTTATCGCCGGCGCGCGCCTGGTGCTTGCAAGCCGCGAGACGGCTGCCGACGGCGAATCGCTGAGCGAATGCCTCGCCGATTGCCGCATCACTCTGATGCAGGCAACGCCGGCGACATGGCGCTTGCTGATCGAGGCCGGCTGGCAGGGAAGCGGCAAGCTGCGAGTTTTGTGCGGTGGCGAAACACTGCCGCGGGAACTTGCCGACCAGCTGCTCGCGAGATGCCCTTCTCTGAGCAATCTGTATGGGCCCACCGAGACGACGATATGGTCGAGCGCTGAGCGCGTGCGAGCGAATCAGCCGATTTCGATCGGCCGCCCGCTCGCCAACACCGAGATCTACATTCTCGATGGCGCGCTAAACCCGGTGCCAATCGGCGTACCCGGCGAGCTGCACATCGCCGGAGCCGGACTCGCTCGCGGCTACCTGAACCGCCCGGAGTTGACCGCCGAGAAATTCATTTCCCATCCTTTCAGTGATGATCCGAATGAACGACTGTACAAGACCGGCGATCTCGCCCGCTATCGAGCGGATAGCAGCATCGAATTTCTCGGAAGAATCGACAGCCAAGTCAAACTACGCGGCTTCCGGATAGAATTGGGTGAGATCGAAGCGTGCCTGCGTCAGCATCCGAAGCTGCGTGAAGCAGCGGTCCTCGCGCGCGAAGACCATCCCGGCGATAAGCGGCTCACGGCGTATATCGTACCCAATGATCTAAGCTCATCTGCAAGCGCCGACGAGCTCAGAAGCTTCCTCAAGGACCTGCTTCCCGAATACATGCTGCCGTCCTCGTTCGTGGCGCTCGACCAGATGCCGCTGATGCCAAACGGTAAGCTCGACCGGAAAGCGCTGCCGGCGCCCGATCGGCTGCTCTCCGATTCGACCCCCGTTGCACCGCGCACGCCACTCGAACGGCAAGTCGCCGCGATCTTCGCCAAGGTTTTGAAAATCGATCAGGTCGGCATCCGCGACAATTTCTTCGATCTCGGCGGGCATTCGTTTCTGGTGCTTCGCGTGCTCGCCGAAATCGAAAAGGCTTGCGGCCGGCGATTGTCGGTCGCGACGCTGTTCCAGGCGCCGACCGTAGAAGAGATCGGCCAAATCCTGGCGGCGGGAGATTCTCTCGATGAATCGGACGTAGTCGTGCCGCTCAACCCGCACGGAACGACCCCGCCGCTATTCAGCGTATGGATGGGCATCGCAACGATGCTGCGCGAGTTTTGCGGCCACCTTGGCGCCGAGGAGACCCTCTACGGAATCAGCTCTCACTGGGACCCGATGCAGAGGCGGATGACACGCATTGAAGAAATGGCCGCATATAACCTGACTCACCTGCGCAAGGTACAGCCGCACGGACCTTATTATTTGAGCAGCGACTGTGTGGCGACGCTGATCGTGCTGGAAATGGCGCAGCAGCTGCTCGCCCAAGGCGAAGAGATCGCGGCGCTGGTGTTGATCGATCCGCTGCCGCCGAGAACCTATATGAAAATGCCAACGGCACGCGATCGTTATCGCAGCCGTGTCGAAAGGCATTTGCGCAGGCTGGTCAATCCAACTGTCATCAAGGAGCTCGCCTACGTATTGGTAATTAGAATCGCGATTCGGATTTGCATGGCGTGCAGGCTGCCTTTGTCGCGCGGGCTTTTGTGGCGCTATATCAGGGATACGCACCAGCGCGCGAAAGATAACTATGTGCCGAGAGCCTATGCCGGCAAAATCTGGTTTATCTGGGCGGCCGACGATATGGACGAGGTGCGGCGCCGCGAAATTCAGAACGCCTGGTCCCGGCTTGCCGCCCAAGCAACGCATCGGATGGTCCCAG
>Ga0136627_1000858_pt1 | contig 11917 bp, 8 predicted proteins | sample AntDrymUQ4892206_2_FD_104652 | JGI IMG/M metagenome (GOLD analysis project Ga0136627, IMG submission 104652) | Polar desert sand microbial communities from Dry Valleys, Antarctica - metaG UQ489 (22.06) | ecosystem: Environmental > Terrestrial > Soil > Desert | place: Antarctica: Dry Valley... | reverse complement strand
TTGTGGGAGATCAGGGAACAGCGAAGGTTCTTTACTCATGGTGCCAGGATCGCATATTCATGATCAATTGGCGATCCCCTGCAAACAATTTTTTCACAGCCTCTGAGAGGTTGTGAATAAATCGTCGCGAGCAGCCTCGAGCGCCAGGAGCCGCGGAGCAAGCGACGAGACATATCACCTTAGATAGGCAAGGAGCGAGCGAGCACGCGACGCAGCGATCGGGATGCGCAGTAGATTTTTTCACAACCTCTGAGAAAGATCCTTAGGAGCAGATCCTAACCTTCCTACGACACCCCGTTCAGATCGCACGGCTGACTCGCGAGGAGCAGCGCACGTTGCGGTCACTGGTTTCTCCGCGAATAGGGATCGATTTCGCTCCGAATGTCATCGCGCGGTGATTCACTTTACAATCTGCAGCCGGCAAGCTACTAACGACCGTAATGGAAGCCGATCTTCTCATTAAAGCGCGCTGGATCGTTCCCGTCGACCCCGAAGGCCGGGTCCTCGAAGCGCACGCCCTCGCGGTACGCGACGGCGCCATCGTCGATGTACTTCCGAGCGCCGAGGCGGAGCGCCGCTGGCGCGCGCGCGAGGTGCTCAGTCTCGACCGGCATGTCTTGATTCCGGGATTGATCAATGCCCACACGCACGCGGCCATGGCGCTCTTCCGCGGGCTCGCCGATGATCTGCCGCTCATGGATTGGCTCACCCGCCACATCTGGCCCGCCGAGCAGCGCTGGGTGGCCGATGAATTCGTGCGCGCCGGCACGCGGCTCGCCGTGGCCGAGATGCTGCGCGGGGGCACGACCTGTTTCAACGATATGTATTTCTTTCCGAACCGAATCGCCGAGGTGGCCGCGGAGGCGGGCATGCGCGCCGTCGCCGGTTTGATCCTGATCGATTTTCCAACGCCTTGGGCCGCGGACGCGGACGAGTACTTGAGCAAGGGTCTGGGCGTGCACGATGCTTTTCGTGCTCACCCGCTCATTCACTTCGCCTTCGCGCCGCACGCGCCGTATACGGTCTCCGATGCGCCGCTCGAGCGCATCGGCACGCTCGCCGAAGAGTTGGATCTGCCCATCCATATGCACGTGCACGAGACGGCGCACGAAGTCGACAAGGCCATCGAGGCGACCGGCGAACGGCCGCTCGCCCGTTTCGCCCGGCTGGGCCTGCTGTCACCGCGCCTGATCGCCGTGCATATGACCCGAATGAGCGCGACCGACATCGACGAGTGCGCACAGCATGGCGTGAATATCGTGCATTGCCCGCGCTCGAACCTCAAGCTCGCGAGCGGCTTCTGTCCCATTCATGCCCTGCGCCAAGCCGGGATCAATGTGGCGCTCGGCACCGACGGGGCGGCTAGCAACAATTCCCTCGACATGCTGAGCGAGCTGTCCACCGCGGCGCTCCTCGCCAAGGGCGTAGCGGGGGACCCCTGCGCGGCGCCGGCCGGCTCGGCGCTGAGCATGGCTACCTTGAATGGCGCGCGGGCGCTCGGCATCGACGCCATCACGGGTTCGCTCACCATCGGCAAGCAAGCGGATATCGCCGCGATTGATCTAGGCGCTATCGAAACACAACCGGTCTACGATCCGATCTCGGCGCTCGTCTACGCGGTTAACCGCGAGGCGGTGACGGACGTATGGGTCGCCGGCCGCCGCCTCCTGAGCAATCGCGAGTTGCTGACCCTGGATGAAGCCGCGATTCTGCGCGAGGCGGAGCGATGGCGGGCGCGCATCCAGGCGGCGCGGTAAAAATCCTGAAGTATCCCCTTCACCACGTGTATTCCAAACCCACCTTGGCGGTGATCAATTCGTCCGTGTCAACCTCAACAGATATGAAGGGGTTCACGTGTTTGTTGATTTCGATGTCGTATTCCACGCCCGCCAGAACGGCGGAGGAGCCATCCTCGCCCTCGACCGGGGAGGTGTTCCCGAAGACTTCCGCAAAGAAACTCAAGTTCTCGGTTAGGCCATAATCGAGGGAGAAGGTATAGATGAATTGGTTCTTCAAGTCCTCTCCTTCAGGGGAGCCAAACGTTTCGTACTCGAGCTCCACGTTCAAATCCAATTCGCCGAATTCCTTTCCGGAGATAACGGAAGCGGAATAGTCGGCCTTACCGGTGCCGATCTCCCGGTTGTCGGCGGTGGGAATTTTCACTTTCGCTGCCAGCACGACCGCCGGCCACAAGCCCTCCGCCCCGATGGCCAGATAGGCCACGGTGAAATCCGTGTCCCCGATGCCACTAGCGTCGGGTTCATCCTCCGGCATCTGCCGTTCCCAGAAGACCGGCTCCAGAAGAAGCTGAATGCGATCGCTCGGGGAATACTGAATCCCCGTTTCGAAGGTAATCGCCTTGCCGTCTCTGTCCCTTTCAAATTGTAATGCATTTTCGATGATCAGATTTCCCTCCTCGCGCACGATACGGGTGGTCCTGGCATCACGGGCAAGATCGGCCCATGCCGGGGTCGCCGCGAACACGGCGGCGCACATCGCGAAGCCATGCACAAGTCGGCATTTCCCTTTCAATGTGTTGATCATTGCGCGGGTGGTCCAATCGAGATACGGCCACTATAATAGCTCGCTGTCCCACGAATCCTTCGCGCCCGCTCAACTCGTGAGGAGCCCATCATGCCGACAGAAAAAATCTACCCAGTGCCCGCGAATTTCGCGCATCGGGCATACGTCAACGCCGAGCAATATAGAGCGCTGTATCAACGCTCGGTAGCGGACCCCGCGGCGTTCTGGGCCGAACAAGCGGCGGAATTCGTTACCTGGTACCGGCGCTGGGATAGGGTCGAGGACTGGGATTACAACGCCGCGAAGATCCGTTGGTTCGAAGGGGCTACGCTCAACGTCGCTTACAATTGCCTTGACCGGCACCTGGATGCGCGCGCAAACCAAGTCGCGATTCTTTGGGAAGGTGACAACCCCGAGGAGAGCAGGCACATCACCTACCGTGATCTCTACGAAAGCGTCTGCCGCTGCGCCAATGCGCTCAAGGCGCGCGGGATCAGGCGCGGGGATCGGGTCGCGATCTACATGCCGATGATTCCGGAGACGGCGATTGCGATGCTTGCTTGCGCTCGGATCGGCGCCATCCACTCGGTGGTGTTCGGTGGCTTTTCGCCGGAATCGTTGAAGGATCGCGTCTTGGATTCGGATTGCCGTGCGGTGATCACCGCCGATGAGGGACTCCGGGGCGGTAAGAGGATAGCGCTCAAGGCGAACGTCGATGCGGCCCTCACCGCCTGCCCCGAGGTGCATACCGTATTGGTGGTGCGGCGAACCGGGGCGCCCGTCCCCTGGGATCCGGGCCGCGACCGGTGGTATCACGAGGAAACCGCGAAGTTAAGTAGTGATTGCCCCCCGGAGGTGATGGACGCCGAGGACCCGTTATTTATCCTTTATACGTCCGGGTCCACCGGTAAACCCAAGGGCGTGCTCCACACGAGTGGGGGTTATCTCGTCTACGCGGCCATGACCCATAAACACGTGTTTGATTATCACCCCGGCGATATCTATTGGTGCACGGCGGATCTGGGCTGGGTGACAGGTCATTCGTACATTCTCTATGGTCCCCTGTGCAATGGTGCGACTACGTTGATGTTCGAAGGGATCCCGACCTCCCCTGATCCCGGCCGCTTCTGGGACATCGTCGATAAACACCGGGTTAACATCTTTTATACCGCGCCGACGGCGATCCGCGCGCTCATGGCCCAAGGGGATGGATGGGTCCAGCGTAGCCGGCGGGCGAGTCTGCGGCTCCTCGGGACCGTCGGGGAGCCCATCAATCCGGAGGCCTGGGAGTGGTACTACCATGTCGTTGGCGAGGGGCGCTGCCCGATCGTGGATACCTGGTGGCAGACCGAAACCGGCGGGATCCTGATCACACCGCTTCCGGGCGCGACACGGCTCAAGCCCGGATCGGCGAGCTTACCGTTCTTTGGGATTGTGCCCGCCATCGTGGATGAGCAAGGCCGAGTGTTGGAGGGCGAGGCCGAAGGCGCCTTGGTCATCACCCGTCCTTGGCCTGGGCAGATGCGCAGCGTCTACGGGGATCATCAGCGCTTCGTGGACACCTATTTCCGGCGCTATCCGGGCTTTTATGTGACCGGGGACGGGGCGCGCCGCGACGCCGACGGCTATTATTGGATCACCGGGCGGGTAGACGATGTCATCAATGTCTCCGGTCACAGGCTCGGCACCGCCGAGATCGAGAGCGCGCTCGTCTTGCACGAGAAAGTCGCCGAAGCCGCGGTCGTCGGCTATCCCCATCCGATCAAGGGCCAGGGGATCTACGCCTACGTAACGCTGATGAACGAACAGGTGCCTTCAGAGGCGCTGCGCAAGGAACTGGTGGAGCACGTGAGACGGGAAATCGGCGCCATCGCCACCCCGGATGTGATCCAATGGGCGCCCGGCCTGCCGAAGACGCGCTCGGGAAAAATCATGCGCCGCATCCTGCGCAAGGTCGCGGCGAACGAGATCGATAGTCTCGGTGATATCACCACCCTTGCCGATCCCGCCGTCGTTCCCGATCTCATCCGCAACCGCGCCGCGGCCTAGCGGCGATGTAGGGGGGCGCCGTGTTTATCGAGCATCGAGCCGTGGGTTACGGCTTGATGAAATTGGATTTCCCTTGTTCCCCGGTAAATACGACCATGAACTTGAGCGGCGTGGTGCCCAGGTTGCGCGCCTTGTGCCAGGTGTTCACGGCCTCGAGAAACCCTTGCCCGGCTTGGAAAGACTGCCGCGTGCCGTCGTCGAACTCGACCGTGAACGTACCCTCGATGACGTAAATGTACGGGGCGCTCGGGTGTTGGTGGCGATCGCTTTCGCCACCGGGTTCGAGATCAACGAGCAGCGCGGTCACTTCGGGTTGGCTCGTTGCTGGGTATTGGAGTGCTTGCCCCTTGATCGTCGTCGAGCCTTTGAAGACCTCGGTCGCTTTGAAACCGGCCGCCGCCTGCGCGCCGGCGCCAATGACGCCGAGTAAAGTAAAGAACGCGGTAAGCAAGACTGAACGTAGCATCTTAGCTCTCCCTTGAAAATCGCCTTTGGTCGTCTCTTATTGTAGCCCAAGGTCGGCGCGCGGGGGTGCCGCTGCATAAAGGTACGCGCGTGAAGCGGGCAGATCATTGAGACCGGGGCGGCTGAAGGCGACTTGAAATAATTGCAGCCAGCCGGTGGTGAAGGAGGCGATGGAACCGCAAAGATAGAGGCGCCAAGCCCGGACGAATTCCTCGCCATGCTCGTCACCCACGCGCTCGGCGTGATGTTCGAAGCGTGCGAGCCAATCGCCGAGGGTGCGCACGTAGTGCAGGCGCAGGTTCTCGATGTCCAGGACCGACAGGGCATGAGGCTCGAGTACCTCCAGGATCTCGCGCAGCGTCGGGGCATAGGTCCCCGGAAAGATGCGCTTTTCGACCCAGCTATTGACGCGATAGGCTTTGTTTCGGCCGATGCAGTGGATGAGGCCGCGGCCATGGTCCTTCAAGCAGCGATCGATCACCGATCCGAACGCCCGATAATGCGCGGCGCCCACGTGTTCCAGCATCCCAACCGATACGAAAGCATCGTAGTGTCCGCGAATATTCCGGTAGTCGTCCTCGATGAACATCACCCGTTCCGCGAGACCTTGCTCGGCGGCGCGCTTGCGCGCGTATTCGATCTGCCCCTTGGAGAGATTATAGGCAGTGACCGTCACCCCGTAAGTCCGCGCCATGAAGAGCGCCAGACCGCCCCAACCACACCCGGCCTCGACCACGGCCTCTCCGGGCCGCAGGCGTAGCTTGCGGCAGATATGATGCATCTTGGCAATCTGCGCCGCTTCCAAGCTCATCCCCGGTCGCGGATAGTAGCCGCAGGTATATTGCATGGCGGCGTGATCGAGCCAGAGCTGGTAAAAGCCGTCACCAAGATCGTAGTGCTGGCGGATGTGAGCGCGCGACGCTTCCTCTGAGCCGCACCGCGGCCGGCGCTCTCGCCACAGGCGCACGAGATAAGGCCGCCGGGCCAACGCGGTTTCGTAGGCGCGGAAGGCATCCTGAAGGAATACGCCTAGATCCCCGCGCACGTCGATGTCGCCCCTTGTGTACAGCTCCCCGAGGAACACATGCGGGTTGAGGCATAAGCGGTAGAGGGCGGCCCGGCTCCGGATCATGAGCACGCTCCGCGCCACCGTTCCCAAAGCGCGGATCTCCTCGCCGTTCCATAGGGCGATGGCGAAGGGCGGGTGGCCGAGAACGTCCAGAATCGTTCTTAGGATCCGACGCTCCAGGCGTGTCACCGCCTCACCCTTGGAGTACCGTGACGCGGGTACCGGTGCGGCCGGGACTAATGCGGGTAAATCGAATGGCTCCGCGTGATGCTCGCGCACCGCATACCCACTGTCGTCCGCCATTCCTGCCAACCTCCATTCCGATGGATCACGATCGCTATTCTAACTCGGCCGCCGCCACGCGTAGCGATCGGGAGCGTCACTCCGGCCCAAGCCGCGCTGGCGGCGCGCCGAGGCACTGCTTCTAAAATGCCTCGGCGGCGAACTCCAAGAGCCGGTGGCTCGCGCGCAGCAAGCCGTTGGCGAGATCCTCACTCGGATCGTCACCGGCGTCGAGCAACCCGTTCACGGTAGAGGTGGCATCGGAAAACCGGCTACACTTCCCGATAGAAAAGTAGCGTGAGGCCGATCATCACGAAGGCCGTCGACCAAATCCAACCGGGAAGGCGCTGATCCTCGCGCGGCAGCCTGATCTCCAACCAGCGTCCCCAACCCGAGATTACGGCAAAGATCCCGAGCGGGGCGTGCGTCACCTCGGTAAGGAATTCGGATTTGAGGTCAAACATCGCGTGGGAATGGGTCAGCAGGATCGTTCCGCCGAACGCGCACAGCAGAGGAAACACGAACCGCCAGCGCGATTGTAAGCGCCCGGTGCGCACCATCCATTCGAAGACCGCCAAACCAATGACGACGAGCACCGCGATGCGGTGCTGAGAACATCGGGGAGCAGCATGCTCTCCCAGAAACCCGCCGGCCCCAAGGGCCAGGCGCGCGGATCGTTACGCAAGAACATGAACGCCGCGAGCCCCAGAAATAGCAACGGCCAATGGCGCGCCCAAGGGGCTTTACCGGTGCGCTCCAGCAGGGCGAATAGACCCATCGCGAACACGAACAGGCCCGAGATGTTGTGATTGAACTCCGACCACGCGTACTCCTCGGGTTGCCGGGTGGCGAGCGTGTCATCGATCGGCGCGGCCACGGCAAGCAGATCCGATACCGGCGGCGAGCTCAGGCGCGGCATCTTGGGGACGAAACGTTCGATTACCTCTTCCGAGGTGGCCCGATCGGCGACGATGTCGATGGAGGGCGGGAGGGAGGTCAGGGAAGCGGCGGCCAGCAATAGGGTAACGCCGAGACCGGCCTCGGCTTCGACAAAGGCGCGCACGCGCAGCGGGGTCGTCACGGCCTCACGCTGCCTGGCCCAACCGCGCACGAGAAAGAAATTCATCGCGCCCAGAATCAAACCGGCCCCGAGAAGCGTCGCCTTGGTCAACACCATCACCCCGTAACCGGTCCCGGTTAAGCCACCCCAATCTCCGATATAGTGCCAGGCGATAAAGAGACCGGGTCCGAGGACCATGATCATGCTTATGATGGCAAGCACCGAAAAGCGGCTAAGGACAGCCGGAGCTAAAGCTCCTTCCTCGGGACCTCGTTTCCAAACCCTCCAGAAAACGAGCAAATGCACGATACCGCCGACCCAGACGACCCCACCGGTCTGGTGCAATACCGTGACCGCCATGAGCTGTGCCCGTCCCTCCAAGCGGCTGACGCCATGCGTGAGCCAGGCGGAATCGATAAGCAGCGCGATCGATATCGCCGCCGCGACCGTCCATAGCGCGCGCTTACTCGGTTGGGTTAGGAGACGGGCGGCGGCGGCAGCCAAGCCAAGCGCCAGGAGTACGCTGACGAGAACGGTACGGGCATAGTCCGTATTTAAGTATGCGGCAACGGGCCAGTGTCCGGCGGCATCCGCCAAGGCCCACGGATGCAACACGAACAACAACAGGGACCGCGACAGCGCCAGCACCAAGCTTCCGCCGATGACAAACCAGAGCGATCGGCGTAACACGCGGGCCTTGAGAGGCGAGAGGGCCTCGAAGGGCCGCAACGCCCAATGGATGTACGCCAGCCCCCCGCCGGCGATGGCGAAACCGATCAGGCTGATTCCACGGAGCAGGACATCCAAGAAACCGGCGAGCTGGGTCATCGGGATCCCGGCGTGAGATGGAAACGCAGGACGCCCTCGGTAATATGGCCATCGGCGGCTAACACACGGTAACGGAGGACAGAGGTGCCTCGGGCTAATGCGGGCAAGTGCACGAGGATACGGTCGGGGCCTCGCGGTTCCGCCTGCAGGGCGGTGCCTTCTTGGCGGCCGTTGCGCTCCAGCGTGAATCGGCTTAGGCCATGCTCGATGCGGCTGTTCAATCGCAGGCGTATAGTCTTCGGCGCCGCGGTCAGCCGCGCATCCTGGCGAACTGTTGAATCAATCAGTATTGCATGAGCCCAACTGGTCCTGGGGCCGCAGATGGCAGAAAGAATGCATAATATGGTGAGCCCACGGTATCGGCGTATTGCCCGGAACCCCCTCATCGCGGCCAAGCCGCGGCAGGTTCTAAACGTTGGCGTCGACATAGCAACAAATCACGATGCGATTCATAGCCCATCGACAGTAGGCCGCGGTGCACCTGACAGAGAAAGCGCGCCCGAGGAAACAGTTTGTATGCTAAAACGCAGTACACGGGCCTGTTTGTTATAATCGTCCCGGTTCGAGTGGTAATATTCTAGGAAAGTATAATCTATTCACAACACCAGTTGGTTTCTTGTGGGGATGGTTACCTCACCGGCGATAGCGGCACCATAACATTGTTCTTTGCTAAAGCTTTCCTTGCGGTTGCATCCAAGCTGCCCGGCCCCGTGCCGGTATACCGGCACGAACGCGGTCTTAAGATATTCGGGGGCTCGAATTGAATCCAGATCACCATCCTAACGCTTCGCAACCGCTTCTGGCATCTTCGTTTCTCGGCGTGCAGCGCTATGCCGTGGTCGTCATCTTGTTAGCGGTGGTCAGCGCCGGCTTCTGTTTCGACTATACCTTTAAACACCTTACCTTTAACACCGACACCTCCGATCTCATTTCGTGGGATCTGCCTTGGCGCCAAGCCTATCGGACTTCTAAAGAGGCATTTCCTCAATATGCCGACACCATCGTTATCGTCGTGGATGGCGACACACCCGATCAAACCCGCGACGCGAGCCTGCGGCTCGCAAAGAATCTCAAGCGCCAACCTGCGCTGTTTGAATGGGTATACATGCCCGATGCATTGCCTTTTTTTCGCCGCAATGGCTTGCTGTTTTTAAGCGTGGAGGAGCTCGAGGACCTCGCCGATAATCTGGCCAAGGCACAACCCTTTCTCGCGCGGCTGCAATCCGAGCCCGGCATCAACGGTTTGTTCTCGTTGTTGGGGGACGCACTCACCGAATCCGATACGGATTTCGATCTGCGCCCGGCCTTCGATCGCATCGGTACCGCTCTTCAGTCTGTCCGCGAAGGCCGGCGCTACCGGCTCTCCTGGGAGGAACTGATGACCGGGAAAGACGCCAAACCGGAAGACCGGCGCGCATTCGTGATCGTTAAACCCAAACTCGACTTCGGCAGTTTGTTGCCCGGGGAGGGCGCGATGCGCGGAATCCGCGATCTCGCCCGCAAGCTTGAGCTCACCGCCGAGCGCGGGGTGCGAGTCAGGCTCACCGGCGGCGCTGCCCTCGCCTACGAAGAGCTGCAAAGCGTAAGCTTCGCAACGCAGAACGCGGGCATCGGGGCACTGCTGCTCGTCACCCTTATCATGTTCATCGGCTTGCGTTCCCTGTGGCTGACCTTGGGTACGCTGGCCGCGCTCATCTTGGGCCTGATTTTCACCGCGGCCTTTGCCACCTTCGCGGTCGGGCAATTGAACCTTATCTCCGTGGCCTTCGCGGTCATGTATATCGGGCTCGGCGCGGACTATGCCATTTACTTGTGTCTGCGCTATGCGGAGCTGGCGCAACTCGAACCCGATCGGCGCGACGCTTTAAAAGGGGCGGTCTTTCACGTCGGAGGATCTTTGACTCTGTGTACGATCACGACCTCGATCGGATTCTTCGCGTTCATCCCCACGGACTATGCAGGCGTGGCGGAGCTCGGTTTGATCTCGGGTGGCGGGATGTTCATCAGCCTGGGCGTGACGCTGGCGATTCTCCCCGCCCTGCTCAGCGTGATCCCCAAAATTCCGCGCACCAATGGCAAGCAACTCACCGGTCTCCCCTTCCCGGCCGGCATGCTGAAGTTTCCCTTGCGCTACGCGAAAAGCGTATGCATCGGGGCGGCGGTGCTAGCGACGGCGGCGGTCCTGGTCCTTCCCGCATCCAGCTTTGATGACAATCCCTTGAATCTGCAGGATCCGGCGAATGAGTCAGTCCAGACGTTCAAGGAGCTTTTGGCGACCAGCGAGCATTCCCCCTGGTCCTTGGTCGCGCTGGAGAAGAGCCTGGCGGCGGCCCGTGCGACGAAGGCGCGCATGCAGGCGCTCCCGAGCGTCGATGACGTGATCACGATTGAGAGCTTCGTCCCGGATGACCAAAACGAGAAGCTGCCGATCATCGAAGACATGGCCTTGACGCTCGGCCCCGAGCTCATCACGGCCTCGGCGACCGCCGCGGCCGTAGCGCCCAGTCGCGAAACCTTGGAGGTCTTTCGCGCCACATTATCCGGCTATCTCCTCAAACATCCCGAAGCACAGGTAAGTGCGAGCGGCGCGCGTCTCGAACGAGAAATCGGAGCCTTTCTGCAACACCTTCACTCGCTGGATACAGCAGCGGCGGAACGAAGCCTGGCGGCGCTCGAGACCAGTCTCACGGCCTCGCTGCCTGGACGCTTGGACTCCCTCAGGGATTCCCTGGACGCCGCAACGGTCGGTCTCGATGATCTACCCGAGGAGCTGACACAACGCTGGATATCTCAACAGGGAACGGTCCGCATCGAGGTCTTTCCGCGCGGCAATCTCAACGATTCGGAGGCGTTGGGAAGCTTCGTCTCGGAGGTACGCAGCGTCAAGTCCGATGTGAGCGGTGTTCCGGTAAATTACTTGGAAGGAGGACGCGCGGTCGTAAACGCGTTCCAGCAAGCGTTTTTATATTCCTTGCTCATCATCACGGTGGTCCTCGCCGTGTTCATGGAACGTAAGCGGGATATCGTGCTGGTGTTGACGCCGCTACTGCTGGCCGCATTATTGACGGGCGCCACCGCGGTGGTGCTCGGGATCCCGTTCAACTTTGCTAATATCATTGCCTTGCCGCTGCTCTTGGGTATGGGCGTGGACAACGGAATCCATATGGTGCATCGCTTTCGTACCGCGCCGCCCGACGACGGCACGCTATTAAACACCAGTACGGCGCGGGCCGTTGTGCTGAGTGCGCTCACGAACACCAGTGCCTTTACCAACCTCGCCGTCTCCCCCCATCAGGGGACGGCCAGCATGGGCGTATTACTTTCGGTCGGGATCGTGCTCATGGCGCTTTGCACCCTCATCGTATTGCCGAGCCTGCTCGCCCTGCTGGGAAGCGCGAAGCGTAGATCGCCGCAAACCGCATGAAACCCTGGGACGCCCGGCTCGCGTCGCTCTTGATCCGGCCGCTGCGAGACACGCCGGTCACGCCCAATCATCTAACATCCGTTCGCCTGCTGACGGGAATCGCGGCGGCCGCGGCTTTTGCGAGCGGCGTTTGGCCGAACCTGGCGGCGATCTTATTCGCGCTCTCCAACCTGCTCGACCATACCGATGGCGAGTTGGCGCGGCTCACCGGGAAGAG
>Ga0136627_1000857_pt1 | contig 11919 bp, 9 predicted proteins | sample AntDrymUQ4892206_2_FD_104652 | JGI IMG/M metagenome (GOLD analysis project Ga0136627, IMG submission 104652) | Polar desert sand microbial communities from Dry Valleys, Antarctica - metaG UQ489 (22.06) | ecosystem: Environmental > Terrestrial > Soil > Desert | place: Antarctica: Dry Valley... | reverse complement strand
GGCGCCGGTATTGCCACGATTGTTTACTGCACAGCCCGGATTGATGCGGCTGATAATCCTTCTGGTTACCTGGATCAGGATGTGTATCTCAAGGCTCTCGAGGCGTCTGGTGCGGTGGACGTTATCGAGCTTGGTCACTACGTGGCCCGCAGTAAGCAGGTGCCATTGGCGCGGCAACCACGTAAAGGACGGCCGCAAATTGTGCGACCAGATGGACCATTGCCGTCGTCGCTCCCGCTCGATATCGGTACCGACTCCAGTGGTCAGCAGGTGGTCCTTGCAACCGGACTGGTGCGGGAAGAGAAAGGCAGTGATGTCAACGTAGCGACGCATCTGCTCGTAGATGTGCTAAGCGGAAAGTTAGATACGGCGATTGTTATCTCGAATGATTCCGATCTAAGACTTCCCATACAGATAGCGCGCAAGTATGTGCCCGTCGGTACGATCAATCCGGGGCCAGGGTATTTAGCTGGAGCACTTCAAGGATCTGCTACCGAAGGCGCTGGTGGTCACTGGTGGCGTCAGCTGGGAGTATCCGATTTCGTTGGCCACCAATTGCCAGATCCAGCTGGTGGGTACCGTCGTCCTAGCGGCTGGTAACGGCAGATTTGACCCAGCTAAAGCCACCCGGTATGCTTTAGACACTCACCCGGTCCCCTCGAGGGGCCGGGTTTTCTTCTGCCGTAATCGCCTACTGATGAGAGAAAGCATCTTTAGCCGCCGAGCACTACCGGGCCTGGCCATACGGAACTTTCTTTACAAGAGAATCAAGGCAGCGTCTGTCGGCGCTGCGCGGCCCGCTCTGGCGCTGACACCAACCTCCGGCGCGCCCGCGCCCTACAGCGGCCAAACTATCGATACCTCTGGCGCCGATGTAGTCGTCCTAGTAGGCCCTAACAACACCGGGAAGTCTCAAGCGCTTACTGAGCTAAAGGGCAGGCTCATAGCGGACTCGCAGGTAGAACGACCCCCGTATAAGGCTATTGCTCTTCAGGGTGCGGTTTTAGAACGTTGTCTAAACCAGCATGAGCTGGCTGACTGGTTCCGAGAACATCGATCCACCAAGGAGGTGGAAGGCAGAACCTTCATCGAATCACCGAGCCAGCAGTTCGATTTAGATGGCTTGGTCGCTAGCTTTGTGCACGAGACTCTCCGAAACTCGGCGAACAGACCGTGACTTGTGAGACGACAACGACCGTCCACCCATAGAACTAGCTGCACCTATGAGACGCAGCGCTACGGGCTGGACGACCGTCGCCTTTCTCATAACCCAGCGACCGGAGTTTCGGGAAGTACAGCACGGAACTACAGCAACCTATGACGCCAAACGGGAACTCACGAGGCTTCATCAGCCCCCTGACCTGCATGTCAAGCCCCACCCGCCGACACCGCAGTAAGTCGAAGGGTTACTGGTTCGAGTCCAGTCGGGGGAGCAAACTCGCAAGTCACGGCGTCTCACTTGAGTGGCGTAACGTAGGGGACATGACGGCCTCGGACTACCGTGAGAACGCTGTTGCGCCACGAAGGTCGCAGCTGAGGCCGTTGGCAGCCTCCCTATGGGCAATGGCAGGATTCCTGTCGTGCGCAGTACTGTTGCTCGCCGTTAATTTGGCCCTTTCATCAGCTCGTTGAGAAGTCTGCACAGCCCGACGCGGTCAGCTATGCCGGCAGCTCTAACGAAGGACGGCATGCCGTGAACGTTCGACGGGTGCAGACTGCCTGGTCTACCTTCGGGTTCGGGAGCGACCGCTGTGAGGCGTTACTGGCGCAGCGCTGACCGGCTATTTCTGAGAAATAGTCGCTTCCACCTGGTTTTTGGCGACTATCTCTCAGAAATAGCACATGTCATCCACGCTGGCCAGCATGGATGACATGTGCTCGTGGTCGAACTCAGCTCAAAAGCTAACGTATGGCGGGTGTTCCGGCAGGTTCGATGTGGGGAAACTCCTCCGGCGCCGCGTGCGCGCCGTGATCGCCGAACGCACCGCTGAACTTGTCGCCCAGTTTGGTGCCCTCTAGTTTGGAGTTCAATACGTCCTTGGCGGTGTTGACCAGAGCGCCGGTTTTAGCCTGAATCAATCCGGCCGTTTCCTGAACCTTGGGATGCTCGGCAACGCGACGCGAAGCCTGAGCGATCTGCTCATAACGCTGCCGACCGGCTCGGGAACCTAGCACGTACCCTGCGCCCATGCCTGCCAAGAAAAAAAGCTTGTTCCGCATAACTGCCCCCTATAGGTTGCCGTGGCTCGATGCCGCATCTGTCGAGGCGAGTATCCGCCTAATTACTCATTCTCTATCTCATGACGCGCTTCACTAAGCACCTAGTACCCGGTTCGGGCACGTTATAGTCCTAGGCGCCACAATCTAGTCGGATCTGTCGCCCCAGGAGCACTCGGGGTCAGTGGTTTACAGCGAGTTAATCCCTAACAGCTGCTGACGAAATCCCCGCGCGAGTGACATAAGGACTCTGCATGATAAGCGCCATGACGCACCTAGCTCGCCCATCCCGGGTTCTCCGCCGCCGCCTCATGCTGGGCATCGGCATTCTGCTGGTACTTGTGGTAGGAGCGGTCACCGTGGTCAAAGCGTGCGGCTTTGGCAACTCCGATAGCGAAGCCCAGCGTGCACTCGATGGCTTTGTGGCCGCGTGGCAAACCGGCAAGCTTTCCGCTGCCGGCTATACCACCACCGACGACATCTCGCCCTTGTACACCAAGGCAGCCGGTGACTTCGCCGGTGACACTCCGAAGCTTGCCGCCGGCGACGTATCCACCGACGGCGACACCGGACATGCCAAGGTCCGGGTGAGTTGGGAGCTTGGCGCTGGGCAGACCTGGAACTACCAGACCGACGTACAACTGCGCAAACAAGGCGGAGATTGGCGGATCGAGTGGTCACCGGCGACGGTACACCCCGAGCTCAAAGACGATGACGCGCTGCGAGTGCGCCGGGGCGTGGCTGCGCGCGGCGACATTCGAGGCAGCGACGGTACGACTCTTGTCACGCAGCGCCCAGTAGTCCAGGTGAGTGTGGTACCACGGGAGGTCACCGACCCAGATGCGTTTGCCGCCACTTTGGGTGCCGCGCTGGCTGCCGATGAGGTCGACACCGCGGACTTGTCGAAGCAAATTCGGAGTGCAAAACCGGATCAGCTGGTCGAGGTGGTGACATTGCGCCGTGAGCGCTATGACGCCGTTAAATCGGCCATTCAAGACTTGCCCGGCACCCGCTTCACCGAGACGACCATGCCACTTGCACCTAGCCGTGAGTTCGCCAGGGCCGTGCTCGGTGCTGTTGGTCCGGTGACGAAGGAAACAATGGCCGCCCATCCCGGTAAATATCGGATCGGTGACCAGGTCGGGAGGGACGGTTTGCAGGAGCGCTACCAGGATCTGTTGGCGGGCAGTGCCGCGGTGACAATAGAGACTACGAGTGGATCGGAGCTGGCATCCTTGCCCGGCAAGACCGGCCGGCCGTTGACCACCACCTTGAACACCCGAGTGCAGAACGCGGCCGAGTCCGCGCTGGCGCCAGAGGGCAAGCAGAGCGCGCTGGTGGCAATCCGCATCTCCGACGGCACGATCCTCGCCGCCGCGAACGGCCCGAACGGCGCCGGGGTCAACCTGGCTTTCGAAGGGGCCACCGCGCCTGGTTCCACATTCAAGATGGTTTCTGCCTGGGGTTATCTCAATGCTGGGGTGACACCTGACCAAATCGTGCCCTGTCCGAAGTACCTCACCGTTGACGGAAAACGGTTTCAAAATGATCACCAGTTCGAGCTCGGTGACGTGCCGTTCCACACCGCTTTCGCAAAATCGTGCAACACCGCGTTCGCCGGGCTGGCACCAAAGCTAGGTGACGACGGGTTGGCGAAGGCCGGTAAAGAGCTCGGCATTGGCGCGAAATGGGACGTGGGGTTGGACGCTCATACCGGCTCGATTTCCGCCGGTGGCTCCGATGCGGAGCGGGCTGCCGCGGCCTTTGGGCAGGGCAAAACAACGGTAAGCCCGCTGGCCATGGCCGCTGCTACCGCCGCCGTGGCCGGGGGGCAGTGGCGACAACCGGTATTGGTCGCCGAGCCGGCGCAGCAGAAGGCCGAGGACGGGAAGAAACTCGACGATGGCCGAGTTCGCCAGCTCCGCGGCATGATGTGTGAGGTAGTAACCAATGGCACCGCCACTGCGCTGCGCAATGTCCCCGGCGGGCCGGTCTGTGGAAAGACCGGTACCGCTGAGTACGGCGATGAACGGCCACCCCGCAGCCACGGTTGGTTCGTCGGCTATCAGGGCGACATTGCCATTGTGGCATTCGTGAACGACGGCGGTTCCTCCGCGCCTGCGGTCGCCATCACCGAACGGTTCCTGCGAGCACTTCCCCGGTAGCCCGGCCCACGTCGAGTTGATGTTCATGATGCGATAACGCACGTAGCTCGCCTGTCTCGGATCGGTCGTCGTTTCGGTGGCGGAATCTACCGCTTAGCGGTCCCGATGCGCTCGACTACCTCTACGAGGGTGCGGACCGGAACGCCGGTGCCGCCTTTGGGGGTGAAGCCGTGAGGGCCGTCGCCGTTGTAGGCGGGACCGGCGATGTCGATGTGTGCCCACGCGATGTCGTCGGTGACGCATTCGGCGAGGAACAGCCCGCCTTGCAGCATGTGGCCAGCGCGGTCGAAGGAGCTGTTGATCTGTGAGAAGTCAGCGATAGACGAATCCATCCCGGTGCGAACGTCTTGCGCTAAGGGCATCTGCCACATTTGTTCGCCGGTCTGTTTTCCCGCATCGATGATGCGTTCGCACAGTTTATCGGTGCCCATCACGCCGCAGATCCGGTGACCCAGCGCTATGACCTGTCCGCCGGTGAGCGTGGAGGTCTCGATGAGGTAGTCGGGCTGGTCTTGGCATGCCCGACCGATGGCGTCGCCGAGGATAAGCCGGCCCTCGGCGTCGGTGTTGAGGATCTCCACCTGCTGCCCGCCGTACAACGTGATCACATCACCCGGCCGGTACGCCGATCCGCTGGGCATGTTCTCGGCGATCGGCACATAGGCGGTAACTCGCACCGGCAGACGCAGTTGCGCGATGGCGACCACGGCTGCGACGACCGCGGCGGCGCCGGCCATATCTGACTTCATCTCATGCATTTTCGCGGCGGGCTTGATCGAAATTCCGCCGGTGTCGAAGGTGATGCCTTTACCGACTAGTGCTACGTGAGGAAGGTTCGTAGCGGCGCTGTCACGTGGTTGGTAGCTAGCCGGCTGGTAGCGCAGCGTCACCAACCGGGGTCCGGCATCCGAGCCGCTACCTACCGCGGTGATTCCGCCGTAGCCTTGCGCCTTGAGTTCTGTGTCGTCTAAAACCTCAACGGTTAGGCCTTCGATGTCGAGACCCGCTTGGGTGGCTAGCGCCACGGCCGCCTGCGCGAAGTGGTCGGGCCGGAGATGGTTCGGCGGGGTATTGACCCAGTCTCGCACTTGGTGCACGGCATGCGCCGAAATCATGACTCGGTCGAGTTCGGCACGGTCAGCATCATGGGCGTTCACGATCACGATGTCGCTGACAGGTGCCCGGTAACTCGCGGACTGGCGAGCCTGCTCGGATTTGTATGACGTGAAGTCGTAAGAGGCGAGCGCTGCACCTTCGGCCGCGGCATACGCCAACGCGGCATAACCCGTGCCTAGTGCGACAGCTACCCGGTGGGTGCCGGCGAGTGCGCGAATAGCCGCGCCCGCGGCGTTGCGGATGACCGTTGCGTCCCCAGCCTGCTCGCCCAGTCCGACGGCGGCGATCACCGGCGCGACGGTGGCACCGAGCGTCGCGAGTTTCACGACCTGGCCGGGCGTACCCGTGGCGCCGAGGTGTTGCAATGTTTCGGCGAGCTTACCGGCGAGTGCGGTGTCGATGTCGGCTGCGCCGGGACCGAGCTCGACCCCCTTGTCTCCCGCGGTGATGCCGATGACTATGGCGTCTACGTCGAGAGCGGCTAGATCGTGATCTGATGAAATGTGCGTGAGGTTGGGCGACACCGGGATCTCCGAGTTGTGCGTAATCGTTACAGCGGCTTGGGGGCTGGGCAAACCGGGAAGAATGCGCACCACCGCCCATTGCGGACAGTCTTGATGCTACGCCGGGCCATGACGCGGTAGGTTCCCCGTATGAGTTCTCTGTCTGATCTTCGCCGTCCCGCGCTGCACGAGTCGCACATGGCAGCAGGTGCGAAGTTCGCCAATTTCGCCGGTTGGCAGATGCCGCTGCAGTATCCCGATGGTGTGCTTGCCGAACATGCCGCGGTGCGAGAGCGGGCAGGCGTTTTCGACGTGTCGCATCTGGGCACGGTGTGGCTCACCGGCACGGGCGTGGTGGATTTTGTCAATGAATGTTTTACCGCCGACTTGAATCGGATCGGTACCGGCAAGGCACAGTACACCCTTTGTTGCAACGACAGCGGCGGTGTGGTCGATGACCTGATCGTCTATCGACTGGCTGATGACGAGCTGTTGTGCGTGCCCAATGCCGCTAACACTTCCCAAGTCGTCCAATTGCTGCGCGCTGCGGCGCCCAGCGGCGTGGAGATACGCGACGACCACGGCGCGCACGCGATCATCGCCGTGCAGGGCCCCGACTCGACACGGTTACTTCAGGCCGTAGGGCTACCGACGCCGGATACCTACCTCAGCTTTCAGCTTGCCCATTCCGGTGTGGTTGATGCTGTTGATGGCACAGTCATGGTTTGCCGCAGTGGTTATACCGGCGAGCGCGGCTACGAGCTGATCGTGGCAGCGCCGGCGGCGACTCCACTCTGGAACGCGCTGCTGCGGGCGGGGGAGTCGTTCGGTGTTCTACCGTGCGGGTTGGCCGCGCGGGACACCTTGCGTACCGAAATGGGCTATCCGCTCCACGGGCATGAGCTAACTCCGGAGGTTACTCCGACCGAAGCCGGTTTGGGCTGGGCCGTCGGTTGGAGCAAACCCACTTTCTGGGGACGCGATGCGTTGGTGGAGCAGCGCCGTACAGGTATACCGCGACGCAGCGTGGGATTGACGTTGCCGCATGGCACGATCGCCCGTCCGGGGATGTCGGTTCGAGAGCGCCCCGGAGCCGACATCATCGGAACCGTAACCAGTGGCACGTTCTCTCCGTCGCTGCGTACCCCCATCGCGCTAGCGTTGCTGGCCGTACCTGGGCAAGCCGATACAGAGTTGCCGAGCACGGTGAATATCGAGGTTCGTGGTCATTCGGTCGAGGCCAGGGTGAGTAAGCCGCCGTTTGTGCAACCCAACGGTTTGCGGTAAGCATATATGCTACCGCCACCTCGCCACTGGCGAGATGTCACCGTTTCATCCGCCGCAGGCTCGTCGGGTTCGGTCGCTACGAAGCCCTTGTTGCCCTCGCTGTAACCACTGTCGTAACCGGCTTCACCTCCGGGGGAGTAGCCCCCTTCGCTGTCGGCAAGGGGAACTTGACCGGCATCGACCGCCGGGCTGGTGCCCGGCTTATCGGTCTGCTCTTCGGCTAGCCGGGAATCCAACGAGCGTGGGGTGGCCTGTTCGTGGGCCGTCATGCCGTAACGGTCGGCTTCTTGGTAGCCGTCTTGTTCGGCAAGGTCCATGCCGCCCTCGAGGGGATCGACTCCGAGGTGGTCTTCGTCGGTCGATTCGCTGGTTTCTAGCTCTTCAGCTTCATTCGGGCTCTGCTCGGCCATAGTCGCTCCTTAAGTCGCTGAGTATGCCACTCTCGCTTACCCTCGGGCTCTTGGATCAAACATGCAGTCCGCGACTGCAGCCTATGCGACGGTGCCTACAACGTCTCGCCGGGGTCAGACCACTTGACCAGACCCACAGAAAAGGAGCCTCCGAAGAAGGCTCCTGAACTGCGTAAACACTTGGTGGGCGATACTGGGTTCGAACCAGTGACCTCTTCCGTGTCAGGGAAGCGCTCTACCGCTGAGCCAATCGCCCGCGCGAGGCGGAGGCGGGAATCGAACCCGCGTACAGGGCTTTGCAGGCCCTTGCCTGAACCACTCGGCCACTCCGCCGTTCGCCGCCGCACCGTGGGGTCTGGGGGCTCGGCCCCAGGGGATATGAAGAAGTGATTTCAGCTTGCGTTTCCGCAAGCATACTTATACCCAATCACGAGCGGACGACGGGATTCGAACCCGCGACCCTCACCTTGGCAAGGTGATGCTCTACCACTGAGCTACGTCCGCAGTACACGGCCTGCCCCGATAATATCGGGTATCAGCGTGCGGATAGGACTCTAGTCAATCCCCGTGCGGCATTCAAACCCGGGGTTAGCGTGCATCGGCATCGGGTGCGCCTAACAGATTAGCCAGCGATGAGTCGATGTCTATGTAGTGCTCTTCTAACCCGGCGGGGACGCAGCCGTAGCAGCGGTTGAGGAATCGCTCCACCACCGCGCGAGGTGCTTCGAACAGTGCGTAGCCGTCCGGGGAAGACAGCGCTAAAGCCACGGACCGCCGCCCCCGAGCGTTCCAGGGCCAAATCCGCACATCCCCGTACCCGGAGGCAGCCTTTAAACCGTCTGCAAGGAGCTCGCGGGAGAAAGTCCAAAAAATGTCTCCGTCGGCACCACAGGAGTCACTGGCACAGGAAGAAGGCACCAGCGGGAGCGCATCGGATGTGTCACCGTTGCTGTCAAGGCTGGGATAATCCGGTGTTAGGGTGCGGCGCAGGTGGAAGACGACATGTACCGCATATGGGTCAGTGCCTGCATAGTGGAAGGTGGCCGAGACCAGCGCTGGCTTACCTTCGGGAGAGATGAGTCGAAGTCCGATATGTACCTCGACGTTGCTGGAGCGGTAGCGTCCCATCACCACACCTCATGCCTTAAAGACACCCGCTATGCAGAACACCTGCATAGCGCACGGCAATACGTCGAAACTGTTGTTCCCGACGACAGCACCGAGCCGATACCACGTTGTGACGTTGTATCTACTTTGTCAACGAGACAACTTCGGTTTCGTAGCGGCTAAAGTCGGCTCAATCCTCGAATAAAACTGTAATTCTTCCACCCCGAACAAGACAGGGACGAATTGAGCAGGTTTGTACTTATCTGCTGTCGAGATTCGTGGAGTTTCGGCCGCGCGGTATGGTTGTCTGAATCGGAGATCAGCCCGCGGTACCCATCCATACTGGTGCTCTTCGCCGAACGCCTTCTATGAGGAGTTGTGTCCTGACCACATCGGACAACACGCTCGCCAAGAACATCGAGCTGGCGCAGCCCGATGCGCTTGACGAGCTGTACGACAGGTATGGCCGCATGGCCTATGCCCTCGCGTTGCGCATTATCGGGGATGAAGGCTTCGCCGAGGATGTGGTGCAAGAGGTTTTCCTCGGTTTGTGGCGCAATCCCGGGAGTTTCAGTTCCGCCCGTGGCAGCTTCGCCAGCTGGCTGTTGTCCATCACGCATCACAAAGCTGTGGATGTCGTGCGCCGGGAAGAGGCGGTGCGGCGCCGTCGGGACGCGCAACGCAACCAGATGAGTTTGGACTTGGGGCATACCGGCGAGGCAGTGGCGGTCGACGAGCAAGTCATGGCTTCGCTGCGCCGCCAGCAGGTGCGCGGTGCGCTACGGGAGCTACCCGCCCCGCAACGCGAGGCACTGCTGTTGGCCTACTTCGGTGGTTATACCCAGACCGAAGTGGCATCGATGACCAAGGCGCCGTTGGGCACCGTGAAGACTCGCATGGTCGCGGGAATGCGCAAGCTTGCCTCCGCGTTGAGTGACAGCCCGACAGACCCGCGTGCCGCTAGCGATAGCGGTGGTCGCAGACCAGATGCCGGCACGTCGAGAGGGGGTGCACGATGACCACCTCGAACCCTCCCGTAGTTCCAGATGACCATGAGCTGTTTGTGGAGTTGGCCGCCGGCTGGACGCTGGACACCCTTACTAATGCCGATGAAGTAATTTTCTCCGAGCACCTACCTGTGTGCCCGCCATGCCGACGTGCGGTTGTCGAGTTCTCCGAGGCGCTTACCGCCGTGGCTGCGCAGGTGCCAGATGTCGCGCCGCCACCCACGTTGGGTGAGCGCATCCGGGTGATCGCGATGGAGAGTGCGCCAGATACCACCTCGGTGCGTTTGACCGATACGGTCGGAAACACAGTTGGGCGGGTGTTGGTTCACGGGAACCAGCTCCACGTCATGGCCGAAGGACTGCCGCACAACAAGGCCCGCAAGAGCACCTATGTGCTGTGGTCACTGCCGCATGGCGAGGGGGCACCACCGCGTGCCCTCACGCCCTTCGATGTCGATCGTGATGGTGCCACGCTGGGCGGTGCCGGTCGCCTTGAAGCGGAGCTGGTGAACATTTCGGCCTTCGCGGTGAGTATCGAGCGGGGCCGGGCCATGCCTGAGTCACCGGCGAAGGTTGTGGCCAGTGGTGCGGTCGCTAGTGAGGCTCGTTAATGGTGATGCGTACCGATCGTGTGGACGACAAGCGGAGTGTCGACAAGCGGCAGGGCCGAGTTGTGGCCGCGTTCGATACTGCGCGTCATGACGACACGGTGTTGGAATCGGTGGCACATCACTACGGATTTCTAGATCGGATACGGCGACAGCCGGTGCTGGGCTGGATGTATCGATTTCTCGTCGGCTTCGTTGGAGTCGTAGTGGCGATTGCGGGGCTAATCATGGTGCTCGCACCAGGCCCTGGCTGGCTGGTGGTTTTTGCCGGTTTAGCCATACTCGCCACCGAGTTTTCGTGGGCGAAACGGCTGCTGGACTACGGGCGGGCGAAATTCGCCGCATGGATGCAGTGGGTGAGCCTCAGGCCACTGTGGCTGCGGTGTCTGATCGGGCTGTTCGGCATGATCTTCCTCGTATGTTTGCTATTGGGAAGCCTGTATCTGAGTGGGTGGCGGGGCTTTCCCTTCACGCTGGTGTCTAGTAGCTGAGACAGGTGCATGCTGCTTGATGGATAGCGGCTAGGCACGCACCGTGGGCGCTCGCAGATCCGGTATGGTGATGCTCTGCAAGGGCGATTGGCTCAGTGGTAGAGCGCTTCGTTCACACCGAAGAGGTCACTGGTTCGAACCCAGTATCGCCCACCCAGATTTCCGCAGCTCAGGGCTGTCGACTACACAATCTATCGCTCTTTGAGTAGTGGTTTTGCTCTGAAAAGTCAGCGAAAAGTCAGCAAAAGATTTACGAATGCGCGCGTTCCCTGTTCCCGAACTGTGTGTGTAGCGGTCCAGCGTGGTGGATGTTTGCTCGTGACCCATCACTTGCCGTACATCGTTGATGGGAACCCCTGCCGAGACGAGCCACGTTACGTATGGGCGGCGTCAAGGCGTGGTAGCAACGACGTGCCGTGACGTGAACGGTTTTTGGCGACCGGCCGTCGTTCAGCCCACTGATACCGGTGATCTCAAAGGATTTGTCGTTACTGGTACCCCGCGTGTTCCTTTTCAACACACAACCGCGATCAACTGAGTAGTAGCTGCACGCGATCCTCGATTAGGAGGACTGGTGGAGTTTATTGTCGGCGGGATGCTAACCACTCCTTCTTGGTAGTCCATTTAGCACCTTCTCCTAAGAGAGTGCTCCGTAGTCTTGTAGGAAACTCACCCTTAGCCCATTCATCGCCAGCAGCGGCGTAAGCTCCCACCCCGATTGTGATGTTGAGATCTATGATGTCTAGTAGCCGGCGAGCCAGCGCAACATCGAGCGTCTTACCTCCAGCTTCGATATAAGCACTAACCACCTGCTGCAAAATTTCCTTTCTGCGCTTAAAATGCACTTCGCCTTGGACGAAACGCAGCAAGTCGAGTTCAGGAAAACCAAGACCGGATCGCTCAAAGTCACATATCCGAAGCGAGGGCGGCATACCCTCACCGCGAAACTCGGGGATTACATTTCCAGCGTAGTAATCACCATGCGCAACCACTGTGAAAGGTTGATTC
>Ga0136627_1000856_pt1 | contig 11935 bp, 6 predicted proteins | sample AntDrymUQ4892206_2_FD_104652 | JGI IMG/M metagenome (GOLD analysis project Ga0136627, IMG submission 104652) | Polar desert sand microbial communities from Dry Valleys, Antarctica - metaG UQ489 (22.06) | ecosystem: Environmental > Terrestrial > Soil > Desert | place: Antarctica: Dry Valley... | reverse complement strand
TCGAGGAAGACGGCGGCGAAGCGCCCGAGCGTCGGGGCGTCGGTCCAGCCGACGAGCTCGTTGTGGCAGAGCTCGGGCAGCTCGTGCATGAACGCCGGGATCTTCGCGTTCTCGTTGAGCTGCGTCTTCCAGCGGTAGGCGATCGGCGACGTCAGGCCGGCCCCGGCGATCACCGGCACGCTGTCGTGCAGTTCCCGCGCGAGCGTCTTGGCCTCGGAGTCCTCGGCGCCCTCGGCGCCCCACTCGACGACGAGCTGCTCGAGGTGGTCCGCGGCGACGTCGATCTCCGCGCCCATCCGCGGCCCGGCGCCGCACAGCCGCGCGACCTCGAGCGCGGCGACGGTCATGTAGGCGACGGCGGCGCGGGGCTGAAAGCCACCGGCGACGGGGATCACCGGCACGCCGTCGGCACGGGCCAGCTCGGCGAGCTTGCCGCCGCTCGTGACCGCGACGCGCTTGGCGCCGAGCGCACCCGCCGCCTCGAAGCAGGCGAGCGTCTCCTCGGTGTCACCGGAGTAGGACGCGCACAGCACCGTCGTCTCGGGCGTTGTCCAGGCCGGCAGCCCGTAAGCCCGCGAGGCGAGGATCGGCCGCGAGGCATGGTCGCCGAGCATCGCGCGGGCGAGCGAGCCACCGACGGCTGAGCCGCCCATGCCGGCGACGATGAGGCCACCGGGCGAGTCCCACGGCTTGAGGTCCGCGGACTCCACCTTCCACAGCGCGTCGCGCAGGTGCTCGGGCAGGCCGGCGATGTCGGCCAGCATGTCGGAGGTGTCGACGGCGCCGATCGCCTCCGGGTCCAACCGCTGTTCGGTCGTTTCAGAAGGCAAGGCCGCCATCGGGTACCTCCATGCCGGGAAACAGGCGCGCTCCACGCGCGACGACGTTGTCAGCGCCGACTACGACATCCTCGCCGAGCATCGCGCCGCCGAGGACCCGGCTGCGGTCGCCGATGCGCGCGCCGGGTCCGACGATGCAGTCGCGCAGCACGCAGCCCTCGCCGATCTGGGCGCCGGTCAGGACGACCGCGCGCTCGACGACCGAGCCCGCGCCGACAACGACGTCGTCGCCGAGGACCGCGAGGCTGCCGACGTGCGCGCCGGCCGCGATCCGGGCGCCCGCGCCGACGATCGCCGGCGGGATCGCGCGTCCGGCGACCTGGGCTGACGGGTCGATATACAGGTAGTTCGTCTCGAGCTTTTCGGCGACGCCCGTGCGGACGTTGCCCTCGAGGATGTCGAACGTCGCCTGCAGGTAGCGCTCGGGGGTGCCGACGTCGATCCAGTACGCGTCGTCGTCGACGAAGCCATAGAGGGCGTTGCCGACGAGCACCGGCCAGACCTCGCGCTCGATCGAGACCTTCTTGTCGGCGGCAATCAGGTCGAGCACCGAGCGCTCGAGCACGTAGGCGCCGGCGGAGATGAGGTTCGTGTCGAGCACCGTGTCGGCCGACGGCTTCTCGAGGAACTCCTCCACGGCGCCGTCGTCGCGCAGCTTGACGAGGCCGTAGCTGGAGGGGTCGGGCACGGGGACGAGAGCCAGCGTCGCGGTCGCGCCGGTCTCCTCGTGCTGGGCGATCTGCGCGCTGAGGTCGAGGTCGGTGAGCACGTCGCCGTTGAGCATGAGAAAGCGCGTGTCGAGCAGATCCTCGGCGAACTTCAGCGCGCCCGCCGTTCCGCGCGGGTCGGGCTCTTCGACGAAGCGCAGCCTGATACCCAGCCGTGAACCGTCGCCGAGCACCTCACGGACCTTCGTGGCCTTGAAGCCGCAGGACATGATCACGTCGTCGATGCCGTGGCCGCGAAGCCATTGGAGCATGTAGACCATCATCGGCCGGTCGACCAGGGACACGACCGGCTTGGGCAGCGTGGACGTCAGCGGCCGCAGCCGCGTGCCCTCTCCGCCCACGAGGATCACCGCCTGCATGCGATCGCGTTTGGATCCACCATCAACTCAAGGATGTCAGCGTTGCGCGTCCGATGCCCTCGTAGGTGAGGCCAGCGGCGTTCACGGCGTCGCGATCGAGCGCGTTGCGCCCGTCGAGCACGAGCGTTCCGGCCATCCGGGAGGCCACCTCACCCCAATCCAGGGTGATGAACTCCCGCCATTCGGTGACCAGGACGACGGCATCCGCGCCGTCGATCGCATCCAGCGCGTCGGAGGCGAAGTGCACGCCGCGGATCATCCGCCGCGCCTGCACCTCGGCGATCGGGTCATAGACGCGGACCTTCGCCCCGTCGGCCTGCAGCCGCGCGCTGAGCACGAGCGAGGAAGCCTCGCGCATGTCGTCGGTGTTGGGCTTGAAGGCCAGTCCCAGCAGGGCGATGTTCTTGCCCACCAGTGAACCCAGGTGTTTTTGCAGCTTGCTGATGACACGCCGCTTCTGCAGCTCATTGACCTCGATGACGGCATTAAGCAACTGAAAGTGATACCCCGAGTTACCAGCCAGTTGCTTGAGCGCGTTCACATCTTTGGGAAAGCAGGAACCGCCGAAGCCGATGCCGGCCTGGAGGAACTTCTGTCCAATGCGGTCGTCCAGGCCCATGCCGCGGGCGACCTCGATGACGTCCGAGCCCGTCTCCTCGCAGACGTTTGCGATCTCGTTGATGAACGAGATCTTCGTCGCAAGAAACGCGTTGGAGGCGAGCTTGACCATCTCCGCCGACGCGATGTCGGTGCGCACGAGCGGCGCATCCAGCGGCGCGTAGAGCTCGACGACGGCGTCGCCGGCCCAGTCGCCTTCGTCGCCGATGACGACGCGGTCGGGGTGCAGGAAGTCCTTGACCGCCGAGCCCTCCTTGAGGAACTCGGGGCACGAGACGTAGGACAGCCCGAGCTTGCCCTCCTCGGCGAGAACGCGCTTGATCGCGGCGCCCGTGCCCGCCGGCACGGTCGACTTCATGACGAGCGCGTGGCGGTTTGACGCCGGGATCGCACGGACGACGGCGTGCACGGCGCTGAGGTCGGCGTCGCCCGAGTAGGTCGGCGGGGTGCCGACCGCGACGAACAGCAGCCGGGCGTGCTCGAGCGCCTCGGAGATGTCCGTCGAGAAATGCAGCCGCTCGCGGTTGGCGGCGACCATCTCGGGCAGCCCCGGCTCGTAGATCGGGATCTCGCCGGCCTGCAGGCGCGCGATCTTGTCGGCATCGATGTCGATGCAGTACACGTCGCTGCCGAGGTGGGCGAAGCCGGCCGCCGTGACGAGCCCGACATAGCCGGTCCCGATGACGCCGATGGGGTGACGATCGTCGCTCATGAAGCGGGGCACGTTACCCGGGGTCACTGGCCGACGCGGGCCAGCGACCGGGCCACCGCCAGCATCTGCGCGTCGGAGAGGCGGCTGGAAAGGGTGTTGGAAACCCAGTACACACCGCGCTTGGTGCGCCAGGCGACGAGCTTGATGCGCCCGTCATCGCGGTAGACGCTGTAGGTCCGCCCGCGCATCTCGCGCTTCGTGCTTGGGCCCTTGAGGATCGGCGGCTCGCGCCAGGTCGTGCCCTGCACGCCGTAGTACTGGCCGCTGTCGCCGTGCGAGAGGACGATCCGGTAGGCGCGATGCGAGCCCCCGCCGTTGTGCTCGAGGTCGTACGCACCGTTGATGGCGCCCCGCCCGTGCCCGGGGATATTTACCACAAGGTCGCGTGGCAGTGACATCACCGCCGTCGACTTGCGGTCGGGATCGAGGTGAACGACCATCATCGTGTCAGAGCGGATCGGCAGCCCGGCTTTCTTGTCACCGAAACGTTCGTCGGTGCCGAGCACGAGGATCGACTGCGCTTGGTCCGGCGGGATGTCCGCGAGGACGTCCTCGACACCGCCGACGATCGGTTGCGGACGGCCGTCCCCGATCTCGTCGTGCAGGAACTTCAGCCACACACCGACAAAGCCGGTTACGGTTAATAGCACCACGAGCAGACCGCCGAGCGCGAAGCGCTTGCCCATCGCGCGGCCGGGGCGGGGTAGCTGCTCTCGCTCCTCGGCGCGGTCTGGCGAGCGGCGGCGCGGCAGGCTACTGACCGATCCTCTGTAGGGAACGGGCGATGTCCATCATCTGCCGGTTGCTGAGGCTGTGCGACAGGGTGTTGGAGACCCAGTAGACGGCCTTGGGCGTCTCCCACGAGATGATGCGGATCTTGCGTCCGTCGAAGTAGCGCTTGTACGTGCGCTTGCGCATGCGCACCTCGTCGGTCGGGTTGTCGAGGATCGGCGGCGCCTTCCAGGTCGTGCCCTGCACGCCGTAGTACTGGCCGTTGTCCCCCTGGGACAGGACGATCCGGTAGGCACGGTACTTGTGCTTGCTGCGATCGAAGATGTCATACAGGCGCGGGCTCTCGCGCTGGTAGCCGCCGCGCCCGACGATCGCCTTGGGGAAGTACACCGGCAGCGTCCGCTGCCGGCTGGCGATCGACAGGATGTGGTCCTCGCCGGCCTCGCGGCGCAGGACGAGCCCCGGGGCGATGCTCTTGCGCGTCTTGATGCGCTTGGGCTTCTTGCGCTCCTGCTGCTCGTCCGCGGCGGCCTTCGCCGCCGACCCGACGCCGGCGTCGATGAACTCGTCGACGGTCCTGATCAGGTTGTCGCTGGAGATCTCGACGAACTCGGGATTGGAGGACTGTTCGGCGCGGAACCTCACCTCGTGAATCGGGTTCTTCGAGGACTCGTAGGCGAGCTTGATCATTCGCAGGATCGCCGCGTCGTTGTCGCGGGCGATGTCCGTGTCGGTGTAGCGACCGAAGATCTTCAGCAGCTCGTTGCGGTCGCCGAAGACCTTGCCCAGCCCGATCTGGTCCTTGGCCTGGCGCAGGAAGTCCTGCTGGCGCGCGGCGCGGACGAAGTCGTCGTCGGTGTGGCGATAGCGCACGTAGTCCAGCGAGTCTGAGCCGCAGACCTTCTGGTAGCCGGGCTTGAGGTCGATCGTCGCGTAGCCGCCGGGGCCGCCGCGGTCGTTGAAGTAGCGCCGGTCGATTTCGACGAAGACGCAACCGAGCTTGTTGACCGCGCGCTGAAAGCCGTTGAAGTTCACGTTGACGACGTGGCTGATCGGGATGCTGAGCAGGTTCTTGACGGTGCGGACCGTGAGCTTGGGGCCACCGTTCGCATAGGCCTCGTTGATCTTCCTCGTGCCCACGCCGGGAATCTCGACCTTGAGGTCGCGCGGGATCGACATCACCGCGGTCGCCTTCTTGTCGGGATCCAGGCGCACGATGATGATCGTGTCCGAGCGCGGCGGCTCGCCCTTGTCCTGACCGAACCGCCGGTCTGAGCCGAGCACGAGGATCGTCTGCGGGGCGCCGGGCTCGACCTTGTCGAGCTCGTTGTCGATGCCCGGGATCGGCGTCGAGTTGCGCTGGAAGACCTCGATCGTCTCGTGCACCTGCAGCAGCACGCCGCTGGCCACCGCCGTCGCGGTGAACGCCACGACGAGGATCCCGCCGAGCGCGAACTTCTTCCACATGTCCCAGCCCAGGCGGGGCGGTGAGTCCTCGTAGACGCTCACGACAGCCCTCCGTCGACGGCACGTAGCGGCACCCGGCCGTCGCGGTCGAGATCGCGCTCGTCACGGGCCAGCCACTCGGGCAGGCCGTCGACGAAATCGCGCAGCGCCCGCCGGTACAGCCCCAGCGACTGGATCGAGACCCACTCGTCGGGTCCGTGATGACCGCCGCCGGTGGGACCGAACTCGACCGCCGGTACGCCGGCTTGCAGGAAGGAGATCGCGTCCGAGGCGCCGTCGCGGCCGACCGACAGCGCCTCGTCGTCGAGCGAGTTGGTGACCGCCTCGCGCAGCGCGCGGACATAGGTGTTGGCGCGCGACACGCGCGCCGGCGCGCGCTGGAAGGTCTTCACGATCCGCACGTCGTCACCGAGCGCGCGGATGTCGGCGAGGATCTCGCCGGGGTCCTGATTGGGCAGAAAGCGGATGTCGACGTCCATCGTGCAACGGTCGGGCACCTTATTGAAGGCGTCGCCGCCGACGATCCGCGCGATGTTGATCGAGGGGCGGTCGAAGAGGTCTGAGGACTCCCGGCTGAAGCGTAGGGTCTCGATGCGACGGAACATGTCGTTGGCCTTGAGGATCGCGTTGTCGCCCAGCCAGGGAGTCGACCCATGGGCGGCCGTTCCGGTGACTTCGACGCGGATCGCCAGAACCCCCTTCGCCTGAACGCCGATGTGCAGGTCCGTCGGCTCGCCGGTGATGGCGAAGTCCGCCCGCAGACCCTCCTCGACGAGCGAATCGGTGCAGCGGTGCTCGACGTCCTCGGATTCCTCGTCGGGCACGCAGACAAAGCGCACACGGACCCTGCCGTTGTCGGCGACGTCGTGCAGCGCGAGCATCATCGCCGCCAGGCCGCCCTTCATGTCGTAGGCACCGCGGCCGACCAGCCGGTCGCCCTCGACGCGCGGCTGGAACTGCCCCTCGTGGGCCGGCACGACGTCGACGTGCCCGTGGAGGATCACGCAGGGACCGTCGGCCGGGCCGACGTCGGCCAGCACCACCGGCAGACCACCGAACTCGCGCCCGGTGACCGGGACCTCACGGGCCTCCAGCCAACCCTTGATGAAGCCGACCGCGGCGCGCAGGCCGTCGCCGGTGGACGTGTCATAGGTAATGAGCCTCTCGGCCAGGACCCGCTCATCCATCGCCCGGCTCAGGGTAGTTGATGCTTCGCCGTAGTCGCTGGCTCTAACCTTCAAGTCGAGGGTTAGTGCGACAAGCGTCGGACCGAAAAGGGGTGGTTGCGGAAGATGCGGGGTGCGGATTTGCGCAGGGGCGTGCTGCTTTGCACCGCCGGATCGCGCGTGAACTCCACTGTTTCCCCCGACTGGCGATCAAGCGACTTGGTTGGGCTTCAATGCCCAGCGGACGGTCGTCACGGACGGCGCCACCGAGATATCCAAACGTCAAGGGAGACCACCGACATGACCGCATCCGCCCGGGGCTTGCGATCGCGGCCCAGCATTCTTCTGAGTGGGGCGGTGCTGTCCCTTCTTATCGCCCTCGCGGGCGCCGGGGTTGCCTCCGCGACTTCCGGCCCGTCGCTCTACGCCAACGGACTGCACGTCTCCGCCGGCGGCCTGGTTGATCCCGACAACCGCGTGTGGATCTCAGACCACAACGGTGGCTTTTGCCGCCTGACCGCCCCCGACGATCGCGGTCCCGGAACCCTCGTATCCCTCGAGCCCCGGCGAGGAGGCCAGCGTCACGCGCACCTGCCTCGGTGGTCTGCTCCCCCGACGCGGCGACCGGCCCCGACGCCGCGGGCCAGCCCGCCTTCCACGATCCCACCCCCGAGTTCCCCGGCAGCGGCGACGAGATCGCGCTGATCCCGGACGGCGCCTCGCCGAGCATGGACGTCTGGCGCGCCCACTGGAACCCGCACACCAAGCTCTTCGAGACCGACCCCGCAACCGACATCATCGCCATGGATGCCGACACCGCCGAGGACCGCCCGCGGCCGACGACGGTCAGCATCGCCCCCAACGGCACCGCGTACGTCGTCTTCCAGCGCCCCTCCTCGATCCAGCGGATCCTCGACATCGACGGCGCGGACCCGCGCGTCGAGCTCGTCGGCTTCACGTCTGACGACGTCGGCACGTCGGCGCTCGCCGCCGGCTACGGCCCGCTCGGCCCGATGGGCCCGCCGACCCTGTACGTCGGTGAGAGCACCGGCGTCCGCGAGATCGCCGGCACGCAGGGCAACGCCAACCGGACGACGAGCCCGTCGACCTTCGCCCCCGCCGGGTTCCTCGCGAGCACGCTCGCCTACCACGCGACGAACACCACCAGCGGCCAGGGCACGCTCTACGCCGGCACGGCCTCAGCCGTGGCACCGCTCGTCCTGCCCGGCCCCGACAGCGTCGTGCGCCTGCGGGCCAACGACGCACCCGAGCTCGTCGCCGACGGCTTCAGCACCGTCGGTGGCATGGCGATCCGCCCGTCCGACGGCGCGCTGTTCGCGTTCGACGACCCCGCGCTCGCGATGGACACCGAGCCGCTCGGCCTCGGGCGCGCGTTCATCATCGGCAGCCCGGTCACGGAGATCCTCACCGGTCCCTCGACGCCCGAAGGCAAGGCCGTACTCGATGCTGAGTACACCGCCGACAACACGCCGGAGTTCACGTACGCGGGTGAGTTCGCCCGCCAGTGCTCGCTGACGCCGGCGACCGACACAACGAACGTCTGGCAGGAGTGCGGCGAGTCCAGCTTCACCCACGCGAGCGAACTGATCGACGGCCGCTACCGCTTCGCCGTGCGCTCCGTCGACCGCTCCGTCGCCAGCGCTCCGAAGAATGGACCGGCCGAGTCGCGGTACTTCACCGTCGACACGGTGGCGCCGACGGCGGCACCGCTGATCCTCAACCCCAAGCCCGACAGCGCCCACCTGCGCGCCCCGCGCTTCTCGTTTGACAACGACAACGCCGCTGAGGGTGAGTTCGGCTACCAGTGCAAGATCGACGACGCGGCCGAGTTCAGCGCGTGCGACGAGGGCCTGGCCGACTCACCGACGGAGAATGGCGAGCACACGCTGCAGATCAAGCTCGTCGACGGGGCCGGCAACATCGGCACCGTGGAGTCCGCGGTCGTGACGTACAGCATCGGCACCGACCCCGGAACGGATACCGATCCGGTTGCCTACGGAACCCTGTCGCACCCGAACTCGTTCTCGGTGTACGGCAAGGGCCTGCACGCGCCGACCGGCGCCATGGAGGATCCGGCCGGGCGCCTGTGGGTCAGCGACCATAACGCCGGCTTCTGTCGCTGGAGCGATCCGACGATCGACGGCAGCGGCTCGATCGAGCATCCGCAGACCCCTAACCGGCCGCGCGCGGAGCTGCGCACGTGCCTCGGTGGCCTGCTGCCCGACGCCGGCCCCGGCGCCGACGCCGCCGGCCCGCCCACGTTCGTCGACCCGACCCCCAAGCGGCCGGGCAACGGCGACGAGGTCGTCATCGTGGCCGACGGCTTCTCGCAGAGCAATTTCCTCGTGCGCTTCCGCTGGGATCCGGGCACCGAGCTGTTCGTGTACCTCGACCAGATCACCGTGCCCGCCATCGAACGGCCCGTCCAGGACCGTCCCCGCCCGGTGACGACGCAACTCGGTCCCGACCCGGACGGCATCGATGGACCCAAGCAGCCGTCGGTGTTCTTCACGAACAAGCGCGACATCTACATCGGTCGCGTCGACCAGCCGGCCGCCGATGTGCCGAGCGTTCACGTCGCCGGCTACGTCGGCGCCGGTGGCGATCGCGCCGAGGTGCTGGCCGTCGGTCAGCGCACCGACACCGAAACCGGTGAGCGGCGTCCGGTGATCTACCTCGTTGGCGCAACCCCTCGAGCGGCTCATCAACCCGAGGATCGAGGGCGAGGAGGACGCGCCCACGACCCTGACCGCCACGGCCACGCCGATCGCCGGCGTCGCCGGTATCGGCGCCATGCAGTACGACCTGCAGCGCGACCTGCTGTACGTCGGTACCGCCGAGGGCCTGGTCGAGGACGCCGCCGGCAACGTCATCTCGGCAACCCCCCGTACGGACCGCCTCGTGCGCGTCGATCCGGCCACGATGTCAACGGTCGGAGAAGCGGTCACCGGGTTCAGCATGGTCGGCGGCATCGGCATCCGCAACGACGGGCGCATCCTCGTCGTCGACGACGAGGCCCTGCTCGATCCGGCCGAGCCGCCCGCCGCGGGCTTCCTGTACCAGATCGGCAACCCGGCGGCCCGGATCACGGGTGGCCCGAGCGATACCGCCCCGGCCGCGACGGATCCGTCGTACACGTCGGACACGACGCCGACGTTCGACCTGGCCGGCGACACGCCGCGCCAGTGCTGGGTGCGCCCGGCGGCCTCGACGGCAACCCCGGAATGGGTGGACTGCGACGACGCCACGTTCACCACACAGGCGCTCGTCGACGGCGAGCACAAGCTGACGGTGCGTGCCACCACCGAACCGACGCCGGCCAACATCGACGACACGACGACACGACGACGTACGTCCCGCACACGGTCAAGTTCACCCTCGACACGGTCGCTCCGACACAGCCGAGCGTGACGAGCGTCCTGCCGATGGCGGCTGACGGTCGCACGAACGCCGAGCCGTACTTCACCTTCTCGGGTGAGCCCGGCGTGCAGTACGCGTGTCGCCTCAACAGCGCCGACTACAACAAGAACCCATGCCAACCGGGCCGCACGTTCCCGCGCAGCGGCAACCCGCGGGTCGCCGAGGGCGCCAACACGCTGCGCATCACGGCCACGGACAAGGCCGGTAACACGAGCGGGGAATCCGCTCCGTTCACGTTCCTGGCCGACACGACGATCCCGACGGTGACGATCTCTTCGCCGAGCGAGAACCAGGTCACGGGTACGGAGGTTCGCTTCGTGTTCCGGGCGTCGCAGACGGCGGGCACGCGCTACGGCTGCCGTATCGACGGCCACGCGTTCGTCCGCTGCGAGCAGCCGTCCGACGCGGGCGGAGCCGGCAGGCCGTTCGCCGTCGAGAACCTGCCTGACGGCAGCGTCGCGGTGACCTACCGCAACCTCAGCGTGGGCGAGCACACCTTCCAGGTGCACGCCTCTGACAACCACAACAACGTCAGCCCCAACGCGTCGCGCAACATCCGCGTCGACCTCTCCTCCCCGGTGGCACTGATCGACGCCCCCGGGATCGGCGAGACGACGGGACCCTCGACGACGCTTCGGTCGCACATCGACCCCGCGACGATCGGGGCCGGCGAGACCAACACGCTCACCTGCACGCTGCGCCGTGGCACCACCAACGTGCCGCTGTCGGAGTGCGACGAGAGCATCCCGGTCAGCGGTCTGCAGTCCGGTGAGCACACGTTCACCGTGCAGGCGCGTGACAGCGCCGGCAACACCGGCCCGCAGGCCAGCCGGACGTGGACGGTCGACGGGACCGGCCCGGTCATCACGATCGTCCGGACCCCGACCGGCTTCCTCGGGCAGGGTTCGCCGAGGTTCACGATCACGACGAACGAGCCCGCCGCGCTTATGTGCCGCTTCGACAACCGACCGATGCAGGACTGCGCGGTTGTCAACGGGACGAACCTCGGCAGAGGTCAGCACACGCTGTTTGTCACCGGTACGGACGCGTACGGCAACGCCTCGCAGGCACAGAACACGTTCACCATCGGACCCTTGGGGGCGGACGACCCGACGGTCGTGGTGCCGGCGAACCGACTCGTGCCGGTCTCGATCACGCAGGCCAACCTGCGTGCCCTCGGCCTGCCGATCACGTTCAACGGCGAGGAGGACGCGGCGCTGGCGCAGGTCCGGATCCTGCGGGCCGTGAAGACCACCCCGACGCTGACCCGCGCGGCCACGTCGAGCACGTCCAAGAAGAAGGTCACGTACAAGCGCATCATCACGCTGACGCGCAAGCCGAAGCAAGGCAACAACCGGATGCGCCTGAAGGACCGCGTCATCCGCAACCTGCTCAAGCCCGGCGCCTACAAGGTCGAGCTCAGGCAGCGCCGCAAGAGCGGCAAGTACGGCAAGGCGCTGTCGGCCACGATGCAGGTCAAGAGCAGCAAGCCCAAGAAGAAGTCCAAGTAACGGGCCGCACCGACGGTCCATAGGCAGCACGAGCGGCGCGCCCTTGGAGGGCGCGCCGTTCGTCGTCTACGGTGTGGGCATGGCCGGCCGCATCGTCCTGTTCGGCGCGACGGGGTTCACGGGGCGGCTCGCCGCCCAGGCGCTCGTCGACCGCGGCGCCCGGCCGCTGCTGGCGGGCCGCTCGCCGGCACGGCTCGAGGAGCTGTCGGCGCGGCTCGGCGGCGGCCTGGAGCATGCCGTCGCCGATGTGGCGCGGCCGGCGACGATCCGCGCCCTGCTCGAGCCCGGCGACGTGCTCGTCTGCACCGTCGGCCCGTTCGTGCGCTGGGGCGAGCCCGCGCTGCGCGCGGCGATCGACGCGG
>Ga0136627_1000855_pt1 | contig 11969 bp, 15 predicted proteins | sample AntDrymUQ4892206_2_FD_104652 | JGI IMG/M metagenome (GOLD analysis project Ga0136627, IMG submission 104652) | Polar desert sand microbial communities from Dry Valleys, Antarctica - metaG UQ489 (22.06) | ecosystem: Environmental > Terrestrial > Soil > Desert | place: Antarctica: Dry Valley... | reverse complement strand
TTGAAGATGCAACGCCCCGCGACCCGCGCCGCAGCCGACGTCGAGCACGCGACCCCGCACCAACCGCATAGCGCGGCGCTGGTGGGCCGGCCAACGCCGAAACGGGGCGAAGTAGTTGGCGGGTGCGCCGGCTGCGCTCGCCATCAGAAAGCCGTCTTCGCGCTCCACGACCTCGGTCACGGCGCGGCCCTCGAAGGCGTCTAGAAGCAGACGGCCATACGTATCTTGGTCATTCCTGCGCGCCATCTATTCGGAACATAGGAGTGCCACCGACGTGCGGCGGGCGCTGCCGTTGCCGACCTGCCGCCGCCTGCGCCGGCGCACGGCCGTGCGCGGCGCGTGGCGCGGCCGAGACCCCCGCCCGTGAACTCAGCCTTGGCCTCTGAGAAGGAGATGGGCCCCCACGCTGTCTGATTTATCTGATACGCTGGGCCGCGTGTCGCGCATGACCGCCACCGAAGCCGCCCGAGGCTTCTCCGAGGTGCTCAACAGGGTGGCCGCGGGCGAGGAAATCGAAGTTACGCGCGGTGGCGCTCCGGTCGCGGTCGTGGGACCCCCGAAGGTGCGCTTCATGTCCGGCGGGCGCTTCCGCGAGCTGCTCGCGAGCGCGCCGCGCGCAGATGAGAACTTCGCCGCAGACCTTCGCGCGATCCGCGCGAGCGCTGGCCTTCCGGGCGAGCCGTGGCCCTCCTCCTAGACACCGATCTGCTGATCGAGCTGGAGCGAGGCGCCGACGCCGAGCGAATCGACGACCTTCTCGGCGACCACGAGCGGACGATCAGCGTCATCACCGTCAGCGAGCTGCTCCACGGCGTCGTTCGCGCGAGCGGGGCGATCCGCACACGACGCCGCGCATTCGTCGAGCATCTCCTCGCCGGGCTCGAAGCGATCCCGATCACCGAGCCCGTCGCGCGCGTGCATGCCGAGATCTGGGCCGGCCTCGCCGGACGCGGCCAACCGATCGGCTCGCACGACCTCTGGATCGCCGCCACCGCGATTGCACACGGTCTCACGCTCGCTACCGGCAACCTCCGCGACTTCGAGCGAGTCCCCGGTCTCCAGCTCGTACCGATGAGTTAGAAGACCCGGCCTCCTCGAAACAAGAGGCGGGCCGGTCTCGCTCAGTCCGGGATCAGGCCCTCGCCCGTGAACTCCGCCTTGGCCTCTGCGAAGGAGATGTCGCGCGGAGGCAGGATCACGTCCGACTCCGCCAGATCGTCGCCGTCCAGATCCTGACCGTCGGTCTTGACCAGATCGAGCATCTCACGCCAGAGCTCGCGAAAGCCGGCCTCGTCCCCGGAGTCCACCGCGGCCACGGCGCGGTTGTCGAGCTCGTTGAGGCGCTCGGCGTCCTCGTCGGGGAGCCGGAACTGTCCCTCACCGGCGATACGGACGATCACGCGCCCTCCTTCTGACCCTGCTCGAGTTGGGGCGTCTCGCCGCCGCCGGAGCCCAGCTCGGCCTTCATCTTGGCCAGCTCGTCGTCGACCTGCGAGCCGGTGCCCATCTGGGCCAGCTCACGATCGATGTCGTCCTGCCCGGCGCCCAGCTGGGTGATGTCGTCGAAGGTGCCGGCCGCCTCGAGCTCCTCGACGGCGCCGGCTCGGGCGCGCATGTTCTCGGTCTTGTCCTCGGCGCGCTGTATGGCCAGCCCCAGATCGGCCATCTCCTCCCCAACGCCGTTGGCGGCCTCGGAGATCTTGACCTGAGCCTCCGCGGCGGAGTACTGGGCCTTGATGACCTCCTTCTTGGTCCGGAAGGTCTCGATCTTGGTGCGCAGCTTCTTCTCGTTGGCGCTCAGCTGCTCCTGCTGGCTCTCCAGCTCGTTGATCTGGGTGTCGAGCGACTGCAGCTCGGTCTGGGCGACCGTCTTGCGCTCGAGTGCGGCCCGGGCCAGATCCTCGCGGCCCTGTGACATCGCCTGGCGCGCCTGGGTGTCGAGCTTGACCACCTGCTGCTCGAGCTTGGTCGACTGCATCTGCAGGCGCTTCTTGGAGGTCACCACGTCGGCGATCCCCTTCTTCACGTTCTGCAGCAGCTCGACCTGCTTCTGGTAGCCGTAGTCGAGCGTCTCGCCGGGATCTTCGCTCTTGTCGAGCATCCTCGAGATCTTCGACTTGAAAACTGTGGACATCCGGCCGGCAAGACCTGCCATGGAAACGCGCCTCCTGATGGGCTCGTGGATCGCTGGGGGTGCGTCGTAGACTAGTGGCTAGTTGGACCCGCGCCCGCCATCGGAGTCGCTTCCGTGCTCACCAAGTGGATGGGCCTCCCCGACGCGAGCACGGCGGGCAACGTGCACGTGGGGACGATCATGAAGCTGTGCGACGAGGTGGCCGGCGTGGCCGCCATCCGCCACTGCGGTCTGCGGGTGGTCAGGGCCGGCATGGACCGGATGAGCTCCCGCGAGGCCCAGCTGCGCCGCGACAACCGGCTGCGCGAGCGCGACCAGAAGCGCGGAACGCGGCGGCCTGGAACCGAGCTGAGCCGGGCCGGAGCCTGGCAAGATCGCTCCCAGGAGGCCATCCGGCGAAACTTCCGGGCGCCCGCGGTGTCGGAAAGGGAGACGGCGCGCATCGTGAGGGCTCTTGGAGCGTCCGCCCCGGCGGACGTCGCGGCCCTCACGATTGCAGCGTCGTCGGGAACCTGACTTCTATGCGATGTCCCCCTCGGCGGGCGGAGGCTCGGTCAGCTGGCGCCACTCGGAGAACTTGTCGCCCTCGAAGCGAAAGCGCACCCGAGCCGTCCCGCCGTCGCAGCCGCCGGCCGGCCCGCCACGCAGGCGAAACGCAGCCAGCACGGTGTCGCCCTCATCCTCGACGTCGGTCACTTCCGCCTTGCAGGGCAGGCTGCGGTTGAAGGCTATGGCAGCGTCCCGGTCGGGCAGGCGTGCCTCCCCGGACTGCTCGACGATCGCGTCCTCGGCGAAGTAGGACGCCGCCTTCTCGTAGTCCTCCTCGTTGAGGGCCGCCGACCACGCCCGAATGGCTTCGGCCTCCTCGGGCTCTCCGGCCCGGGGCTCGGACCGGTCCGGCTCGGTGCGCCCGCTCTCCTCCCGGCCCCCTTCGGGAACGCTGGACTCGTCGCCGTCACCAAGGCTGCAGCCGGCAAGGGTCAGAGCCGCGGCCACGAGCAGTCCGGCCACGGCCTTCACCCCACCACCGCCTGGGGCTGGTCGGCCCGGTCGTGATCCTGGGCGGAGCGGTAGAAGAAGAACGCCACTGCCGACAGCATGACAACCAGGTCGAGCGCCAGCATCATCGCGCCCGCCACCTGCTGGTCGGTCATTGCCGAGAGCCCGTGCTCGGGCGCGCTGCGCCCGTAGAGCTCCGCGTAGGCCGGCGAGCGCAGCAGGATGAACGCCATGCCGAGGAACATCCCGGCCAGCCGGGCGCCCACCAGGTAGGGCACCTTCCACAGATCGCCCGGCAGGCGGCGGCGGCGCGGCTCGATCACCGACCACCACACGAGCACCGCGCCGAGCACCAAGGTCTGGTGCTGAAAGGCATGCACGAGGTCATTACGCACCGCGGCCTCGAAGGCGAAGCCGAAGTGCCAGCCGTAGAGGATCAGCACCCACACGGGGATGGCCACCAGCGGGCGCCGCAGCCAGCGGAAGAACGCACGCAGCCGCCGCCGGCGGGCCAGCGGCACCAGGGCCGGACGCGGGAGCAGGAACGCGTACACGGGGGAGCGGATCCCCAAGAGCAGCAGCGGTGCCGCGATGTCGGCGATCAGCAGGTGCTGGCCCATGTGGGCGATCAGCAGCTCCTCGGCGAGGGGATCAAGCGGAGAGAGGAGCCCCACGGCGGTGAGCCCCACCGCTGTGTGCCAGGCCACCTGCTGGACCACGGGTACGGCGTAGCCGCGACCCGCCAGCACCCTGACGGCGCGTACGTACAGCGCCGTGGCGAGCAGGATCAGCGCTATCACCGCGGGGTCGAGGGAGAACCGCACCGCCGCGGATTGTGACGAGCCGGCCTTCGGTCAGGGCCTAGGCGGGAGCCGGCTCCTTGTCGCTCTCCAGCGCATCGCCGGGGGAGGTGCCGGGGGCCTGCTGGAGAACCTCCGCCGACTGGCGCTTGGTCACCTGGTAGTCCTGGCGCTGCATCCGCGAGATCACGAGGCGCTGCACCTGGGCCGTGCCCTCGAAGAGCTGATAGATCTTGGCGTCGCGGAAGAACTTCTCCAACGGGCAGTCGGTGGTCTGGGCGTACTCGCCGACCAGGTCCATCAGCACGGTGGTGGCCCACATCGCCACGTCGCCCGCCTTGAGCTTGGACATCGAGCCCTGTCCGCCCGTCATCGGGACGCCGTTGCGACCCATCCATGCGGCGCGCCAGACCAGCAGGCGGGCCGCTTCGATCTCCGTGGCCACGTCGGCCAGCACCTGCTGGACGCGCTGCTGCTCGAGCATCGGCCCGTACTCGTCGGACTTGCCCTCGAGGTGCTCCAGCGTCCACTCGTAGGCCGCCTGCGCGATGCCGAGCGCCGAGGCGCCGACCATCGGCCGGGTGATCTCGAACGTGGCCAGGGCGTTGGACTTGCCGCCGCTCTGACCGGACCGGGCGCGCTCGAGCTTGCGGTCCAGCTTGTCCTTGCCGCCCAGCAGGTTCTCCATCGGGATCCGGACGTCCTCGAGCACCACCTCGGTGGTCTGCGAGGCACGGATGCCGATCTTGTCCTCCTTCTTGCCCTGCGAGAGGCCGGGCGTGCCCTTGGCCACGACGAACGATGCCTGGCCGCGGTGGCCCAGGTCGGGGTCGACGGTGGCCACGACCACGTTCACGTCGGCGATGCCGCCGTTGGAGATGAACACCTTGGTGCCGTTGATGACCCACTCGTCACCGTCGAGCTTGGCGGTGGTCCGCAAGGACTTGACGTCCGATCCGGCCCCCGCCTCGGTCACGGCGTAGGCGCCCATCTTGATCTCGTCGCCCTCGCCGAAGCACTCCGGAACCCACTTGCCCACCTGCTCCGGCGTGCCCGAGGCGGCGATGCCCGCGGCGGCCAGCGAGGAGGCCGAGATGGCGAGCGCGATGCCCGCGCAGCCCCAGTGCAGCTCCTCGGCGTAGATCACGCCGAACATGCCGCCGGGATCGCTGCCCATCCTCATCAGGTGCTCGACGCCATGCAGGTTCCACTCGCGCGCGGCCCTGATGGCCTCCCACGGCACCGCCTGCTCGCGGTCGTACTTGTCGGCCAGCGGCCGGATGACCTCCGTGGCGAACTGGCGGCAGTAGCGCTGGAACTCCTGCTGTTCGTCGGTGAGCCTGAAATCCACTGAAGGTGCCTCCGTTCGAGGCCGGGCGATTCCCTGCCACCCGGCGAAAGATCAAGATGCCGAAACGACTGACTGACCAGTCAACCAACGGGGATGGTACCGATCGGATACCCGGCCCCCGCCGGATCGGCGCAGGTGCGCAGGCGTGGCGGCTATCGTGCGGTCCCGTGCGCCTGAGGACACCCCTCGCCCTTCTGCTGGCGGCCGCGGCCGGCCTGGGCGGCTGCAGCCTGGGCGACGAGGAGGGCACGCCGCCTCCGCTCGCCCCCGGGGCATCTTCGGATGACAAGGAGGCCGTCGAGAAGCTGGGCTTTCCCTCGGCCGCCACCAAGAACACCATCCGCGTGAGCGGCGGCGACCCCGCGTCCGACGCCGCCGGGGTGGCCAGCGCGGTGTTTCCCGGCACCAGCGACAGCACGCGGCCGACCGCGGTGGTGCTGGTGGACAAGGACGACTGGCAGGCGGCCGTGACCGCCGCCGCGCTCATGGCCAACCCGATCGGCGCCCCGCTCCTGGTCTCCGACGGCGACGAGCTTTCCGAGGTCAGCAAGGACACCCTCGATCGGCTCGACCCGAAGGGGTCCGACCTCTCCAGGGACGCCCAGGTGATCCGGATCGGCGCCGAGCCGGCCCGGCCCGAGGGCTACAAGACGGCGGTGATCGAAGGCAAGGATCCCTACGAGCGCGCGGCGGCCATCGACCGCTTCTTCTCCGCGGCCAAGGGCAAGCCCTCGACCAGCGTGGTGGTCGCGTCCGGCGAGAGAGCCGAGTTCGCGATGCCCGCCGCCGCCTGGGCCGCCCACTCCGGCGACTCGGTGCTCCTTACGCGCAAGGACGAGCTGCCCGCCGAGACCCGTAAGGCTCTCGTCGAGCACGAGAAGCCCGACATCTATGCGCTCGGCCCCGCCGGCGTGATCTCCGAGAAGGTGATCACCGATCTGAAGAAGCTCGGCAAGGTGGTCCGGATCGAAGCGGACACTCCGGTTGAGAACGCGATCGAGTTCGCCCGCTACAAAGCGGGGCGCGGCGACTTCGGCTGGGGGATCGAGGTGCCGGGCTACAACTTCACCCTCGCCAACACCGCCCGCCCGCTCGACGCGGCGGCCTCCGCCGCCCTGGCCACGAAGGGGGTCTTCGCTCCGCTGCTGCTCACCGACAGCGCCCAGTCGCTGCCGAAGCCGCTCGAGCGCTACCTGCTGAGCGTGCAGCCCGGGTATGAGGACGATCCCGGCCAGGCGGTCTACAACCGTATTTGGATCCTCGGTGACGAGACTCAGGTGTCGGTCGCGACCCAGGCGCGGCTGGATCAGGTGACGGAGCTGATCCCGGTGCAGGCGAACGCGCCGTGAGCCCCCGGTGCGGTGCTCGCCGGAGATTCCCCGGTGCGGTGCTCGCCGGAACGGCGTTCCGGCTGTGCTCCTCCCGAGACGTTCCGGCTGTGCTCCTCCCGTAGGATTACCGGAATGAGCGAGTACGAGCAGCCCGGCCGACTGGAGCGCGAGCCAACGCCCGAGGACGTGCGCCAGCTGATGGGCGCCTCGTCGCCTCACTTCGCCCCTCACTTGCACAACCGCATCCAGACGCTGATCGGCGGCCTGCCCCCCGATCACCCCGCCCGGGTGGAGGGTGAGCGGGCGATCGCCCGGCTCGGCGAGGTGGCCAAGGGGGCAGAGCGCCGCGGCGAGTCGGGCCATGGCGAGCCCGGCATGCCCAGCCTCCGCGGCCGTCCCGATCCCGCCTGACCAGTTCCGGGGTGGCCGCGAGCGCAACGGCACCCACGGCGCTGGAGCGCGTTCGCCCCCTTCTCCGATCCGGTCCCGTCGCGAGCGCACTGACCCGCACCGAGGGCTACCTCGACCTGCTTGGCGGTCGGAGCCCCGCATCGACCGGAATGGCGCAGGACTTCATGCTCGGCGGCGTGGTGCCGCGCATCTACGAGCGCTGGTGGCGGCCCACCCTCGGCCGCGTCATCAAGGGCCCGTTCGGCCCCGGCATGCGCGATGAGCACTGGATCGCACACCTGCTGCTGGCGCTCTCACCGGGCGACGCCGTGCTCGACGTGGCCTGCGCCACCGGCTACTTCACCCGCGGCTTCGCCCAGACGGTGGGCCCGGAAGGACTTGCGGTGGGCATCGACGTGTCCGAGACCATGCTGGCCCGCGCGGTCGCTGACACGGTGGCCGCCGGGCTTGGCGGCCACGCCGCGTACGTGCGCGCCGACGCGCAGGAGCTGCCTTTCGTGGAGGGCGTGTTCGACGCGGTGTGCTGCTTCGCCGCCCTGCACCTGTTCGCCGACCCCGGGCGCGCCCTGGACCGGATGGCAGCGATGCTGGCCCCCGGCGGGCGAATCGCGATCTTCACGAGTGCCCGCGGAAGGACAGCGCCGCTGCGCACCTGGGAGTCGATCGCGGGCGCGCGCAGCGGGATGCGCCTGTTTGAGCGCGACGAGGTGGTGCGCGCGCTCGAGCGCCGCGGCTTCGAGGACACGCGGCAGCGCGTCGCGGGCCTCACGCAGTTCGTCGGCGGTCGCAAGGCCGGTTGAGCTGCCGCGGCCCAGGCGTCCCGCCGGCTCCGGCACTCATCGAGGTTCTGCACGCTGGTCATGCAGAACCTCGACGGCATCTCGGTGAGCCGTATGCCGCTGGCGCATCGGCGCCATCGCGCCTACGCTGGCTTGATGTCACCTCTTCGATTCGCCTTCGTCTGTGCCCTCGCCACGCTTCTCCTTGTTCCTGCCGCGAGGGCCCAGGCGCCCGCGCGCACCATTTCGGTGACCGGCGAGGGCGCCCTTCAGGCCGCCAACGACACCGCACGGGTGGGCTTCGATGTCGAGGGCCGCGGCGCAACACGTCCCGTCGCTCTGCGCAACAGCTCCGCCAACCTGCGCAGAGTGCTGGCCGCGCTCAAGGGGCTGGGCGTGGCCGACCGCGACCTGCGCACCCGCGGCGTGAGCGTGGCGCGGCGCCGCGACCGGCGCGGGCGCAAGCTGCCCGGCTACATCGCCCGCGGAGGGGTGACAGCGGTGGTGCGCGACGTCAGCCGGACCGGCGCGGTGGTCGATGCCGGGGTGAGCGCGGGCGCGGCGTCCGTAGATGGCCCGAGCTTCTTCATCGACGATCCGCAGGCGCTGCTGCGCCGCGCGCTGGTTCTGGCCTTCCGCGACGCGCGCGCGAAGGCGGCCGAGCTGGCGGCCGAGGCCGGCTTGACGCTGGGTCCGGCGATCAGCATCCGCGACAGCGCCTTCGTGCCCGCCGAGACCGACTTCGACGACCAGAGCGGGAGCGGTGGCGAGCAGGTGCAACGGAGGGCGGCGGCCCCGACCAAGCCGGGCCGAACCCAGGTCTTCGGCACCGTCTACGCGGTCTTCGAAGCCCGGTAGGCGACGCGCCTCAGGCGGGCGCCGGCGCGGCGCGGCCAAGCCCCGACAGCTCCGCCACCCGCTCGCGGTGCTCGCGCGCGGAGCCGAACAGCGCGCCGTCGACCTTGGCGCGCTTGAAGAAGAAGTGCAGGTCGTGCTCCCAGGTGAAGCCGATGCCGCCGTGCACCTGCAGGGCCGAGGAGGTCACGTTCCAGCCGGCGTCGGAGGCGCCGGCCTTGGCCATGGCCGCGGCCAGCGGAAGCGTCTCGGGCTCGGCCTCCGCGGCCCAGGCCGCCCACAGCATCGTGGAGCGCACGCTCTCGGTCTCGCGCAGCATGTCCGCGCAGCGGTGCGATACCGCCTGGTAGGCGCCGATCGGGCGGTCGAACTGCTTGCGGTCGCGGGCGTAGGAGACGCTCATCTCCATCGTCCGCTGGCAGATGCCGGTGAGCTCCGCGGCCAGCGCGGTGGCGATGCGATCGAGAGCCGGAGCGGGGTCGGATGCCAGTGCCTCGCCCTCACCGGACGGGCGCACCCGCGCGTAGCGCCGCGTGGCGTCGATGGTCTCGACCGGCTCGATCTCACAGGCGGAGGCCTCGTACACCGTGCCGCCGCCGTCCTCCAGCAGCACGATCACCTCGGCGGAGTCGGCGTCGGCGATCAGCGCGCCCTCGCCATCGCGCGCCAAGCCGGCGGTGCCGCGCGCTTCCCCGGACGCGATGCCTGCAAGCCACCGCGAGCGCTGCTCGTCGCTGCCCGCGTGCTGGAGCGCCAGGCCGGCGGCAGCGTTGGACAGGAAGGGCACCGGGGCCAGGCTGTAGCCCAGCTCCTCCATCAGGATCACCAGCTCCACGGTGCCCAGGCCCTGACCGCCGTGCTCCTCGTCGATGAAGATGCCGGCCCAGCCCAGCTCGGCCAGCTCGGCGAAATACGCGTCGTCGTAGCGTCCGGCCTCGGCCAGCTCGCGCACCGCATCCGGCTTGAACCGCTGCGCCAGCAGATCCTTGGCGGTGCGCTTGATGGCCTGCTGGTCGTCGGTGAAGTCGAAGTTCATCGCAGCTTGGGCAGGCCGAGCACGCGCTCGGCGATGATGTTCTTCAGGATCTCCGTCGTGCCGCCCTCGATCGAGTTGGCCCGGGCGCGCAGGAAGCGGTAGTTCCACTCGGAGTCCTTGGCCATCCCGTCCTCGCCCTGGATCGCGACGGCCAGCTCGGTGAGTCCCTGGTTGACCGCGGACCACTGCAGCTTGGGCAGCGAGCCTTCGGGCCCCGGGATGCCGGTCTTCATGATCGCGGTCAGGCCGCGCCAGGCATTCAGGCGCAGCGCCTCGGCCTCGATCAGCAGCGAGGCGATTCGCTGGCGCACGATCGGGTCGCCGGCCACGCCCCGCTCCTTCGCCAGCTCGATCAGCTGTCCCAGGGCGATCTTCACGCTCGCCGCGGCACTGGCGCCGAGCCCGGCGCGCTCGTGCATCAGCGTCGTGATCGCCACCGCCCAACCGTTGCCGACCCCGCCGAGCACGTTCTCGTCGGGGATGTAGGCGTCCTCCATGAACAGCTCGTTGAACTCCGCCTCACCGGTGATCTGGTGCAGCGGGCGGATCTGCACGGCGTCTTGGGCCATGTCCATCAGGAAGTAGGTGAGTCCCTTGTGCTTGGGCGCGTTCTGGTCGGTTCGCGCCACGAGCATGCACCACTTGGATACGTGGGCCAGCGTGGTCCACACCTTCTGGCCGGTCACGCTCCAGCCGCCGTCGCACTTGACCGCCCGCGTCTTCAGGGAGGCGAGGTCGGAGCCCGACTCGGGCTCGGAGAAGCCCTGGCACCAGATCTCCTCGGCGGAGAGGATCGGCTCCAGGTAGCGCTGCTTCTGCTCCTCTGAGCCGTGAGCGATCACCACCGGGCCGCCCATCACCAGGCCGAGCAGGTTGGCGGTCGGGGGCGCCTTGGCGCGCGCCATCTCCTCGCCGTAGATCGCCTGCTCGATGAGCGTGGCTCCCCGGCCTCCGAACTGCTCGGGCCACGACACGCCGGCGTAACCCGCCGCGTGGAGCTGCTTCTGCCACGCGACCCTGAACTCGAAGCTAGCCTCGTCGCCGGTCGGCTCGTCGCCGGGCTGGTTCTGGGCTAGCCAGCCCCTCAGCTCGTCCCGGAAGGCCTGCTCGTTGGGCGAGAGGGTCAGGTCCACGAGCGGGGCATGCTACTCAGCGCGGAATCGAGCCGTGACCGAGGTCGCGAAGCAGGCGAAGCGCCACTCCCCGCTCGGTCTCGCGTCCGTAGGAGGCGCTTGGACTGCCGGTGGTGAGCACCGCGATCGCGATGCGCCGGTCGCCCCGCCGCAGCAGCCCGACCTGGTGCTGGACCGCCGAGGTCCAGCCGCCCTTGAAGTAGAACGCCCAGCCACGCGGGATGACCCTGGCGACGCCCCAGCGCTGGCGGGGCACGATCGACGAGAGCAGGCGCAGGGCGGTGTCCCGGTGGCGGCGCACCACGTAGCGTTCTATCTCCAGGAAGAGCTTGACCACGCTGGCCGAGCTCATCGTCATGCGCGAGTCGTGGCCGTAGAGGTGACGGCGGGTGCGCACGGCGAAGGACACCGTTCCTGCGCGGTTGGACGCGTACTCCCGAGCCCCCTGCACGCCGGGCCGCCACCTCTCCCCCTTCGCCGGCAGGGCGTACGCCGCGGGCCCGGCGACCGCAAGCGCGCCCAGGAGGAGGACCGCGAGGTAGGGCGCACGCCGCATGATGGCCCGGTTGTAGCACGCGCAGCCGCCCGCTCGAACCTGCCCGCGCCCTAGGATGACCGGGCATGGGCACCAGTGAGCCGGCGCGTCCCGCCGGCATCGACGGCAGCGCGCTCAAGGGGCCCTTCCCCGTGGGGGAGTACTCGGGCGCTCTGCGCACGCGGCTGCGGGCGCTGGCCCGCGTCCAGGTCTTCGGCGAGGTATCCAACCTCGGCCTGCGCGCCAAGGCCGTCTACTTCGAGTTGCGCGACAGCAACGGCGCGCTGCCCTGCTCGATGTGGCGCGACGACTACGACAGGCTCGGCGTGGCGCTCGAGAACGGCGCCCAGGTGGTCCTGGCCGGGGGCTGCGACTACTACCCCGGCAGCTCCACCTCCTCCCCCTCCTTCACCTTCCGCGCGACGGGCCTGCGCGTGGCCGGAGAGGGTGAGCTGCTGGCCCAGATCGAGCGTCTGCGCCGTAAGCTGGGCGCGGAGGGGCTGTTCGAGCCCCAGAAGGCGCTGGCGCGACCGGCGCTGCCGCGCTGCATCGGCGTGGTCACCGGCGAGGGGGGCAAGGCCCGCGACGACGTGCTGGCCGGCCTT
>Ga0136627_1000854_pt1 | contig 11980 bp, 8 predicted proteins | sample AntDrymUQ4892206_2_FD_104652 | JGI IMG/M metagenome (GOLD analysis project Ga0136627, IMG submission 104652) | Polar desert sand microbial communities from Dry Valleys, Antarctica - metaG UQ489 (22.06) | ecosystem: Environmental > Terrestrial > Soil > Desert | place: Antarctica: Dry Valley... | reverse complement strand
TGGAATCAGAAGGCGCGGACGCGGTGTCGCTGATCAACACGCTGGTGGGCATGGAAATCGACGTGCAGCGGCGAAGACCGGTGCTGGCGAACGTGACCGGTGGGCTGTCGGGTCCGGCGGTGCGCCCAGTGGCGCTACGGATGGTCTATCAAGTGGCGGGCGCGGTCGATATTCCGGTGATCGGGATGGGCGGGATCACGACCGTCGCTGATGCGCTCCAGTTCTTCATGGCGGGGGCGAGCGCGATCCAGGTAGGGACGGCGGCGTTTGCGCAGCCTCGCGTGCTGATGGACCTGATTGACGGCATCGAACGCTGGCTGGAGGCGCGAGGACATTATTCGCTTGGAGACATTGTGGGCGTGGCCAATGAGCGGTATCAGCTTCGGCGGCAGACACCGTGTGCCGAGAAGTTGTTGACGATGGAAAGCGAGTTCACCCGATGACTGACCTCATGGAGCAACTTCGGCAGATTGGCGCGCTGAAGAGCGGGCACTTCCTGCTGGCGTCAGGGCGCCACAGCGACGTCTACCTCGAGAAGTTCGACCTTTTGCGAAACCCGGGCGCGACCGAAGTCGTGTGCGCGAGGTTCGTCGAGGCATTTGGCGATACTCCGGTCGATGTGGTGGTGGGACCGACGACGGGCGGTATGCTTCTGGCATTCGAGATGGCCCGGCAGATGGGGCTGCCAGCCGCGTATGCGGAACGGGCCTCGGAAGGTGTGGAGGCCCGTGAGATTCGCCGCGACACCTCGTTTGCCGACGGGTCGAGGGTGCTGGTGGTCGATGACATCCTGACGACCGGCGGCTCGGTTCGCGAGACGCTGGGCGCGTTGCAGCCACATCCGGTTGAGGTGGGGGGGATCGGGGTGCTGGTCGATCGCAGCAACGGGAAGGTCGAGTTCGGCGATATTCCGCTACGGCCCCTGGCGCGGCAGAACGTGGAATCGTGGGAACCGGCCGAGTGTCCGATGTGCCGGAAGGGCGAGCCGCTGGTAAAGCCCGGAACCACCGTCGCGCAGAATGCGTTACAGGGAGCCTGAATCCTCCTCCGGCGCATCCTTGCTTCGTCGGGCGAGATCGTCGCGAAGCCGGATCATGTCGTCGAGGCGTTGTTCGATCTGGGCGAGGGTGTCCTCACGGGGCCGCTCGACGTATTCATCCCGAAGCTCGACGAGCATCTGGGCAATCCGGGCGATGGTTCGCACGGTCTGAACATGGTCGTTCTCGCGACTTGACGCGGTGAAGCCGTTCATTGTGTTCTCCATGCGACGTGCAACCGAATTGGTGAGGCCGAAACGAAGTCGGCATCACGAGGCGGGGCGTTCACGTCAGAATAGCACGAATGCGGCTCAGCATTTCTCGATTTCGGCGGGGATTTCGCCAGCGAGTAGCGTCGCCAGTTCGTCTTCGTTGAGGAGCGGGATGTTAAGGGTCCGGGCTTTCTCGGCCTTGCTGCCGGCAGCCTCGCCGGCGATGACCGCCGTGGTCTTCTTCGACACCGAACCGGACACGTTCGCGCCGAGTTTGCGGAGCGCTTCCTCCGCCTCCAGGCGAGTATGCCGGTCCAGCCGACCGGTAAGCACGAGCGTCTTGCCGAGCAGCGGACGTGCTCGTACCTCGCCGTCGGCCTGTTCCCTGGTGCGAAGGCCAGCCCCTTCGAACTTCTCGACCAGCTTTCGATTTGGTTCCTCACTGAAGAAGTCAACGACACTGGCCGCGATGATGCCGCCGATGCCGGGCACGTCATTGATCTGCTCCTGGGTTGCCTTGCCCAGCGCGTCGAGCGATCCGAACCGGTCGGCGAGCAGCGTTGCGGTGCGCTCGCCGATATGGCGGATTCCGAGTCCATGGATCAACCGCCAAAGTGGCTGTTGGCGGCTGGCGTCAATCGACTCTCGCAGGTTGGCGGCGCTCTTCTCACCCAGGCCCTCCATCGCGGCGACGGCCTCCCAGTCGAGTCTGTAGAGGTCGGCGGCATCGTGCACCCAGCCCAGCTCGACAAAGCGGTCGGCGAGCCTCGCGCCGAGGCCGTCGATGTCCATCGCCGAGCGGCCGATGAAGTGATGGAGGCGTTCGAGCAGTTGCGCCGGGCAGGCGGCGCTGGTGCAGTAGCGCATGGCCTCGCCGGGCTCTCGGTGGACCGGTTGGCCGCAGGACGGACAGTGGGTCGGCATCTCCCAGGGTTGCTCATTGCCGGTGCGCCGGTCCTCCATCACCTTCACGATCTGCGGGATCACGTCGCCGGCGCGCTGGACGATGACGGTGTCGCCGATGCGGAGGTCCTTGCGGGCAATCTCATCCTCGTTGTGGAGCGTGGCGCGGCTGACCGTGACACCGCCGATGTTGACCGGATCGAGCACGGCGAGCGGGTTCATCGTGCCAGTGCGACCGACATTGACGAGGATATCGAGCAGCGTCGTCACCTGCTGCACGCCCGGGAACTTGTAGGCGGTGGCCCAGCGAGGCTCGCGGGCGACAAAGCCGATCTCTTCCTGCTGGTCGAGGTCGTTGACCTTGATCACCATGCCGTCGATCTCGAAGTCGAGCGCGGCGCGCCGGCCCAGCCAGTATTGGCCTCGCTCCCAGACGTCATCGACCGAATCATGCCGCCTGGACTCCTGTGAGGTGGCGAAACCGAGCTCAAGAAGCATCTCAAGCGATTCGAAATGGGAGCGCGGCCGCTGACCGTCTTCGATATAGCCGATCTGGTAGGCGGAGAGACGAAGTGGCCGGCTGGCGGTGATGCGGGTGTCCTTCTGGCGGATCGCGCCGGCGGCGGCGTTGCGCGGGTTCATGAAGAGCTTGCCGCCGTTTTCGGCCATGCGATTGTTGAGCGCCTCGAAGTCGGAGCGGCGCATGTAGATTTCGCCGCGCACCTCGATCCGGCCGGGGATCTCGAACCGTTCATTCTGGCGAAGGGTGAGCGGGATCGACGGGACGGCGCGGATGTTGGCGCTGATGTCGTCGCCGACGAAGCCGTTGCCGCGCGTGGCGGCAAGCTCAAAGGCGCCGCTGCGATAGGTGATGGCGACGGCGAGCCCGTCGACCTTGGGCTCGGTGACGTACTGAAGGCTATCCGCGCTACTCATGCGGAGTGCCCGTCCGGCCCATTCCGCCAGCTCGTCCTCGTTGTAGACGTTGCTGAGGGAGAGCATTGGGCGCACATGTTGCACCTGCCGGAAGGTCGATTGCGTTTCCGAGCCTACCCGCTGCGTGGGAGACTCCGGCGTGATCAGCTCGGGGTGCTCTACCTCCAACGCCTTGAGCTCGTTGAACAGCGCATCGTACTCGGCGTCGGTCGCGGTGGGAGCGTCGAGCGCGTGGTACTCGTAGTTGTACCGGTCGATCAGTTGCCGCAACTCGTCAAGCCGTCGCTGGGCCTCTACCGTCATGCACAATGCTCCTTTGTCCACGAGTCACAAAATAGGCTATAACCGGGTCACGTCTGTGGCGACGATTGTTCATTGGGCACAAGACCCGGTGCTACAGGGTCGGCGCTTCGCTGTCGCAATCATTCCACATTCTTGCCCCATCGCACGACCGGGTCTGGCTCATGCATCATATCGATACAACTGCATCCGAACAGGCACCGGACGGCAGCCGGTATGAAGCGTTGTGCGATCGCGCGATCAGTTTTCTCGAGCAGCACAATGGCTATGCGCACGAGGACGCGCTGGTCGCGTTGGTTTTTGGAAAGTCTGCGTCACCGGCGTTGTGGCGACCACTGCTTCACTCCGCGCTGGAATCCGAGGAGCGGCTTGAGTACGTGGCAGCCGGCAGATGGCGGTTGACATCGTCGCTCGCTGCGGAGGAAGTTGCGGAGACGTTGCTTCCGGCGTTCGTGGCGATCGACGTCGAGACGACGGGGCTGAAGCCATCGACGCAACGGATGATTGAGATCGCGCTCATCCGCTATCGGCAGGGTGAGGAGACCGACCGCTACAACCGGATGCTCGATCCGGGACGGCGGATTCCGACTTATATTACCAAGCTGACCGGTATCCGGGACGACGATGTCGAGGATGCCGCCGTGTTCGGCGATCTTGCGACGGAGATTGTCGAGTTCATCGGGGATGACGTGCTGGTGGGGCACAACGTCGGCTTCGACATCGGATTTCTCAACGCCGAGCTTCAGCGGGCACGGCATGCCAAGGTGATTAACGAGTCCGTTGACACCCTGACGCTGGCGACCAGGGTGCTGCCTGGGCTGAAACGACCTGGTCTCGACCGGGTGGCGCGAGCGGTGGGCCTGTCGCCTCGCAAGATTCACCGGGCAGGTGTCGATGCTGAGATCACCGCGCAGGTAGCGCTTCGGCTGGAGGCGGAGGCTCGACGGCAGGGAGTCGCCTCCTATGATGCGCTGAAAGTCATGGCGCCAGTTCGCGAGCGCCGACCGCGAGAAAAAGTCGGGCGAGGACGATCTCTGGTCGATAGGAGCCTGCTTGAAGGGATCCCTCGCAAGCCAGGCGTGTATCTCATGCGTGATCGGAACGGCCAGGTCATCTACGTCGGCAAGTCGAAGAACCTGAGGGAGCGCGTGGGTTCCTACTTCTCTCAACCGCTCGGTTACGCCCGTAAGATGGACGGACTGCTGGAGGCCATCGGCGCCATCGACACCGAGGTCGTGGGATCGGAGCTGGAGGCGCTGTTGCTCGAATCGCAACTCATTCGCAGCCATGCGCCGCGCTACAACACGATGATGAGGTCGTTCGAGCATTACCCATACATCCGGGTCGATGTGGGCAACAGGTGGCCGAGAATCACGCTGGTCAAGGACCGCAAGGATGACGGCGCCCGGTACTTCGGTCCGTACCGGAGCCGGAGCGCGGCCAGGAAGACGGTCGATGTCATCAACGATGTGCTGCCGCTGCGCACCTGCACGCGGTCGTTCAAGAACGCCAGAAGCTATGGCAATCCCTGCCTGAGACTAGCGATCGGGAAGTGCCTGGGGCCATGTGTCGATGTCTCGATTGCGGGCGAGTACCGGGATATCGTGCAGCAAGTCGTCCGGTTTCTTGATGGGGAAGACGACGCGATGTATTCGGTGCTGTGGGCGGGGCTGGAGCGAGCGGCGGAGGCACAGGATTTCGAACGGGCGGAGAAGCTGCGCCGGAATCTGACGGTCGTCAACGGCATCGTCGCTGGACAACGGCAACTGCGCGAGGCGGTGGAGAAACATCACCTGATGATGGCGCTGCCTGGTCGGGACGTCGGGACGCGAGAACTGTGGATGGTGCTGGAGGGTCGAGTGTGGTCACGAATTGCCATCAAGGCAGCCGATGTCGAGGACGTGGTCGCCGGCATGAAGCCGACAGCCGACGACGTAGTCGACTTAAAGGATCGCGTCATCGACGTGTCAGTGATGCATCCAGAGACACCAGCCAACGTCACGGAAGGCCCATCCCATCGACTGAAGCTGGCGTACCAACGGTTTCGGGACAATGGGCTGCCGCCAGTCGGGCATGACAGCCTGGACGACGCGCATATCCTCAACCGATGGATCGCGGGCAACGACGGCCACCCAGCGATCATCCCGCTGGACCGCGAAGCGGTTGACGACGCAGGCTACTGGTCCGGGATCGTCGGGCAGGTGCTGAACCTGAGTGACGATGATCTGACGATGCGCCCTGATCGTCGTCCAGCGGGGGTCGAAGTGGTGTAACGTCAGCGAGAACGAGTACGGCGGTCCGCGTAGTCACGCTGTTTGACGGAGCCACTTCCGTATGTAAAGATTTGGGCATAGTCGGTACATTTTGAAGCTCCGATGGCGTTCTCAGGCGTCCATCGGCACCCAACCGAGAAAGGCTTTCCGAAATGACCATGCAACGTCGCACACTTCTGAAGCGAACCGGCGCAGCCGCCGGACTCGCGGCATTGGGAACCACCGCGCTGCCACACTCTCCAGCCGCGCTCGCGGCTCAGGATGACATGACCCTGGAGTTCTGGGACACGCTCAACTCCGATCCGCGCCAGGGAATCGTCGAAGGCATCGGCGAGGCATATGCCGCCGAAAACGATGGACTCACGGTGGAGCATCGTGGGTGGACCACGGAAGAGCTGACAGACACACTGCCCCGCGTAGTGGAAAGCGACCAGGGACCGGCTGTCGCCCAGGTCAACAACGGTGAAAGGTTGATGGGGCCGATGATCCGGGCTGGGCAATTGGTCGACATCTCCAGGTACGTTGAGGAGTACGGTTGGGCGGAAGGTCTTCCGGAAGGACTGCTCGCCCGCAACATGTATTCCGCGGACGGTACCGAGTTCGGAACGGGACAGCTCTGGGGCGTCTCTGCTGAGGCGGAGATCGTCGGGTTTTACTACAACAGGAGTATTCTCGAGGAGAACGGTATCTCGTTGCCGACGACTCTGACCGAGCTGGAAGATGCAATGCAGGTGTTGGTCGACGCAGGGCAGACTCCGCTCGCCTTCGGCAATTCCGACGGCTGGACGGCGATTCACATGTTCGGCAATATCCATGGCACGATGGCCACCAGAGAGTATCTCGATGGGCTGATCTACCGGACCGGCGAACAGTCGTTCGATGATCCGACGATCATCGATGCCGCGACCAGCTACGTCGAGTGGGTCGAGCGCGGTTTCCTGCAGGACGGCTTCGAGGGTATCACCTCGGATGACGCCGTAGCCCTGTTCGAATCGGGCGCAGCCGCGATGCTGATGCAGGGGAGCTGGCAGGCGGGAACCGTGAGCGAGAATCTCGGCGAGAACGCCGGCTTTTTCCTGACGCCTCCGCTGGACGCTCATGCAGCGGCGACACCGGCATCGGCATCACCCGTTGCCTCGCCAGTGGCAGGTGGCACGGTACTCCACGTCGGTGGAGTCGGCATTCCGTACGCGATCACCTCCAACGCCGCCGATCCCGACCTGGCGGCTGGCCTGATCGACGAGCTGGTATCGGAGGAGGCGTTCAGCGCGTTCGTCGAGGCGGGATTGCTGCCGGCAAGTGAAATCGCGGACGACCAGATCACCGAAGGCACCGTCTCCGGTGATCTCTACAGCAGCTGGAATATGGCGCTGGCAAACGATGCGCTCGGTCACTTCCTCGATTGGGCGGCGCCGGGTTTCTATGACGTACTCGTGAGCGAGTTGCAACAGCTTCTCGGTGGCCAGGTGACGCCAGAGGAGTTCGCGGCGAACCTGCAGGAGTTCTACGCGGCGTCGTTCGAGTAGGCTCGATTCACGGATGCAATTCGGTTACGGAAACAGGGAGGCGCATGCGCCTCCCTGTTTCGCGTGGCCCGTGTATCATGCGAGCAAAAGCAGAGTGATCGTGGGACCCATGAACGTTGGTGTCTGGCATATGCGGGCGGACACCCTTAGGGGTCCGCGACCCTGCGTGGGGCTTCGAGATGAGGTCGGATGAGCATGGATCGAGTTGCACCTGCTGAAAGCATGCACTCCAGTGTGGGCAACGACGTGACCATCGATCCGCCGTCATCGCGCGGTGTCGCCTTCCGGCGGATCGAGCCGTTCCTCTATCTCCTGCCGGCAGTGCTTGTCTTCACGCTGTTCCTGGTCGTGCCGGTCGCAGGTACGGTCGTGATCAGCACGACGGATTGGGACGGCATCGCCCTGAGTTCGGCGACGTTCGTCGGCATTCAAAACTACGTCGACGCCTTTCAGGACTCCGGCTTCTGGAACGCGCTCTGGCATAACATTGTGCTGATTCCGTACTTCGTGATTCTGCCGGCTTTGCTCGGGCTGATTCCGGCGGTGCTGGTCCACCAACTCAAGCTGCGCGGCGCCCGCTTTTTCCAGGCGGGGCTGTTCCTGCCGTACATCATGCCAGGCGTCCTGATCGGGGTGGTCTGGCGCTGGATTCTCAATCCAGTGTTCGGGCCAGTTAACGCCGCGCTGGACTGGGTGGGAATTGACGCGCCGAGCTGGCTGGGAGACTTCACCTGGGCATTGCCGACCGTGGGGCTGATCGGGGCGTGGGCGGCATACGGCTTCTGCTATGTCCTGTTCGTGGCGGGTATCCAGAAGATACCGGCGGAGCTGTACGAGGCGGCGCGGCTGGATGGCGCGGGGTTATGGCAGGAAGTCACAGCGGTGACACTCCCAGGACTGCGGCGCGAAATGGCAGTCGTCTTTTCCGTCAACCTAATTCTGGCGCTGCGCGCCTTCGACGTGATCAGGGCGACGACTAACGGTGGACCCGGTGATGAGACACAGGTGCTGGCGCTGTTCATGATCAGCGCGGCGTTCAACGCCAATGAGGTTGGATACGGCACGGCGATCGCGGTATTGCTGGCGGTCATGACGCTGGTGCTCTCCGTGTTGGTGTTGAGATTGTTCAGGGAAGCCGATGGGTAAGCGACTGCTGGTCTACACTCTGTTGCTTTTGGGCGTCGTGATCGCAGTGGTGCCATTCCTGATCACGATCCTCGCGTCATTGAAGACGACGGTCGAGCTGGTGCAAGGCGTCTTCTCTCTGCCCGCCGAGCCCCAATGGGCGAACTATCGGCGGGCGTGGGTTGACGGCAACTTCGCCCGGTTCTTCGTCAACAGCCTGCTGGTCGCGTTCGGCGTGTTGATACCGTCGATCATCTTCTCGTGCATGGCCGGGTACGCCTTTGCGCGGTATCGGTTCCGGGGCAGGTCGGTGATCTACGTCTATCTCTTGCTCGGTCTGGTCGTGCCGTTGCAGGCGCTGGTGATCCCGCTCTTCTACATGATGAATGAGATCGGGTTGCTGGACAGCCTTTGGGCGCTGATCCTGCCGCAGATCGCGCTCAGCATGTCATTCGGGACGTTATTGATGCGGGAGGCATTCTCAAGCGTGCCGAAGGAAATCGTCGAGGCATCGGTGCTGGATGGAGCCGGTTCCTGGCGGATTCTCTGGGAGATCATGTTCCCGCTGGCACGCCCGTTCGTCGGCACGTTGTCGCTGATGTTCTTCATCTGGACGTGGAACGAGTTCCTGCTGCCGCTGGTGGTCAACATCGATCCCGCCTATCAGACGCTGCCGGTGGGATTGCTCTACTTCCAGCAGCGCTGGACCTCGGACATCCCCGTGATTGCGGCGGGCGCGACGATCATCTTCGTGCCGATCACCATCGTGTTCCTGGTGTTTCAGCGCCAGATGATCGAGGGGCTTACGCAGGGCGCGATCAAGGGCTGATGGAGACGGACCGATATTCGGTGAGGAGGTGTTGTAGTCCAGAAACATGTGAGACAGTGGCGAGAATCTACCATATCTTCAATCAGGACAAGGTGGATTTCTACTACACCGTGAGCACTCCCCTGACGGAGGAGGTGTGCGACTACGACGACAGGCTGACGCGGATCGTACGGGTGATCTGGTCGACCACGCCGGAAGTGATCGTGACGATCAACCCGGAGCGTCTGAAGTCGGTTCGTCCTGAAATGCCGAGTTCGCGCCTGCAAAGCCGATTGACATCGTCTACGGCGTCTGGGGTGGCGTTGCCTCGGACAGGCAAAGTGCAGATGCTCGCAGTGAGCGGAGACCAAATCCTGGCGGAGTCACGGTCTATACTCGTGCCGTTGAGAATTGGATTTTCCGGGCAGACACAGGGTCTTCCCCTACTCAGTGTGGATAGTGGAGGCAGGTGTGGGCGAAGAAGTGAGCGCGGAACAACAACTAGAAGTCATCGCTCGCGACGTGAAGGAATGCACGGTGTGCGAATTGTTCCGCACGGCCACGCACGGCGTGCCAGGCGAGGGGAACGCGCAGGCAAAGATCCTGTTCATCGGCGAGGGCCCGGGTTGGCATGAGGACCAGCAGGGCAAGCCGTTTGTGGGAGCGTCGGGAAAGTTTTTGACGGAGTTGATCGAGAGCGCAGGACTCAAGCGCGAAGACGTGTTCATCACCAACATCGTCAAGCATCGCCCGCCCAGCAATCGTGATCCACTGCCTGATGAGATGGCGGCTTGTTCCAGCTATCTGGAACGACAGATCGACGCGATTGACCCGGAGGTGATCGTCACGCTGGGACGGTTCTCGATGTCGAAGTACTTTCCCGGCGATCGGATCTCGAAAATCCATGGCAGGCCGAAGAACATTGGCAATCGACTGGTGGTGCCGATGTATCATCCGGCGGCGGCGCTCCACAACGGATCGCTCCGGGCGACGATCGAGGAGGACTTTGGCCGTCTGCCGGAGTTCCTCGCGGAGCAGGACGGGCGTCGTTCCAAACAGGCGGAAGAGGATGATCCACCCCAGCAGGCGTCGTTGTTCTAGGGCCATATTCGTCCCTGATTGGTTCATGCGGCTCAAGGTGTCAGGAGCGGATGCACATCCGGTTTGGCGAAATGCCGACACAGGGCTGGCGCTACGTGGGCGTCGTGATTGCGGCTCGCAGTTCCTGGCCAGACACGATACCGTATACGTGCTAGTGACAATGCCAAGGAATTGTGCCTGTGCAGGATGCCAATAGCGTTCAGCTGATCTTTCTCGGCGGCATGGCCGAGGTGGGCAAGAACATATTCGTGCTCGAGACCGAAGACGACATGGTCGTAATCGACTTCGGGCTTGGCTTTCCGGACGAGTCGCAACCAGGCGTTGACGTGGTGCTTCCGGATGTCACGTACCTGAAGGAGCGACGGGGCAAGATCCAGGGCATCTTCATCACCCATGGCCACGAGGATCATATCGGCGCATTGCCCTACCTGTGGTCGGAGGTGCGAGCGCCTATCTTCGCGACTAGGCTGACGGCGGGCCTGATCACTGGCAAGATGCGCGAGGTGAAGCTCGACCGGGAGATCGATCTTCGGGTGTTCGATCCGGACGAGCATCCGGTGCTGGCGGCGGGCGCGATGATGATTGAGCCGTTTCGGGTGACGCACAGCATCCCGGACTCGGTTGGATTCGGTATCACAACTCCCGCCGGGTTGATCGTTCACACGAGCGACTTCAAGTTCGACCCGACGCCGGTGGACAACAAGCTCACCGATTACGACAAGCTAGAGCAGTTTGGCGAGCGCGGCGTCAAGCTGCTCATATCTGATTGTGTCCATATCGAAACGGTCGGCGAGACGCCCTCCGAGCGGGTGGTGGGCGAGACGTACGAGCAGGTGTTCGCGCAGGCTCCGGGACGGATCATCGTCGCCACGTTCGCATCGCTGATCGCCCGGATTCAGCAGGTGATCGACGTGGCCGGTCCGTTGGGACGGAAGGTGGCGACCCTCGGTCGAAGCCTTCAGAACAACGTGCAGAATGCGCAGGAACTCGGGTATCTCAAGGACCCTAACTTGGTGCTGGTCGACGCCAGGGACGCGCACAAGCTGGCCGAAGACAAGATCGTGTATATCGTCACCGGCAGCCAGGGCGAGCCGATGGCGGTGTTAAGCCGGATCGCGAATCGGGACCATCACGAGATCGAGATACATGATCGTGACACCGTGATCGTTTCGGCGACACCGATACCTGGCAACGAGACATCGGTGTTCCGCATCATTGACCAGCTTTTCCAACAGGGCGCGGAGGTTGTCTACTCGGCAATCGCTCGAGTCCATGTCTCCGGCCATGCAAGTCGTGACGAGTTGCGGCGCATGGTCGGGCTGGTCAAGCCGGAGCACGTGCTGCCGACCCACGGGGAATATCGGCACCTCGCGCTCTACGCCGATCTGGCGAGAGAGCTTGGGTACGACGATGACCACATCCACAAGGTCGGCCTTGGGCACGTGGTCACGATCACAGTGGAAGGTGTCGGCGTGACCGATCAGATAGCGACAGGGCGGATTTTCGTCGAGGGCCGGTCGATGAGCTCAGTCGACGAGGAGATGCTGACCCATCGCAGCCACCTCTCACGGGAGGGCCTCATCACGGTCGCCGCGACGATCGATCCTGACTCGGGCCGGGTGATCGGTGACCCCGAGATCGTGACCATCGGTGTCTCGATACATCTGGAGCAACCGTTGCGGGATGAGATGAAGGTCGCATTGCGGGAATCGCTGGAAAAGATGATGGAGCGAGGCAACGTCTCACCCGAACGATTAGA
>Ga0136627_1000853_pt1 | contig 11981 bp, 9 predicted proteins | sample AntDrymUQ4892206_2_FD_104652 | JGI IMG/M metagenome (GOLD analysis project Ga0136627, IMG submission 104652) | Polar desert sand microbial communities from Dry Valleys, Antarctica - metaG UQ489 (22.06) | ecosystem: Environmental > Terrestrial > Soil > Desert | place: Antarctica: Dry Valley... | reverse complement strand
GGCGGCAGCGTGTAGTCCATCAGCGGCGCCTGCTCGGGCTGGAGCGTGATCACGAGGTCTCCGGGCTTGAGCGTGTCCTCGACCGCGGCGCCCAGGTCCGCGGCGTTGGACTTGTTCTCGAGGCTGCTGGTCCGGGGGATCGACCAGATCCCGAGGATGACCACGAGCGCCACGAGGCCGAGGGCGCCGGCTCGCGCGAGCCCCAGCGCGGCCAGCAGGAAGATCGGCCCCAGCGCCACGCCGAGGTAGCGCGTGGTCCACGCCGGCGAGAACTGCGAGAAGAGCCAGGCCACCGCGAGGGTCGCGGCCCCGATGGTGAACGCCGTGTACACCGCCGTACGCTCCTTGGAGTCCGACCGGTTGGCCAGCACGGCCGCACAGCCGGACCCGGCCGCGAGTAGCAGCGCGACGGTGACGGTGCCCCCGCTGAGCAGCCCCTTGGAGAGCTGGATGATCACTCCGAAGCGCGGCGGGTCGAGCCAGGGCGCTCCGGTGTGGGCCGCCTGATAGAGCAGCGTGGGCAGCCACGGCACGTAGAGCAGGAACGCGGCCCCGAAGCCGATCAGCACGTCGCGGGCGAACGCGCGGCGATCGTCGGTTGCCATGTAGGCCGGCACGAGGGCGATCAGCGTGCCGGTGGTCACGAAGATGCCCCAGCTGTGGGTGTAGAGCATCGCCGCCATCAGCACCGCGAACACCGGCAGGTACCCGCGGTGGCGATAGACGTACACGTGCAGTAGCGCCGCGCTCGCGAGCAGGCTGAGCACCACCATCAGCGAGTACATGCGCGTCTCCTGCGCGTACACGGTGAGGAAGGGATTGGTGGCCCCCAGCGCCGCGCAGATCAGACCGGCGCGACGGCCGAAGAGCGTCCATCCCGCCCACAGCCCCCCGGGCACGGCCAGCAGGGAGATGGCCACCGACAGTGCCTGTGTGTCGGCCGGTCCGCGGCCCACCACGTCCATCCACACGTTGAGCATCAGGTAGTACAGCGGCGGCGAACCGTCCTGGCGCAACACGCCTGGAATGTCGAGGAAGGGCTGGGAGGCTATGCCGATGGACAGGCCCTCGTCCATCCACAGCGAGGCGCCGAGGGCCCGGGTGCGCAGCCACAGGGAGAACAGCATCAACCCGCCGACCACGAGCAGGATGCCGGTGATGCCCGTCCGGAGCGAGTCGGCGCGCGGAAGCGCGCGAGCGCGTGATGCGACCGTGGCCATCAGGGAAAGATAGTCAGCGCGAGGACACGAGCTCGGGGGTCACCTACGTGGAGCGACCCGCGCGGCGTCTGGACCGGCCGCCGGGCACTCCCGCCCGGCGGCGTCGGAGCGTGGCACGGTGAGCACGCGCCAGCGCGAGTTGGTGGCCACGGTCCGAAAGCGGTCGTCGGTCACATCGGTGACCAGCGGGCCGTCACGCACCGTGTGGGTCTGGAAAGCCACTCCCGGGGGCTCGGTGGGCACCAGAGCCTCCACCTCGAACCCGTGCACGCCGAGCTCGTAGGCGATCATCTGGGTCTGGAAGGGACCGCTGTAGACGCTGCCGCAGCGCAGGAGCCTGTCACGACCGCCGGCCTTCTCGATCGCCTCCGGCAGGTTGCCCCACAGGCTGGCCTCGTACTCCAGCTTCTCGGCGGTCACCTCCATGTTGTCCACCTTGTCCTTGATCACCGGCGTTAGCGCCGCCAGGCCCGCCAGGAAGACCGCGCAGGCCACCGCGAGCCCACGTCGCGGACTGCCCGCCAGCCGCGTGGCGGCCGCCCGGATGCCCGCGAAGATGCGCCCGAAGCCAATGCCCCCGAGCACGCAGATGGCCGCGGTGGTCACGATCAGGTAGCGCTGATTGCCGGCGTAGCCCTGCTCGGTCATGATCGCGACGAGGGCGAGCCACCCGAGCCCCGCTCCGAGCAGGAAGAGCACCGCACGCTGACTCGGGGGTTGCAAAGGGGGGCGGTGCCCCCCTTTGACGTCATCGGGTTGCAAAGGGGGGCGGTGCCTTCCTTTGATGCTCTTCACGGCCGCGTACACCGACGCGATCAGCGCCCCAAGCTCCAGCGGCCAGATGGTGCGCTCGTGGAAACGGTAGGCCACTTCCAGCCCCGGATGGGCGGCGAAGGCGGCGCTGCCGGGGTTGGGGTCGTTGGCGCGCGTGGAGGCCCGCAGAGCGTCGCCGGAGCCCCACAGCTCGGGTCCGAACCACAGGACCGGTATCAGCAAGCCGACCGCGGCCACCCTCAGTCGCAGCTCGGGCTCGCGAAACCACAGCCAGAGTCCGTAGGCGCCGATGAACGGCCACGCCTCGGGACGCAGCAGCGCTGCGGCGAAGCCCAGGTAGAGCGCGTGATCGCGGCGGCCGTCGAGATGGCGCTCGATGGCCCACAGGGCGATGGCCGCCAGCATGGGCTCGGAGTTGCCCAGCGCCGCGTCACGCGCGAACTGGTAGCTCGTGAGCAGGAACGCGCCGGTGGCGACCCCGGCGACCGCTCCCGCGACGCCGCCTCCGGTGAGGCGCCTGGCCAGCCGGAAGGCCATCACCACTGCGAACATGCCGCCGGCGCGGGCCACCCAGAGCCAGAGGTAGGGCGCCACGTCAGAGCCGAGCAACGAGAACACAGTGGTGAACATCACCGGCAGCGGCTTCCATGACGGGCCTCCGGTGGTCTCCAGGTCGAGCTGGCCTATCTCGCGCCCCCACATGATCCACGCCCAGGGGTCGTAGGTGGGCGTGGAGGGCAGGAGGAGCGTGAGGCCCGCGAGCGCGAGGCAGACCAGCAGCGCCGGCCACACGGGTGCCGACCGTCTGTCCTCCCGGGCAACGGCGGCAGAGCCGGGTCGGCTACCGGAGGGCTTGCCCTCGGAGCTCTGGCCGCGGAGCCGTAACGCCAGAGGCTGGGCGGCAGAGAGGCGCACGTTCTGAGGTCAGACCTGGCTGGCCTGGAGGCGAGCGGCGGAACGCAGCCGGGCCCAGCCTCCGTAGCGGACCACCATCACGGCCAGGCCGACCACGGTGATGGGGACGTAGAGAATGAACCGCAGCAGGAGCAGGTAGGAGACCACCGCGGCGCCCGTTCCCCCGAGTGCCTTGGCCCCGAAGGCCACGGCGGCGTCGAAGGTGCCGATCGACCCTGGCGCGGCCGGTAGAGCGGCAACGAAGTTGGTGAGCGCCACCAGGTACATGGCGCCGGAGGCGCTGATGTCGAGGTCGACGGCGTGGGCCACGGCCAGGTACACGCCGCCCTCGAGCAACCACAGCACGAAGGTGCCGGCAAGCAGCACGGCGCCGCCGCGGCCTAGCAGCGCGCGCGGCGCCCCGGCCAGCGGTCGCGCGAAGTCGCGGAATCGAGTCAGGGCGCCGCGGCGGCGCAGAACGTGGAATACGAGCACGCCGACCCCGAGGGCCAGCAGGCCGGCCGTCGCGATCAAGAGAGGCTGATCGGTGGGCAGCACGTCGCGGTCGGAGAGCACGACGTACGCCGTGAGCACCAGGATCACGCCGAGGGCGAGCACGTCGAGCAGGCGCTCGGCCACTATCGTGCCGAGCAGGGTGCGTTTGCCGGCGTTCACGCGGGCGTCCAGCAACACCACCCGCAGCGCCTCTCCGGCACGCGCCGGGAGCACGTTGTTGCCCATGTAGCCGACGGTGGTGAGGCCATAGCAGTCCGCTCTGTGCGCCTCCACGCCCGTCAGGTGCAGAATCCGGTGCCAGCGCTCCGCTCGCACGACCGTCGCCGCCGCGTACACGCCGCCGGCGGCAGCCAGCCAGGCGAGGGCGCTGCCGGCGTGCGGGATGCGCGGCGGCTCCTGATGGGAGGCCCACCACACGACGGCCCCCAGCGCGACGAGGGAGAAGGCGGCTTGAAGTAGCGCGAAGCGTCTGTTCATCTGGTCCGTGCACGGGGTCGAGCGCGCTTGGGCGCGGACTCCCCCATCACCTGCGACCGGAGCGAGCGGGGAGACTGCGGGAAGAGCGTCGAGCGCAACAGGCGCGCACGCGCCCGCCGAGCCGGAAACGGTAGCACGCGAGGGACCCGTTTCTCCGCCGATCACTACCCTGCCCGGCGATGCAAAGCCGAATCCCCGCACTCCTCAGCGCGTGCGTGCTCGCGCTCGGGGTCGGTGGCTGCGGCTCCGAAGACCCCGCGACCGGCGACGAGCCCGACCCCAACGACAAGCGCGCCGTGGCCTTGGACTGCATCATCAACGAGGCCGGTCTCGAGGCCGAGCTCGTGGGCGACCAGTCGATCCAGGTGGAGGGCCTCGGCGGACCGCGGGTGGAGTTCTTCCTCTCGGGAGGCGAAGCCGAGAGCCAGCAGTTCAAGGGCGAGGCTCAGGACGCCGAGCAGGTGGGAGCGGCGCTGCTGTTCGTGGGCGACGGAAGCGACGAGGTGCTGGAGGACCTGGAGAACTGCCTAGGCGCGTGAGTCGGTGATCGTCCGGCCGGAACGACGTTCCGGCTGCGCTCCTCCTGAGACGTTCCGGCTGCGCTCCTCCCCGGGAACGCTACCGGCGACTCACCGAGCTCAGCTGCGAGCGGCCTGTCACCTCGTAGACCTCCACTTCGTTCTCCCCGGCCTCCAGCGCGCTCGGGGGAAGCATCACCGAGATCAGCTCGTCGCCGCCGGTCGCCAGCTCGAAGGAGTTGCCCACCGCGCGGATCGTGCCGTTCACCGAGACCGCGACGTCACGGCTGTTCTGCGACCCACCCGAGACCGTGCCGACGATCCAGGTCGGCACGAACCCGCCGTCCGGGTCGACATCGTCCAGGTCCTTCGCGCCTACCAGGCTGACCGTGGCCTCGGACTCACCGGCCGGCCTGAGCCCCGCGACCGAGACTCCGATCAGATCCTGGTTGGGCCCGATCCGGAAGATCCGGTCGGGATCGTCCGCCCCCGTGCCGAACAGGCGGACCTTCTTTGCGAGCTCCTCTGCCTTGCGGCGGTCGAACTCGTCGCCGTCGACGCGCATCCACCCGGACATGTCACGCTTGAGCATCTTCACCTCGTCACGGCCGCGCACCTCGGAGCCCAACGCGGACCGCCCGTCCGCCTCGTCGGGAAGCTCGATGCCCAGCACGTCGGCGATCGTGGGCAGGATGTCGGTGGTCTCGACGATCGAGTCGTCGATGCGGCCCTTCTTCTGATCGGGCGCCTTGACGAACAGGGGCACGGGCGAGATCTCGTCGATGTTGTCCTCGTCCGCCTTGCGGCGGTCGAACTGGCCCTGCTTGAACGACACGCCGTGGTCCGCGGTGACCACGATCAGCGACTCCTCGTAGGTGCCGGTGTCCTTGAGATGTGAGATCAGCCGCTGGATCTCGAGATCGGCAAAGCCGAGCTGGAGCAGGTGACGCATCTGCAGCTGCTCCACCTGGCCCTCGTCCGGAAAGGACTGGCGCGAGAGGTTCGGTACCGGGTCGTCGGCCTGGCGACGGTAGAGCTGGCCGCCGGGCAGGTACTGCCACGGCACGTGGGGGAGCAGGGCGTGCTTGAAGTTGAGCGCGGGCCGACGGCCGGGCTGGATCGCGTCGGTCCAGTCCTCGAAGCGCTGCCGGCGGTTGCCGTTGAGGTTGGCGCGCGTCTGCGCCTCCTCGGCGCTGGGCGTGGCCGGCCCCGCCGATCCGCTCACCTCGCCCCCCCCGGCGTCGGCGCCGAAGCCGCCCCAGTTCTCGGACACGCTCGCCAGGTCCTTCTCGATCCCGGGCGGGGAGACCACGTGCGCGTAGACCAGAGACAGGTCGTCGGTCATCGAGCCGAGCCGGTCGAGAAAGGGCTCCTCGGTCCGCGCGTCGGTGCACAGGTCGCGCGGGCACACCGTGGTGGCCTCCTCGGACACGTTCATCCGGTGCGTCTTGCCCAGCAGCGCGAAGATGCTGTTGGGGTGCTCGGACGACGTGGGCAGCGTGTCCTTCTCGGGATAGTTGCCGTCCATGATCGCCGGCACCGCACGGGTGGTGGAGTCGTAGATCGTGTGGGCGTTGCGAAACCACGTGCCGTCGGAGGCCAGCTGCGCGAAGCCGGGGTAACGCTGCGCGTCGATGTTGCGCCGCGCGTCCATCAGCGATGTGCTCGGAAACTCGTCGAACACGATCATCACCACCGGCACCCGCGCCACGTTGCCGACCGACTTGGCGGCGGCCTCGTCGGCCAGCGTGATCTTCGAGACGGGCGAGATGAACAGGAAGATCACGAGGAAGACCACCGGGGCCGGCGTGAGAACGCTCATGAACGAGCGCACGGGATCGGCGCGCGCATAGAGCGCCGCCGCAACCGCCCCCAGCGCGAGGGCCACTCCGATCAGCACCACGTCCGAGGATTCCAGCGGGCCCTTGAGCGCCTGCTCGAACACCACAGCGGCCAGGAGCCCAACCAGCACCAGGTGAGCGCCCCGGCGCACGATCGCGCCGGCCAGGCCGAGCAGCACCTCGATGCCCAGCAGCAGCAGGGGCGGGACCAGGACCAGGAGCAGCGCGAAGACAATGACGTCACCCGGAGTGGACCCCCGCGCGGCGAAGAACTCCGGGTTGTCCGAGAGCAGCGAGAAGAGCGGCTGGGCCAGCGCGAAGGTCGAGAGAACCGCGAGGTGCCCGAAGGCCATCAGCGCCTCACGCAGGCTCGGCAGGCGACCCGCACCCGGACCGGGCACTGGGTCCGGGGCCCTCTCCCTCGCGCCCGCGGAGGGGGATCGGTGGCCCCCTTCGATGCTGCTGTCGGCCATCAGCCCTCGGGGGCGGTCAGATCGATCGGACGGCCGGCCCCCTTGGGGCGGGCGAAGTAGAGCAGGCGGGTCCCGGACTCCAGACGCTCGCGGCGCTCGACGTCGAATGCCTCGGAGAGCACCCCCTCGAAGCTCTCGCGCTCGTAGTCGGGGTGCAGCCCGTCGCGCTTGGGCGCGAGCAGCTTCTGAACCATGGGGTCCTCGCGCGTGGGGAATTCGATCACCAGCGAGGTGCCGAGTCCCGCGAGCCAGTCCATGAGCTCCGCGACCGGGACGTTGGCCGCAACGGTCACGTGGTGGATCAGGGCCAGCGCGAGCACCAGGTCCGGCGCGCCGCGGTCGGGCAGCGACTTGCGCTCGCGCCCGCGCCAGCCGAGGCCCGGTGAGGGGTCGGCCAGGTTCATCGTGAGGGTGAGGATCTTCTCGTCACCCTCGTCTGAGAGGCTGCGGTAGAGGAGCTCGACGGGACCCTGGTCGTAGTCGACCGCCAGCACGTGGCGCGAGCCCTCGGCGGCTATCCGCGAGTAGCGCCCGTTGTTGGCCCCGATGTCCCAGGTCAGGCCCCAGGCTTTCGAGGTGACCACCTCACGTACGAACTCGTCCTTGCGCCTGGCGTCGGCGTCGGTGTAGCTGTTGCGCTCGCCGTAGGCGACCCATACGCCCTGCGGCGGGCTCCACTGAAGGCCGGCCACCAGCTTGCGCATGCGGCGCATGTTGGCCACGATCAGCTCCTTCTTGAAGCCGGCCTTCTTGACCTCGGCCTTGACCTCCTTGCCGCGGTCGCCGTGGCGCGCCTCGAGCTTGGAGTGCAGGAAGACGTTGAGGTAGAAGCCCTTGCGGAAGCGGTCTCGGAAGGACGCCATCCCACGCATCTGCGCCGGGGTGATGCCGTCGATCGCCCCGCGCAGGAGCGGGTGGTAGCCCACGTCCTTCACCGACTGCAGCAGCAGCGGGTAGAGGTAGAGCATGCAGAACTGGCGGTATCCCACCCACGGCTCGCCGTCGCGCAGGCGCTCGAAGGAGCCGACGTCGACGAACACCGGCTTCGAGCCCTTGAACTGCACATTGTAGGGCGACGAGTCCTTGCAGATCATGTCCTCTTCGATCGCCGCCAGGTTGAGGTCGAGCTGCAGCAGTGCGGCCTCCTTGAGCATCGAGAACGGCCACTCGTAGGGATAGGAGACGAGCGGGATCCGCTCGTGGGAGAGCACCCCCGCACTCTCCTTGACCAGGCCGGAGGGCAGCTCGCCCGGGTCCTCGACCAGCTCGGTGGCGACGATACGACCGTCGCCGGAGAACGTCTTCCAGAAGTCGGTCTCGGTCAGCGCCTGGAAGTCACTCAGGCCGTCTGCCGACAGCGACCGGTAGACCCCGTCGCCCGCGTAGAAGACCCGGCTCTCGGGGTCACGGAAGGAGCCCGGCTCGAGCCGGGAGGCCTCGGGACGGGGAGAGGTCTCGGTCGGGGAGGACATGCGTTTTTCAGGCTCGCCGCACGTGCGAGCGGTCGCTCATCGTAGGGGACCGCGGTACGGATCCGCCCGATTCCGCGTCCCTGCGAAATCCGACAGAAGGGATTCGTCGGATTCCGCGTCCCTGCGAAATCCGACAGGGGCGCAACGATGCCGCCCCGAGCTAGGCCGAGTCGACCTGCTCCTGCCGCGTGACCGTCTCGTCCTCCGGCTTGCGGATCTTGAGGAGCTTGAGGATGCGGTCCCAGTAGAGGCGCGCGGTCACCGCGACGGCGGCTACGCCACCGGCGAGGATCTGGAGGATCATGCTCCCGCTGCCGGGATCGAGGTATGCGAGAAGGTCCATGGTCAGCGTGCTCCAGTTGAGGCCGGGGTCAAGTTCGACCGCCGGAGGCTAGCAGACCATTCGGCGTTTTCACCCGCGTTCCCTACCGTGGGCGTTTACATCTCCTTCACCTTCTTTGGGACCGTCGGCGCCTGTTCGGGGTCAGGACGCGGAACCCTCCAACGGCCGGCGTCGACGTGCCCAGATAGCCTCCCCCGGGCGCGATGAAGCTCATCATCCAGATCCCCTGCTTCGACGAGGCCGACCAGCTGCCGGACACGCTCGACGACCTCCCGCGCGAGCTGCCGGGGTTCGATGCGGTCGAGTGGCTCGTGATCGACGACGGCTCGACGGACGGGACGATCGAGGTGGCGCGGGCCGGGGGCGTGCACCACGTGGTGCGCCTGACCAACAACAAGGGGCTGGCCGCCGCATTCCAAGCCGGCCTGGATGCCTCGCTGAAGCTCGGCGCCGACGTGATCGTGAACACCGACGCCGACAACCAGTACTACGGCGGCGACATCGACAAGCTGGTGGCCCCGATCCTGGCCGGCGATGCCGACATGGTGGTCGGCGACCGCGAGACCGGCACGATCGAGCATTTCTCGCCGCTCAAGAAGCGCCTCCAGCGGCTGGGCTCGGCGGTGGTCAGACGCGCTTCTGGCACCGACGTCCCCGACACCACCTCCGGCTTCCGCGCCTACAACCGCGAGGCCGCCCTGCAGATGCAGGTGGTGTCCAAGTTCACCTACACGCTGGAGACGATCATCCAGGCGGGCAAGATGCTGGTGGCCGTCGAGCACGTGCTCATCCGGACCAACGAGCAGACCCGACAGTCGCGGCTGTTCCCGTCGATGTGGGCCTACGTGCGCCGCAATGCCGGATCGATCTTCCGCGTCTATTCGCTCTACGAGCCGATGCGGGTGTTCTTGATCGCCGCCGCCGTCGTCGCGCTGCCGGCCGCCGTGATCTGGGCGCGGTTCCTCTACTTCTTCTTCGCGGGCGAGGGCCAGGGCCACGTGCAGTCGCTGATCCTCGGCTCCACGCTGATGATCATCTCGGTGCAGCTCACGGCGCTCGGCGTGGTCGGCGACATCATGGCGGGCAGCCGCGTGCTCCAGCAGCGCATCCTCGAACGGGTGCGGCGCGTGGAGCTCACGCTGGGCGTGGAGCCCTCCCACTACGAGCCGGCCGCGGACTCCGACGGTCCTGCCGCCACCACGGGCGCCCAGGCGGGACCGGCCACCGGCAAGGATCCGGTGCGGCAGAGCGAAGCGCAGCAGCCCGTGGCCCGCTGATGGCGCAGCCCGAGGGGGGCGGTGCCCCCCCTTTGACTTCTTCGGTTCCCACGGGCAACACCTTCGACAAGTACGGATCGAGCAACCCGGTGGTGCGCCGCCTCATGGCCGGCTTCCACAGCGCGCTCGATGAGTTGTGGGTGAAGGCCGGGCCGCGGTCGGTGCTCGACGTGGGCTGCGGCGAGGGGGTGCTCACCTGCGATTGGGCCGACCGGCTGGGCGACGGCCGCATAGTGGGCATCGACCTCGACGATCCCAAGCTGCGCACCGAATGGGACAAGCGCTCGCGCGCGAATCTCGAGTACCGGGTGGAGGAGGCCACGCGGCTGTCCTTCGGCGACGACGAGTTCGACGCGGCCACGGCGATCGAGGTGCTCGAGCACGTGCCCGAGCCGGAGGCCACCGTGGCCGAGATGGCGCGGGTGGCCGGAAGGTGGCTGCTGGTCTCCGTGCCGCGCGAGCCGCTGTGGCGCGGACTGAACATGGCCCGGGGCTCTTACTGGGGCGGCCTGGGCAACACGCCCGGGCACGTGAACCATTGGTCCAAGCGGTCCTTTCACTCGATGCTCTCGCGCTACGGGACCGTCGAGGAGGCGCGCTCGCCGTTTCCCTGGACGATGCTGCTCGTCCGCCTGTAGTGCGGCGGGGAGCCCTCTAGGCGTGGCTGCGGCCGAGGGCGCCGGCTACGGCCGCGGGGCGGGGATCCTGTCAGTCGGGATCGGCGCCACCGGCCTGATCACCTACGGGTACTTCTCGCTGGCCAGCCACACGCTCAGCGAGTCCGACTACGGCGGGATCACGCTGCTGTGGTCGGCCGTGTTCATCACCGTGTCGGTGCTCTACCGGCCCGTGGAGCAGTTGCTCTCGCGCACGATCGCCGACCGCGACGCGCGGGGCACCCAGGGAAGCGAGCACCTTCGCGTCGCGGCCACGATCCAGGTCGTCCTCGGCGTGCTGTTCGCGGCCCTGGCGCTGGCGCTGCGCGGGCCACTGCAGGACGGTCTGCTCGGCGGCTCGCAGACTCTCTACTGGGTCCTGATCGTGACGGTGCTGGCCTACGCGGTCAGCTACTTCGCGCGCGGCTTCCTGGCCGGCTCGCGGCGCTACGGGGCCTACGGCGGGCTGGTGGCGATGGAGGCGCTCTCGCGGGTGATGTTCGCGGTAGCCGTGGCGGTCGGGCTCGCCGAGGGGCAGGCGGTCATCGCGCTCGGCATGGCGGCGGCACCGATCGTGTCGCTTGCGGTGGTGCCGTTCGCCCTGGGCCGGCGGCTGAGGGGAGGCGCTTCGCCGCTCGAGGCCGACGCCCCGGGCGACCGCCCCGCCGCAGGAGGTACCGAGCTCACGCTCTCTCACGGCACCGGCTTCGCGGTCTCGGTGCTGGCCATCATGCTGGCGGAGCAGACCTTCCTCAACGCCGGCCCGCTGCTGGTCAAGGCGACGGAGGGCGACGGCGGGACCGCGCTGGCCGGCTTCACCTTCAACGTGTTGCTGATCGCCCGGGCGCCGCTGCAGCTGTTCCAGGCGGTGCAGACCTCGATCCTTCCCCACCTGACCCGGCTCGGGGCACGGGGGGAGACCGATCCGTTCCGGCGGACGGTGAACGTGACGCTGATCGCAATCGCCGGCTTCGCCGCCGCGGTGGCCGGCGCGATGCTGGTGGCCGGACCTACCGTGATGGACCTGGTCTTCGGAGGCGACTTCGAGTACGACCGGCTGGGACTGGTGCTGATCTCCCTGGGGATGGGCCTGTACCTGTCGGCGGCCACGCTCAACCAGGCGCTGCTGGCGCGCGGGCAGGCCCGCCAGGCCTGCGCGGTGTGGCTCCTGGCGGCCGCCGGCTTCGTGGGCTTCCTGATCGTGCCGGGCTTCGATGACCGCGTGCTGCAGGTCGAGGTCGGCTACGTGGCCGCGGCACTGGTGCTGTGCGGACTTCTGTATGCGCTCTATCGCCGCGAGGCATCGGATGGGACCGCCCCGGCGTAATGCTCAGAGCGCCCGCAGCATCGAGGCCCCGCAGCTGTTGCAGGTGAGGATCGCGGTGTCCGACATCCGAGCGATCGTGGAGTGCATCCCGCAGTGGGGGCACTCCGAGCGGATCTCGAACCGGTGCATGCAGTAGACGCAGCGGTAGCGCCCCGGCAGGTTCGTGGCCCGCAGCCACGGCTCTGCGCACGAG
>Ga0136627_1000852_pt1 | contig 11986 bp, 8 predicted proteins | sample AntDrymUQ4892206_2_FD_104652 | JGI IMG/M metagenome (GOLD analysis project Ga0136627, IMG submission 104652) | Polar desert sand microbial communities from Dry Valleys, Antarctica - metaG UQ489 (22.06) | ecosystem: Environmental > Terrestrial > Soil > Desert | place: Antarctica: Dry Valley... | reverse complement strand
ACGAGTTTGAGATCGAAGGCCTGGGCTTCGATCAACGGGCCGATCCGACGAGATCTCCAGTGGACGTCGCGCAGCGCGTGGTGATCCTGACTCTTGAACAGCGCGGCTGATCCACTATCACGACATTCGGATATCCAAAGGAGTCATCGTGAGCAAGTCCACTGGCCGGGGCCGCGACGACGACATTCCGTCCCCGACCCGCGGGGTGCGGGATCGCGTCTGGCGTTACGGCACGGTCCCGCGGCAGGCGGAACCACTCATCGCCACCGGAAAAGTCTCCGACGACGTACTGGCCATCGCGGTCGAGGTGCACAACAGGGTCGCCGATCCGCGGACGGGCGAGGCGTACGCGAAGAAGAACTACGAACGCTCGGTGGAGCAGGCATTCGAGGGCGCCTGGACCGCTGCGCAGGAGGACTCCACGGAAGCCTCGCTGCCAATCGATCAGGCATACCTGGAGCGGGCTTGCGCGTCCGGTGAGACTGCCGACGAGGCCGCAGCCCGCACGGCCGATGTCGACACGCTCCTCAACCAGATCGTCGAGGCACCGTCCGGGGCGCAGCTGAGCCGACGCCAGGTGGCCGACGAGCACCGCACCGACTACCAACTGGCGCGCAGGCGCGAGGGCGAGGGCGACAACCGCCACCGCCAGCGGATCGTCCCCCGGTGGGTCATCCTGGTCGGCGCGGCCGTGTACGGGCTGGTGGACCTGGTGCTGCTGTACGTGCCCATCCTCAACCTGGGTGCGATCCAGGACCGCGGCGACCTCATCCGGTGGCTGATCGCACTGATCCTGTCTGTCGCGCAGGCGTTCTTGCTGGAGCTCATGCTCCGCGAGCACCAGGAAGCCGAGCGAGACTGCACGGACCTGCGCAACGCAGTCCGCGACCACAACCGCGACATTTACCAGGGCAGCGCCGTGCCCCCGCCGAACGAGACGGACATCGAGACGGCCGACAGCCGGCTGCGGCGCGCGCAGTACAAGCTCGCCGCACTGGCCGGTATCACTGCCGTGCTGGCCGCCGTCCGCATCGCGATCCTCGTCCGCGACGCCGGCCGGCCGGTCGCCGAGGCCGCGCTCTTCGGCGGCGCCGTGGGAATCGTGCTCGGCCTGCTCGTCCTGGTACTGGGTCGCGTGCTCTGCCGCGGGAACGCCCTCGGCGACCGGCTGCGCATCGGCGGCGAGATCGTGGCCGAAACCGAGCAGCTGAAGCAGCAGGGCGTTGCCGACGTGACGCAGGCCCGCGATGACGCCAAGGCAGAACTCGACTCGGCGAAGGCGGCGAACGCGCGCGGCGAGGAGGTTCGCCGGTCGATCGCCGGCCTGTATTGGGAGGGTATGCAACTGGCCGCGATCTGGCTGGATGTCGGACGACCGCCGACCCCTGAGGAGGGGTCGGTGCGCACTCGGCCGCTGTCGATCGTAAAGGAGGCGGACCGGCGAGTGTCGGAGGTGGAGGCCATTATCCAGCGCATCGGTATCTGGCTGGGCGAGGTACGCCTGTCCCCGGACCGGTTACCGCTCGAGCCAGCGCAGGCCGCGGTTCCCGCTGCCGACAAGGTCGGCGCCACGTCGGCCGGGACGGTCGCGGACCAGTACCGGGGCCGAACAGCCAGGTCGAGGAATTTCCTCAGGCCGGAAGTCGCGATCACACCGCCGCCGACGGAGCCGCGCTGGCCCCTCGCGGTCGGCGCCGTCCTCACGGTCGTGGCTGCGGTAGTCGCCGCCGTCGGCGCACCTACCATCGAAGAGGCGCTCGCGGCCCCGACGTGCTGCGTCATAGACGGCAGCGGGGTCGACGCCGACCGTGCCGCGTGACACGCGCGCCCCGCGGCGAGGCGCAGGTCGCAGCCAGCCTCGACGCCTGGGCAATGCATTACCAGCAGACGGGGTCGTGATCTGAAGTCGAACCCGAGCCGAGCACGCGTGCGGCCGCGCTGGGTGAGGTCCAGCACCTCACGTGCGGGAGGAGACCCACCGGATCCTGCGTGTTCACGAACGTCAGGTCGATGACGAGCTGATCGGCATTTCCGGGTATCCCGGAGGCAAGACCAGGCCGGTGCGGCCGAGGCTCGGGACCCGGTCGGGGCAAGACGGTGCAGGTGAGGAGGAACGGGCGTGGGGGCCGCGTGGGAGCGGTCGGGGTGTCCTCGGGAGCCACGTCGCCGGGACCGGGTTACGCGGCCGTCTTCGTGATCACCAGGATCTGTTGAATGGCCTCCTGCACGCGATGCCGGTCGGCGACGAATCCGGCGGCGACGCCCGAGGGCAGGGCCCGTCGGCGCACGAGATCGGCGGTGGCCGACTCCACGGCACGCGCCAGGTCGGCGTCCGGTCGTGCCAGGGCCTCGACGGCCGCGTCGAGCACCACGGTCAGCACGAGCACGTCACGATCGGGATCGACGTCGACGTCCACCGGGCCACCGGTACCCAGCAAGCGGTCGAACTCGCGCTCGGCCGACGGGCAGGCGATCTGTGTGCGGTCCAGGCCGCCCCCGGCCGGCGGACCGGCACTCAGCGACTCGTCACCGAGACGCCTGCGCCTGCCGAGCGGGCGGTCGACGTACCGTTCCCACCAGGTGATCCGGCCGGTCTGCCCCGGCCCCTCGGGCACGAGGCGCCCGGACCGGCAGACCAACTCGACCACCCGCATCGCCTCGGTCACGCGGTCCCGGTAATCCGCCGCGACGCCGTCGAACTCGGCGGCGGCAAGCTCACACAGCCTGCGGTGCAACTGGGCGTCGTCCTCCAGCGGCGCCAGCGAGCCCGCCTCGCCGACGAGGTACTCGAGCAGCGCCCGGTGAAAGTCGTCGGGCAGACTCCTAGCCCGGACGGTGCTGCGGATCCGATCCGTCCTGGCCTGGGCGCCCATCTCGGTGCGTCGGCGTCGGGTCCAGTCGGCCGCCCGTGTCCGCAGGTGCTGGCGAACTGCCCCCGGCGGATTCCTCAGCGTCCGGCCGTAGGCGGCGAGGAAGCGGTCGGCCTCGGCGAGCATGTCCATGAGGTAATGAGCGCAAGCACACTCCCCGGAGATGTGCAGCCGTGGTGTCATCGGCCGATCATTCGGCTCGGGACGGACCCCGGCGATGTCGCGGCCATCGGCTAGGACACGAACGTCGCAGATGCTGTCCCTACCGACCCGATGGAGGACGGCCCGCATCAGTGCGGACTCCCACCAGACGGCATGCACCACCTCGACGAACCGGGGCGCCGGCAACGTCCCCAGGCCCGTCGGTGATCGGCCCACTATCTCCATGCCCGTAATTTTACGTCATCACGGCTTGTATGGCAACGAAAAGGTTATTTCTATGACTCTTTGAGTATGCTGGGTGGCGTCGTCATGCCGACGAAGGGGTTCACGCCATGTCACTGTTGCCTGCGGTCGTCCCGGACATCCCGGAGTCCCGCGCCGAGTTTGTGCCCGCGCGGATCGCCCGGAAGGTAGCGCCGCTGTTCGGCGTGGCGTGGCCCGGCAGCCCGTTCGGGACGCGCACCTGGGTCAGCGACTACGGCAAGATCACAATCTCGGAGATCGCGCGTGGCGCCCCGCTTCCGACGCGGTCGCAGACCCGCAAGTTCCCCACCCGGACCGACGCGCCGTGGCAGCTTCTGGATCGCGTCGCCGTCACATTCCGGTCCTCGGCGCTGCCGCACGAGATCGCGAACGCCACCCTCAACCGGTTCGGCCCCGACACGAAGGCCGCAGTCGTCCTCACGGCCGTCAACCGGCTGCTAGCCCCGGTCACCGAAGCCGTCGAGGCCGCCCTGCCGCTCGTCGTCGGCCGCGACGCCGCGGATCTGCCGGTGGAGCTGCGGCTGGCGGCGTGGGCCGGGCTCCTGATCGAGGTCTTCCGGTCCCAGCCCGCGCTCGTCGCCGCGGGTATCCGGGCTCGCACCATCCAGCGCGAGCTGGTCGTTTCGTGGCACCTCCCACTGGCCGAGGACGTGGCCGGGCTCTCGCTGACGCGCTGTGAGATCGGCTCTCGCGACACCGACCACGACGACATCGACCACGACGACATGGCATGCACCGCCTCCTCCTCACCCGACCGTCCCCGGACGCTGGACGTCGCGGACCGGACCTTCCGACTGCTGAGGGTGCTGACTACTGGCCAGGAGCGGTCCATCGGCGGGGCGGACGCGGACCCGGTGACGGCCGAGCGCGGCACCGACGACCACATGTCCTCGCAGCTCGCGCGCCGCCTCCTCCGCGAGGAGACCGTGGACCTGCTGCTGCGTCGGCTGCTGGCCGTCGGCACCCCCCACGACGCGAGCCACCTGTGGCTCAGCGAACGTGAACCCGGCCAGCTCGCCGTGGAGGCCCACGTTCCCCCGACCCTCCTCGTCGACCAGTTCGTCCGGCAGGCTGTGCGCTCGCTCGACGTCGACGGCGGTCCCGATGTCGGCGCGGGGCTCCGACTGCCCTGCGTCCCCGGGACCGGGGAGGTCAATGCCCTGTCCCCGCTCGCGCGGCGGGCCGTGATCGTGGGCCTGCTCACTGTCCTGCGTCACGTCCAGCACTCGCCCGAGCCCCGTGACACCTCCCGACACGAGATCCTCCCGCTACTGGACCGCATCGACGTCCTCGCCCGGCGGTGCCTCGATGACGGTGACGCGTTGGGCGTACTCGCCCGGTGCCGGGTCGCGGACATGAAGGTCCAAACCCTGCGCCACGACACCCGCAACGACCTGCGCGAGCCGCTCGCGGACCTGCGTTCAGGGCTGCGTCGGGTGCAGGAGCTCTTCCGCGCGGGGATGATCGACCGGGGCGCTGCGGCCGAGGCGATCTCGTCGGCGAACGTGGAGCTCAACATCGTCCGCTGGACGAACGCCGACCGGCCGGGTGCCCGGCTTCCGCAGCCGCAGGACCTGCACGAGGAGCTGCGCCGCAGCTGGCGGACCTTCCACGACGCACTGGAGATTCGCTCCGCCTCGGCGGAGCGGGCCGCCGGGTATCACCTCCACAACTACGCGGCCTTCCTCGCCAGCCCTCCCGTAGAGGCCGGCCGTCCCGTCGACGGTCCCGCGACCGACGACGACCTCCGCGAGGCCGTCCGGCTGTTCGGCGAGGTCGTCATCCCGGCGCGGCAGGCATTCTTCGAGCGCACCGGCGGCTTCCTGCCGCTCCGGCACTCGTTGCAGATCGCGTCCCGCGCGACCACCCGGCTGGCCGAATCTGCCCGTGCCCGCGGCGACCTCGTCGCGGCGCGGTGCTCGGCCGAGAAGGGGCACGGCTGGATCCACCAGGCACTCGCCGACGCCGGGACGGTGCAGTCACTCGATACGTCGCCGCCGACCGAACGCGCAGTCCGCCTGGCCCTGCTGGCGGCGCCCGCCCTGCTCGTCGCGGTGGAGGTCGGCGCGCCCAGCTCCACAGCCGCAGACGTGGAGACCGCGCGCGGGCTCGTCGAGCTGGTACGGACGTGGGAGCGGTCACTCGGCGACGGCGCCCATCATGCGCGGCACGCGGAGGTGGTGGCACTCATGACGAGGCTGACCGCCCTCGGCCACAACGACGGTCCACACGGCTCCCGGGTTCCCGTCGACCAATGACCTCGGCCCGCTCCTCGCTGCGCCTGCCGTTCGCGACGGGATCGGTCGGGAGGGTGCCTGGCCGGACCGGCAGCACCGCCTCTCCGCGAGCGCCAGGCGCGACCGAGGAGGGAGCGCCCGATGACTGGTGGCGACGACGACAACAACATTCGCTGATCCGTCTCGTCCAGGGTTGCGGGCGGCCGTATCCGCCGTCCGCAACCCTGGAACGGGGTTCGTCTACGCCGGACCACCTGACCGACCCACCTGGGGCGGCTGGTCCTCGACCTCGACCAGCGCGATCGTGATGTTGTCACATCCGGACGCGTTCATCGCAGCCGCCCACAGTGCCTTCACCGCCCACGCCGGGCCGCCCGGGTGGACCAGCAGTTCCTCCATATCCTCGGACTCGACGATGTCGCTGAGCCCATCCGAGCACAGCAGCAGCTGACCGGGTGCCTCCTCGTCGAACGGCTCGACCCGCGGCCGCAGCGGCGCACCGTCGGCGCAACCACCGAGGCACTGGGTGAGCCCGCCGGACAGCGGGGAGCGGTCGTCCACCGACAGCTGCGCCAGGTAGCCGCCGCGCTCAAGATAGATGCGAGAGTCACCGACGGTGAACCACACGCCGACCCCGCCACCCAGCAAGACCCCGGCCACCGTCGTGCCCAGCCCCGCGACCGCGGGATCGGCCCGGGACGAGGCCAGCAGCTCGGCGTCGATCCGCTGCAGGACGGCGGTGACCTCGGCGGCATCGGCCGGTGCGGCGACGGCGAGGGTCCGGACAGCGTGGGCCGAGGCGGCCTCGCCCGCGGCGTGACCGCCCATCCCGTCGGCGACGGCCACGATTACCGGTCCGGTGAGCGGCATCTCCCAGCTGACCGGTTCTGCCATGTCGACGCCGCAGGCGGTGAATGCGCCCACCACGAGGCAGTCCTCGTTGCCGTCCCGCACCGCCCCCCGGTGGGTCATCGCCGTTACCCGGAGCCGGGCCACAGCGTTCATCCGGTCACCGGCCGGTCGAGCTCGACCTGGGCGGTGACGTCCGAGGCGATCCGCACCACGTCCCCGTCCGCGAGCCGGACCGTGCCCCCCGAGGGCACCTGGACCCCGTTGACGAAGGTGCCGTTGGTCGAGAACTCGTCACGGACCCAGGCTGCGCCTTCGGGACCCAGGCCGACACTGGCATGCCGGCGCGAGACGTGGTCCCGGTCCGCGAAGAGCACCGCGAACGGCGAGTACTCCGCGTCGCGCCCGAGCAGCACCGTGCCCGCCGATGGCACACCGACGGTCTGGCCCGGGAAGAGCAGGCGCAGCGGGTCGACCACCACGCCCTCGTGCCGGGTCATCGGCGTCGCCGGAGGGCGGGGCCGCGGGGCGAGCTCCTGGAGGCATTCCACACACACCAGATTCGCTGGGTCGGGCACGTCCGCGCCGCACGACGGGCACGTCGTCGGTGCCTCGGCCGATGCCTCGGCCGTGGGCTCGCCGCCATCGGGTGGCAGGTCGTCGGGTCGCAGGTCGTCGGGTGATCGGGTCGGTGGCCGGACGGCTTCGGCGAGCTCGTATCCGCACGCCATGCACAACACCTCGCCGTCGGTGTTCGCCATCGCGCAGGATGGACAAATCACCCCTGCCACGTCACCGCCTCCAATGCGATGCCGCGCGCGACCAGCCGCGCGCGCATCCGGTCGAGGTCGCCACGCCGTGGGATGCCGATCAGCTGGAGCCGGTCACCGTCGAAGGACACCTGCATCCGGGGAGCGGGCAGGGTATCCGGTGCGCCGTAACGCTCTCGGCCGAGCGCGGTGAGCGGGACGATGTCCTGGTTGTCCGATCCGCGCAGCGGTGTGCCGGTGTTCCGCCGCTCAACGTATGGTCCCGCCACGACGGCATCGGACAACTCGAGCGCGGGCTCGCAGCGCGGCATGGCGATCAGCCGGGACCAAGCGTATCCGGAGAACACGAGCAGATCCACCGGCTCCGGTCGGTCGGCCCGCCAGGCGTGCATCGCCGCCAACAGCTCTGCCAACGCCTCCGGCTGCTGGAAGGGCTCGCCGCCGGACACCGTCACGCCGTCGAGCAGGCCGGGCAGCCTGGCCAGCCACCGGACGACCGCAGCCGGCTCCACGACGCTGCCGCCGTCGGGGAGCCAGGTGTCGCGTGCGGCGCAGCCCGCGCAGTGGATCCTGCAGCCCTGGACCCAGATGCCGGCCCGGGTCCCGTGGCCGAGCGCTGTGACAGGGTGGTGCATGCGGTTGAGCCGCAACGCCGTCATGACAGCTCCAGGTGGACGACCGGGCCCTCGCGGGTGATCCCGGAGATCTCCACGCGCGACCCGGAGACGTGGTCACCGTCGAAAAGCGCCCGGGCGAGCGGATTGATCAGGTAGGACTCCAGCGCCGTGCCGATGCCCCGGCCTCCTTTGGCCAGGTCCGCGGTGCACCACTGGCATAACCGCGCCCGCACCGGCTCGGTCATCGCCACCGTGATCCCCTGTTCCTCCAAGACACGCCGCAGGATGTTCTCCAGCTGGCCGTCGAAGATCTGCCGTGCCGCCTCGGGGGAGATGAAGCCGAAGACCACGATGTTGTCACCGAAGCGGTTGAGCAGCTCGGGCCGGGACAGCGTCGTGGTGAAATGGTCGGCGATGGCCAGCTTGACCGTCGACTCGATCGTGTCGTACGGGTCGTCCGGCGCGATGTTGGGCTCGCGGCGGCCCGTCTCGGGATCGACGACGCTCACCCCGAGGTTCGAGGTGAAGATCAGCACGCACTCCGAGAAGTAGGTGGTGACGCCGCGGCCGTCGGTCAGCCTGCCGTCCTCGAGGATCTGCAGGAACTTGTCCAGGATCCGCGGGTGCGCCTTCTCGATCTCGTCGAACAGCACCACACGGAACGGCTGCTGACGAACCGCGTTGGTCAGCTCGCCACCCACCTCGTAGCCGACATAGCCCGGCGGGGCACCGATCAGCCGGTCCCCGGAGTGCTCGGAGGAGAACTCGCTCATGTCGAACCGCAGGTAGGCGCTCTCGTCACCGAACACGAGCGACGCGACCGTTTTGGCCAGCTCGGTCTTGCCGACACCGGTGGGGCCGGCGAAGAACAGCACCCCCCGGGGACGGTTCGAGGAGACCCGGGTCTGCGCCCCCGATAGCCCCAGCGCCGCCCGTTTGAGGATGTCGAGGGTCTTCGTGACCGGGTGCGGCTGGCCGACCACCCGGGCGGAGACGCTCTTCTCCCCCTCGGCGATCCGCCTGCGCAGGAAGGTGCGCCGCCACGGATTGTCCAGCACACCCAGCTTGTACATCCGCACGGCGTCCGGGAGGTCGGCGAGTTGTAGCCCTCGGTCGCGGGCGAGGCGGGTCACGCCCGTCATGTCGCGCAGCGTCAGGCCGTCGGAGCACTCGGCGAAGATCTGGCAGCGTTCGAGCAACTCGGATTGGGCGGCGGCTGGGTCTGCACCGGTTACCTCCATCGAGCGGGCGAGCAGCCGGGCGGTGTCCTCCCGGTCGCCGAAGTCCGGGCGCGGCACACCGATGACGCGGAAGCGCTCGTTGTCCGCTGTCAGCCACACTGGCAGGTCGAGCTCGCGGTCGACCAGCCAGACGATGGGGTTGTGCAGCGGGCTCGGCCGGTGCTCCGGGCCCGGCCGCGGCGTCACGGTACGCGAGAGTTTGGCGCAGAACAGGAAGAAGTCCCGTTCTCCCGCATCCATTCTGGCCAGGTCGACAGTGATCCGTGAGGCGTAGTCGATCAAGCACGCGGCGCGCCCGTTGCGCGGGTCGGCCACCGCGGCCAGATAGCGGCGCAGCCGGTCCAGCGACGGCGGCTTGATCGACGCGACGTCCTCGCCGAGCGCGGCGTTCGCCCTGGTGTGGGCCTGCCTGCCGGCCTCGTCGTCGCCTGCGGGATGCACCGACAGCCCGTCCACCTGGTCGATCGACAGCAGGAACTCATACCCGCTGGGCGCCAACGCCTCCCAGAGCAGCTGCCGCAACGGCACGAGCCGCGGGTGCCCGCCCGGCTCGGGCGGGCGCACCAGGAAGACGTCGCGAATGTTGCCGTGCAGGACGTACTGGGAGTGGACCGCCAGGGTGGAATCGATCTCCCGGACGAATGCGGGGGTACCCGCGCCCCGGTCGGTCACGACGGCCGCTCTCGGCGCTGTTGGCGGCGGTCGACCGCGGGCGTGCCACGCCGGTTCACGACGGGCGGCACGCGCTCGCCCGGTGCCACCAGGCGCCGTTCGACCAGCTGCACGCCCGCACCGTCGAGATCGGCGCGCAGCTTCTCGAGGTCACGACACCATTGCTCCTCGCGCTCGACGTCCTCGCGCCGCGCGTCGTGCCGGGTGCGGGCCGGGGTCCGGACCACCGCGGCCCGCACCTCGTCGCCGTCCACGACCACCTGTACCGCGTGCCCGTCCCAGTCAGCGCGTACCAGGCGCATCCGGTCCGGGTTGCCGGTGACGGTGGCGAAGCCCTCGTCTACCTGGTAGCCGAGCTCGGCGAGCGTCCCGCTGACCGATCGGCGCACGTAGTCGCGCTCCAGCCGGACCCGGACCCGCTCCGCCGCACGTTCGGCGTGCTCGCGCAGCGCCCGATCGAACCCGCGCCGGCCGGCGACCACCTCGGCGAGCGCAGCCCGCACCGTTGCCAGGTCCGGATCGGTGTCGTCGGTGAGCACCTGGAGCATCGTGGCCGCCCGGAGCGCGTCCGCGCGGCGAGCGCGCGCCCGCTCGTCGGCCCGCTGCACCCGCAGCCGCAGCTCGTCGAGCAGCGTGTCGTGGTCGACATCCGGGCGCCGTGCGGTGATCTGCGCCGCAGCGGCCAGCACCGCAGCGCGGTCGGCCGGGCTTGCGTCGACGGACAGGCGGCCCACGATCCGGGCGACGGCCTCGACCGCTGCCGGGGGCGGGGCGGCCCGGCGCTGGACGCCCTGCTCGGCGAGCGCCTCCTGGTAGCGAGCGACCGCCTGCTCCGCGGTGATCGGTCGCGTATGTTCGCCGCTCTCGCACAGCACGGCCAGCACTGCGCGGGACGTGCGCTCGACCAGCTTCCGCTCCACCTGCGCGACCGCATCCGCGGCGCCCGCGCACCAGGCCCGCAGCTCCGCAGGAGACTCGGCGCACGGTGCCAGCGCCGCCGGCAGGCCGGCGAGCAGATCGGCTCCGAGATCAGCAGCGCTGCGCAGCACGTCGAGGCGCGCGTTCATGTCGATCATCTGCCGGGCCGCGGCTTCCCACTCCAGCATGGCCACCTGGTCGGCCTCCCACTGGGCACGGGTCCGCTCGGCATGCTCGCCGACGTGGACCAGCCCGGCGCCGAGCAGGTCCATCGAACGCGCGGCCACGAGCGCGCCCACGCCGATTGCTCGGGCGCCCAGCCACACCGAGCCCCCGACAACGGCCACCACCGCGTACCCGACTGCACCCTCGCCACTCACCGCGACATCGCCTCATTCCGCTCCTGCTCGTGCACCCGCGACCACTCCTGGCGACGCAGTAAGGCCCAGATCGCGTGCGCGGCCGCCGCCACCACGGCCAGCACGGGGACGACGGCGCCGAAAACCGCGAGGGCGATCAGCAGCGCGATGACCCCGAAGGCCCACGGTCCCGGGTTGATCCGCATGCGGGAGCCGATCCAACCGGCGGCCTCGCCGAGAGCCTGGCGCAGCGAGTAGCGGGGATGGTAATCGGCTCCGAGGATGTTCGCGAGGCTCAGCTCGGCCCCGAACTGGACAAGCATGAGCACCAGCAGCCCGGGGACCAACCCGGCGGTCTTCGTGGACACCAGACCGACGACGAACCAGACGAGACCCGCGAGGGCGACACCGCGCAGTGCGACCCCCGTTGCTTCGGTGCGGCCGCCGAGCCTGCGCTCCTCGCGTTCAGCCCACGCCCGCGCCCGCTGCCGCTCGGCCTGCTCGGCTGCTTGGCGGGCGCGCAGCGCCTGCTCCGCCTCTGCCTGCGCCGCACCGGAAGCACACCATGCCGCGAACGCGCGAACCGGATCGTCGCCCGTCCACCTGCGCAGCTCGTCGTACCAGGCAACGGGCACCGGGAGCGCACGGCCACGCTCGTCAAACGCCCTGAGCCAGTCCGCCCCACGGGCCACACCGGTGGCGAGTTCGAGCGTCGCCGTGAGTGCCTTAACCCCGGCCTCGGGGGTGGTGAGGACGTCGGCGCACTGCGGTTTTCCCTGCAGCTCCGCGACCGCCGAGCCCCACGCGTCCATCGTGTGCCGCCACCGGGCGTCGAGGGCCGCGAGCTCGTCGGAACCCGCGAACCGATCCAGGACGTCCAGCAGGCGGTGGTTCCACAGTTCAACGATGACCTCGCGCGCCTTGCGCGTGCTGCCGTCGCCCGGGTCGCCGCCTGCCGCCCGCGCCAGGGCTTGCAGCCCAGCGATGTCGATCAGGGTCTGCCGGTAGATCGGCGGCAGGCCCGGGT
>Ga0136627_1000851_pt1 | contig 11994 bp, 17 predicted proteins | sample AntDrymUQ4892206_2_FD_104652 | JGI IMG/M metagenome (GOLD analysis project Ga0136627, IMG submission 104652) | Polar desert sand microbial communities from Dry Valleys, Antarctica - metaG UQ489 (22.06) | ecosystem: Environmental > Terrestrial > Soil > Desert | place: Antarctica: Dry Valley... | reverse complement strand
GTGTTTGGTCACCGGCTCGCGGCGCCAGACGCCACCCGCGATGCTCGACGGGCTGGCGCCCGCCTGCGCTCGCGTGCGGCGCCTGGCATCCACGATCCGGCACCCAAACCCACGCACTTATTTTGCGACGGACCCTAGCCGAAGATCGGGCGGGTGCGCAGTCAACCGACGCCGGCCGGCACGCAGACGTTCGACGTGATCGAGGGTGGCCGGTAAGTGATCGCCATGGGCGACTCGCTGCGCTTCACGATCGTGTACTCGGATGGTGGAGAGGGTTGGACGATGGCGCAGGTGGAGCAGGTTCCTGGCGCGATCAGTCAGGGTCGTACACGCGCGGAGGCCCGCGATAACGTGATCGATGCCTTGCGCCTGATGCTGAAGGCCGAGCCGGATGAGAGCGCAGACCCCGATCGCGAGCCTCTCGAGCTGGCGTTGGCGTCTTGAAGCGTCGGGCGTTGGAGCAGCAAGGTGGGCGTGCCTGCACGAGCGCGCCGATCTCAATCCACCGATCCTCGGGGCGAACCTCAGCCGCCGATCACGCTCAGCAGTCGAGGGTCGCGCCGGCGGCCGCGCAGATCTCCCGCTGTCGCGGGCCGAGCGCCCCGAGTCGACGAACGAGCATCGTCTGCGGGAACGGCCGGATGTTGTCAAAGGAGGCGACCGACTCGACGGGAAGACCTTCGGCGGCTCCCAATGCGAGCTCACTCGGCAGGCCTCGCACGCGACGCGTCACCGGCGCGACCAGCACCCGTCGCATCGTGGCGTTCGCGGCATCCCGGCTGACCACGAGGTACGGGCGGCCCTTGTCGTCGGGCGTCTCGCCCCACCAGACCTCGCCGCGGCCTACCACCAGCGTTCCCATGGCTCGTCGTTGATCGAATCGATCGCCAGGCGGGTCGCTTCGGCGATCTCCTCGTCGGTCTCTGGCAGCCGCGTCATGGCCTCTCGGTAACGCAGGTCGATCTGCTCGCGGTGGCGGCCCGCGACGACGACCTCCAGTCCGCTGCGGATCGCCTGGGATCGGCTGGCGAAGGATCCGGCCGCGACGAGACGATCGAGCTCTGCCACAAGCTCGTCGGGCAGCTTGACGGCAACCTGAATCGTCATACCGGCAGCATACCCCTCGGTCCTACCATCGGGTCCCCCGGCGATGCACATACGCATGGAGCGATGCACGATTGCATGTTAGGCTCGACAGATGCCCAAGACCGTCCAGATCCGCAACCTCGACGACGACGTCTACGCCGCCCTCGTCAAGCGCGCTGCCGAGACCGGCATCAGCGTGCCGGAGCTGCTGCGCATCGAGGCGACGCGATTGGCCGCGCGGCCCAGCATGGCTGAGTGGCTGAAGAGCGTCCGGGCCGTTCCACGCCGGAGCTCGGCGATCACGACCGACCACGTCATCGCGACGCTGGACGAGTGGCGCGGGCCATGGCCGGATGCTGGTGATTGACGCCTCCGCACTGTTCGAGACACTGACCGAAGGCCCACTCGAGCAGGCGATCAGCGAGCGGACCGCCGCGGACCCCGAGCATGCGGCACCGCACATCATCGACGTGGAAGTCTTCGGCGCGATCCGGCGCGACTTCCAGCGCGGCCTGCTGGATCACACGCAGGCCACACAAGCCGTCACCAAGCTCGCGGCCTGGCCTGGCCAGCGCTTCGCTCAGCAACTCCTGCTCGGCCGCGCCTGGGAGCTGCGCGACACCGTGCGCGGCTGGGACGCGATGTACGTCGCGCTCGCCGAGATCCTCGGCGCCGCGCTGGTGACGACCGACCGGCGCCTCGCCAGAGCCCGCGGCCCACGCTGTCAGTTCGAGACGTTCTGAGCGACCCACACCCGCGCACCGGCCGCTACGCCCCCTCGCCGACCGGGCCGCTGCACCTGGGCAACCTGCGCACCGCGCTGCTGGCATGGCTGTTCGCCCGCTCGCAGGGCGCCCCGTTTCGGCTGCGCATCGACGACCTCGACCGCTCGCGCGTGCGCCCCGGCGTGGCCGAGTCCCAGCTGCGCGACCTCGCCGCGCTGGGCCTGGACTGGGACGGCCCGGTGCCGGCGCAGTCCGACCGGCTGGAGCACTACGACGCTGCGATCGCCGCACTCGACGCGCAGGATCTGCTGTACCCCTGCTACTGCACCCGCGCCGAGATCCGCGAGGCGTCCTCCGCACCGCACGGGCCGCTGCCCGAGGGCTCCTACCCGGGCACCTGCCGCGATCTGTCCGCCTCACAGCGCGCCGAATGCGAGCGCACGGGCCGCCCGCCGGCGCTGCGCCTGCGCGCGGCGGGCGCCGTCGTGGCGTTCGAGGATCGCCTGCTCGGGCGGCGCACGGACACCGTCGACGATCTCGTCGTGCGCCGCAACGATCACGCACCGGCCTACAATCTCGCTGTGGTCGTGGACGATGCAGCACAACAGGTCGGCGAGGTGGTGCGCGGCGCCGATCTGCTGGACACGACCGCCCGCCAGCTGCATCTGGCCAGGCTGCTGGGCCTCCCGGCCCCCACCCATGCCCATGTCCCGCTCGTGCTTGGGCCCGACGGCGCACGGCTGGCGAAGCGCCACGGCGCCGTCAGCCTCGCCGATCGCACGGCCATGGGAGAGTCGCCGCTGGACGTCCGTTCGAGCCTGGCCGCCTCCGTCGGGCTCGCCGAGCCCGCAGAGCTGCCGGACCTGCGAACGCTGCTTGACCGCTTCGATCCCGCGGCCCTTCCGAACGGGGTGAGTGTGCTGAGCACATGATCGCCGGCCTCGTCTGCCTGACCATCGTGATCATCGCCGTGATCGTGACGCTGTTGATCAGCCCGACGATCTATGGCGCGCTGTTCGCCGTCATCGTGCTCGCCGGCGGCGCGTCGGTCTGGCTGCTGCGCGTCAACTACGCCGAGGTCGAGCGCGATCAGCAGGACCGCGAGTAGAAGTCTGAGATGAGCGACCTGGCATCCAGCGGCGACGTCCACGAGATCGCCGCGCTGGCCCGCGACCGCGGCCGCCTGTGCATCGACACCGAGTTCATGGGCGAAGGCCGCTACCGGACGCTGCTGTGCCTCGTGCAGGTCGCCGTCGAGGACGGCGACGATGTGCGCATCGAGGTGCTCGACCCGCTTGACGCCGCGATCGACCCCGCGCCGCTGGCGGCCGTGATCGCCGACCCCGCGGTCGAGATCGTCATGCACGCCGGCCGCCAGGACGTCGCGCTGCTGCGCCGCGTCTGGTCGACCGATGTCACGAACCTCTTCGACACCCAGCTGGCCGCAGGCTTCGCCGGGCTGCGCGCCCAGCTCGGCTACGAGGCGCTGCTGAACGAGCTGCTCGGGGTGCGCCTGGCCAAGAGCGCGAGCTTCACGCGCTGGGACGCGCGGCCGCTGAGCGACGAGCAGGTCGACTACGCCCGCGACGACGTCCGCCACCTGCTGCAGGCGGCGACGGTGCTCCAGGAGCGTCTGCGCGGCCTCGGGCGCCTGGAATGGGCTCGCGAGGAGTGCCACGTGCTCGCCCAGTCCACCGACGAGCGCGTGCCGGAGGCGATCTTCGCGCGCCTGCCGCGCGTGAACTCGCTGGATCCCAAACAGCGCGCCATCGCGCTGGAGCTCGTGCATTGGCGCGAGGAGACGGCCCGCACGCAGGATCGCCCGATCCCCGCCGTCCTGTCGGACGCGGCGCTCGTCGAGGTCGCCAAGCGCCGGCCGAGCGCAATCGGCCAGCTCGAGCAGATCCGCGGCATCAACGAGTCGACGCTGCGCCGCCGCGGCCGGGCGATCCTCGACGCCGTCGCGAGCGGACGTGAGCGCCCGCCGATCGCCGTCGAGGGCGAGCGCCCCGCGCAGCCCGGCGCGCTGGACGCGCCCGTGATCGCCCTCGCCGAGGCGCTCGTGCGCTCGCGGGCGCTGGAGTGCGAGCTCGCCTACGAGCTGCTCGCCGCCCGTGCCGACCTGCAGCGAATCGTCCTTGCCGCACGTGACGGGACTCCGGTGCCCGACGTTCGCACGCTCCGTGGCTGGCGGCGCGAGGTCGTCGGCAACGAGTTGCTCGAGCTGCTGGAGGGGCGCCGCTCGCTCACCGTCGGGCCCGACCGTCACGTGTCCGTCAGCGTGCGCTGAGGCCGACTACGTCGCGGTCGCGCCGCCGCTCGGATGCGGCTGATCGCGGGCCGCGATCGCGGCATGGACCGCCTTGCGCAGCTGCTCGGGCTTGTGCGCCTTGCAGGTCCAGCCGTCCGTCGCGAGCCTCTGGGCTTCGCGCTCAAGCGCCGAGGGCGGCATATTGGACATCAGCAGGATCGCCGTCGCAGGAGACAGCTCGCGAATGCGCCGCACCAACTTCGCGGGCTCTGGCACATCGGGCAGCAGCAGGTCCAGCAGCAGGATGTCCGGCTCGCTGCCCGCAAGTGATTCCAACAGCTCGCCGCCGGTGCTCGCCGCAAGGACGACCTCCATGTCGCCCTCCTCCTCGAGCACGGTCCGCAGGAAGGTCTTGACGGCCCTGGCATCGTCACAGACCGCGACACGGATCGCCGCGTTCACGAGCCCTTCAGCCCCTTGGCGCGCAGGAACGCGTCGGCGACCTGCTCCGGCGTCCGCTTCTCCGCCTCGGCGTTGAGCCGCTGCATGACCGGCGTGGTCAGTAGCGCGCTGACCGCGTTCAGCGTCCGCTCCAGCCGCGGCCCGTGCCTGGCGAGCGCGGCCTTGCTGATCCGCGGCGCCAGGTGCTGCGTGGCGAAGATGTGCCTCGGATCGCTCAGCAGCTCATACCGGCCGCCGATGAGCTGCGGATCGGTCGTGTAGACCAGGGCCACGTCGATCTCCCCGCTGGCCAGCTTCGGGTACTGGCGGCCCTCGTTCGTGTTCACCACGCGAAAGTCGGGGTTTGACAGCCCGTAGCGCTGCTTGAGCCCCTTCAGGCCCTCGAAGCGGTTCTGAAACTCGGTTGCCGCGCCGATCACCGGACGCGGCCTCAGGCCCGGCAGATCCGCGATGCTGTGCACGTCGCGTCGCCGGCTGTAGGACTTCATGACCGCCAGCGCGTTCTCGTTGCTGAACGGCGTGGGATCCAGCAGCACGAAGCCCTTGCGATCCTCCTGGTCCTTGGCGAGCTCGTAGGCCGCGCGCGAGCCCGCGGGGCGTTCGCTGATCTTGTTGACCTCGGCCAGCAGGGTGCCGATGTACTCGGGGTACATGTCGAGCAGGCTCTCGCCGAGCGCGGCGTCGATGACCTCGGTCGACCCGACGGAGGTCTGAAGGTCGACCGGCACGCCCTCGGCCTCGAGCGCCTGGGTGTAGAGCTGGCCGACGATCTTCGACTCGGGGAAGTTCTTCGTCCCGATGCGCAGCCGCTCGGCGTCCTCCGCGGCCGGGCCGCCGTCGCCTCCGCAGGAGGCGAGCAGCAACGCGACGAGCACCATCACCGCTGCGACCGGGCGGAGCACTAGTGGGGCCACTTAGACCTCGGCCCCGACCGGCGGTCTGCACGCCGCATCCGACGCGACGGCGTCCGCCGGCGCCGCGGGCATCGTGAACGAGAAGACGCTGCCCTCCCCGTGGGTGCTGGAGACCCAGATCCGCCCGCCGTGCTGCTCGACGATCCGCGCGCACACGGCCAGCCCGATCCCCGTGCCCGGATAGTCCTCCTCGCCGTGCAGGCGGCGGAAGGGCTCGAAGATGCGCCGCGCATTCTGAGGATCCATGCCGATGCCGTTGTCGCTCACGTCGAAACGCCACGACGCGCCGTCCTGCCGGGCCTCGACGCAGACCTCGGGGTGCTCGCCGCGCGTGAACTTCACGGCGTTGGAGATCAGGTTCTGAAAGACCCGGCAGAGGTTGGAGCGATCGGCGAGCACCGCGGGCATCGACCCCACCCGCACCTGCGCGCCCGATGACTCGATCGCTCCCCCGAGCAGCTCCAGCGCCTGCTCGACGACCGGCCCGACGTGCAGCGCCTCGACGCTGAGCTCGCCACGGCCGGTGCGCGAGTAGTCGAGCAGGTCTGCGATCAGGGTCCGGGCCTGGCGCGTCGCGCCGCGGATCCCGTCGATCAGCTCCCCGCCCTTTCCCGCGCCCGCGGCGTGCTGACGATCGAGCAGCTCGGCGTACATCGAGATCGTCGTCAGGGGCGCCTGCAGATCATGGGAGGTGACCGACGCGAACTGCTCGAGCTCGCCGTTGGAGCGCTGCAGCTCGGCGTTGGAGTGCTCGAGCTGCGCCCGACCGCGCTCCAGCGAGTCGGCCATCGAGTTGAACCCACGAGCCAGCTGGCCGATCTCGTCCTCGCGATTGATGACGACGCGCGTCGACAGGTCTCCGTCCGCCAGGCGGCCGGTCGCCCCCGCCACGTCGACCACCGGACGCACGACCTGGCGCCGCAGGTACAGGGTGCCGCCGGCGACGACGACGAGCACGAGCACGAGGCCCCCGACGCCGAACCCGATGGCCAGCTGGGACTGCGCCTCGGCATCCTGCTGGCGGCGCACGACATTGACTCGTTCGCGGTTGGAAACGCCGCTTGCCAGCGCGCGTAGGTCTCGCGCCAGGCTCGCCGCCGCCGCGTTGCTGGCGTCGTAGCTGAGCTGGTTGATCGCGGCTTCCGGGTCGGTGTCGGTCAGCGTGATCAGAGCGCTGGAGCGCAACGCGTAGATCGAGATCTTCTCGCCGATCTGCCGCACGCGGGCAAGCTGCGCGGGATCGCCCGAGACCAGCCCGGTCAGCCTGCGCTGCTGCGCCGGATAGGAGCGCAGGGTGTCGAGCAGCTGGTCCTTGGAGCGCTCGGATCTTCGCTCGATGTAGGCGCGGCGGTCCTTCTCGACCGTCGCCAGCGACGTCTGCAGGCTGGCCGACAGCGCCAGCGCCTGCTGGGAGCGCAGCGCGACGCGGCTGGCGTCGCGCTGGCCGGTCGCGACGACGATCAAAACAACCAGGGTCGATCCGAGAAGTACGGCGACCGTGGCGCTGAGCAGCAGCACCCTGGTGGTGATGTGCGTCCTCAGGCTCCGTCGCAGCAACGTGATGTCCCCTCGCCGTCCGCCCCGAGCGACACTGTAGCGGCGATCCGCCAGCCGTTGGGTGCATCGTTCGGTTGTCCGCCGGGCGGGTACGGCCTGCCGTATTGAGCTCTTCGCACTCGTGTGACGACAATCACAGCATGGCCCGCAGCATTCTGATCGTCGACGACCACTGCGCGTTCCGGCGTGCCGTGCGGGCGATCCTGGAGTCAGACGGCTATGAGGTCGTCGGGGAGGCGGCGGATGGGCGCACGGGACTGCGCGCCGCCATGACGCTGCAACCGAACGTCGTGCTGCTCGACGTTCGCCTGCCCGACATGGACGGATTCGCGTTCGCGCTGCAACTCGCCCAGGACGGACCCGGGCCGCAGGTGATCGTCACGTCGAGCTCCGAGGACCCGCTGTACCCGGCGCGCGCGGCGCGCAGCGGCGCGCGCGGGTTTCTCGCCAAGCACGACGTCTGCGGCGCGGAGCTCGATCGCATCCTCGCCTGACCGTCACCACGTTTCGGATGCCTGCCGCGCGGCCGTGGGACGATGTGCGCATGCGCGTCGTCCTTGCCGAGGATTCCGTCCTGCTGCGGGCCGGCCTCGCCCGGTTGCTGGAGGATGCGGGGTTCGAGGTCGTCGCCCAGGCATCCGACGCCGAGGACCTGCTGCGCAAGGTCCGCGCACACCGTCCGGACATCGCCGTGACGGACATCCGGATGCCCCCGACGCAGACCGACGAGGGGCTGCGCGCCGCGCAGCGGATTCGCAGCGAGATGCCCGAGGTCGGGGTGATGGTGCTGTCGCAGTACATCGACGAGGGCTACGCGTTCGAGCTGCTGCAGGGCAGCGCGGAGGGCGTCGGCTACCTGCTCAAGGACCGCATCGCCGACATCGACGCCTTCACCGACGCCCTGCGGCGCGTCGGCGAGGGTGGCTCGGTCCTGGACCCGGTGGTCGTCGGCCAGCTCATCGGCCGCCGGCGCTCGGATGGCCCGCTGGACCGCCTGACCCCGCGCGAGCGCGAGGTGCTCGGGCAGATGGCCCAGGGCCGCTCCAACCACGCGATCGCACGCGAGCTCGTCGTCACTGAGCGCGCGATCGAGAAGCACGTCACGAGCATCTTCTCCAAGCTCGAGCTGTCATCGGTGGAAGACGGCCACCGGCGGGTGCTCGCCGTGCTGACCTTTCTCGACGGCAGCTGAGCGCATGCCCGACGTCTGGCTCATCCGCCATGCCCCTGCGGCCGCGAACATCGGCGGCACGTTCATGGGGCAGCTCGACCCCGAGCCCGACGCCGCCGCGCTCGCCGAGGCCGTGGCGAGCCTCGGGGATATCGCGGCCGACGTGGTCCTGTCGAGCCCGTTGCGGCGCGCCGCGCTGACCGCGACCGCGCTGTTTCCCGCTCGGACGATCACCGTCGACGACCGGCTCGCCGAGCGCCATCTCGGCGACTGGCAGGGGCGCGTCAAGTCGCAGGTGCGCGCCGAGTGCCCCGACGCCTTCACGCAGCGCGGCACGCTGGACCTGCGCCTGACCCCGCCGGCGGGCGAGCCGTGGGAGGCCTTCCAGGCTCGCGTCCGCGCCGTCCTGCTGGAGATCGCCGTGCTGCCCGCCGATCGACGCGTCGCGCTCGTCTCTCACAACGGCGTCCTGCGCGCCGCTCGCGTCCTGCTCGGGCAGGTCGACGTGCAGACCGCCTCGCGCATGGTCGAGCCGTTCGCGCGGCCCGACCGCATCGTGGTCGACGCGGCCGCACTCGGCTGACCGCCGCGCCGCGTAGGGTCTCGCCCGTGCCGTTTCCGCTCCCCTCGCGCCAGTCCAAGCCGCGCACGACAGGCCTGACGCACGTGCTCGACCAGGGTCTCGGCCCGGCGGAGATCTCGAGCCTGCTGGCCGTCGCCGGCTCGCACATCGATCTCGTGCGCCTTGGCTATGGCTCGGCGATGGTGACCGACGACCTCTCCGGCAAGCTCGCCCACTACCGCGACGGCGGCGTGACGGTGATGGTCGGCGGGACGCTCACCGAGCTCGCCTGGCGTCACGGCCGCATCGAGGAGCTGTGCGACTGGCTGAGCGGCCACGACATCGAGCACGTCGAGGTCTCCGCCGGGGTCGTGCCCATCCCACCCGACGACAAGCACGAGCTGATCGCCCGCCTGGCGCGCGACTTCACCGTCTACGCCGAGGTCGGCGAGAAGGACTCCGAGGCGATCCTCGCGCCCTACCGCTGGGTCCAGCTCATCAGGGGGGCGCTGGAGGCGGGCGCCGAGCTCGTCGTGTGCGAGGGGCGCGCGACCGGCACGGCGGGCCTGTACCGCGCGGACGGCGAGCTGCGCACCGGCCTGATCGACGAGATCGTCCACGAGATCGACCTCGCCAAGCTCGTCTTCGAGGCGCCGCGCAAGGACCAGCAGTCGTGGCTGATCAACCGCTTCGGCGGCGAGGTGAACCTCGGCAACGTGCCCCCGCACGAGGTCATCTCGCTGGCGAGCCTGCGACTCGGCCTGCGCGCCGACACGCTGGCGTCCTTTCATCCGCCGCGATGAGCCGGCGCCCGGCGGTCCTGCTGACCGGCGTCGGCAAGCGCTTTGACATCGTCTCGGCGTTCGGCGTCCACGCGTTCACGATCGCCGCCGATCCCAGCCTGCTGGCGCCGGCGCGCTACGCGGCCGACCTCGCCGTCGTGCCGCCGCGCATCGACGACCCGGGCTATGTCCCCTTCCTCGAGCAGATCGTCGCCGAGCACGACGTCAAGGCCGTCGTGCCGCTGACCGACCTCGACATCCACGTCCTCGCCGCGGCAGGCGACCGGCTGCCGGCGTTCGTCGCGCCCGTGGAGACCTGCGAGGCGATGTACGACAAGTACCGCACGCATATGCAGTTGACGGCGCGCGGGCTGCCGTCGCCGCCGACGGTCCTGCCGGGGACCGAGCCCGAGTCCTATCCCGTGATGGTCAAGCCGCGGCGGGGCTCGGGCGCGCGCTCGATCCACCCGTGCGCCGATCGCGAGGAGATGGAGTTCTTCATCCGCTACGTCAAGGAGCCGGTGATGGTCCAGCGGCTGATGGGCGGCCCGGAGATCTCGATCGACGTGCTCGGCGACCTCGACGGGCGCTGCCTGAACGCCATTCCCCGGTCGATGCTCGAGTCGCGCGGCGGTGAGTCGATCAAGGGCCAGGTGCTCGACGATCCGCAGCTCGTCGACCTCGCACGCCGCGTCGCCGAGTCCTTCGGCTTTCGCGGGCCGGGAACGATCCAGGTGTTTCGCGACCCGGAGATCGGCCTCGGCATCACCGACGTCAACCCGCGCTTCGGCGGCGCGTTCCCCGCCCCGATGTACGCGGCGCTGCCCGGCCGCAGCTACCCCGAGCTGATCGTGCGGATGGCCCGCGGGGAGCGCGTCGAGCCGCACGTCGGCGAGTACCGCTCGGGCATGCACTTTACGCGCTACTACGAGCAGCTCGAGCTCGATGCCGACCGCCGCCCCACCGGCCGCCCGATGATTTCCTGAACGTCCCGCGGTCTTGATGGTGTGGCCAGCCGTACCCCAGGACACCGGCAGTCCCCATCACGCCACGCGCCGTCCGCTGGCACGCTGCGTCGCATGCCCGCCGAGCGTCCATGCACCGTGGCTGCCGCCACCGGCCCGGCGGACTCGCGCGACGCTCCGGCGGCGGTCGCCCTCCTCCCCGACCGCCGCCGGCTCGCGTCACGCGTGGCGCTGGTCGCCCTCGTGCTCGCGGCGCTTGGGCTCGCCATCGCCTCGTTGCCGGGGCTTGGCGAGGTACGCGACCGGCTGGCGGGAGCCTCGCCCGGCTGGCTGGCGCTCGTGCTGGCGCTGCAGATCGCCTCCTGCATGTCGTTCGTCGTGGCGTTTCGCGCGATCTTCTGCCGGCGCATGCCCTGGCGGCTGAGCTACGACGTCGCGATCTCGGTGCAGGGCACGAACGTGCTGCTGCCATCCGGCGGCGCCGGGGGACTCGCCGTGGCGATCTGGGCGCTGACGCGCACTGGCATCGCATCGGAGGTCGTCGTGCGGCGCGGGATCGCGATGTGGCTGCTGACGAGCGCCGTGAACTTCGCGACGGCCGTGCTCGCCGGCGGGCTGCTGGCCCTCGGGATCCTCGTCGGCGGCGGATCGCTCGCGCTGACGGCAGGGCCCGCGATCTGCGCCGCCCTGGCGATCGCCGGGGTGCTCGCCCTGCCGCGCGCGCTCAGCACGGCGCGCGCCATGCGCCCGCGGGCCGGGCGCGCCGGCCGGCTGATCGCGTGGCTGCGGCGCGCGCTGCACGGCGGTGTCCGCGACGCCGTCGCGCTCGGGCGCTCGCGCGACCCCCACGTCGTCGGGGGCAGCATCGGCTTCATGGTCTTCGACGTGGCGGCGCTCGGCGCCGCCTTCCTCGCGATCGGCCAGCTGCCGCCGGTCGGCGTCCTGCTGATCGCCTACGTGATCGGCCAGCTCGGCGGCCTGATCCCCGTGCCCGGCGGTATCGGGGGCGCCGACGGCGGCCTGATCGCCGCGCTCGTGCTGTACGGAACGCCGCTGAGCAGCGCGGCGGCGGCGGTCCTCGCCTTCCGCGCCTTCCAGCTCGGCGTGCCGGCCGTGCTCGGCGGGCTGGCGCTGGCGCGCCTGCCCGGGATCGTCGAGCGGGCGCCGGATCTCGGCGAGCCGTCGCCAGCCGGGCCATGCGCCGGCCGCGGTGTCCGGCGCCACGGACCGAGCCGCACCGCGGACGTCGCCACGCGCAGTGGCGACCGCGCGCTGGCGTAGCCGTGCTCAGGCGGTGCTGGGACGGCGCGCCCCGGCCGGCTCGCGCCGCTTGGCGAGCATGAACGCCGCGGCGATGCCGCCGATCGCGCCGAAGAGATGCGCCTGCCAGGAGATCTGCTCCTGGGGCAGCAGACCCTGCGCCAGACCGACGCCCCAGATGACCACAACGACGACGCCGATCGCCAGCTCCGCCAGACGGCGGCTGAGGATGCCGCGGCTGACGAGATAGGACGCGTAG
>Ga0136627_1000850_pt1 | contig 11996 bp, 8 predicted proteins | sample AntDrymUQ4892206_2_FD_104652 | JGI IMG/M metagenome (GOLD analysis project Ga0136627, IMG submission 104652) | Polar desert sand microbial communities from Dry Valleys, Antarctica - metaG UQ489 (22.06) | ecosystem: Environmental > Terrestrial > Soil > Desert | place: Antarctica: Dry Valley... | reverse complement strand
GCACCCGGCCGCGACGGCTACCGCTCCGAGTTCGAGGGGGTGTCCCACGCCTGCGGCCACGACGGCCATGTGGCCGTGCTGCTCGGTCTGGCGGAGCTGCTGGCGAGCGTCGACGACCTGCCGGTGACGGTCGCGCTGTACTTTCAACCTGCCGAGGAAGGCCCTGGCGGAGGGCAGCCCATGGTCGCCGCCGGTGTGCTGGACGATCCCCGACCCGAGGCGGTGCTGGCGCTGCACGTGGCCAGCGCCCATCCCAGCGGCACCGTTGCGATCCGCACGGGACCGTCCAGCGGCTCCAACGACACCGTCACCATCACGGTCCACGGTGTCGGCGGCCATGCGGCACATCCCGACACCGCCGTGGATCCGGTGCCGATCGCGGCCCAGTTGATCACCGCCATCCAGCAGCTCGTGACGCGCGAGGTCGATCCGGTGCAGCCGGTGGTCGTGACCTTCGGGTCCATCCACGGCGGCCACCGCGACAACGTCATCGCATCCTCGGTCACGCTCAGCGGCACCATCCGGGCCCTGCACCAGCACAACCGTGAGCTGCTGAACCGGCGCATCCCCGAACTGGCGCACGCCATCGCGGCGGCTCACCGCGCCACCGTCACCGTGGACCTGGAGTGCGGCTACCCGGTGGGCGTCAACGACCCTGCGCTGACCGAAGTGGTCGCCGGCGCCGCCGCTGCCGTCCTTGGCGCCGACCGGGTGGTACGGGTACCCGAGCCCAGCCTCGGATCCGAGGACTTCTATGCCTTCGGCGAGACCGGTCTGCCGGTTACGATGTTCCAGCTCGGCGTCGCCGACCCCGCCCGAGGCATCACCGCGCCCCACCACAGTCCCGCCTTCGACCTGGACGAGGCGGCGTTGCCGGCAGGAGTCGCGGTGCTCGCCGAGACCATCCGGCGTCTGGCGGCGGCCGGCTGATGCCGCTCGGTGGGCGTCAAGCCACCCAGGCCGGCGCGTCGGCGTCCGACAGCGGTGGACCCGTGGGCGGGGCGATCCCGAGCGCCACCGCCACCCGTGCCGCCAGGCCCGGCAGCCCCCAGCCGACCAACCGCGCCGCGACCTGCTCGGTGGGCACGCTGCGCCGGCAGGCCGTCACGTCGACGGGCAGGTCCCGGCGGATCGTCATCAGCTCGACGTTACGCCGGAACACCGAGGCCGTGCCGGCCAGGTCGTCCAGCAGCGCCTGACCCAGCGGGCGACCAAGGACGCTGCGGCAGCCGATCGGGTCGGCGGCGGCCTCGACGACGGTGGGAAACGCCCGCAGCAGCGCGGCGGCACGGCTCCCACCGATGCCGCGGATGCCGGCCAGGTTGTCCGAGGTGTCACCGCGCAAGGCCGCGAACTCGACGTACTGGGTTGCGCGGATGCCGACCTCGGCGCGCAGCCGCTCGGCGGTGACCTCCACCGCGCGATCCATGCCCGAGGTCAGCCGCAGGACCGTGGTGCGCTCGCTGATCAGCGAATAGGCGTCGCGGTCGGAGGTGGCCACCACGCAGCGCCAGCCGGCGGCCTCGGCGGCCCGGGCGGCCGAGCCGATGACGTCGTCGGCCTCCCAGCCTTCTGGCACGACGACGGCCACACCGAGCTCGCGCAGCGCCGAGGGCAGCCGTTCCAGCAGGGCGAGGAGGGCCGGGTCCTTGTCGCCGCGGTTGGCCTTGTAGCCCGACCAGCGTTGCTTGCGCACCGACGACGTCCGGCAGTCGAAGCCCACGACCACCGCGTCGGGACCGACGATGTCGGTGATCGCCACCAGCAGCGCCAGGAAGCCGTAGAGCCCACCACGGTCGGCAACCGCGCCGTAGGCGTGGAAGGCTCGGTGTGCCACCGAGTTGCCGTCGACCGCCAGCAGCGTCGGACCGCGCGTCGGTGCCGGTACGGGCGCCGGCGAGCGCGGCCGGTGGCCGGCGAGCGCGGCTGCCAGGTCATGTTGGGCGGCCGGCGGCTCCGGCTCGACATCGAACAGCGACAGGCTCTCCATGCCCGCCTACTCTGCCTGATCGGCGGCGGCTCCGAGCTCAAGCAGCGCAGCGGAAGCGCACCATCGCGCTCAAGCAGCGCAGCGGTAGCGCACCATAATCGTGCAAGCGTGCCGAGGATCCGGCTACTCACGCACGCCGCCTCCGGCCGTGCGCAGGGCTCCGGCGACGGGCCGGGCACCGAGGCGGAACCGCGGGTCCGGCTCGGCCCGCCCATCGATCAGGTCGGCGACGTGCTCGGCCACGGCGGGACCGTGCTTGAAGCCGTGGCCGGAGCCGCCGCCCAGCAGCCAGACACCCTCGTGCTCGGGATGACGGTCGACGATGAACTCGGTGTCGGCGGTCAGCGCGTACTGGCAGGTATGGCTGCCGGTCAGCGGCGCGTCCGCCAAACAAGGGAAGCGCCGTCCGAGGTAGCCACGCGCGCGTCGTTCACTGTCCGGCGAGATCACCCTGGCGCCGGTGTCCGGGTCGAAGGCAGGTCCCTCCACATCCGAGTTGCACTTGACGCCGTGCCCGTCCAGTTCGCCGAGACCGTAGGCCGCCAAGTCGTAGTCCACCCAGCCGGGAACGCCCGGAGTGCGCCAGGCGGCGGAGGCGCCGAAGAACAGCACGTCCTGTTTGGTCACCCGCAGCTCGACCAACTCGGGGAACAGCCTGGCCAACCACGGTCCGCAGGCCCAGACCACCCGGTCGGCCGTGCGGCGCTGTCCATCCACGCTGACCGCGGCGCCGGCGAAGGCTGCTCGCGCCTGCTGCCACCGCGCTCCATAGCGAACCGCCTGGCGCACCAGCGCGGTGACGCACCGCCGCGCCCGCAGAACACCGGCGTGGGGCTCGTACAGCACGAAGGACAGGTCGTCGGTGCGCAGGTCGGGAAACAGCTGGCGCGCGGCCGCGCAGTCCAACCGCTGGACCGGAATGCCGGCGGCGTCCAGGGTCGCCTCGCTGGACGCTTCCCAGCCGTCGTCACGGTGCGCGAACCAGACCACCCCCGAGTCGACGAACAGCTCCTCGCCGACTGCCGCGCCGAGCTCACGCCACAGGGTGCGCGCCCGCCAGGCCGAGTTGGTGTACCAGCGGTCGGTGCCGTGGCCGCAGCGCAACAGGCGTGACTCGCCGCCGGACGCGGCCCGGTCGTTGCCCGGCTCGTCCATGTCCACCAGCCTCACGGCCCAGCCGCGCCTGGCGAGCTCGTGCGCGGTGGCTGCGCCGAACACCCCGGCCCCGATCACGATCACGCTGCCGACCATGGTCCGGCATTCAAGCAGTGCTAGGCGGTGGCGCCCAGACGGCAGGCGTCGCGGCCTGAGGCCTTCACCTCGTACAGCGCCCGGTCCGCGCGTGCCAGCAGGGTGGAGTCATCCTCGGCGGAGGCGGCCACGGCCACCCCGATGGAGGCCGTCGTCCAGCCGGTCGCCGCGACGGCCTCCCGCAGCCGTTCCGCGGCCGCCAGCGCGTCGGCCTCGCCGGTGACCCCGAGCACGGCGGCGAACTCGTCGCCGCCGATCCGGTACAGGGCGTCACCTTCACGCACGGCGCCCGAGAGCGCAGCCGCCACCTCGACCAGCACCTGATCGCCCACCTGGTGGCCATGGGTGTCGTTGATCGACTTGAAGCCGTCGACGTCGAGCACCAGGACCGCGTGGCGTCGTCGGTCCGAGGTCCGTTGGCGGGCCCCCGCCAGGGCAGCGTTGAAGGTGGCGTGGTGACCAAGGCCCGTCAGCGGATCGCGCTCCGCCCGCTCGCGAAGCTCGGTCATCGCCTCGGCCGTCAACAGGCAGCCGGCCGCTTGCACCGCCAGCAGCTCCAGGCGTTCGAGCTGCTCGGTATGGGGCGGGACCGACGACGGGTCCGCCACGACGAGGACGCCCAGCTGCCTGCCTCCGGCGGATAGAGGCAGCACGACGACGGTGTGCGCCCCGGCCTGACGGAAGGCGTCCTGGCCGGCGAAGCCGACGCCGCTGGGGTCGCCCATGGTGTAGCAGGAGCTGCCCGTCTCGACCCAGGACGCGATCGTCACCAGCCCCGCGGTGCCGATGGAGCACAGCATCCCCGACAGCCGGCCGGTCCGGGCCGTGACAGCCGGCGTGCCCTTGGCGTCGAACAGCACCAGGAACGCCGACTCCATCCCCGCCATCTCGCAGGCGGCCGCCAGCGTGTACTCGGAGACCTCGCCGGCGTCGGTCAAGCAGGCCAGCTCGGTGACATGACGCACCAACTGCTGGGAGAGCGACTCGCGAGGTCGTCCCCCCAACTCGGCCAGCCGTGTGGCAAACGCCGCGGCAGAGGCCTCGACGGTGCGCACGTGCTCGTCGCCGAGGTCGAACTCGGCTTCGACGTTGACCGCGCCGATGACCGTGCCAGCGTCCCACAGCGGCACGCAGACCTCGCTGGCGACGTTGGGTGCCGCCTCGATGTAGTCGTCGCTGTGCTGCGGGCGGATCAGCATCGTTTCCCCGCCGCGGACCGTCGCGCCGATCACACCACGCGACGGTGGGATGCCGTCCTGCACCTGCCAGTAGCCGCGCATCGCCCGGCACCGCAAGCGACCGCCGCGCTCCAGATACAGGCTCGGCAACGGCATCCCCGCTTCCACGAGATGCTCGACGACCGCGCTGGCCGCCTCGTCGATCGTGCGCGCAGCCGACAGCCGCCGCGCCAGCGCGACGTCGAAGTCATGCCCTGCCGCAGCGCGGGAGCCCATGCGGTCTTTCGTCGGCGTGTGAGGGTGGAAGTTGATAGCGGCCGCGCCGCCAGCCGCAGTCTCAGCGCTCGGCGGCGTCCGTGCGCTGCGCGCGCAGCGCGCGTTGCGTTGCGTCGCGCGCCTCGGTGACGAGCCGGCGCCCGGGCGGGGGCAGCGCCGGCGAGGCCAAGGCGCGGTCAGCCACGCCCACGGTGGCCTGCTCGACGAAGATCCCCGGGTACAACCCCTCGGTGAGCAACAGCGCCTCTTCGGCGTCGCGCTGCGACCACGCGCCGGGCAAGACCTCCAGATAGCGTTCGACATAGGGGCGCAGCAGCTCCAGCTGCCCTCGCTGCCAGAAGCCGGCCACAAGGGCTCGCATCGTGGCCAGCGGCGGAGCGGGTCGTTGGGTCAGCGCGGCCCAGGCTTGCGCCTTGGCCTGCGCCGTCGGCATGGCCGTGCGTACCGACGCCGCCTTGCGCCGGCCCATGTCGGTCGGATCGCGCCGCAGCTCCTCGGTCACGTCGTCGTCGGTGGCTTCGCCTGCCGCCGCCAGCACCATCAGCAGGTACCAGCGCAGGTCGGTGTCCACGGCCAGTCCCACGACCTGGAAACTGCTGTCCAGCAGCCCCCGGACGACTGCCAGCTGCTCGCCAGTGGCCGCGGCCGCGGCGAAGGCCCTGACCCAGATCAACTGGCGGTCGCTGCCCGGCTCGGCGCCCTCAAACTCGGACCGTCCCAGGTCGGCGACCTGCCGGCGGGCCCTCGCGCGGTTGTCCGGGTCGCCGTAGCGGTCGATCGCCGCGGCGGTCTGGGCCAGCAGCTGGGTAAGCACACCGACGTCGGACTCCTGGGCCGCGTGTCGCACGACCAATGCCACCCAACGCCGGGCGGCCAGCTCGCCATCACGGGTCATGTCCCACGCCGCCTGCCAGCACAGCGCTTGCGACAGCGGATCCGACAGCACACCCAGATGCGCGGTGATGGTGTTTACCGAGCGCTCGTCAAGCCGCACCTTGGCGTAGGCAAGGTCGCCGTCGTTGGGCAGCAGCAGGTCGGCCAGCCGTTCGCCCGCCATCCCGCCGACCGCGGTCCGCGCGCCCTCGGCGTCCACCTCCACGCGGCGGCGCAGCACGAGCCGCCCACCGTCCAGGTCGTACAACCCCAGACCCACGCGATGCGACGGCAAGGTTGGGTGGTCCTGCGCAGCGGCCTGCCGCAGCGCGATCTCGCCGTAGCGACCGTCCACTGTCTCGCCGGTGACGCGCAACGTCATCACCCCCGAGGTCTGCAGCCACTGCTTGGCCCACACCCGCAGGTCGCGGCCCGACGCCTGCTCCAAAGCGTCCAAGAAGTCGCTCAGCTCGGCGTTGCCCCAGGCATGGCGGGGAAAGTAGCCGCGCAAGCCTTTGACGAACGCCTCCTCGCCGACCCACGCCACCAGCTGGCGTAACACCGCCGCACCCTTGGCGTAGGTGATGCCGTCGAAGTTGTTGCGCACCGAGTCGGTGTCGACCATGTCGGCCACCACCGGGTGGGTGGAGGGCAGCTGGTCCTGGTTGTAGGCCCAGGACTTCATGTCATAGGCGAAGTCGGCCCAAGCGCCCTCGAAGTCGGTCGCCGAGGCCATGGCCTGGAACGCCATGTAGGTCGCGAAGCTCTCGTTGAGCCACAGGTCGTCCCACCAGCGCATCGTCACCAGGTCGCCGAACCACATGTGGGCCAGCTCGTGCAGGATCGTCTCCGCGCGGCGACGGCGGTTGGCCGCCGTCACCTTCGAGCGGAACAGGTACGACTCGGAAAACGTCACGCAGGCTGCGTTCTCCATGGCCCCCGCGTTGAACTCGGGCACGAAGACCTGGTCGTACTTGTCGAACGGGTACGGATGGTCGAAGGTGGCGGTGTAGAAGTCGAAACCCTGGCCGGTGATGGTGAAGATCTCGTCGGCCTCGAGGTGCGCCATCAACGACCGGCGGCAGAGCAGCCGCAGCTCGATGTCGCCGTGGCGCTGGGCCACCTGCTGGTAGGGACCGGCCACCACGGCGGTCACGTAGGTCGACAACGGCGGCGTCGTCGCGAAGCGCCAGAGTCCCGCCTCGCCCTCCTCTGGCTGCTGCACCGCTTCGGCGCAGCTGATCACGACCCACTTCTCAGGCGCAGCGACACTGAAGGTGAAGGTCGCCTTGAGGTTGGGCTGGTCGAAGCAGGCGAACATCCGGTGGGCGTCGAACGGCTCGAACTGGGTGTAGCAGTACACCGCACCGTCGACCGGGTCGGTGAACCGGTGCAGGCCGACGCCGGTGGTCTGGTAGGCGCAGTCGGCGACCACCTCCAGCTGGTTGTCAGCGGACAAGTCGTCCAGCGCCAGCCGGAAGCCGCCGAACGTCTCGGGCGCCAGCTCGCGCCCGTTGAGGCGCGCCGCGCGCACGCCACGCGCGTCGAGGTCGATGAAGGTGCTCGCGCCCGGCTGCACGCAGCCGAAGCGCACCACCGTGGTGCTGACGAAGGTCTCGCCATCACCGGTCAGATCCAGGTGCACGTCGTACGAGCGGACGCTCAGCAGGCTTGAACGGGTGAACGCCTGGTCGCGGGTGAGGTTGTCAGCAGTCGACATCGAAAGACAGCTCCGGGGTCAGTCCCATTCGGGTGCGGAGGGCGGGTCGATGATGCGCTGACCCCGCTCGAGGTCGTCAAGGCGGCCAAGTTCCTCATCGGTCAGCCGCAGATCGACAGCCGCCAGGTTCTCCTGCAGATGGTCGCGGCTGCTGGCCTTGGGGATCGCCATCACGCCGTCTTGGGCCAGCAGCCAGGCCAGCGCCACTTGACCGGGCGTGGCAGCGTGCGCGGCGGCGATGTCGTTGACCGTGTCGTCGTCCATCACCGCGCCCCGCGCCAACGGCGAGTAGGCCGCCACGACCATGTCGTGCTCCCGCGCTGCCGCCAACACCGCCTGCTGGCCAAGAAAGGGGTGGTACTCCACCTGGTTGCAGGCCACCGGCGCGAGGCGTGCGGCCTCGACCAGTTGCGCGGACGTGAAGTTGCTCACGCCGATGTGGCGTATGGCACCAGCTTCTCGCAGCTCCACCATCGCCGACAGCGTCTCGTCGACCCGCTCGAAGGCCACCGGCCAGTGGATCAGCAACAGGTCGACGTAGTCGGTGCCCAGCTTGTCCAGGCTCTCGCGCGTCGAGCTGTGCACCCGTTGGGTGCTGAGGTTGGAGGTGCCCAGCTTGGTGGTGAGGAACAGCTCCTCGCGGTCACTGCCGTCGATCCCCGCTCCGACATCGGCTTCGTTGCCGTAGCCCTGGGCGGTGTCGATGTGGCGGTAGCCCAGCTCCAAGGCCGTGGCCACAGCCTTCCGGCACGTCGCGCCTTCCAGCTCCCACGTCCCCAGGCCGAGCGCCGGGACACGGCGGCCTTCCAACGACACGTACTGCATGGTTGCTCCTTTGGATGAGCTCGGATTGAGCTCGAACGCTCCGTCGACAGCCCTACCCGCTGTCGGCGGCCGTCCCACCTTGCCGCGACTGCCCAGCTGACCGGTCGCCGCCACGGTGCAGGCTCTTGCGGATCAGCAACGGGTAGCCGACCAGCCCGATGAGCGTGAACGAGAACCACTGCAGGGCGTAGGACAGGTGCGGGCCTTCGTCGAGATCGAGGGGCTCGGGAGTGCGCGGCAGCGCTCCCGCCGAGGGTTGCTGGCGGCCGAGCTGGACGTAGAAGGGGTACAGGGGCTCACCGACCTGGGGCTGCAGCAGCGCGACGTCGACCACCGACAGGTAGTCGACCTGCTCGTCGGTGCCGCTGCTGGACCCGAAGCGACTAGCGGTCCGGTCGGGCATCACGATGCCCTCCACCTGCACCTGCCCAGGCGGCGGCGCGGCCTGGGACACCGGTGGCTCGTCAAGGGCGAAGGGAACCCACCCACGATCAATCATCACCGCGCCACCGCCCGTGGTCACCAGCGGAGTCACGACGTGGTGCCCCGGCTCCTCGTTGTCGCTTCGCGGGCTGAGCAGCACCTCCTCGGCCGGCACATACCGCCCGTCCACCGTGACGCGCCGGTACGTCAGAGCTGTGGGATCGGCGCCCACCTCGTCGAGGACGGCCGCCAGCGGCTCGGCGGGGGCCGTCAGGCGCTGGGAGATCAAGGCGTTGCTGTCGCGCCGCTCATCCAGCCGGCGCAGCTGCCACAGGCCGAGGCTGACGAACAGGGCCGCGATCGCGACGACCACGGCGTGCGCCATCAGCCAGCGAGGCCGCAGCAGGACTCTGGCTGGAGAGGGGGAAGGCCGTTCGCGAACGTCCCGTCGAGCCGGATCGATGCGGACCATGCCACCATTGTGGCGTGCCGCAGCATTTGCGGCGTGCCGCAGCGGTCAGCCGGTCTTGGCGACTCCAGCCTCGGCAACCTCAGCTTCGACGAAGTGTCGCCGGGCCAAGTAGCTGTCCAGCTTTTTCTTGATGCGCTGCAGAGCGTTGTCGATCGACTTCGTGTGGCGGTTGAGGGCATCGGCGATCTCGACGTAGGTCTCGCCCTCGACGTAGCGCTGCAGGACCTCGGCCTCGAGGTCGGACAGGATCTCGGCGAAGTACTCCTCGAGCATCGTCAACTCTGCCGCGGAGACCACGGCCTCCGCCGGGTCCATCGCTTCAGCCGGGATCTCGTCGACGATCTCGGCGCCCGCGTCGTCGTCATGATGCGCCGGCAGGTGCAGTGACACGTAGCTGTTCAACGGCGTGTGCTTCTGGCGGGTGGCGGACTTGACGGCACTGATGATCTGCCGGGTCACGCACAGGTCGGCGAAGGAGCGAAAGCTGGACTGACTGGGGTCGAAGTCCCGCACGGCCTTGTACAGCCCGATCATGCCCTCTTGCACCACATCCTCGCGGTCGGCACCCGCCAGAAAGTACGAGCGCGCCTTGTTGCGCACGGCCGCGCGGTAGCGCGTCAGGAGCAGGTCGAGTGCCTCGTCCTCGCCAGCCCAACAGCGAACGACCAGGGTCTCGTCGGGTTCGGTCGGCTGCACAGAACTGGCTTGCGACGAAGCGGAAACCACGGGCGTCAAAACTTCCTCCCCGTCGGCCTGCTCGTGGTGGCGGCGGCACACCACAGCTTCTTCTACACCTGTTCCCTGCTGGACGCCTGCCGGATGGGCGTCTGTGCGCTCAGCGCACTCATAAGAACGATTTCCGGCGTGCCACCTCGAACAAGGCCACCGCTGTGGCGGCGGAGGCGTTGAGCGACTCGAGCGTGCCCGACATCGGGATTCCCACCAGCTGGTCGACTCGCTGCGCCACCAGCCGCGACAGCCCCTCGCCCTCCCCGCCGACCGTGATCGCCACCCTGCCGTCGAGCAGGCCGCAGTCCCACAGCGTCACCGGCGCCGCTGCGGCCAGCCCCACCGACCAGAACCCGCGTTCGGTGAGGTCGCCAAGGGCTCGCACGATATTGGGCACCATCACCACCGGCAGCCAGGACAGGGCACCAGCGGCCGACTTCTCCGCCGCCGGCGTGACCCCCGCGCTGCGCCGCTCCCGCACGACCAGCCCCCCAGCTCCGGCAGCCTCGGCGCTGCGGGCGATGGCTCCCAGGTTCTGCGGATCGGTGACCCCGTCGAGGACCACCAGCAGGTCGGTGTCGCCGACCTCGGCCAGGCGGCGGTAGGGGTAGGGCGGCGCGGTGGCCACGATCCCCTGGTGCCGCACGCCGCCGGACAGCCGGTCGAGGTCGTCGCGATCGCCGCGGTGGACGGGAACGCCGGCCTGCTGCGCCGCAGACAGCAGCGCTTCCAGGTCGGCAGCGGCGTGTCGCTCCACCGTGACCGCCTGCAGCCGCCGGCCGGCGCGCAGCGCCTCCGCCACCGGCTTGCGTCCCGGGATGGCGTGCACCCCGGCATCGGCCCGCGGCGGCCGCCCGCTGCTCAAGGCGACGCCAGGTACCACCGCGGGCCCTCAGGGGAGTCCTCGATGACCACCCCCAGCTGCGCCAGTCTCGCGCGGATGGCGTCAGCCGTGGCGAAGTCCCGGCGTCCGCGCGCCTGCGTGCGCAGCGCCAACAGCTCGGCGATCAGCGCCTCAGACAGGCCGGCGACACCGGCCTGATCGGCGAAGCTGTAGCCGAGGACCCCGGCCAGCTGCAAGAAGACGGTACGTGCCACGGCGGCCTCGGGGCGCGCTCCCGCCTCCAGCATCCGGTTGCCCGCGCTGACCAGATCGAACAGCGCGGCCTGCGCGCCGGGGGTACCCAGATCGTCGTCCATGGCCTGGTGGAAGCGCAGGCGGATGTCCTCGGCAGCGGTTGCTGTCAGCGGATCGGGCGGCGGCAACCCTCGTGTCGCCCGCTCAAAGGCGCTCCAGCGGTCGAAGGCGGCGGCGGCCTCGGCCAGACGCTCCTCATCAAAGTCCATCGGCGAGCGGTAGTGGGCCGACAGGAAGAACATCCGCAGCACGTTGGGGCCGTAGCGGTCCAGCGCCTGGTCGAGGCTGATGACATTGCCCAGCGACTTGGACATCTTCGCGTCGCCCATCATCAGCAGCCCGTTGTGCAGCCAGAAGCGGGCGAAGCGACGCCCGCTGGCGGCCTCGGACTGCGCGATCTCGTTCTCGTGGTGGGGGAAGATGAGGTCCAGGCCGCCGGCGTGGATGTCGAAGGCGGTGCCCAGGTACTTGCCGGCCATCGCCGAGCACTCGATGTGCCAGCCGGGGCGACCACGCCCCCACGGCGACGTCCACGAGGGCTCTCCAGACTTGGCTCGCTTCCACAGGGCGAAGTCAAGGGGGTCGCGCTTGCGCTCGTCGGGCTCAACACGAGCGCCGGAGCGCAGCTCGTCGACGTTGCGGCCCGACAGCTGCCCGTAGCGGTCGAAGGAGCGCACGGCGAAGAACACGTCGCCGCCCGACTCGTACGCCGCGCCGACCTCCACCAGCCGCTCGATCAGGGCGATCATCTCGATGATGTGACCGGTGGCGTGCGGTGCCACATGAGGTGGTAACACGCCCAGGCGCTCGATCTGGCGCTCGTAGACCCTGGCGTACTCCTCGGCCACGACCACGGCCGGCCGGTTCTCGTCGCGGCCGCGCGCGATGATCTTGTCGTCGATGTCGGTGATGTTGCGGACGCTGAAGACCTCGTGGCCGCAATAGCTCAGCCAGCGGCGCAGCACGTCGGGGACGATCTCGGCGCGCGCGTGGCCGAAGTGCGGCGGCGCCTGCACCGTGGGCCCGCAGATGTACATGCCGACCCGGCCCTCGTCACGGGTCTCGAACTCCTGCACGCTGCGCGTGCGCGTGTTGTACAGCCGCATGGCCGCCAGACTAGT
>Ga0136627_1000849_pt1 | contig 12010 bp, 6 predicted proteins | sample AntDrymUQ4892206_2_FD_104652 | JGI IMG/M metagenome (GOLD analysis project Ga0136627, IMG submission 104652) | Polar desert sand microbial communities from Dry Valleys, Antarctica - metaG UQ489 (22.06) | ecosystem: Environmental > Terrestrial > Soil > Desert | place: Antarctica: Dry Valley... | reverse complement strand
GCGCCGTCCTCGCAGAGGTAGAGGTCGCCGGTCCCCGGCTGGTCGCGCAGGTTGTCCGGCTGCTGCAGCGCCGAGGCGTCGCCGGACTCGTACCACAGCTCAAGGCGCTCGCCCGCCGGGTGGTAGCGCCAGATCCGTCCGAGTCCGGCGTCCCCGCCCTCGCCCTCGTCGAAGTAGATCGCCCGTCCGAAGTGCGTGATCCCCTCGCATCCGTCGAACACCGTCGCGCCGCGATCGGCGCCGACCCCGTGCAGCGACTCGCCGGACCCGCGGACGTCGGACACGTCGATCCACTCGACCCGCAGCGGGTCGGTCGTGCCACCGAGGGCGGGCACGGCGAGCGCTTCGAGCCGGCCGGCCGACAGGTCGTCGCGCCGCTGCGGCAGGAACCGGTAGAACAGGCCCTGCGGGTGGTCCTCGGTGAGGTAGACGATGCCGGTGGCGGGGTCGAAGACCAGCGCCTCGTGGCGGAAGCGCCCCAGCGCCGGGTACGGCGGGCCGTTGTCGCCGGTGAACGGGTCGACGTCGTAGACCATGCCGTAACCGCGGTCGTCCCCTCCAGACGGCGGGACGTCGATCTCCTCGCAGGTCAGCCAGGTGCCCCACGGGCTCTTGCCGCCGGCGCAGTTCATGACCGTGTCCGACTGGCTCACGAACTCACTCTCGACGGTGTTGTCCTGGTTGACGATCAGCGTGGTGCAGCCGCCCGCGGAGGTCGCGCGCCCGCCGCGCCGGTCGAGGGCGGCGTTGGGACGCTTGCCGGGCTCGCGGATCTCGTGGTTGCTGCACAGCGCAAGCCGGCCGTTGCCGGCGTCGAACACCTCCGCGCCGTCGGGCAGCCGCGGGCGCCTCCCGCCGTCGTCCATCCGGTCGCCGGCGGCGGCCAGGACCGTGTAGCGGAAGCCCTCCGGCAGGTTGAGCACGCCGTCGGGGTCGTCCACGACGGGCCCGTAGCCCGCGAACGGCGGCAGCCCCTCGTCGGGAGCCGGCGGCCGGCCGGCCCCGAACGCCCACCACGCCCCGCCGCCGACCGCGGCCGCGCCGGCCGCCCCGACCGCGCCGGCGCGCAGGAACTGCCGTCGCGAGAAGTGCTCCAAGTCAGCCTTCCACGGGCGGTCGCTGCGCGACCGCCACCACCGAGGTCACTGGTGCACCACGTCAGCGCAGCGCTTCCTGCATGCCGCGGAGCTCGCGCTTCAGCTCGTTGACCTCGTCGCGCAGCCGGGCCGCGTACTCGAACCGGAGGTCGGCGGCCGCCTCGTGCATCTCGTCGGTCAGCGACTGGATGAGCTTCGCGAGGTCGTCCTGCGGCAGCTCGCTGACGTCCGGGACCCCGTCCCCGCCCCTGCCGCCGCGCCGCCGGCGCCCCTTGAGGTTGGGCACCGTCGCCTTGTAGGGCAGCCCGGCCTCCGCGGCGCGCGCCATCTGGATGATGTCGCCGACCTTCTTGCGGATGGTCTGCGGGTCGATGCCGTGCTCGGTGTTGTAGCGGACCTGCAGCGCCCGCCGGCGGTTCGTCTCGCTGATCGCCGTCCGCATCGAGTCGGTCAGCTGGTCGGCGTACATGATCACCTGCCCGTTGATGTTGCGGGCGGCGCGGCCGATCGTCTGGATCAGGGACGTCTCCGACCGCAGGAAGCCCTCCTTGTCCGCGTCCAGGATCGCGACCAGGGAGACCTCCGGCAGGTCGAGGCCCTCGCGCAGGAGGTTGATCCCGACGAGCGCGTCGAACTCCCCCATCCGCAGCTCACGGAGGATCTCGATGCGCTGGACGGTGTCGATCTCGGAGTGCAGGTAGCGCACCCGGACGCCCGACTCGAGCAGGTAGTCGGTGAGGTCCTCGGCCATCTTCTTGGTCAGCGTGGTGACCAGGACGCGCTCGTCACCGGCCGCGCGGTCGCGGATCTCGCCGATGAGGTCGTCGATCTGCCCCTTGGTCGGGCGGACGAGGACCTCGGGGTCGATCAGCCCGGTGGGGCGGATGACCTGCTCGACGACGGTCGTCGCCCGCCGCCGCTCGAACGGTCCCGGCGTCGCCGACACGTGCAGCGTCCGGGGGATGCGGCCGCGGAACTCCTCGAAGGTCAGGGGGCGGTTGTCCAGCGCGCTCGGCAGGCGGAACCCGTGCTCGACGAGCGTCTGCTTACGCGACCGGTCGCCCTCGTACATGCCGCCGACCTGCGGGATCGTGACGTGGGACTCGTCCACGATCAGCAGGAAGTCGTCCGGGAAGTAGTCGAGCAGCGTGTGCGGCGCCTCCCCGGGCGCGCGCCCGTCGATGTGGCGCGAGTAGTTCTCGATGCCGGAGCAGAAGCCGATCTCGCGCATCATCTCGAGGTCGTAGTTGGTCCGCATCCGCAGCCGCTGGGCCTCGAGCAGCTTGTTCTGCGACTCGAGCGCGGCCAGCTGCTCGACGAGCTCCGCATCGATCGTCCCCACCGCCCGGCGCATGCGCTCCTGGCTGGCGACGTAGTGGGAGTTGGGGAAGATGCCGGCCTGCTCGAGCTCACCCACGATCTCGCCCGTCAGGGGGTCGAGACGGGTGATCCGGTCGATCGTGTCGCCGAAGAACTCCACCCGGTACGCGAGCTCGGAGTCGGCGGGGAAGACCTCGAGGGTGTCGCCGCGGACGCGGAACTTGCCGCGGACGAAGTTGAGGTCGTTGCGTTCGTACTGCAGGTCGACGAGCCTGCGCAGGACACGCTCGAGCTCGATCTCCTGGCCGACCGACACGAGCAGCACGTGCTTCTCGTACTCCTCGGGCGATCCGAGGCCGTAGATGCAGGAGACGCTCGCCACGATCAGGACGTCGCGGCGGGTGAGCAGCGCCATGGTCGCGCGGTGCCGGAGCCGTTCGACCTCCTCGTTGATCGAGGAGTCCTTCTCGATGTAGGTGTCCGTCGAGGGGACGTAGGCCTCGGGCTGGTAGTAGTCGTAGTAGCTGACGAAGTACTCGACGGCGTTCGCGGGGAAGAACTCGCGGAACTCGTTGGCGAGCTGGGCCGCCAGCGTCTTGTTCGGCGCGATCACCAGCGTCGGCTTCTGCACGGCCTCGACGATCTTCGAGGCCGTGAAGGTCTTGCCCGAGCCGGTGACGCCGAGCAGGACGACGTCGGTCTCGCCGCGGTCGAGCGCGGCGGCCACGCCCTCGATCGCCCGCGGCTGGTCGCCGGACGGGAGGAAGTCGCTCTGCACCAGGAAGTCCGCCATCGCGCCATGGTAGGTCCGGGGTGCGACAGGCGGCGCCGAGTCGGACGCCGACCGTGGGCCCTCGGCCGGCGGAAAGGAAGGACCCTGTCACACCTCCTCTGTACGGTGCAGGCGTGCAACCTCGACCTTTCCAGCATTTCCAGGAGGACCGGCGATGACGGCGGGCCCGACGTTCGGCGTCGAGCCGTTCGAGGTCGGCTACGGCGCGTCGTTCGCCGCGCAGGGCGGGTCGCCCCTCGACCTGGACTGTCCGGTCGTGGAGGACGGCGGCGTCATGACGGTGCACACGCCACCGCGGGCCGGGATCCCGGAGCGGCTCGCATTCGTCGACGGCACCATGTCCACCGACGCGCGCCTGACGCGCCGCGAGGCCGACGGGACGCTGGCTGCCGGGATCGCCGGCGCGTGGGCCGCGGGTTCCGTCCTGTCCGAGGCCGGGCTGCCGCTGCGGCTCGACGGTGTCTGCTTCGGGCGGCTCACCGTGTGCTGCGGCGGAGCCCCGGTGCCGCTTCCCCCCCAGCCCGGCGGCTGGGAGTGGGAGGCCGTCGCGGTCGAGGGAGACGACGTCGAGGTCGCGCGGCAGCGCCTGCAGCGGCGGATGCGCGAGGCCGAGGGCGCGCTGGCCGAGCGCCTGTGCGACGCGGGGTGGCTGACCGTGGTGGACGGTCCGCTCAACAACGTGCGCCGGACCCGCACCGTGCCGATCGTGGGGTACGTGAAGACCCATCACCGCCGCATGCTGGCGGCCGACACCTGGGCACGCGTGCCGGAGCTCGAGGTGGGGCAGCGCTCCAGCCTGTTCGCGATCGGGGCCGACCTGTACGGCGCGTACCTCCGCGTCGGCGACGCCGGGCCGTGGGCCTCGGCGTGGGCGGGCATCGTGCGCCTCGAGGTGCCATCCGGCGCCGGCCGCGCGGCCGCCACCGGGGCGGTGGAGAGCGCGGCCGCGTGGCTGCCGCGGTTCGCGTCGGCGCCCCACCGGGACCGCCGCGCCCCCGTCAACCTGACACCGATCTCCGGCCTCGAGCGGGCCCTGCGCCGCCACACGGGCGATCCCGGCCTGGCGTTGCGCGCGGTCCGCGCCGCCGTGATGCAGCTGAACACCCGTGAGACGGCCACCACCGCGACCCGCACGGGAGATCGCAGATGACGGACTCGACCGCCCCGGCCCACGCCACCATCGGTCTGGTGGACGGCTCCGTCGAGAGCACGTCGCGGCGGATCCACGTCGTCCTCGCCGACGACGCCGTCGTGCAGCTCGACGACCTCGTCGCGATCTCCACCGAGCTGCCCGACCAGCGCCGGGTCGTGCACTACGGGATCGTGACCGAGCTGTTCTCACGGCTGGAGGGCGCCGAGCTGCCCTCCGACACCGCACGCGTCGCCGAGCGGATCCTGCCGGCGCAGCACGTCCGTCGTGCCGAGGTCACGCTGCTGCGCACGCACCCCGAGCTGTTCGTCGCGCCCGACGCCGGCGCCGAGGTGGTGCGCGCCACCGGGGACCACCGGGCGCTGGCGCTGTTCGAGGACCAGATGACCGAGCGCCTCCCCGTCGGGCTGGACCTGACCGGGCAGCCGGTCCACGCGGACATGAAGTTCATCGACGGCCGCGCCGGCGGGCACGTGTCGATCTCCGGCATCTCCGGCGTCGCGACGAAGACGTCGTACGCGCTGTTCCTGCTGTACCAGCTGCTGGAGACCGACGCGGGCGTCGACCTGCTCGGGGGGCTGAACGACCGCAACTCCACGCGTGCGCTCGTGTTCAACACCAAGGGCGAGGACCTGCTGCACCTCGACCGCCGGAACGCGCGCTGGGGGGACCACCCCGAAGCGGCGGACCAGTGGGCACGCCTCGGAGTCGCCGAACCACGACCGTTCTCGTCGGTGCGCCTGTACGCACCCCGCGCCGACAGCCGGGCCGGCAGCGTGGTCGCGAACGTCCGCACCCGCGGGACGACCGAGGTGAACGCCTACGGGTGGACGCCCGAGCAGTTCGTGCGCCAGCAGCTGCTGCAGTTCTGCTTCACCGCCGAGGACGACCGCTCGACCCAGGTCGGCATGGTCGAGCAGCAGGTCCGCATCCAGCTGCTGCGGCGGCTCCGGCGGCTGGCCGACGACACGAGCGGTGCGATCGTCATCGCCGACGCCCCGCACGCGGACGCCGGGTACAACCCCGACCGGCTCGCCGACCGTGAGCCCGACGAGGCGCAGCCGTTCCAGGGCGAGGTCGTGCGCAGCTTCGACGACCTCATCGACGTGCTGGAGCACGTCGCGGCGACCGACGACGAGCACACGCTCCGCGAGTGGTTCGGCGGCACGACGCCGGGGACGCGGGGCGCGTTCCTGCGCCGGCTGGTGAAGCTCCGCCGGCGGATCGGCTCCCTGGTGTCGTGCGGCGTGGACCCGGTGTCCCTGGAGACCGCCCGGCTGCACGTCGTCGACATCTCGCGCCTGCACGACGACGCGCAGCGCTTCGTCGTGGGGGCGCTGCTGGAGAGCATCTGGACGGCCAAGGAGGGCACCGGCCGCAAGCCGCTGCGGTTCGTGGTGCTCGACGAGCTGAACAAGTACGCGCCGGCCACGGGCTTCAGCCCGCTGAAGGAGCTGCTCGTCGACATCGCCGAGCGCGGGCGGTCGCTGGGCGTGCTGCTGATCGGCGCGCAGCAGGCGCTGTCCGCCGTGGCGCCGGCGCTGCCGCGGAACGCGTCGCTGAAGGCCGCCGGCCGCCTGGACGCCAGCGAGTCGGAGGCCTACCGGTTCATGACGCCGGCGCTGCGCGAGCGGGCCACCCGCTTCATGCCGGGGACCATGGTCGTGGCGCAGCCGGTCGTCCCCGAGCCGATCCCCATCCGGTTCCCCTGGCCGCCCTACGCCACCAACCCCGACGAGGCGGCGGCAGACTCCGACGCCGCGGTGGTCGCGGAGCGCATCGTCGGCGCCGTGCGCGCGTTCGCGGGCCAGGACGTGGACCTGTGAAGTTGCTGCACACCTCGGACTGGCATCTCGGCGTCCGGCTCGGCCGGCACGACCGGTTGGAGGATCTCCGGGTCGCGCTGAGGGGGCTGATCGCCGCCGCGGAGGAGCACCAGCCGGACCTCATCGTCCACAGCGGTGACGTCTTCGACAGTCCGCGGCCGCCGTACGACGCGCTGCGGCTGGGCGTCCGGGCGCTCACCCGCCTGACCCGCGTCGCACCCGTCGTGGTGGTGTCCGGGAACCACGACTCCCCGGCGCTGCTGCTGGCCCTGCACGAGTTGTCGGGGATGGCCGAGCCGCGGCGCCTGTGGCTGGCGGCCGGCCCGGAGGTGGTCACGATCCCCGGGATGGACGGCCTCGCCGTCGCGTGCATGCCGTTCGTGCCGCCGACCGCGGTGGTGGACCTCGCCGCGACAGCGGCCGCCAAGTTCGAGGGCACCTACGCGGACGGCATCCGCCGGCTCAACAGCACCCTGCTGGACGAGGCGGAGGCCAGGGCCGGCGCGCGCGGCATCGTCGTGTACGCGGCGCATCTGCACGTCCACGGCGCGAAGCCGTCCAGGTCCGAGCGGCGGATCACGGTCGGGGACGACTATGCGACCCACGTCGACACGCTCGGGCGGGCGATGTACGCGGCGTTCGGCCACATCCACGACCCGCAGCTGCTGCCGGGCGGCACGGTGACCGGCCGCTACGCCGGCTCCATCGTGCCCATCGACTACGGCGAGGCCACCCAGGGCAAGCACTCGGTGCTGGTCGAGCTGGGCGACGACGTCGGCATCACGGAGATCCCGTTGCCCGGCGGCCGCCCGCTCGTGCAGTTCGGCGGGACGGTGGACGAGCTCGAGGCCAGGGCCGCCGGCGGTGCGCTCGACGGCACGATCCTCAAGGCGCGTGTCGTGTCCGACGACCCGATCCTGGACCTCGCCGACCGGCTCGCGTCCTGGTCGCCCCGCTGCACCGTGTTCGACCTGGTCAACGCGGTCAACCGCCGCCCGGTCCGCGCGATCAGCACCACCGAGACCGCGGATGCCGAGCCGGCGCTCGACGAGCTGTTCCGCGAGTGGCGCAGCACGGCGGCTCGGGCCGACGCGAGGAGGGGGCCTGACGATGCGGTCGTCGACCTGTTCCGGCAGTCGCTGGCCGGCGGGGACGGGACGGTGCCCGATCTCGGCGTCACCGCCGTCATGGTGGAGGCGCAGTCGGCGCTCGACGCGCTCGCCTCCGCAGGAAGGCAACCCTGACGTGCGGCCGCTGGCGCTGACGCTGGAGGGGCTCCGTTCCTTCCGCTCCCCGGTCACGATCGACTTCACCGGCCGCGACCACGTCGCGATCATCGGCGACACGGGGGCGGGCAAGTCGTCGCTGCTGGAGGCGATGACCTGGGCGCTGTACGGCCGCACGTCGTGGTCCGGGCAGCCGAACCAGGAGCTCGTCAACGACACGTCGCCCGGCGGGCGCGTCGTGCTGCGCTTCCGCGTCCGCGGGCAGACCTGGCAGGTGACCCGGGCGCTGCGCCGGCGCGGCGACGGCACCATCGGGCCGGCCAAGGTCGCGCTGGCGCACCTGGACGACGATGACCTGCCGGTCGAGCGGGTCGAGGGTGTCGCAGCCGTCCGCAACCGCGTGGAGGAGCTGCTCGGCCTCGACGACAAGGCGTTCACCCGCACCGTCGTCCTGCCGCAGGGCCAGTTCGCGCAGCTGCTCCTCGGCGAGGGCGACGTGCCGCGGGCCGACATCCTCCGTCAGGTGTGGCGCCTCGACGAGCTGGAGGCGGCGGCCCGGGCGGCGGCCCGGGCCGCGGACGAGCTCGCGCCGACGCGCGCCCGTCTCGCGCAGGCGCTCGAAGGTGCGCCCGACGATCCCGTGCGGCATCTCGCGGAACTCCGGGTCTTTGCCGACCGGCTGTCGGCCGAGGAGGAAGCCACCGCCGATGTCGTCGCCGCCGTCGACGGGGCCGCGGGGCAGCTGCGCCGGGCACGGGAGACCATCCAGCTCGTCGACCGGATCGGCGAGCACCTCGTCTACGACCCGGGCGCCGACCGGGCGCAGGCGGCCGCGATCGCCGCCGAGGCGCACCGGCTGGCCAGGGCGCGCCGCGACCTCGTCGAAGAGCGCACGGACCTCGCCGGGAGGCTCGTCGGCATCCCGGCCGACGACGACGGCCTGACCGCGGTGCAGGTGGCGACCGCCCAGGCCACCGTCCGGCGCCTGCCGGCGCTCGTCGAGCGGGCGCTGGTCGCAGCGGAGGCGTCCCGGCATGCGCAGCGCGACGCCGGGACCGCGGGCGAGCACGCCGACGACCTGGCGGCCCGTGCGCAGCGGGCCCAGGACGCGGCGGGGAAGGAGCGCGACGCGCGCGTCCCGCTGGCCGCAGCGCTGACGCAGGCGACGCAGCGCCTGGCGGGCGGGCAGCGACTGCTCCACGCGGCGCGGACGCAGGCCGAGGCTGCCGCGGATCTCGCGTCGAAGGTCGCGGGCAGGCAGAACGCCGCCGCGCAGGTCGGACGCGACCTCGACCGTGCCCGCCCGGAGGCGGCCCAGGCGGACAAGGAGGTCCAGAACACCGCCGCCGCCCTCGCGGCAGCCCAGCGCGAGAACGCCGCGGCCGCGGCCGCCGACGGCCTGCACGCCGGCGACGCGTGCCCGGTCTGCGACCGGGCCCTTCCCGGGGACTGGGAGCCACCGCACGCCCATGCCCTCGTCGACGCGCGGGCGGCGGCGGCGCGCGCGGCGGCGACGGCCCGCGCGGCGGCCGGCAACGTCACGCATCTGGAGACCCTGCTGGCGCAGACGACGGAGCAGGCGCGCGCGCTGGCGGACGAGGCGGCGGCGGCCCGCGAGGCGCTGGCGCGTGCGGTCCAGCACCTCTGCGAAGCGCTCGCTGCGCCCAGGGTGGACCTCGACCAGCCGGACGACGCGGTGCTGGAACGCCCCAGCGCCGCGGTCGCTGCCGCGGACGCGGCGCTCGAGGCCCACGACGAGCGGGTGCGGGCAGCGCAGGAGCGGGCAGCGGCGCTCGGGCGCGACGCGGCGGCGGCCGGCGCGACGGCCTCGGCGAAGCGCCAGAACGGCCAGGCGGCGCTGCGTGCGGCCGCCGACGCCCTGGACGAAGCCCGCGAGGCCCTGGCCTGTATGCCGCCCGGCGTCGACGCGGGGGTCGACCTCGCCCCGGACGCCGCGAATCTGCGCGACGTCCCGCTCGGCGGCCTGGACGCAGCCGCGCAGGCGCTCGACGTCCGGGAGAGGGCCCTGGCCGAGCGGGCGAACCGGCGCGCCGAGCTCAGGTCGCGCATCGACGCGGTGGACGGGTCGTTGAAGGCGCTGGACGCGGCGCGCGAGCGCGACGTGACGGCGGCCGCCCACCGGCTGTGCTCCGCCGTCGAGCGGCACGCCGCCGCGCTCACGGGCGCGGCCGCACGGCTGGACGTGGCGGACCTGCAGCTGCCGCCCCTCACGGGCGTCGATCCGTCATCGCTGCCCGACCTCGTCGAGCAGGTCGCGGACCGCACCGAGCGGCTGCAGGCGGCCGCGGCCGACTGGCGGGAGGCCGCGGTCGCGGCCTGCTCGCAAGCCAGCCGGCAGCTGGCGGAGCAGGCCGCGCTGCTCGGGGTGGGCGACGACGCCGGACCGGATGCCCTCAGGGACTCCGCCGCGAGGCGCCACGCCGACGCGACCTTCGCCGCGAAGACGGCACGCAACGACACCGAGGCGTTCTCGCGGCGGGTCGAGCCGCTCGCCCGGACGCGCGCGGCGGCCGCAGTGCTCGAGGCGAGAGCGGTCGCCGTCGGCGACCTCGTCGCCGCGCTCAAGGACGGAGCGTTTCCCAAGTGGGTCACGCTTCGCCGCTCCCGGGCGCTGCTGGCGCACGCGTCACGGCAGCTCGGCGAGATGACCGCCGACCGCTACTCGTTCGCCGACCTCGACGACGAGAACGACGACTGGCGGATCGTCGACAACGACACCGGCATGCCGCGCAGCCCGGCCAGCCTTTCCGGCGGGGAGAGGTTCGTCGCCTCCCTCGCACTCGCGTTCGGCATGGTCGAGATGATGGCCCGGTCCGGGGGGCGTTTGGAGTCGCTGTGGCTCGACGAGGGCTTCGGGGCACTCGACCGCTCCAACCTCGACGCCGCGGTCGAAGCGCTGTCCACGCTCGCGTCGGGTGGCCGGCTCGTCGCGGTGATCTCCCACATTCGCGCCGTGGCCGAGCAGGTGCCGGACGTGCTCGCCGTGACGCGGACGCCGACCGGCTCCACCGCACGCTGGCTGACGGGCCCTGAACGGGCTCAGGTCGCCGAAGCGGACACCACCGATGGCGACCAGGCGCGTGGCGCCCTCGCCGGCTTGCTGGAATGAACGCGCCTTCCCTGCCCTTGGTCCCTGGGCCTCGTCGGACGGCGGCGGCGGCGCTTTCGTACCCTGGCGCCGCGCCGGAGGCCGGGCTCCGCAGCTCTTGCCCGGAGACGCCCGCGTGTGGGTGCTGACTGCGAGGATCCAGGGGTGCTGCTCAAGGGCTGTCTGAACGGGGCTCGGCGGCCGGCGGAGCATCCGGCGCTGCCGGTGACGCCCGCGGCGCTCGCTGCCGACGTCGCCCGAGTCGTCGCCGCCGGGGTCGGCGCCGTGCATCTGCACCCCAAGGACAGCGTCGGAGCAGACACCCTGGCCCGGGAGGAGGTTGCGGCGGCGCTGACAGCGGTCCGCGCTGCGACGCCCGCCGTGGCGGTCGGCATCACCACCGGAGCGTGGACCGTCGCCGATCCGGCCGAGCGCGTGACCGCGATCCGCGCGTGGACGGTGCTCCCGGACTTCGCGTCGGTGAACTGGCACGAGCCCGGAGCACAGGACGTGGCTGCAGCACTGCTCGCACGCGGGGTGGGCGTCGAGGCGGGCCTGTGGCATGCACAGGCGGTGCAGGAGTGGGCGGCCTCGCCGTACCGGGCTCGCTGCTGCCGCGTGCTGATCGAGCTCTCGGACGGCCTCAACGCGGTTGACACCGAGCGCGAAGCCGACCGTCTGCTCGACCTTGTCCGGCCCGTCGGCAGCGAAGCGCCGGTGCTCCTGCACGGCGAGGGCACGAGCTGCTGGCCGGCCCTGCGCCACGCCGGCCGCCACCGCCTGCAGACCCGCATCGGGCTGGAGGACGTCCTCGACCTCCCCGACGGATCCCCGGCCCCGGACAACGCCGCACTCGTCGTCGCCGCCCGCGCGCTCCTCACCGAGCACGAGTGACCATTCAGCGTCAACAGCCGGATACGGGACGACATCAAGCTTGCGTTCCAGGTCCCGCAGCCATCGCATGTCGAACGGACCGGCGGACCGCTGCCCTCGCCGACAAGGGGCCACGCGTCCATCGCCCAACCTCGAAGTACATTGCTGTTGTAGTACATCGCCGTCGTAGTGTCTTCGCGGAGACGCCTGTCCCCCGTCACGACGACATCGGCGGTCGCCACAAGCGCCGCCTCAAGGACCGGCAGGTCCTGCGCGCCGCGAAAGTCAACCGCCAGCTCGACGCAGGCGACGAGCCCTCGCAACCGCCCTCGGGGGCATGCGCGGGCTCCGCTCGACCCGGGAGCCAGTCCGCGCGTGCACCTGTCAGGCAGGAAACTCTGTCTCCTCACAGGAAACGCGGGTTAGGATTGAGCCGGCGACCGCCGACCGGTGAGTCGCGAGGAGGCAAGCGGGCATGTGCGGGATCGTCGGGGTGCACCTGAAGGCGCCGGAGCTGCACGGTCGGCTGGGGGCGCTGCTCGCGCCGATGCTGGAGGCCATGACGTCGCGGGGGCCGGACTCGGCCGGGATCGCGCTCTACGACGACGACCTGCCG
>Ga0136627_1000848_pt1 | contig 12010 bp, 11 predicted proteins | sample AntDrymUQ4892206_2_FD_104652 | JGI IMG/M metagenome (GOLD analysis project Ga0136627, IMG submission 104652) | Polar desert sand microbial communities from Dry Valleys, Antarctica - metaG UQ489 (22.06) | ecosystem: Environmental > Terrestrial > Soil > Desert | place: Antarctica: Dry Valley... | reverse complement strand
CCAAGCACCGCCTCCAGGAGGGCGGCAACGGCCACGATGATCGAGGCGCGGACGACGGACGGCTGCTCGACCATCCCCCCTCAAGACCCCTTTCCGGCCCAGCCCACGATGACCCTCACGTCCTCCAGGTCGTCCGGGTTCATGGCGGGGTCGACCACGATCTTCTTGAACTGCTCGATGTCCTGGCTTGTGGCGGACTCGACGGTGCCGACGTACAGCCCCGGCGGCTCCAGCAGGTCCCGGCCCGCAGCCCGCCCGCTGGTGACGACGTAGTCGCCCTCCTCGGCCCGGAGGCTCAGGTCCACGTAGTCGACACCGAAGTAGCCTTCGAGGCTCGTCTTGAGCATCCCCTGGCCAAACGGGACGTCCTCCGCGGTGACGGCGGGCGAGACCTCGGAGGAGGCCGGGTCGAACTCGGCTGGCGGCACTATCCTCACCCCGGCGGCGAACATGCGGTCGGTGATGAGCATGACCTGGGCGGTGTGCCTGGAGACGTTCGTCGTGCGCCCGACGAGCGTGTTCTCCCCAACCACCACGGGCTGGTCGTCCTGTATCCCGTCCTCGGTGCCGACGTCGATGACGATCCTCTCGGAGAACTGGTCCCCAACGGGCGCCACGACCCTCGCCAGCGGCCCGTACTCGTAGACGGCCCTCTGCCCCCCCAGCAGCCCCCGCAGGCGCTCGTTCTCCTGCTGCAGCCGCGAGGTTTGCGCGGCGAGCGCCTCGGTGTCGCGCAGCTCGGCGCGCAGGCGTTCCTCCTCGCTGTTGTCGAAGGCGTCGCCGACCCTGTCGGCCGTCTCCCGGATGGGCGAGAACAGGGCGCCGACCACGCCCCGGACCGGCTGCAGGACCTCGGCGGCCCCGAGTTGGACCGTGTGCAGGGGGCCGCACTCGCCCTGGGAGGAGCAGTCCCCCTCCTTCACGTACACGGTAAAGAGGGCGAGGCTCACCACGCAGAGCGCGCAGAGGGCCGCGAACCCGCTCGCCGCGCTGGACTTCCTCCGGCCCATGACGCCTTACGCCGAGGAGAGCGCGCTGCGGTAGAAGTCGATCTCCTCCAGCGAACGCCCGCTCCCGATCGCGACGCACATCAGGGCGTCGTCGGCGACGTGGACCGGGATGCCGGTCTCCCGCCGCAGGCGCTCGTCCAGGTGCCTGAGCAGGGCGCCACCGCCGGCGAGTACCATGCCCCGGTCCATTATGTCCGAGGCGAGCTCCGGCGGGGTACGGTCCAGCGTGTCCCTGACGGCGGCGATGATCGCGTCCACCGGGATGCTTATGGCCTCCCTGACCTCCTCGCTCGTGATCACGATGGTCTTAGGGAGACCCGTCACGAGGTCCCTGCCCCGGATCTCCGCCGACTCCTCTTCCTCCAGCCTGAAGGCGCTACCGAGCTCTATCTTGAGCTGCTCGGCCGTCTGGGTGCCGATGGCGAGCTTGTACTCCTTCTGGATGTAGGTGCCGATGGCGTCGTCGATGTCGTCGCCGGCGATCCGTATAGAGGACTTGTTGACGATGCCGCCGAGCGAGATCACGGCGACCTCGCTCGTCCCGCCGCCGACGTCCACGATCATCGAACCCTGCGCCTCGGTGACGGGAAGCCCCGCCCCGATGGCCGCCGCCAGCGGCTCCTCGATGGTGAACGCCTGCCGCGCCCCGGCCGACTCCGTGGCCTCCTTGACGGCCCGAAGCTCGACCCCCGTCACGCCCGAGGGCACGCACACGACGACGCGCGGGCCGACGAGGGAGCGGAAGATCCGGCGCTGGGCCTGGACCTTGCGGATAAAGTAGGAGAGCATCTTTTCGGTTACCTCGAAGTCCGCGATGACGCCGTCCTTGAGCGGCCTCAACGCGGTGATGTTGCCCGGCGTGCGCCCGAGCATGCGTTTGGCGCCGGAACCCACGGCCACCACTTTATCGGTCTTGCTGTCTATGGCGACGACCGATGGCTCCGAGAGCACGATGCCCTGCCCCTTGACGAACACGAGCGTGTTCGCCGTGCCCAGATCTATCGCGATGTCCCGCCCGAAGAGTCCCCCAAACATTCTCGCCCCATCCGTCCGAAGTTCAGCGCTCCAACCGCCCACGGCGGCTAGAGCATTCCGTGTTCCTTCATACTAAAGTACCCGTCGCCCAAGATCACGTGATCGAGGACCTCTATCCCTATTATTTCGGACGCCTCCACGAGCCTGCGCGTCACGTCCCGATCCTCCCGACTCGGCTCCACCTTGCCGCTCGGGTGGTTGTGCGCGAGCACGACGCCCGCAGCACTCGCCCTTATGGCGGGCTTGAAGACCTCGCGGGGATGGACCAGGGAAGAAGATAGGGTGCCTACCGAGATCGTCGGGTATTCAACGACCTCGTTCTTGGTGTTCAAGAGCACCGCGACGAAGTTCTCCCGGTCAAGATTGGCGATCCGCCCCCTCAAAAGGCCCTCAACGTCCGCGGGTGAGGATATCACGGGACGCCCGGGGTTACGAACCCTTCCAAGCCGCTTTCCGAACTCCACCGCGGCGAGTATTATGCAGGCCTTTGCCTGGCCGACGCCCCTGATCTGGACGAGGTCGTGGACGGTTACGTTGTGGAGACCAAAGAGGTTTCCGTGCGTCGAGATCACCTCGCTGGCGAGCTCGACGGCGGTCTTCTCGCGGTTGCCGATGCCGAAGAGTATGCCGAGAAGCTCGGCGTTGGAGAGCGCGGCCGGCCCGGCCTCCAGCAGACGCTCGCGCGGCCGGAGCTCGGGCGGTAGTTGCTTTATGGTGTAGCGTCGTCCTTCCACGGCTACGGCGGTTATCGGCATTGTAGGTTGCAGGCTTCAGGTCGCCTCGTTGGGAGGCATTGAGGTTTTGAGGGGTGGTGGAGTAGGGCTGACTCGCTCACGCCGCCCCGCTGCCCTCAAGGTTGCGGCTTCGGAGGCCGGGCCGCGCACTGCACCCCTTGTACCTCAATGCCTTAGAACCTCAATGCCTGTCGCCTCCATTTCAGGGCTGCAGGACGCCGAAGCGGGCGAGCATCCGGCCGGTCATCGCGAGGGGGAGGCCGACGACGTTGGTGTAGTCGCCCCCGATCCACTCGATAAATGCCCCAGCCCGGCCCTGGATGGCGTACCCGCCGGCCTTCCCGACCCCTTCGCCCAGACGCACGTAAGACTCGACCTCCCCATCCCCGACGTCCCGCATCCGCACCTGTGTCACGGCGCTTCCGACGACGAGGCTCTCGCCCCGCGCCACCGCGACGCCGGAGTAGACTTCGTGCGGTCTCCCCCGCAGAGAGAGGAGCATCCGCCGGACTTCTTCCCCGTCCCCGGCCTGGCCGAGGACGCGCCCGGCGGCGGGCCCGTCCGGCAGGTAGACGACCGTGTCGGCCGCGAGGACGACGCCGTCGGTGGTCTCCGCGACGGCCAGGGCCTTGCCGCGGGCGTTCGTCTCGGCGGTCTCCTTCGGGTCGTCGAGCGTCACCTCCTGGAAGCCGCTGCGCCTCGCCTCGAAGTCGTAGCCGGCCGCGCGGAGCAGGTCCACGCGGCGGGCTGACTCGGAGGCGAGGACGAAACGCAAGCCGGGGGTCTGCCGGTCTACTAGCCGAAGAAGAGGCCGAGCTCCCGCTGGGCGCTCTCGGGGGAGTCCGAGCCGTGGACGAGGTTGTCAGGCAAGGAGAGGGCTAGGTCGCCCCGGATCGTGCCCGGTGCGGCCTCGGCCGGGTTCGTGGAGCCCATGAGCGTACGCATCACCTTGATAGCACTCTCGCCCTTTATGCGCATGGCGACGACGGGGGTGGAGGTTATGAACCCGACGAGCTCCTCGAAGAACGGCTTCTCGCGGTGCTCGGCGTAGTGTTCTTCCGCGAGCTCGCGGCTGACGTCCATGAGCTTCATTGCGTCGATGTCCAGGCTCTTGGCCTCGATGCGGCGGATGATCTCACCGACGAGGCGGCGGCGCACGCCGTCCCCCTTGACTAGTACCAGGGTCTCTTCCACGGTTATCTCCTTCTAGGGTTAATTGCCGGAAATCTACCAGGTCATTTTCTTGCCGCTGCGCTGGTCGGTGCCGCAGAACGGGCACAGGCCCCACTCCTGGTTGAGCGGCCGGTCGCAGTTGATGCACGGCTTCTTCAGCTCCCAGGCGCAGGTGGGGCAGATCAGGTACTCCTTCTCCACCAGGTTGCGGCAGTTCGGGCACAGCAGGATGCTGTTGCGCAACTCCCGCTCGAGAACCGCCGTCTCCAGCTCGCGCTCGCGCGACTCGTCCAGATACTCGGGGGGGCGGACTATCAGGTAGATCAAGGTCCCGATGTATGGGAATATGACCGCCACGATCCCCCACAGCACGCTGGTGGCGCCGCGCCGCCCGGCGTCCGTGTACGTCCAGTAGACGAGGGCTATCCACAGCACGACGAACAGGAGCACGATGAGCTGGCCCGAGATCCTCAAGATCGGGCTGTCCAGAAAGTTGGAGATGATCTGGAACGGGTCGGAGTCCTGCAATAGCAGCGAGATCGGGGCCGGAATCATGAGATAAACCTTACCATTACGACGTAACCAAGCACAAAACACACCGCGGCCACAACGAGCAACAGGCCCACGAGACGCCAGATCCCCCCGCTAGTCACGGAGCCACCGCAGGACCGGCGCCGCCGTCTGAAAGGAGCCAAGCACGAGCACGACTCCGCCGTCTACGCCGGCACTCTGAAGCGCGACCTCGACGGCCTTTACGGGGTCCTCCTCTGTCAGCGTCTCTCTCCCCTCCATGTCCTGATGCCCCTGCAAGACCCCGGCAGGACCCGCCGCCCTCTCACCCTCCGGGCGGGTCAGCACGACCGTACGGGCCGCCGCGGTCAAGGCGGTAAGCATACTGCGAGCATCCTTGTCCCGCAAGACGCCGAAGACCACCGCGAGCGGCCTCCCACCGTAGACTGCCCCCATCGCCTCCAACGCGGCCTCGATCCCGGAAGCGTTGTGTCCCCCGTCCACCACCACCGGCACACCGTCCACCTCGTGGGCCTCGAACCGCCCCGGCAACGCCCCGACGACAGCCCGGATCGCCCGTTCCCTCGCCGCGATTGCGAGCTTTTCCCCCAGCAACTCCTCGGCGGCCCGCACCCCAAGCACGGCATCCCGAAGTACGAAGGGCGGCAATTCCAGGGACGGGTGTTCCACCTTCTCGGGCGGGGCCTCGACGAGTCGGGCGCCGACCTCGGCGCACCGCCGCGCCGCGATCCTGCGCACCACAGGATCGTCTGTTCCAAGGATCAACACGGAATTCGGCGAGACGCTGGCGAGCTTCTCGTGGGAGACCTCCCCGACCGTCTCTCCCAGGTACTCGGCGTGGTCGAGGCCGACGTTGGTGAGCACCACGGCCTCCGGCCGGGCGGCCGTGGTGGCGTCGTGGCGGGCGCCGAGGCCCGCCTCCATGACGGCCCAGGAGAGCCCTTCGTCAGCGAAGAGCTTTATCGCCCCGGCCGTGAGCAGCTCGAACTGAGAGGCCGCAACATCGTGCCGATCCGCGGCCTCGATGGCCTCCCCCATCGCGCGGGCGAAACGTCTCTCGGAGACGAACTGACCTCCCAGCATGACGCGCTCTGTGTACGAGAGGACGTGCGGGGAGAGGTAGACCCCGGCCGGTTGGCCCGCCCGCGAGAGCGCGGCGGCCAGGGCAACCGCGGTAGTGCCCTTGCCGTTCGTGCCGACGACCTGGACGACCCGGATCTTTTCCTGCGGGTCTCCCAGGAGCGAGAGGAGGCGCTCCACGCGTTCGAGGCCCATGGTGACGCGCCTGCGGCGGTCGAGCTCGGCGCGGATGGAGGCGAAGGGGGAAGTCTGGGCCAACTTGGAGCTAGAGGTAGCCTTCCAGGCGGGAGTTCAGCGTCCCGAGCATCCGGCCGTTAGACGCCAGCTTCTCGCGCTCGGTGGCGACGACGGCGGCCGGGGCCCGCTCGACGAACTTCGCGTTCGAGAGTTTGCCCTCCGCGCGCTTCACCTCGCCCTCGACACGTGAGATCTCCTTGCGCAGGCGTTCGATCTCGCCCCGCCGCATCTCCTCGCTGAGCGAGAGCTCCACCACGACGTCCCCCGCCGGCAACGTCGCCGTGGCATCACCGTCCATCGACGCGACGAACTTCACGCCGGAGAGGCTGGAGAAGACCTCCGGGTCCACCTCCCCGACCACCCGCCCCGCAAGCTCCCCCTCGACCTTCGACTCCGCCCGGAACGAACGCACGGCCGAGACCGCGCGCCTGGTACGGCCCAGGAGCGCGTCCGCCTCCGCGTCCTCCAGGGAAGGATCGTACGCCGGAAACTCCCCGCGGGCGAGCGGCCCGTCCTCGCCCATGATGTTTGCCATCTCCTCCGTGACGAACGGCATGACCGGGTGGAGTAGCTTGAGGGTGCCGAGGAAGACCTCCCGCAAGACGCGCGGGGTCGCGGGAGACGGCGCGGCCTTGGCTATCTCGATGTACCAGTCGGCGAACTGGTTCCAGGCGAAGCCGTAGATCAGGCGCATCGCCTCGGAGAACTCGCACTCCTCCAACAGCCGGTCGTACTCCCGCGCCGTGCGGTTGAACTCCGAGATGATCCAACAGTCCGAAACGGACATATCTCCGGATGTTTCGGCCTCCGGATAGTTCAAGATAAAGCGGGTTGCGTTCCAGAGCTTGGTGACGAAGGCCCGGCCCATGGCGGCGCGTTCGTAGGAGTAGGCGAAGTCCTGGGTGGAGGACTGGTAGAGGAGGCCGAAGCGGACGGCGTCCGTGCCGTACTCCTCGAAGAGGTCGAGGGGGTCTATGGTGTTGCCCTTGGATTTGCTCATCTTCGTGCCGTCCTCGGCGAGGACGATGGAATGGACGTTCACTTTTTCAAAGGGGACCTTGTCGCGGAAGCGGAGGCCCAGCATGATCATGCGCGCCACCCACAGGTACATGATCTCGCGCGCCGTGGAGAGCAGGCTCGTCGGATAGAAGTACGCGAGGTCCTCGTTCTCCTCGGGCCACCCGAGCGTCGCGAAAGGCCACAGGCCGCTCGAAAACCACGTGTCCAGGATATCGGCGTCCTGCTCGAACCCCTCGCCCGGCGACTCCTTGGAGGCGATTACCTCGCCGTTCGGCCCGTACCAGACCGGGATGCGGTGGCCCCACCAGAGCTGGCGGGAGACGTTCCAGTCGTGGATGTTCTCCAGCCAGCGCATCGTCTCCCGCCGCCAGGAGTCCGGGTAAACCGTGATCTCACCCTTCTCCAACGCCTCTATCGCCGGGCGGGCCAGCTCCTCCATCGCCACCCACCACTGCTCGGAGAGCCAGGGTTCGATCACGGTCCCGCACCTATCGCAATGCCCGACCCTGTGCCGGTACTCCTTGACCTCGCCGAGCAGTCCCTTCTCCCCCAGGCGCTCCGCGACGGCCTTTCGGGCATCCATCCGGTCCATGCCCGTAAAGCCCGTCCCGTTCTCGTTGATGGTGCCGTCCGGGTTCAGGACGTTGACGGGGTCGAGGCCGAGCCTCCCGCCTATCTCGAAGTCGTTCGGGTCGTGGGCCGGGGTTACCTTGAGGACGCCGGTCCCGAAGTCCGGGTCCACGTGGTCGTCGGCGTAGATCTGTATGTCCCGCTCCACAAACGGGACCGTGACCCGCCGCCCGACGAGGCCCCTGTACCGTCCATCTTCCGGGTTGACGACGAGCGCCACGTCGCCGAGCATGGTCTCCGGCCGGGTGGAGAAGACCTGGGCGTAGTCGTTGCCGTCCGGGCCGGGATCTTTGCCGTCCGAAAACGGGTAGCGGAGGCCGTAGAGTTTGCCGTCGGTGTCCTCGTAGTTGACCTCGAGGTCGGAGATGGCCGAGCGGTCGTGGGGGCACCAGTTGACGATGCGGGTGCCGCGGTAGATGGAGCCGTCGTTGTACAGCTCGATAAACGCCGTTAGCACGGAGTCGATGTACTCTTCGTCCATCGTATAGCGCAGGCGGCGCCAGTCCACGGAGGCACCGAGGCGCTTGAGCTGGCCGAGCATGGTGCCCCTAGCCTCCTCGGCGAACTCGCGGCACCGCTCGACGAACTCTTTGCGTCCAACGTCGAAGCGGCTCTTGCCCTCCTCGCGCAGCAGCTTCCGCTCGACGACGTTCTGGAGGGCGATGGAGGCATGGTCCACGCCCGGCAGCCACAGGGCCTCGTAGCCCTTCATGCGGGCGCGGCGGGCGAGGGTGTCCTGGATGGAGCCGTTGAGGGCGTGGCCCATGTGTAGCGCCCCCGTCACGTTCGGCGGGGGCAGCACGATGCAGTACGCGGGCTTTTCGGAGTTCGGGTCGGCCTCGAAGGCGCCGGTCCGCTCCCACTCCTCGTAGAGGCGCGCCTCGACGGCGCGGTGGTCGTAGGTTTTTGGTATCCCGATCTCTCTCAAGTGAGCTTTACGCGGTCTCTTCTTCGTCGTAGGAGTACTTCTGGGTGCCGGTCACGAGCGAGGGCTGCACACCCTCGTTCACGGTGTCGGCGTCGACCACGCAGCCCTTGACGTCCGAGCGGCTCGGCAGCTCGTACATGGTCGGCAGGAGCGCGGACTCCAGGATGCTCCGCAACCCCCGGGCGCCCGTTCCCCGCTCCAGGGCGAGCTCCGCGACGGCGGCCAGCGCCTCGTCGGTGAAGGAGAGGTCCACCTTGTCGTAGCGGAAGAACTGGCGGAACTGGCGTACCAGCGCGTTCTTCGGCTCCGTCAGGATGCGGACCAGATCCTCCTGCTCCAGGAGGCGCAGGGTGGAGATTACCGGCAGGCGGCCGACGAACTCCGGGATCAGGCCGTATCTCAGGAGGTCTTCGGGCTGGACGTGCTGGAGCAGGGCGTCGTCCTCCTGCTTGAGCCGCTGGTCCACGTCGGAACCGAAGCCGATGCTCTTCTTGCCGATGCGCTGGCGGACGATCTCCTCCAGCCCGCCGAAGGCACCGCCGCAGATGAACAGCACGTTCTTCGTGTCGATCTGCAAGAAGTCCTGGTGCGGGTGCTTGCGTCCGCCCTGTGGCGGAACGCTCGCGACCGTGCCTTCGAGGATCTTGAGCAGGGCCTGCTGCACGCCCTCGCCCGAGACGTCGCGCGTGATGGACGGGTTGTCCGACTTGCGGGCGACCTTGTCAATTTCGTCGATGTAGATGATCCCGGTCTCAGCCTTCTTCACGTCGAAGTCGGCGGCCTGGATCAGCTTCAAGAGGATGTTCTCGACGTCCTCGCCGACGTAGCCGGCCTCGGTAAGCGCCGTCGCGTCAGCGATGGCGAACGGGACGTTGAGGATCCTGGCGAGCGTCTGGGCGAGCAGCGTCTTGCCCGAGCCCGTAGGTCCTAGCATGAGGATGTTGGACTTCTGGAGCTCGGTGCCGTCCGTTGCCTCGGCGCCCATCTGGATGCGCTTGTAGTGGTTGTAGACGGCGACGGCGAGGACCTTCTTGGCGTCCTCCTGTCCGATAACGTACTCGTTGAGGATGCGGTTGATCTCCCGCGGCTTGGGGAGGTCGTCGTCCTTGAGGAGCTCCGGTCCCGAGAACTCTTCGTCGATGATCTCGTTACAGAGCTCGATGCACTCGTCGCAGATATAGACGCCCGGCCCGGCGATGAGCTTTCTGACCTGGCGCTGGCTCTTCCCGCAGAAAGAGCACTGCAACTGATCCGACGGGTCCCTCATACCGTTACGGCCTCCCCTAGAACTCTCTGTCGCCTAGACCTCAAGAACCCTAATGGTTCCTGATGATGCTGTCGATGACACCGTACTCGATGCCCTCCTCGGGGCCCATTATGTAGTCCCGGTCGGTGTCGCGCTCGACCCTCTCGTAGTCCTGCCCGGTGTTCTCGGCCAGGATCTCGTTCAGCCGGCGCTTGGTGTGCACGAGCTCTTTGGCGTGGATCTCCACGTCGGAGGCCTGCCCGGCGAGCCCGCCGACGCTCGGCTGGTGCAACAGGATCCTGGTGTTCGGAAGCGCGCTCCGCTTGCCCTTGGCGCCCGCCGCGAGCAGGAACGCGCCCATCGAGGCGGCCATGCCGAGAGCGGTCGTCACGATATCCGGCTTGACGAAGCGCATCGTGTCGTAGATCGCAAGCCCCGCCGTGACGCTGCCGCCCGGCGAGTTTATGTACAGGTTGATGTCCTGCTCCGGGTCCTCGCTCTCCAGGTGCAAGAGCTGCGCCATGATGGCGTTGGCGACCTGGTCGTCCACGGGGGTGCCGAGGAAGACGATCCTGTCCTTCAGCAGCCGCGAGTAGATGTCCATGGCCCGCTCGCCGCGCGGGCTCTGCTCGATTACGTAGGGGATTACACCCTGGGGATCGTAGTAGCTCACTCTCTCTCCTTCTGATCGTCGTTTTCCGTGCCGCCGGCCTCCACCGTGGCCTCGACCGCCGCCTCGCCGCCGTCGGGCTCCTCCTCGGCGCCCGGCGTCTCCTCGCCGGCCTCGATGCTCGGCTCCTCGTCCTCGGAGGTTTCCCCTTCGGCCTCTTCCGGCATCTCGACCGGGGTGGCGTTCTCGGTGAGAAAATCGAGGGCCTTCTGGCGGGAGATCTCTTCCTGAAGAAGCGCGTAGGTGCCGTTGGTCTTCATCGTCTCGGCGATCTCCTCGGGGGCGCGCTCGGACTCCTCGGCGAGGTGCGAGATCTCGTGCATCACCGCGTCCTCGTCGGCCGTGATGTTCTCCGCCGCGACAACGGCGTCGAGAACGAGCTCCTTCTTGACCGTGTCCTCTGCCTCGGGCCTGATGCGCTCCTCGAAATCGTGGTGGTTTGACCCGGCGAGCTGGTAGTACTGTTCGGGGTCCATCCCCTGAGCCCGGATGCTCCGCTCGAAGCTCTCGACCATCTCGTGCGCCTTCTCGTGCGCCATGACGTCCGGCACCTCGACCTCGGCGTTGCCGGCCACCACGTCCAGGACGCGGGCCCTGAACTCGCCGGAGATCCTCTGCTCGGCCGCGCCCTCCAACTGCTCGCGCACGGCGGCGCGCAGCTCGTCGAGCGTCTCGAACTCGCTCGCCTCCTTGACGAACTCGTCGTCGAGCTCGGGGAGGTCGCGCTCCTTGATCTCCTTCACGTGCACGTCGAAGAGGACGGACTGCCCCCGCAGCGACTCCTCGCCGTAGTCAGCCGGAAACGTGACGCCGAACCGCTTGCGCTCGTCCGGCTTCATCCCGACCACGTTGGTCTCGAACTCTTCGAGAAGCTCGCCGCGCCCGATCTCCAGCATGTAGTCCTCGGCCTGCCCGCCCTCCAGCGGCTCCCCGGTCGTCATGTGCGCGCCGGTAAAGTCGATGATGGCGAAGTCGCCCTCCGCGGCGGGCCTGTCCTCGACCGCCGCGAGCGTCGCGAACTGCCCGCGCATCTCCTCGAGCTTCGCCTCGACCTCCTCGTCTGAGACCTCGACCTCGCGCCTGGGGACCTCCACACCCTTGTAGTCGCCGAGCTCTGCCTGGGGGCGCACCTCGACGGTGGCGGAGAACTTGAAGCCGTCCTCCTCGCTCAAGGGGTCGTCGAAGTCTATCTCCGGACGGTCTATCGGGCGGAGGTCGGTCTCGACCACGGCCTCCGAGTACCAGCTCGGCAGGGACTCCTGGAGGGCCTCCATCATGATGTAGTCGCGGCCGAGGCGGTTCTCGATCACACGCCGCGGCGCCTTGCCGGGCCTGAAGCCGGGGACCCTGACCTGGCGGCCGAGCTCCCTGACCTTCGCCTCGACGCCCTTGCGGACGGCGTCGGGGGGCACCTCGACGTCCAGCCGGACCTTGTTCTCCTCTAGCTTCGTAACGTTAGCCGTCATACCCTCCGATTCCTCTCAACCAACCCGGCCCGCCGCACCCTAGCCGCCCAAAAGCGGCGATGTGCGAGAGGCGGGATTTGAACCCGCACGCCCGAAGGCACTAGATCCTAAATCTAGCGTGTCTACCGTTCCACCACTCTCGCCCGCCGTCGAACCTGGGCAGAAGTATAACAGCCACCCATCTCCAGCCATCCCGTTACGCTACGGGCGCAAGCCGCATCAAACCCCTGAAAGGAGCGTCCCAACTAGT
>Ga0136627_1000847_pt1 | contig 12025 bp, 9 predicted proteins | sample AntDrymUQ4892206_2_FD_104652 | JGI IMG/M metagenome (GOLD analysis project Ga0136627, IMG submission 104652) | Polar desert sand microbial communities from Dry Valleys, Antarctica - metaG UQ489 (22.06) | ecosystem: Environmental > Terrestrial > Soil > Desert | place: Antarctica: Dry Valley... | reverse complement strand
GGAAGTTAAGCCTTTCAGCGCCGATGGTACTGCACGGGGAACCGTGTGGGAGAGTAGGACGTCGCCGGACAACAATCCACCAGACGCGGGTGGTTGCCTTTCAGGGCAGCCCCCCGCGTCTGCACGCGCGCTCCCAGTCATGTGGAGGTGCGGCAAGCGGAGTCAACGGGTACACCTTGCGGATGGTCACAGATCCTCGGTCGAGCAACGTCGATGCGCCAGTCATCGTGGTCGGGGGCGGCATCGCGGGGGTTGCCTGCGCGCGGCAGATCGTGGCCGGCGGCTGCCCGTCGTCATCTGGGACCGAGGCCGTCGAATCGGCGGCCGCATGGCCGTCCTGACGGTGGAGGGGCGGGCCGTCGACATCGGTGCGTCGGACCTCACGGTGCGTGATCCCGGCTTCGAAGAGGTCGTCGAGTCGTGGCACGCCCGAGGGCTGGCACGACCCTGGACGAACACCTTCCACCTCGGCGGACCGGACGGACTCCGAGAGACCACCAGCGGGCCGCTGCGCTGGGCCGCACCTGCCGGACTGCGTTCGCTCGTGGAGGACCTGGCAGACGGCATCGAGGTGGTACGGGCGACCGTGAGCCAGGTGGGACCGGGTCCTCGTGTGGACGGGTACGACGCAAGCGCGGTGGTGCTGGCGAGTGCTGGTGGTGGCGGTGTTGGCCAGCTGAGGCCTCAGCGGCGCCATAACTCGAGCATCGGCACACCTGGCGGGGTGAAGGTCATGACCTGCCCGTAGAACGACAGCTCGGCTTCCAGGGCGCTGACGATGGACTCCGCCCGGCGCAGCCCGTGCGACTCACCCGCATAGGCGAGGTAGGCGTGCGGGATGCCTTGGGAGACCAAAGCGTCGCGGAAGCGCTCGGACTGCGCCGGCGGCACGACCGGGTCGTCGAGGCCCTGCACGAGCAGCACCGGGCAGGCCAGGCCGTCGGCGTGGTTGAGCGGTGCGCGCTCGTCGTAGAGCGCCTCGGCCTCGGGCAGCGGACCGATGAGACCGTCGATGTAGCGCGACTCGAAGTCGTGGGTCTGCGCCACGAAGTCCTTGAGCTCGGCCACCCCGAACCACGACGCACCGCAGGCGAAGACGTCGGTACCGGTGAGCGCCGCGAGCACCGTCCAGCCTCCTGCGGATTTGCCGCGGATCGCCAACCGGTCCCGGTCGGCGAGTCCGGCATCGGCGAGCGCCAGCACGGCCGCCACCGTGTCCTCCACGTCGACGACACCCCACTGCCCCCGCAGCCGCTCGCGGTACGCCCGTCCGTACCCGCTGGACCCGCCGTAGTTGACGTCCACGACCCCGATGCCCCTGCTGGTGAAGTACGCGTACATCGGGTTCAGCAACGGAGGGACGTGTGCCGTCGGGCCACCATGCACGAACGCCACGTAGGGCGGAAGCTCCGCCGGGGGCGCGACGGCGTCGGGGTGGCGTGGCGCGTACACGAAGCAGTGCACGTCCCGGTCCGCGCCGAAGGTCCTCGCCTCGACTTCGGGCAGGTACGCCGGGTCGGGCAGCTCGTCCACGGACAGCCGTACGTCGAGCAGCTCCCCGGTGTCGAGCTCCAGACATCGCAACCCGGCCGGCAGCTGAGGGCTCCCGCACCCGATCAGCACCTGGTCAGCGCGGACGGGCCCCAACGTGATGGCGCTCATCCCGGTGTCGAGGTCGTGCAGCTCACCGGAGCCGAGGTCGAGCACGGCGAGCGTGCTGCTCCCGTGGGTACGGACGGTCAGCAGCCGCGTCGCGTCGAGCGGTGCGTACCAGCGTGAGCCCAGCATCCACATCGGTCCGCCGAAGTCGGCGGCGGCAGGACACAGCGGCGTGAGGGCGCCCTCGAGCGGCACCTGGTAGAGGTTCCACCAGCCCGTGCGGTCGCTGATCGCGAACAGCGTCTGGTCGTCGCGCCAGTGCGGCTGCAGCACCGACTCGGTGGTCGAGCCCAGCAGTGTCGACCACCCGGCACACCGACCGGTCGGGTCGAGCGTGCCGACGCGGAGCTCGGTGCCGTCCCACGGCATCTGTGGGTGGTCCCACGCGATCCAAGCGAGCCGTTCGCCGTTGGGTGACAGGCACGGAGCGGCGAGGAACTGTGAGCCGGACACCACCGAACGGATCGCCGTGGCGTCGGCTGCGGCCGAGCCGTCCAGGGGCACCGTGCAGATGTCGCGGTGCACGCCGTCCTCGTCGTGCGTCTCGCGGACGCAGAGCAGCCCTGGCCCCGGCAGCCCCGGCCCGAGTTCGGTCAGCTCCGCGAAGCGCATGCCCAGGTCCGCGGGGGTGAGCGGCACGGGGCCGGCTCCAGGGGACAGTCGGTACAACCGCTGGTCGGTGAACTCGGCGAACACCAGCTCGCGGTCGCCCACCACCGTCCAGGATCCGCCGCCGTACTCGTGGACCCGGGTGCGGGCGTTCCACGGAACCGGCAGCACGTCTTCGGGCTCGCAGCCGGTACCGGCCCGGCGGATTGCGTTGCGCCCGCTCTCGTCGGGTCGCACCTCCACCCACCACACCTCGTCGCCGACGAAGCAGCCACCTCCCACCGGGTGCCCGCCGCGTGCGATGTCTGCGGCGCTGATCGGTGATGGCCAGGAGCCGTAGGGTGCGGTCATCGGTTGATGCTAGTGCCGACAGCCACCACGGTCAGGCGCTGCGCCGCCGGCCCTTGCGGGCGCTGAGGTAGTCGGCCACCACGTACGCTCCGAGCCGTCCGAGCTCGGGGGTGAAGACCCGGCCGCCGTTGCGTCGGGCCACAGCGTCGACGAAGCGGGCCAGGCCCGGGTCATCGCCGAGCAGGAAGAAGTTGAGCGTGGCACCGTAACGGGTCATCGCGTCGACCTCTCCCACAGTGGCGCGCAGCGTGTCCGCGGTCGTCGGCCAGTTGAAGAGCGGGGTGCCGTCGGACTGGAGGTGGGCGGTCGGTTCCCCGTCGGTGACGATCAGCACCACCGGTTCGGCGTCGGGGTGGCGCCGCAGGTGGCGTGCCGCGATCGCCAAGGCGTGGTGCAGGTTCGTGCCCTGGATGAACTCCGGCTCGGCCTCGGCCAGCTGCAACGGGGTCAGCCGGCGGGCCAGCCGGTCGAAACCGATGATCTGCAGCGCATCCTGTCGAAATCGGGTCGACACCAGGTGTGACAACGCGATGGCCGTCTGCTTCATCGGTCCCCAGCGACCTTCCTGCACCATCGAGAACGACAGATCCACGAGCAGGGCGACTGCCGCACTCGTACGGCGTTCGGTCTCGTGGACGGCGAAGTCCTCGACCTCCAGCCGTACCGGCCCCGTCGCGCCGGTGGACGCCCGGCGCAGGACTGCGTTGGACACGGTGCCGACCGCGTCCAACGGTCGCTCGTCGCCGAACATCCGCGGGACCGACGCGCCGGTTCGTTCGTCGGCAGCGCCGGTGCGCTGATCGTCGTGGTCGCCGCGCCCGCCGGCCTCGAGGTCGGCGAAAATGCGTCGTAGCGCGGTTTCCCCGATCCGACGCAGCGCCTTGGGGGTCAACGTGACGCCGTCGCTGCCCCGGTGCAGGTAGCCCTGGCGCTCGAGCTCGGACTCCAGCTCACGAAGTGCGGCAAGGTCGTGCTGAGCCGAGGGAGCCAGCTGCCGTCCGAGCGCCTCGACGTCGACGTCGTCCAGCGTTGCACCGGGATGGTCCTGCGCCAGCTGGTCCTGCAGGTCCTGCACGTCGGCGAGGTCGGCAACGGCCCCGACGGCCTCTCCGTAGCCGAGGGGCTGGTCGCCGTGCATGTCGATCGGGGTGCCGCGCAGCATCGCCGGACGCAGGGCACCGAGGTTGTCGCGCAGCTGCGCCAGCTGGCTGGCCAGGTCCGGATCGTTGAGGGCCTCGCTCATCAGCCGGGACAGCTCGTCACGCTGGTCGGAGCTCAGCGAGGCCATCATCCGCTCGGCGGCCGACGCCCTACGGGCCAGCAGGTCGATCAGGTCATCGGTATCGCGCGGTTGCTCGGGGAAGAACTCGCCGTGGGCGTCCATGAACCCAGCGAACGTGTCGCTCGTGTCCGCACCTCGAGCGTGGGCTGCGAGCAGCGCGTTGAGGTCGACCAGCATGGCGCGTACCCGTGCCATCGCCTCGGGGTCCTGCTGCTCCAGTGCCGCGCGCATCCCCTCGAACTGTGCGTCGAGGACCTCGTGCCGGAGCAGCTGCTGGATCCGCTCGTACCCGGCGGCTGCCTCGGGGGAGTGCCAGGAGTACGGCGCGAGGTCCCGCACGGCGCTGGCGGTGTCGGTCGACAGCTCGTCCAACGTCATCTCGGCGAAGCGGGCATCGTCGTCGTCCTGCCCGGCGAGCGTCTCGCGCTCCTGCGCCAGCACCTGGTCCAACGCCGCCCGGACGCGGTCCATGGTGCCGGCGAGGTCACCACGACGCTCGAGCACTCGGCGCCGCCGAGCGAGCTGCCGGCGGATGTCGTCGAGCCCGCCCCGGCCGTCGAGGCCACGGCGCAGCAGCCGGTCGACGGCGTCGCGGGCGCTGGAGCCCTCCAGCATGTCCCGACCGATCTCGTCCACGGCAGCACGCACGTCGTACGGCGGCTCGAGTGGATCGCTACCTCCGCGCCAGTGTCCGTAGCGGTAACGGTGCGAGCGGGTCATGCTCAGCCGCCGTAGACCGTGCGGCCGTCGATCTCGTCCTTGGCGAGGCGACGGGTGAGGTGCAGACCCTCGAGTACGAACTCCACGGCCGCGGCGGCCTGCCCCGGGGAGATGGTCTCCTCCTCGACGCCGAGCCGGTCGAGGACGGTGGCCAGGCCGCTCACGGTGCCCATCTGCTCGAGCACGTCGGCGGCGGCCACGAGGACACCGGTCTCCAGGGTCTGGTCCTCGGCGAAGTGCTCGGTGAAGGCGGTGAGGTCCAGGCCGGCCAGCCGGGCCCGGAAGGTCTCGGCGGTGGCCAGCCGCAGCAGGTGGTGCAGCACCTCCTCCTCGCGACCCTCCTCGCCCATCTCGAACTCCACCTTGCCCCGCAACGTCGGGACCACATCGGGCAGATCGGTGATGCGCGCCACCGGGCCGGCCTCGCCGACCAGCGCCGAGCGGCGCAGGGCCGACGCCGACGCAGCCTCGACCGCGGCGATGGCGAAACGCGCAGAGATCCCTGACCGTTGGTCGACCGCCGCACTCTCCCGCAGCGCAGCGGCGAAGCGAGCCACCACCTCGACGACGTGCACGGGCACTGCAGCGACGACAGCGGCCTCCTGGGTGATCAACGTCACCTCGTCGTGCACGTCCAGCGGGTAGTGGGTCCGGATCTCGGCCCCGAAGCGGTCCTTGAGCGGGGTGATGATGCGACCGCGGTTGGTGTAGTCCTCAGGGTTGGCCGAGCTGACGAGCAGCAGGTCCAACGGCAGTCGCAGGGCGTACCCACGGATCTGCACGTCACGCTCCTCGAGCACGTTGAACAAGGCGACCTGGATGCGCTCGGCCAGGTCGGGCAGCTCGTTGATCGCGAAGATGCCGCGATTGGCGCGGGGGAGCATCCCGTAGTGGACGGTGTCGAGGTCACCGAGCGTGCGGCCCTGGGCGACCTTGGTCGGGTCGATGTCACCGATCAGGTCACCGACCGAGGTGTCCGGCGTGGCCAGCTTCTCCCCGTAGCGCTGGTCACGATGTCGCCAGGAGATGGCCAGCGCGTCGCTGTGCTCGGCGAGCAGTCGCCGGCCGTGCACGCTCACCGGCTCGAGCGGATCGTCGAAAATTTCGCTGCCGGAGATGCACGGCTGCCACTCGTCCAGCAGGCTCACCAGGGCACGCATCAGCCGGGTCTTGCCCTGACCGCGCTCACCCAGCAGCACGATGTCGTGGCCGGCCAGCAGCGCCCGCTCCAGCTCGGGCAGCACCGTGTCGTTGAACCCGACGATCCCAGGGAACCTGGTGCGCCCCCCGCGCAGCGCGGAGACCAGGTTCTGACGGATCTCCTGCTTGACGCTGCGGGTCCGGTAACCCTGCGTACGAAGGTCGCGGACGGTCCCGAGGTCAGGTGCGGTCGAGGTCACCCGTCGACAGTACGTCGCTGGGACATCTGGTGCCCGCGCATAGATCATGCGACTGTAAACGCATGATCACACAGCGTGTTGGCCCTCGGGTCCTGGGCGTCGCCGTACTCTGCTTGGCATTCGCCGCCTCCCCCGCCCTCGCCGCGCCGACGCCGACGACGGCGCCGGTCCAGCTGGCCCTCGCCGCGCCCGCCACAGACGGCGACCGCGCCCCCTCGCTGACGGTTCGGACGCTCAAGTTCGGCCTTGACGTCCCGTGGGACCTGGACTTCCTCCCCAACGGCGGGATGCTCTACACCGAACGAGCACGCAAGCGCATCACCTATCGCGGTCCGCAGGGCACGACGTACGTCGTCGCAGATTCCCCAGGCAACGTCTGGGCCGAGGGCGAGACCGGCATGATGGCGATCCTGGTCGCCAAGAGCTTCCGACAGACGCGGCGCTTCTTCACCTGCCACGGCTCCACCGCGGGCGGAAGCCCCGACGTCCGAGTCGTGATGTGGCGGTTGGCCGCCGACAACCGCTCGGCCAGACGAATCAAATCCATCGTGACCAATTTGCCGACGACCACGGGGAGGCACGGAGGCTGTCGGCTGCGCTACGGCAGCGAGGGCGCGCTGTACATCGGCACAGGTGACGCGGCCCAGACCCCCAACCCGCAGAACCTGCGCTCCGGTGGCGGCAAGGTGCTGCGCGTGGTCCCGACCACCGGTCGCGGCTGGCCGACGAACGCGTTCAGCGGGTCTGCGCACGCCATGAAGCGCCGGGTGTTCACGTCCGGCCACCGCAATGTGCAAGGCCTTGCCCTGCGCGCAGACGGGCGGATGTGGTCGGTCGAGCACGGCACCTACCGCGACGACGAGGCCAACCTGCTGCGCAACGGCGGCAACTACGGCTGGCAGCCGGGCCCCGGGTACGACGAGTCGTCGCCGATGACCGACTTCTCCTTGCCGGGCAAGCAGATCGGTGCCCGCTGGCGCTCGGGCACCCCGACCATCGCCCCCTCCGGCGCAACGTTCCTGCGTGGCCCGAAGTGGGGGGTGTGGCAGGGCGGCCTTGCCCTGGGGGTACTGGGTGACCAGCACCTGCGGATCCTGAAGTTCAGTCCCGAGGGCAAGCTGATCCGCAGCTGGAAACCGCCCGCCCTGGACGGCCGGTACGGGCGCCTGCGCAGCGTGGTCATGGGCCCGGGCAACGACCTGTACGTGACCACCGCCAACGGATCAGGTCAGGACCGCATCCTGCGGGTGACACCGCGAGGCTGACCCCAGAGTCCGTCACCGGTGGCACTCGAACGTGTGCACTGCGGCACGTCCCGGCAGTGATCCCTCGGTGGACTTGTGTTACCCGGCCGTGGTGCCTAGTGTCGGGCGAGCCAACTTCATACCGGACCTCGGTCACGCCGAGTCCTGCCGCCGAACGGTCCGGATCTCACATCCCTCCTAGACATCCAGGCAGGAACGGGGAACCCACCCGCGACGCGACCGGCCAGCCGGTCCGTCCACCCGCACGATCTCAGTCGATCGTGCTCGGGGTGCAGTCGCTCCAGAGCGGCAGGGCACTTTCCAGCCCTAACCCGACAGCTCACCTCGTAGGCGTTGGGAAGAGAGAACGTCTGCATGTCCATCAGCACCCGCTGGCGGCGCGCCCTCGCGCTGCCCATCGTCGGCGCACTTGCCACTTCCGGAGCGCTCCTCGGCTCCGGACCAACCCATGCCACTGCAGCAGCTGGCAGCACCGCTGCGACGACCACGATCACGACAGCTGCGGCGGCTCCCGAGGCCAGGGCCTCGAGGTCCAAGCGGACCAAGAAGATCCTTCGGGCCACCCGGGTCGGGGTGCGTCAGATCGGTGACCCCTACGTCTACGGCGCCGCCGGCCCGAACGCGTTCGACTGCACCGGCCTGACGTCGTTCGCGTACAAGCGCGCCGGGCTCAGCCTGCCCCGCACGACCAGCGCCCAGGCGAGCTTCATGCGCAAGCGCAAGCGCAAGGCCAACGTCAAGCGCGGCGACCTGGTCTTCTTCCACAACGGCGGCAGCGTCTACCACGCAGCGATCTATCTCGGCCGCAAGAACGGCGACCGGATGATCCTGCACGCCTCGACCCCCGGCACGAACGTCAAGCGCGATCCGATCTGGACGAGCAGCTGGTTCGCGGGCACGCTACGCCCACGGCGTCGCTGAGAGTTCCACAGCTCGGCCTGGCACGACACGCACGAAGCTCAGGGCCGCCTCCCGGGACGGGAGGCGGCCCTGTCGCACACTGGGCGAATGATCGATGGCGACACCGTGGGCGCACGCCACGGCCGGGTCATGGTCGCGGCGGTCCTCCTCGTCTCGCTCGGCCTCTCCGCGTGCAGTGGTGAAGTCCAGCCGACCGCTGCGAGCGGCATCGATCCGGGGGATCCGGAGCGGGCCGGGCAGGCCGGCACCCTGACCGGGGTCTCGCCGTTGACCGGTGCCCAGGTCGGCGACAGGACCCCTGAGCATCCTGTCCTCGTGGTGAAGATCGACAATACCGGTGGTGCCGCTCCTCAGCTGGGCCTCGGCGCCGCCGACCTCGTCGTCGAGGAGCTCGTCGAGGGGGGCCTGACCCGCCTCGCCGCCTTCTACTGGGAGCAGACTCCGCGCGTCGTCGGCCCGGTCCGCTCCGTGCGTGCCACCGACATCGGCATCGTGGCGCCGGCGGACGCCGCGCTGATCGCTTCCGGCGGCACCACGAGAACTGTCCGCCAGGTGGAGCGGGCAGGCATCCCGACCTTCTTCGAGGCCACCGACGTCCAGGCCACCGACGCCTTCAGCCGCGACAGCACCCGCACAGCGCCGTACAACCTGATGATGGACCTGGACTCCCTGGCGGGGTCGCTCGACGCTCCCGGTCCCACGGTCGCGTACCTGCCCTTCGGCGACGCACGCGACCTGCCCCGCGGCGACGTCGCCACCACCGTCGACGTCGTCTTCTCACCCGCCCAGGCCACGTCGTGGCGCTACGAGGACGGCACCGGGTACGTACGCTCACCCAGCATGGCCGAACAGGGTGACGACTTCGTGCCGCAGAACCTCCTCGTGATCGACGTCAAGGTCACGGACGCGGGCTACCAGGACGCGGCCGGGAGCACGGTCCCGACGTCGAAGTTCTCCGGTCGCGGGGACGCGGTGCTGTTCCACGGGGGCCGGGCGATCCAGGCGACCTGGACCAAGGACGGTCCCGACGGTGCGCTGGCTCTGCGGACACCTGACGGCGAGCCGCTCGGCGTCCCGGTCGGCAGGACCTGGATCGAGCTCATGCCCCGCGCGGGCGGGGTGCTCACCTTCTCCGGCTGACCGCTATCGGTCGTGCCGGTTCGTGGGACCATGTCGCCATGTCAACAGCTTCCAATCTCTCGTACTCGATCACCGTCCGGCTCGACATCCCGGCCGGAGGGACGGCCGTCAGCAGCCTGACCACGGCCGTCGAAGGCGTCGGAGGCTTCGTCACCGCCTTGGACGTCACCGCCTCGGATCACGACCGGATACGGATCGACGTCACCTGCGCCGCCACGGACACGGTGCACGCCGAGGACATCGTCGACGCCCTGCGCCGGTTGCCCGACGTCGACGTGCACAAGGTGTCCGACCGGACCTTCCTCATGCACCTCGGCGGCACCATCGAGATGGCCAGCAAGCACCCCATCCGTAACCGTGACGATCTGTCGATGGTCTACACACCCGGGGTGGCGCGGGTGTGCCTCGCCATCGCGGCCAACCCCGAGGACGCGCGCCGGCTCACCATCAAGCGCAATGCGGTCGCCGTCGTCACCGACGGGTCCGCCGTGCTCGGCCTCGGCAACCTGGGGCCGGCGGCTGCGCTGCCCGTCATGGAGGGCAAGGCAGCCCTGTTCAAGCGATTCGCGGACATCGACGCGTGGCCGCTGTGCCTGGACACCCAGGACGTCGACCAGATCGTCTCCGTGGTGGCGGCCATCTCCCCCGGCTTTGCCGGGATCAACCTGGAAGACATCTCGGCTCCACGCTGCTTCGAGATCGAGGCGCGGCTGCGGGCCATGCTCGACATCCCGGTGTTCCACGACGACCAGCACGGGACCGCGATCGTCGTCCTGGCGGCTCTGCGCAACTCCTTGCGGGTCGTGGGCAAGGACATCGGTGACGTCCGACTGGTGATGTCGGGCGCCGGTGCGGCGGGCACGGCCATCTTGCGGCTGCTGCTGGCCGCCGGGCTGCGGCACGTGACGGTCGCCGACATCGACGGCATCATCAGCGCCGACCGGGCGGTGATGGACGACTCGATCCACTGGATCGCCGCCCACACCAACCACGAGCGGGTGACCGGCACCTTGCAGCAGGCGCTGGTCGGTGCCGACGCGTTCATCGGGGTGTCCGTCCCCGACATCCTCGACGACGCGGACGTCGCGGCGATGGCCGATCGGGCCATCGTGTTCGCGCTCGCCAACCCCGACCCGGAGATCGACCCGGTCGTGGCCCGCCGGCACGCAGCCGTGGTCGCGACCGGCCGTTCGGACCACCCGAACCAGATCAACAACGTGCTCGCCTTTCCCGGTGTGTTCCGCGGACTGCTGGACGCAGCGAGCCGCTCGATCGACGAGGCCTTGCTGCTCGCGGCCGCCGATGCCATCGCCTCGACGGTGTCGACGGCGGAGCTCAACACCGACTACGTCGTGCCGTCGGTCTTCAACGCTGACGTGCACCACGCGGTGGCTGCTGCGGTGCGCCGAGCGGCAGAGTCTGCCGGTGCGCACGCGGTCAACGATGACACCATGAGGTGATGACCGACTTCGAGGACATCCGCGCCGGCAGGGTGCTGGTGGCCACTCCCGGGCTGAGGGACCCGAACTTCGCCCGCACAGTCGTACTGGTCCTCGAGCACGATCGAGGTGGCACGCTCGGCATCGTGCTCAACCGTCCCCTGGACGTCACGATCGTCGACGTCCTGCCGGACTGGACCGGTGCCGTGAGCGCACCTGAGCAGCTGTTCGGCGGTGGCCCGGTGTCGAGCGAGGCAGCCCTGGCGGTCGGCCTGCTGACCAGTGCTGCCTTCGACGAGGCTGCTGAGGACACCGACCCGGAGGAGCACGCCGGACTCGTCGGCTGGCGCACGGTGTTCGGCCGGGTGGGGCTGGTCGACCTGGACGCCCCGGTTGCGCTCCTGAACGATGCACTGTCCGGTCTGCGGATCTTCGCCGGGTACGCCGGCTGGTCGCCAGGTCAGGTCGAGGTGGAGATCGAGACGGGTTCCTGGGTCGTGGTCGACGGTGAGGACGGTGACTTGACCACCCGTGAACCTGACGCCCTGTGGTCGCAGGTGCTGCGCCGTCAACGCGGTGACCTCCGACTGCTGTCGACCTGTCCACCGGACCCGAGCCGGAACTAGGTGCGCCAGATCACGTGAGCGGCGACATTCAGGACTAGCCCGCGCGACCAGCCGTCGGGTGGCTACACTCCCGTCCCGTGGCTATCTCATCGAGCACTGGATCACAGACTGTCGAGGACCGCCGCACGGCTCCCACCACGGGCGACGGCGACCACGAGCGCTTCTCGCACTACGTGCCGAAGGGCAAGCTGACCGCCGCGATGATCGAGGGCACACCGGTGGTGGCCCTCTGCGGCAAGGTCTGGGTACCCAGCCGAGATCCCCAGCGCTTCCCGGTTTGTCCCGAATGCAAGGACGTGTGGGAGAAAATGAGCCATGAGGATGGTGACAACGCTCACGATCAGTGATCAAATCACTTCACCATTCCCCTGTCGGGGGACGAACCGGTCTCGCGTGAGGCCGTGAAGGGGGCAACATGAGTAGTCAGAGGTTCCGCCGCACATGTCTGGCGGGTCTCGGCGCGTTGGCGCTCGGTGCAGGAATGCTCGGAGGCACGATCACCGCGCAGGCCAGCCCGGTCCTCGACGGACGCGCGAGCGTCGGCGCCAACTGCGTGCCGGCCAGCGCCGGACTCGCGGGCCGCATCTCCGGGAAGAACAAGTATCGTCAAGGC
>Ga0136627_1000845_pt1 | contig 12026 bp, 12 predicted proteins | sample AntDrymUQ4892206_2_FD_104652 | JGI IMG/M metagenome (GOLD analysis project Ga0136627, IMG submission 104652) | Polar desert sand microbial communities from Dry Valleys, Antarctica - metaG UQ489 (22.06) | ecosystem: Environmental > Terrestrial > Soil > Desert | place: Antarctica: Dry Valley... | reverse complement strand
GCGGTTGGTCACCGGACGGGTCGTAGTCGCTGACCATCCGAAAGGGCTTGTTGGAGCGCGCGATGGTGCGCGGATTCACGGTGGGGCTCGGCATACCCACTACCGTACGACGACGGTGTGACAGTTGCGGCGGGCGCCTTAGCGTCCCGAGGCGAGGCCGTGCCGGAGCTATACGACCTGGGCTGGGCCCCGATGGCTTTTCCTAACCTTCCATATGCCTCGTCCGGGGAAAGGTAACTCGTGTCCAGTGCTGGACCGTTACCGATTTTGCTCACTGGATCGCCAAGAGTAGGCGTGGCGTACGGGTTGTTTAATAGGATGTAACCCTTCCCATCGGGGGACTCTCCGAATATGGCCACGCCGGATAGTTCCGTACCCGGCGGAACGACAGCGTTACGGTGCGAGCAATACCACTCCCCCGAGGGCGTTTTAACTCGCTGGTGCTCCTCACCTGTAGTCAACGGGAAAGGCGGGCCACCGGGATTCAGGGCTAGAACTCGATCCGCTAACTCCCCGGGAGACTCACTGCCGGCAGGACCACAACCGATAACTTCGGCCCCATCCTGATCGAGGAATTCGATAACGGTCGGAACAGCACCTGGTTGATCCGTCGGCCCATCTATGACTACCGCGCTCGCCCGCTCTGGTAATTGAGGAAGCGCTAAAACCCCTAAAGCGAGACAAGCTATGCCGACTCCGCGGCCAAGCACTCGAGCGGCTCCTCCCTTCGGCGGTGCTCTGTGACGAGCCGAAGTTGCGCCAAACCAGGTACTTCGCCGAGCGCGCGAAGGCCTGTGCCGACCAGGTGAGCTTTGCCCTGCCATATGCCACCCGCTCATCGCCGTTAGCGCCTAGCATTGTACAGAATCAATCTTAGTGGTGTTTCTAAACCGATACACAGTGGAAAGTGCCATCGGTGCTGCTCCCGCCACAGGGAAACACACGGGGCAAAGGGGGGCGACCAGAAGAGCAAGACCGTGATGGCGCGCGCCGGCTGCTAGCGCTATTGCGTGAAATGTTCTCTCACCATCGCCACTGTTGGCCGGTGGCGGCTACGCCGCACGTCTGATCACCTGGGCCAGCGATGCACTGAAAATGACGGGCGAGGTCGTCAAACGCAGCAACGCCCGCTCAGGGCTTCGTCGTCTTGCACCGCAGATGGGTAGTAGAGCGAACCTTTGGATAGCTACTAGGCTACCGACGGCTTAACCATTGGCACCGGAATGTACAAACAGCACGGCGTAATCGCGACTGTCAGCGCTGGCAAACCTGGGTACCCGCCAGTCGACACCGATGGGGAACCAGCCGTGCCGCTCTAGCCTCGATGCGACATCCGCGCCTTGGGTGACCCACACCCGAATGTCCACGACATCGTGGGATCTGCTCCCGGAAACGGCGGTTGCCCCCACATGTTCTAACGAAATCAGGCGCGATGACAGGGCAGTCGTTAGCCGCGTCACGGCACGCTCGTAGCGCTGTGGCCACTGCGGGTCGTACGGCTGCAGCTCGGACGGAAGTTCGGCCGGTCTATGTGCCACGATGTTGTCCCGAAACGGCAGTATCCGCCGTAACCACAGCTGCTCGACCTGTTGCAGTGTGCGCTGCGGCGACCCGTTGTTGTCGATAACGATGTCCGCCACCTCGAGCCGACGCTCGTCCGATACCTGGCTGTCCATCCGGGCGCGGGCCTGCTCCGCCGAAAGCCCCCGTGACGCGAGGCGGTCAAGCCGGTGATGCTCATCGGCCAGCACGGCGATCACCAAGTGGTAGCCGGCCGCCATGTCGTTCTCGATCAATAGCGGTACGTCGTGCACCACCACCGATCCCGCCGGCGCCGCCGCTACCGTCTCCGCGGTCCTGGTCCGTACCAGCGGATGCACTATCGCGTTCAGGCGGTCTCGAGCGTTGTGGTCGGCGAAAACCAGCTCCCCGAGCCGGCGACGATCCAACAACCCGTCGCCGCGCAGGACCCCTTCGCCGAACTCGGCATGAACCGCGCGGAGCCCCGGCGTGCCCGCGGCAACTACCTCACGGGATAGCCGGTCGGCGTCGATGACGGTCGCACCCAGCTCTACAAGTTTCTCCGCGACGGTGGACTTGCCGGCGCCTATTCCGCCGGTAAGCCCGAGGAGCAGCACATCCGCCCCAAAGGCGGCGTTGTCAGACATGGCAATGATCTCAGCACAGCCGCCAGGATGTACCGGCATCGCCATGCGAGGAGTCATCAACTACTTTATGTTAAGTTTATGTTATGACGATCAAACGGATAACGCTCAGCGTGCCCGAGGAACTTGCGGACAAGATCAAGCAGGCCGCGGGTGAGAAGCCGGTATCGGCGTGGGTGACGGAAAAAATTGAGCACGAACTCAATGACGCAGAGCTAGAACGCCAGTGGATCGAGTTCTACAACAGTCTCAACCCCAGCGCTGCGGATACAGCATGGGTAGAGTCGGCGCTCCATCGACTCCACAACCGCAAAAGGTCAGTCTCCGATGACAAGATGGCGGCATGACTGCATCCCAGGGTTACGTTCTCGATGCCGGCGCCTTTATCGAAGTTGAGAAACGTAACAACCGGGCAGGGTTGCTTTTCGAACAGCTAAGACGCACCCAAACGCCCTTGTTGACTTCGGCGGGAGTAGTGGCGCAGGTGTGGCGCGGAGGGAACGCTCGGCAGGTGCCGTTGGCGTTCTTGCTCTCTCGCGTCGCTGTTCTAGATCTCACCCACGAGGTTGCTAAGGTGCTAGGCCTCATGCTTAAGGCCAGTAACACCGCAGACCCCGTAGACGCCCATGTTGCCTATCTGGCACGCGAACGCGGCTGGCCCGTTCTCACTACAGACCCGGACGACATTCGAGCCATCGACCCCGCGCTGAGTGTGGAGACCCTCTAGCTAGTGCCGCACAGCCGGCGACGCAGGTCTCGGATCACGGTCGACTCCAGCGTCGCGATCGCCGCGTTCGCCGACCACCACCTTCGACAGCGACCTCCTCGCGCTACCTCGCGACGCGTTCCCGAAGATCATCAGCGATTTCGCAAACGCCAGCATCACCGGCGGAGCCATTTACGACGCGCTCATCGGTGCCACCGCGGCACATGCGGGCGCAACGCCCGACAGGGGCATGCACCTTCGGCAAAACCACAGATCTCACCCGCGGACAGCAGGATGCCGGCGTCCGATTTGACAGAGCTGACTAGCAGGCCAAGGGTGAGCGAATGGAACTCGGGCTACTGCTGCTCGTTCCGCTGGGCTTCGTGTGCGGGATCATAGCCTCCACGGCGGGCGCGACCTCACTCTTGTCGTTTCCCATTCTTCTCGCGGCGGGTTATTCGCCTTTACAGGCCAACGTGACCAACACCGTCGGAATAGTGATGCCAACGACTCTCGGAGGCAGCCTCGGCTACCGAGACAGGTTGAAGGACGAGGGACATAACGCGCTTGTACTGGCGGCCGTTGGTGGCCTGGGCGGCGGTCTTGGCGGCGGGTTGCTATTGCTGCTCGGCGAGCGAGTGTTCGAAGCGGTGGTCCCCGCGCTCCTCATCTGCGCCGCGGCGCTCGTCCTCGTAGGACCCTGGATTGTTCGCAGGATCTCCCGGGCCCGGGAGCTACCAGACCGAAGGTGTTCTGCGACTGTGTCGACCTTCCTTTTCGCCATTTACGGCGGTTACTTCGGAGCAGGAGTCGGGCCACTGCTGGTGGGAACCTACGTTCTGGCACTGCGAGGCGGGATACAACGCGCCAACGCTCTTAAAGTTCTGGTAGTCCTCGCCACGAACTCGACAGCGACGATCCTGTTCGTCATCTTCGCTCCTGTGGACTGGAGCGCAGCGCTTGCGTTGACAGTGTCGAGTGTGGCCGGTGGCTACGCCGGAGCGCATACCGCTCGTCGCATGCCCGAACAGCTATTGCGGGGTGCCATAGCTTTTGGTGCGTTGGCCTCGGCCATCATGCAGCTGACCTGACACATCTCTCTAACTCAGCGGTGCCCCCAACCTTGCGAGCTAGGCGCTCTTCTCCCGAACGCTTCCCCGCCGGCCCGCCGCCGCGGTCACTCGCTGTGCCCGCGGCACAATGGTTGGGTTGACATGACTGAGCACCACATCGGCATTGATGACCACACGCTCCACATCGGAGCGGCTGGGCACCTCATACATCACCGACATCAGGACTTCCTCCATGATCGCCCGCAGCCCTCGCGCCCCGGTGCCCCGCAGCATCGCCTGATCCGCGATCGCCTCCAGCGCGTCGGAAGAGAACTCCAAGTCCACGCCGTCGATCTCGAACAGCTTGGCGTACTGCCGCACCAGCGCATGCCGCGGCTCGCCCAGAATGCGGATCAACGCCTCCCGGTGCAGGCTGCGTACGTTGGTGATCACCGGGAGCCGACCGATGAACTCCGGAATAAGGCCGAACTTAATCAGGTCTTCTGGCATCACGTCGGCGAAGATGTCATCGGTGGTGCGTTCGGCCTTGGAGCGAATGTCGGCGGTAAAGCCCAAGCCCTTGGAGCCCAATCGAGACTCGATGATGCCGTCGAGCCCGGCGAAGGAGCCGCCGACGATGAATAACACGTTGGTGGTGTCGATCGAAATGAACTCTTGGTGCGGATGCTTACGACCGCCCTGCGGCGGAACGGAAGCGGTCACACCTTCTAGAATCTTCAGCAACGCCTGCTGCACGCCCTCCCCGGAGACATCGCGGGTGATAGAGGGGTTCTCGCTCTTGCGGGCGATCTTGTCGATCTCGTCGATGTAGATGATGCCTTTTTCAGCCCGCTTAGTGTCGTAATCGGCGGCTTGAATCAGCTTCAGCAGGATGTTTTCGACATCCTCACCGACATAACCCGCCTCGGTGAGGGACGTGGCATCGGCAATCGCGAACGGCACATTGAGCATCCGGGCCAGGGTCTGCGCCAAATGGGTCTTGCCGCACCCGGTGGGACCCACCAGCAGAATGTTGGACTTCGCGATCTCCACCGCGTCTTCGGAGTTGCCGGGCTTACCGCCGTTTTCGGCCTGCACTCGTTTGTAATGGTTATATACCGCGACGGCCAGGGACTTCTTGGCCGCTTCCTGACCGACCACGTACTCGTCGAGGAAGCGGCAGATCTCCACCGGCTTAGGCAGCTGCTTGAAGCCCGTCTCGGCCGTCTCGGTGAGTTCCTCTTCGATGATCTCGTTGCACAGGTCGATGCACTCATCGCAGATGTAGACACCCGGCCCGGCGATGAGTTTCTTGACTTGCCGCTGCGACTTACCGCAGAACGAACACTTCAACAGGTCGGTGCCCTCACCAAGCCGCGCCACTGGTCATCATCTCCCCCGCAGATCTTTCCGCTCGGCGTTGCCGTCGCCGACTAGCACTGTTTTAGTGTCGTTTCACGAACTCGCGGCGGCCGCGGTTTTGGCAACCCCCGCCTTTTTGCGACTCACCAGGATCTCGTCGATGATTCCGTATTCCTTGGCCTCGGCGGCGGTGAGGAACTTGTCGCGTTCGATGTCTTTGCGTACCCGTTCCACCTTTTGCTTGGTGTGCATGGCAAGCATCTCTTCCAGCTGGCTACGCACCCGAAGAATTTCCCGGGCCTGAATTTCGATGTCGCTGCCGGCACCGTGACTACCCTCGACCGAGGGCTGGTGGATCAAAATGCGTGCCCCCGGCAACGCCATGCGTTTACCCGGTGTTCCCGCCGCGAGCAACACCGCGGCCGCAGACGCCGCTTGGCCCATGCAGACGGTCTGAATGTCGGGCCGGATGTACTGCATGGTGTCGTAGATCGCGGTCAGCGCGGTGAAGGAGCCGCCGGGGGAGTTGATATAGATGGTGATGTCCCGATCGGGATCGGTGGACTCAAGACAGATCAGCTGCGACATCACGTCGTTGGCCGACGCGTCGTCGATCTGAACGCCCAAGAAGATGATGCGCTCTTCGAACAGTTTGTTGTAGGGATTGGATTCCTTCACGCCGTAGGAGGTTCGCTCGATGAATGACGGCAACACGTACCGATTCTGCGGCGCGTAGTGGCTTTGAGCCGAAGAATTGGGTGTAAGAAACTCGGGCATAGCAACTCCGGTAGCGGCAACGGACATGGGTGTGGGTGTGGATCGCATGGTCACTTTCTCCCGCCTACCGCTTCGGTGATACTGGCCGCGTCTTCCACGACCTTGTCGATGAGGCCGTATTCCTTGGCTTCGATTGCGGTAAACCAGCGGTCCCGGTCGGAGTCGGACTCGATCTGTTCGATCGACTGGCCGGTGTGAAACGCGATGCGTTCTTGCATCATCTTTTTGGTGTAGAGCATCTGCTCGGCCTGGATTGCGATGTCGCTGGCCGAGCCGCCGATACCGCCCGAGGGCTGGTGCATCATCACGCGGGTATGCGGCAGCGCGATGCGCTTGCCGGCGGTGCCCGCGCAGAGGATGAACTGCCCCATGGAAGCGGCGAGCCCGAGCCCCACGGTAGCGACATCGTTGGGGATGTACTGCATGGTGTCGTAGATGGCCATGCCGGCCGAGACCGAACCACCGGGTGAATTCACGTAAAGAAAGACATCGGACTTGGGGTCCTCGGCACTGAGCAGCAGCAGCTGAGCGCAGACGCGGTTGGCCATCTCGTCGTCGAACTGCTGCCCCAGGAAAATGATGCGCTCTTTGAGGAGCCGATTGAAGACCGACTCGTCAAAGTTCAGGCCAGGGCCGCTAGCGGCGGAAACGGGACGGGCAATCGGCTGCGCCGAGCACGGACGGTCGGGCTGACTGTGGGCGAGCTGGTTACGGTAGGGATGGCTGTGATCGGGTTGACTTTGCTCGAGCTGACGAGGGTCGCGTGGCGCGGAATGTATAGGCACGTCTTCGACACTAACTGGCTCGGCACGGAAGTTGGGGCTTGGCCTCGCGCTGTTCGCTGTTAGCTCACAGCACTTTTGCCATGAACGTGACAAGGCGGCCGTCTTTTGGGATCAAAAGCGGCCCTGACGTCACGTTCATGGCTAGAGGCCCGAGCTGTCAGCGTCGGCAGCTCGGGCCTCTAGCAAGTCAGGAAGCCGGGACGGTAGCCGGCTCGGCATCGGCTTGCGCGACCAAGGCGGCGGCGACATCCACCTTCTCGCCGGCGGTGTCGGTTACGGTGGCGTGCTCCACGACCAGCGTCAGTGCTTTCTCGCGGCGCACATCGGCAGCCACGAGGGCCAACTGCTTGGTACGCACCAAGTGATCCGCGAACTGCTGCGGATCCATTTGCGCACGCTGTGCGCGGCGAACCACTTCGGTCGTGATCTCGGTGTCGGAGATTCCGAGTTCTTCAGCGTCCACCACGGCGTCGAGCACGAGCTGGGCGCGCACGGACTTCTCCGCATCGCCGCGCAGCGTTTCGTCGAACTCCTGCTCGGACTTGCCCTGACTACCCAGGTAGCCCCCAAGGTCTAGGCCGAGCTGCTCCAGGTAGCCGGTGAGCTGCCGCTTGTTGTTCTCGATTTCACGGGTGACCGCACCCTGCGGCAACGGCACCTGCACCCCGTCGAGCAACGCATCCACGGTGCGTTCCCGGGCTTGATTCACCTGATTGAGTACAGCGCGACGGCCCAACTGTTCGGAAAGCTGGGACCGCAGCTCATCGACGGTGTCGAACTCGCTGGCCGACTGCGCGAACTCGTCATCCAGTTTAGGAAGTTCCTGTTCCTTGACCGAACGGATGTTAACGGTCACCTGCGCTGTCTTGCCTGCGTGATCCCCACCGGCGAGAGTAGTGGTGAACGTTTTTTCCTCGCCCACCGAGCCAGCGCGGACCGCCTCATCGAGGCCGTCGAGTAACTCGCCGCTGCCGACCTTATAGGTCACGCTCTTAGCCTGGTCGATCTCTTCACCGGCGGCACCGTCTTTGAGGGCGTTGGCGCGCAGGTCCAAACCCACATGATCACCGTCGGCGGCAGGGCGCTCCACCGCCTTGAGTGTCGCGAAACGTTCCCGCAGCCTACTGAGTTCGGTGTCCACGGCCTCACCGTCGACACTTGTTTCGTCCACGGTGATCGTCAACGACGAGAAATCCGGAAGCTTGATCTCCGGCCGCACCTCGACCTCGGCCGTGAGCGAAATTTTCTCGCCGTCGGTCAGCTCGGTGAGGTCTACGTCAGGTGGTCCGAGCACCCGAAGCTTGTGCTCGTCCACGGCCTTGGCAACCAGCCCGGGAACCGCACTATTGATACCTTCTTGCAGCACAGCGGCGCGTCCCACGCGCTGATCCACCAGACGCGGCGGCACCTTGCCCTTGCGAAATCCTGGCACGTTGATCTCGCTCGCGATGCTGCGATACGCCTGTTCAATACTGGGACGCAGTTCATCGAACGGCACTTCGATATCGAGCCGTACTTGGGTAGGGCTCACGGTCTCGACGGTGCTCTTCACGCGCGCAAACTCCTTGCAGACGATGGGGCGCAGATATTGATCAACGCACGGGCTACGACGTTACCCGGTGGTGGGTTCACCCCTCCCAACAGGTGCGGGCCGCGTGCTACGGTTCGTCGCGCGACAGCGCCGCAACGAATGCCTCTTGCGGCACCTCGACGCGGCCCACCATCTTCATGCGCTTCTTGCCTTCCTTCTGTTTCTCCAACAGTTTGCGCTTACGGGTGATGTCACCGCCGTAGCACTTGGCGAGCACGTCCTTGCGGATTGCCCGAATGTTCTCGCGCGCGATGATGCGGGAACCGATCGCCGCCTGAATCGGCACCTCGAACTGCTGTCGGGGGATCAGCTCCCGCAGTTTCTGCGTCAGCCGCACCCCGTAAGCGTATGCCTTGTCTTTATGCACGACCGCCGAGAACGCGTCGACCGCCTCGGATTGCAGCAGAATATCGACCTTCACCAGCTCCGCCGCTTGTTCACCAGTGGGTTCATAATCTAGAGAGGCATAGCCTTTAGTGCGGCTTTTGAGTTGGTCGAAGAAGTCGTAAATGATCTCCGCAAGAGGCAGCGTGTAGCGGAGCTCGATCCGCTCCGGGGAGAGATAGTCCATGCCGAGCAGGGTGCCGCGGCGCGACTGGCACAGCTCCATGATCGCGCCGACGTAGTCGCTGGGCGAAATGACGGTGGCCCGAACTACCGGCTCGTACACCGCGGCGATCTTGCCGGACGGATACTCGCTGGGGTTGGTGACAACATGCTCGGTGCCGTCTTCGACTTCCACCCGGTACACCACGTTCGGAGTCGTGGTGATCAGGTCCAGCTTGAATTCTCGCGAGAGCCGCTCCCGAATGATCTCCAGATGCAGCAGCCCCAGGAAACCGCAGCGGAATCCGAAGCCCAGCGCGGCCGAGGTTTCGGGCTCGTACACCAGCGAAGCATCGTTGAGCTGCAGCTTATCGAGGGCTTCCCGAAGCTCCGGGTAATCCGAGCCGTCCATCGGGTACAGCCCGGAGAACACCATGGGCCGGGGATCGTCGTACCCGTCGAGGGCCACGGCGGCGGGCCTTCCCGCCAGCGTGACGGTGTCGCCGACCTTGGATTGGCGGACGTCCTTGACGCCGGTGATGAGGTAACCGACTTCGCCCACGCCGATGGCCGACGACGGTTTGGGCTCCGGGGAGATAACGCCGATCTCCAGCAGCTCGTGCGTAGCGGTGGTCGAGAGCATCAGCACTTTCTCCCGAGCCGCCAGCCGACCGTCGATGACTCGCACGTAGGTGACCACGCCTCGGTAGCTGTCGTAGACGGAGTCGAAGATCATCGCCCGCGCGGGTGCGTCGGGATCGCCGCCCGGCGCCGGAATCTGGGCAACGATCGCGTCCAGCAGGTCTTCCACTCCGGCACCGGTCTTGCCGGAGACGCGCAGGCAGTCTTCGGGCTGACAGCCGATCAGGTGCGCGAGCTCGTCGGCGTATTTCTCCGGCTGCGCGGCCGGGAGGTCTATTTTGTTCAACACCGGGATAACGACTAGGTCGTTCTCTAGGGCCATGTACAGATTGGCGAGGGTTTGGGCTTCGATGCCTTGCGCGGCATCTACCAGCAGCACCGCGCCCTCGCATGCGGCAAGAGATCTGCTGACTTCGTAGCTGAAGTCGACGTGACCGGGAGTGTCGATCATGTTCAGCACGTATGTCTGGGCGGCGGTGGTCTGAGCGGCGGCAACGGCGGCCTCATCGGCGCGCGGCGCAACCCGCCACGGCATCCGCACGGCCTGGGACTTGATCGTGATGCCCCGCTCGCGCTCGATGTCCATCCGGTCCAGGTACTGGGCCCGCATGTTGCGCGCATCGACCACGCCGGTGCACTGCAGCATCCGGTCGGCCAGCGTGGACTTGCCGTGGTCGATGTGGGCGATGATGCTGAAGTTACGGATCAGCGCGGGCGGCGTGGCACCAGGAGCCGGAGCGGCGGGCGGAGAATTCACAACCTAGATGCTCCCATGTGGCGGAACCCAACGTGTACAACGCTCCCGGAGGGTAGCTTTAGGGCAACAGGAAGAGGAGCAATGATGGCTGGGAGATTCGTGGAGGAGGCAACAGGCCCCTCAGGGCGGGGCAGGTACACGAGTCGGGCCGCTAGATGGCTTGAGCAGTTGCTGACAAAATCCGCGCGCGGCGATGACAAGCCAGCAACTTGTTGGGAACCAGGAGCTGACCGAACGCCCCGAAATCCCAAGCATGGCTTGTACCATGCAGCTACTTGGCCACGGCAGGTGCTCGAAGTGCTACGGCAGGAGCTCAAAGGGCTACGCGACAGCCTACGCAAGCGCACCAGCACTGATTGTGGCTGGCCGCCTGTAACGGGCTCTCCAGATCCCCTCTCAAGTAGGGGCCTCAGCCCGCGGTAGTCAGGCTCCCCGCGGTGGCCTGATGCAGCCCGACGGCAATGCACCTGATAAGCTCGGCGCTCGCAACACCACTGTTGCATGATGACATCTTGACGCCCCTAACCCAAGGTAGACGCGTGGCAAACATCAAATCTCAGATCAAGCGGATCAAGCAGAACGAGAAGCGCCGAGTACGCAACAAGTCGGTGAAGTCCGAGTTGAGGACGGAGATTCGCAAGTTCCGTGAAGCGGTAGATTCCAGTGACTTGGACACCGCGCAGTCCGCGCTGCGATACGCCTGCCGCAAACTCGATCAGGCCGCCACCAAAGGCGTGATCCATAAGAATCAGGCCGCTAACCGCAAGTCCGGGATGGCAGCTGCCCTGCAGCGGGCTACGGCTACCACAGCGGCGTAATTGAGCATCACGGCTGCTGCAGCTTGCCCGCCGCGTAGTCGTTGAGCTTCACCATGGCCGCAACGGTAAGCGGCACCACGATTACGGCCCACCAGCTGACCAGCTCGGCGAAGGCCAATAACGTGGCCAGCGCTATCGAACCTTCCAAAAAGATAAAACAAGCGACGTTGCTCGGTTGCAGATTATGCAGCCGGAGCACGCGGGCATACCACGGCGGCTTGGGTTCGGCCTGCTGCTGACGTGGGCGAATCCGACGGCGAGCCCGATTATGACGAAGGTCAGCCGTTGGTGGTACAGCACCAGCCGTACCGGACTGGTATGGCTCGGGATCAGATCTTCCATGACGTCTCATGCCTGCTCCTGTCTCAACGCGTCCTGCCTTAACCGTGTCATCGCCAACACCGCGCGCTCCAGCGCGTATACCCGGTCGTTACCGCCACCTTTGACGGCACTGTTTACCCGAGCCGCCTGTTGCATGGCGTCGGCGAGCGCGGTAGGCGTCCAGCCTCGAGCTTGTCGCTGGGCCCGCTCGACTTTCCACGGCGGCATTCCCAACGCGCCGGCAAGCTGATAGGCGTTACCCCTACCGCCGGCGTCGCCTTTAGCGGTGCCATCGCGCCCAGCAGAGCTTACTCGCGCGACCGAACGCACTCCGTCGGCCAACGCGTCGGCAACGAGTACCGGATCCACACCTATCGAGATCGCCCATCGCAGCGATTCCAAGGCCCCGGCGGTGTCTCCCACCATGACCGCGTCGGCGACGACGAACCCCGTCACATCCGCTTTGCCGGAGTAGTAACGGCGCACCGCCGCCATGGTGACGTC
>Ga0136627_1000844_pt1 | contig 12054 bp, 9 predicted proteins | sample AntDrymUQ4892206_2_FD_104652 | JGI IMG/M metagenome (GOLD analysis project Ga0136627, IMG submission 104652) | Polar desert sand microbial communities from Dry Valleys, Antarctica - metaG UQ489 (22.06) | ecosystem: Environmental > Terrestrial > Soil > Desert | place: Antarctica: Dry Valley... | reverse complement strand
CGGTCTCGAGCGCCCCCCAGAACTCGTCTTCTGAGTCCAACCCCAGCTGGTGGCGCCAGACACGGTGCCACAGATTCGGATCGCCGAAGGCTGTGCCGCTGCCGAAAGACACGCGGGTCCGAAGGATCTCCCCACTGTCGAGGGTCTTCCTGTAGCGGTAGTGGTCGGTTCGAGGAGCTTCCTCCCAACCATCGATCCTGCAGAAGTCCCTCATGTCCCGCTTGGTCGGGACCCCCATCGCCCGCGCCTGCGCTTACGGGACCGCCGGCGTTCCGAGCACGAGAGGGGTCCTCGTGGAAGCGGCGGCCGGCGGGGCGGGAAAGATCGTCTCCGCGAGCTGCCCGCGGACGTCGGCCAGATGGGCCTTGAGCACGTACGGGAGGTGAGCAGCTCGGTTGGGAGCCGCCATGTACGCCCGGGTGTCGTCGAGGTACTCATCGACGTATAGGCGAACCTCACTCAGAAGGTCTTCCTTGGCTTCCGCGTAAGACGACCCCTCCCCGTAGACAGCGAACTCCGGCAGCCAGACGCTCACCGAGCCTTGACTTCGCATCACTTCCGGGTTGAACCGGCGGTCGCCCAGCACCGCGATGGCCTCAGCCTCGCCGAGCAGCAGTCCGCGATCGCTTACACCACGCTGGATCAGCAGCGGCTGGTGATCGTGGATCGCCGTATCGAAGAACGGGCCGGCCTTCGCTCGGAACTCGGTGATGGTGAGTGTCTTGGGCATAGTGGTCCACCAGGACACTACCAGTAAGTACATGACGTACAACCAGTACGCCAGCCCTTGTGCACTACTTCCGAGGCGCTCAGGGATCAGACACCGAGAGCTACTTGATCGAGTCGTAGACCTTGAACATCGGCAGGTACATCGAGATCACGATGAAGCCGACGATGCCGCCCACGACGATGATCATCAGGGGCTCGAGGATCGAGGTGAGCGCCTTCACGGCGGCGGCCACCTGGTCCTCGTAGAACTCGGCGACCTTGCTGAGCATGGTCTCGACGGCGCCGGTCTCCTCGCCCACGCCGATCATCTGGGTCACGAGCACCGGAAAAGCCTCCGGTGACCGGATCATCGGCGCGACCAGGGTGCCGCCATTCGTGACCGACTCACGCACCTCGTCCATGGCCATCTCGATCACCTTGTTGCCCGACGTGCGGCCGGTGATGTCGATCGCCTCGAGCATGGGCACACCGGCCGCAACGAGGCTGGAGAAGGTCCGTGCGAAGCGCGCCAGGGCCACCTTCTGAACGATGTCGCCGATCTGCATAGGGGTCTTGAGCTTGAGGCGATCCCACTGGATCTGGCCGGCGTCGCTGTTCTTCCAGCGCCGGAACGCGAACACGGCCAGGGCGACCGAGCCGATCATCAGATACCAGCGGTCGATCATCAAGTGCGAGAGCGCGACGGTGAACTTGGTGATCATCGGCAGCTCGCCGCCGAAGTCCTCGAACACCTGCTCGAAGACGGGCACCAGGAAGGTGATCAGCGCCACCAGCACGACCAGCGCGAACCCGCCGATCACCGCCGGGTAGACCATGGCGGCCTTGATCTGGCGCCGCAGGGCATCGTCCTTCTCGAGCTGATCGGCCACTCTCAGGAGCGTGGACTCCATGATGCCGCCGGTCTCGCCCGCCGCCACCATGGCCACGTAGAGGTCGTTGAAGACCTTGGGGTGCCTGCGCAGGGCGTCGGAGAAGGCGAGGCCGGCCTCGACGTCCTTGCGGACGGCGACGAAGGCCTCCTTGAGGAGCTCGTTGTCGGTCTGCTCCTCGAGCACGTACAGCGTGCGCAGGAGCGACATCCCCGAAGAGATCATCGTGGCGAGCTGGCGGGTCGCGATCGTCAGCTCGGCCGCCTTCACCTTCTTGAAGCCCGAGAGCAGGTCACCGGCGTTGGCGGGCTGGCGCTCCTCGATGTCGGTGACGATCAGGCCCTTGGCTCGCAGCTGCGAGGCCACAGCCTGCTTGGTCTCGGCGTCGACCTCCCCGCGCGTGGGGGTGCCCGCGAGATCGAGGGCCTTGAACGCGAACGTGGCCATCGGCTAAGCCACCCGGACAGTGCCCATCAGGCGCCGCAGCTCATCGGGGGACGACGAGCGCGCTTCGGCCAGCCCACGGGAGATCAACCCGCGGCGCACGAGGTCGGCCAGCGAGGCGTCCATCGTCTGCATGCCGTGGCTTCCGCCGGTCTGCAGGGTGGAGTAGATCTGGTGCGTCTTACCCTCGCGGATCAGGTTGCGGACAGCGGGGGTTGGGATAAGGATCTCCGCGGCAACGGTGCGGCCCTGGCCGTCCGCGGTCGGCAGGAGCTGCTGGGTGACGATGCCCTGGAGGGCCACCGAGAGCTGCACGCGCACCTGCTGCTGCTGGGCGGGCGGGAACACGTCGACAATGCGGTCGACGGTCTGGGCGGTGTCCTGCGTGTGAAGGGTGGCGAACACCAGGTGGCCGGTCTCCGCCGCGGTGAGGGCCGTGGAGATGGTGTCGAGGTCGCGCATCTCGCCGACGAGGATCACGTCGGGGTCCTGGCGCAGCGCACCCTTGAGGCCGGCCGCGAATGTCTTGGCGTCGGCGCCGACCTCGCGCTGGTTGACGATGCACTTCTTGTGCCTGTGGAGGAACTCGATCGGGTCCTCGATGGTCATGATGTGCTCTTGGCGTGTGTCGTTGATCAGGTCGATCATCGCCGCCAAGGTCGTGGACTTGCCCGAGCCCGTGGGTCCGGTTACCAGCACGAACCCGCGTGGCTTCTTGGTGAAGTCGAGCAGCACGGGCGGCATCCCCAGGTCGGCGAGCGCCGGCATGTCCTGGGGGATCAGCCGGAAGGCGGCGCCGAGGGAGGCGCGCTGGAAGAAGGCGTTCACGCGAAAGCGCGCGCGGCCGGGAATCGAGTAGGCCAGGTCGATCTGCCAGTCGGTCTCCAGCTTCTGGCGCTGGTCGTTGGTGAGGATCGAGTAGACGACCTCGCGCACCGACTGAGGGCTCAGGTTGGGGTACGCGAGCGGGCTCAGGACGCCGCGCTTGCGCACCATCGGGGGCGAGCCGGCGGTCAGGTGGAGGTCGGACGCCCCCATCTCCATCACCTCGATCAGCACATCTGCGAAGTCCAGTTCCATGAGTTCTCCTTATCGGCAGCGCGCGCCGTTACGTGACACGTGCGACCTCGGCGACCGAGGTCAGGCCCTGCTTGACCCTTTCGAAGCCGTCCTCGCGCAGTACGCGCATGCCCTGCTCGACCGCGACGCGCCCGATCTCCTCGGATGAGGTGCGCTCGATGGCCATCGTGCGGATCTCGTCGGTCACCGGCATCACCTCGTACAGGCCGAGGCGTCCCTTGAAGCCGGTGCCCTTGCAGCGGCTGCATCCGGCGGGCTCGTAGGCCTCGACGTCCTCGCCGGCGGGGAAGCCGGCGGACGCGAGCGCCATCACGCTGATTCTGCTCGGGCGCTTGCAGTGGGGGCACAGCAGGCGCGCCAGGCGCTGAGCCACCACGCAGTCGACGGCCGAGGCGGTGAGGAAGGGCTCGATGCCCATCTCGGTCAGCCGCGTGACGGCCGAGGGAGCGTCGTTGGTGTGCAGCGTGGACAGGACGAGGTGGCCGGTGAGGGCGGACTCGACGGCGATCCGGGCCGTCTCGGCGTCGCGGATCTCGCCCACCATGATCACGTCGGGGTCGGCACGGAGCATCGAGCGCAGGCCGCGCGCGAAGCTCAGGCCGGACTTCAGGTTCACCTGCAGCTGGTTGATGCCCGGGAGCTGGTACTCGACCGGGTCCTCGATCGTGATGATGTTCTTGTCGATCGAGTTGATCATGTTGAGGGCGCTGTAGAGGGTGGTGCTCTTGCCCGAGCCGGTCGGGCCGGTCACGAGCACGGCGCCGTGCGCCTTGTGAAACCCGGCCTCGAAGCGGACACGGGCATCGGGGGCCATGCCGAGGGTGTCGAGGTCGACCAGGGCCTTGCCCTTGTCGAGCAGGCGCATCACGACCCCCTCGCCGAGCACGGAGGGCATGGTCACGATCCGCACGTCCACGCCGTGGCCCTCCACCTTCAGGCCCACGCGGCCATCCTGGGGAAGACGCTTCTCAGAGATGTCGAGATCGCCCATGATCTTGATCCGCGACACGACCCCTGGAACCATCCTTCGCGGGATCGTGGTGGTCTCCGACAGCACGCCGTCGACGCGAAAGCGCACGCGCATGTCACGGCCGTCGGGCTCGAGATGGACGTCCGAGGCGCCCTGTTCGACCGCCTGCGCGATGATCGAGTTGACCAGCTTGATGGTCGGGGCGTCCTCGGCCGTCTCCCGGATCTCGGTGACCTGCGCGAGGCTGTCCTCCTCCTCTTCCCCGATCGCCTCCGCCACCGCATCTCCCAGGCGGCTCATGCGGCTGACGAGGTTGGCCACGTCCTCGGCCGACGCCACCGCGGGCCGGATCTCGTGCCCGGTCATCAGCTTGAGGTCGTCGAGCGCCAGCACGTTGGACGGGTCGGCCATCGCCACCACCAGCGCGCCGGACTCGTCGAAGCCGATCGGCGCCGCCTCGAAGCGCCGGGCGGCGGTGTGGGAGACGAGGTTCATCGCCGAGACGTCGGGCTGGTAGACGCTGAGGTCGACGTAGTCGAGGCCGAACCGCTCGGCCAACGCATGCGCCAGCTGCTCGGGGCTGAGCGCACCAGACTCCAGCAGCACCTGACCCGTCCGCTTGCCCAGCCGGCGTGACTCCTCGACCGCGGCATCGGCACGCTCGCGGTCCACGTAGCCGAGCTCCACGATCACGTCGGCGATGAAGCGCGACGGGCCCGTCCGCCGACTTGGCGGGGTCAGCCCGATGCCGGTGCCCTCGGGCACGGACGCCGCTACGGCCGCGCCCCTCGAGACCGTCCGGAGGCGCCCGCCACCGGATTCGGTCATCGGGCGTCCACCACCTGCTGTCTGAGGGTGCCGGGGTCGACGTAGCCCTCGATCAGGCGCGCTCGGCGCTCCGTGCCGACGATCACTATGGCGGGCGCCTGGGCCACGCCCAGGCCGCTGACGATGCCGGGGTACCTGGCCAGGTTCTGGATGCCGTCCCTGAAGACCGCGACCCGCTTCAAGCCGCGCAGAGAGGCCACCGCATCGCCGGTTGCCACGTCGTCGGCACCACCCTGCCCGAAGAACAGGACCACGATCTGGCGGTCGCGCAGGGCGCGCCCCACCTCGGGCGGGACGCCGGCGGGCAGGGCGGCTTGGGTCTTGCGGCCGGCGCGAGAGGGCTTGTCACGCTTCCGGGCGGGGCGAGCGGGCTTGTCACGCTCGCGGGCGGGAACGGCCGCCTTCTCGTCCTTGGGCTTGGCGCCGTGGTCGCGCGCCTTGTCCTCCTTGGAGGCCGGGCCGACCGGGTCCCTGCCCTTGTCGCCGGGGGACACGGGGGTGGGCGCGGGCGTGGGCGCTGGCACCACGGCGCTGGAGAGGGGGTCGGCCGCGCCCTGGCTGGCCCCGCGAGCGGCGAACAGCGTCGCGGTGGCCAGGACAAGGCCGAGAAGGGCGAGGAGCAACGGACGCGAAACTGCCATACGTGCCGTATCGACCGAACTGGACGGATGTTTAAGCCCCCGGCGACCTTCCTTGGCGGGGGGGGCCCATGGCAGCCCTCCTCATGGTCTGGATTGGCGCGTCGAGACCCGTCCACAGCTCGAGGCTGCGCGCTCCCTGGCGCACGAGCACCTCCAACCCCTCCACCACCCGCGATCCACTCGCGCGAGCCCACGACACCACCGGCGTGGGCTCGGTGGCGTAGACGAGATCCACCACGATGGCCGGAGGGTCGATCGTCCCGAGCCCCAGCGCCGCCTGGGCCTCGACGGCATCCACCGAGCCGTCAAGGCCCACGCTCGTGCAGTTCACGAGCAGATCGACCTGCCCGGGACGGGCGGCGTGGCGCGCGCCCAGGTCGCAGGCGAGTTGTGCAGCGCGGGCGGGGGTCCGGTTCCAGACAGAGACCTCGGCGGCCCCGGCCTCGATCAGCGCCCACACCGCGGCCCGGGCCGACCCGCCGGCGCCGAGCACGAGCGCGCGCAGGCCGGCCACCGGCTGGGCGAGGGCATCGAGCAGCCCGCCGGCGTCGGTGTTCTCCGCATCGATCGCCCCCTCCGGGCGGAAGGTGAGGGTGTTGGCGGCGCCGATCGCGTGGGCGGCCGGGCTACGGGTATCGGCCATGCCGTGGGCGGCCGTCTTGTGCGGCACGGTTACGTTCAGCCCCTTGAAGCCCGAGCCCGGCAGCGCCCGCACCGCTTCCTCGAAGCGCTCCGGCGGCAGGGGCACCGGCACGTAGAGCCATCCGAGGCCCAGCTCGGCGAGGGCCGCGTTGTGCATCGCCGGCGAGCGACTGTGCGCCACCGGGAACCCCGCCACGCCGAGCAGCGTGCGCGGCATCAGCAGTCCGTAGGGGACTTGCCGCCGCGCGCGTCGCGCTCTCGGTTGTAGCGCTCCACGTCGGCCCCGAACTCGGCGTCGGTCTCGGAGAACTCGTGCTCGCCACACGTGTTGGGCTTGACCACGTAGAAGAGAAACCCGGTCTTCGCCGGCTTGGCGGCGGCCTGGAGGGAGGACAGCCCGGGGCTGCCGATCGGCCCCGGCGGAAGGCCTTGGCGCTCGCGTGTGTTGTAGGGGGAGTCGACCGCCAGCTCGGACTCGGTGAGCGGGCGAGTCCAGTTGTTGGTGGCGAAGCGGATCGTGGCGTCGATCCCCAGCGGGATGCCCTCACTCAAGCGGTTGTAGATCACAGAGGCGATCACCGGCCTCTCCTCGGCCACCTGAGCCTCACGCTCCACCATCGAGGCGATCACCAGCACGTCGTAGCGCGTCAGGTTCTTGCTCTTGGCAAAGCGCATGTCCACCTTGGCGAGCTCGCGCTTGAAGGCCTGGAGCTGCTGTGAGACCAGCTCCCGGGTGCCCTGACCGCGCTTGAGCTCGTAGGTGGCGGGAAAGAGGAAGCCCTCCAGATCGTCGGCGCCCTTGGCACCGTAGTCAGCCGGGTCGAGCAGCGCCGAGCGTTCGGTCAGGGACACGTAGTCGCCGTCGAGGTCGTCCCCGACAAGGTCCTTCACCTCACGCCGAGCGCGACCCTCGGGCACGGTAATGCTCACGCTCTGCGCCGCGGGCGACTGAGCCAGCGCATCCATCGCCGCGGCGTAGCTCATGTCCTCGCGCAGGGAGAAGCTGCCGGCCTTGAAGTCCCCCGAACGTCCCGAGACCGTCGCGCGCGCGCGGAAGAAGAAGGAGCTCGAGATTACGCCGCGCTCGACCAGCAGGTCGGCGATCTCCCCCACTCCGGAGCCCGACGGGATGGTGACGGCGACGGCCCCCTCGCCCTCTCCCTTGAAAGGCTGGTAGAGCGATACCAAGAGCCAGCCCAGCGCCAGGACCAGCAGCCCGGTCAGGGCCAGCGCTACGAGCCTGCGCGGGCGGTGGTGAGTGGGAGTCGACCGCTCGCGCCGCGCACGCCTGCGCTCCAGGATGCCTTGGGTCGTGGTCCGGCGAGCCGGGCCGGGGTCGGGCAAGCCGGGCGGGCCCGCCGCTCGCCGAGCGCTCGGCAGCTTGCGCAGCGGGGGCCGGGGGCCCGCGGGCGGCTCACGCGGAGCCTGCGCCCAGGTGACGGGCTCGGGCTCGAACGGCTCGGGCTCGGGCAGCTCGGGTTCGGGCTCGAACGGCTCCGGCTCCGGCTCGAACGTCTCGGGCTCGGGCTCGGGCTCGAACGGCTCGGGCTGGGGCTCGGCCAGCCCAGGTTCGAACAGCTCAGGCGCAGACGGCTCGGACCCCACCGGCGGCGGCGGCACCTCCGTAGGCGGCGGCGCGTCCGGGGGAGGTCGCCCTTCTCGGGCGGCTCGCCTGGCCTCGCGCTCCAGCCGCGCGCGCTCACGCTCCTCGTGGCTGCGGCCCGGGCTCATGCGGTCTCCCGCGCAGGCTGCCGGCGGGCGCGAGCGCTCAGATAGCTCTCGAGCAGGTGGGCGGCCGCTCGTGAGTCGGCGTCGGCGCTGCCGCCGGCGGCCTCGGCCATCCGCGTGGTCAGCCGCTCGTCGTAGAGCTCCACAGGCACACGGACCTTCTCCTGGAGGCGGCGGGCGAACTCCCGTGCCGTCTCGGCCTGTACCCCCTCTCGGCCTCCGAGGGTCACCGGCAGGCCAACCACGATCAGCTCTGCCGCCAGCTCCGCGGCCAGGCCCGCCACCCGGGCGATCCCCTTGCGGGTGCCGGGCCGCTCGATGGCGGCGAGGGGCGATGCCAGGGTCCCCGACGGATCGGACACTGCGCAGCCGCAACGGGCCTCTCCGTGGTCCAGCGCCAGCACGCGCACTAGGCCAGCGCCCGCCCGATCGTCGCGCGTGCCGCATCCAGCGCCTCGTCGAGCTTCTCGGGATCGCGACCGCCCGCCTGCGCCATCGTGTCGCGGCCTCCGCCGCCGCCTCCCACGACCCCGGCCGCCGCGCGCACCACCTCGCCGGCCTTCACGCCCCGCTCGACGGCCGCGGGAGCCACGTTGGCTACGAGGTGCACCCGGCCCTCACCGGCGCCGCCGAGCACCACGACGGCATCCCCCAGACGCTGCCGCACACGGTCGGCCAGTGCGAGCAGGGACTTGGCGTCGCCGGCCTCGCTGCGGGCCACCACCACCGGGACGCCCGCCACATCCTCCGCGCCGGCCCGCAGCCGCTCGGCGGCCGCGGCATCGTCTCCGTCGCTGGGGCGCTTTCCCGTCTCGCGCACGCGGGCGGTCAGCTTCTCGACCGCCCTCACCAGCTCGCCCTCGGGCGTCTTGAGCAGCCCCGAGAGATCGCGCAGGCGGGTCGTGCGCTCCTCGAAGAGCTCGGTGGCCACCGCTCCGGTCACGGCCTCGATGCGCCGGACGTTCGAGGCGCTCGACGTCTCCGTGGTCACGTGGAACAGCCCGATCTCGCCCGTGGTGGCCACGTGCGTGCCGCCACACAGCTCGCGCGACACGTCGTCCACCTCGACCATGCGCACCCAGTCGCCGTACTTCTCGCCGAACAGCGCCATCGCGCCCAGCGAGCGGGCCTCGTCGAGCGCCATCTCGATGGCGCGCACCGGGCGGTTGGCGCTCACCCAGCCGTTCACCCTCGCCTCGACGTCGCGCAGCTCGGCCTCGGCCAGGCGCTCGCCGTGGGAGAAGTCGAAGCGCAGCTTGTCGGGTCCCACGTAGGAGCCCGCCTGGCGCACGTGGGCGCCCAGGCGCTCACGCAGCGCGGCGTGCAGGAGGTGCGTGGCCGTGTGATTGCGCATCGTGGCCAGGCGGATGTCGCGATCCACCGACGCGCGCACCGGCTCGCCCTCGGCGATCTCGCCCTCCACGGGCTCGACGCCGAGCGCCTGATCGGAGCCCAGCCGGAACACGTCGACCACACGGGCACGGCCGGAGTCCGTCTGCACCGTTCCGGTGTCAGACACCTGACCGCCGCCGGCGGGGTAGAAGGGGCTGTCGTCCAGCTTGACCAGCACGGTGCCGTTCTCACGCTCCACGGCCCGGATCACCGTGTCCGCCTGCACCGATTCGTAGCCCACGAAGCGTGTCTCGAATCCGGCGCTCCTGGCGAAGTCGGCTGCCCGCTCCGCGGAGCTGTCGGCCCGTATGTCGCGCGAGCCGGCGCGCGCGAGCGTGCGTGCCTGCTCCATCAGGGCGGCAAACCGCTGCTCGTCCACTGCCAGGCCGGACTGGTCGAGCAGCTCCTTGGTCATCTCGAAGGGAAAGCCGTAGGTGTCGTGGAGCCGGAAGGCGTCCTCGGCGCTCACCGCGGAGGCGCCTCCCTCGCGCGCGCGAGACACGAGATCGGCCAGCAGCCGCTCGCCGTGGACCAGGGTGCGCCCGAAGCCCTCCTCCTCGGCGGCGGTCCAGCGGGCGATCGTCTGGCGCTCCTCCCGCAGCTCGGGGTACGCAGAGCCCATGGTCTCGATCACCACCTCGCAGAGCCCGGGCAGGAAGCCCTGGCCGATGCCAAGCGCCCGCCCCTGCTGGATCGCCCGGCGCAGGATGTGACGCAGGATGTAGCCGCGATCCTCGTTGGAGGGCACCACGCCGTCCGCCAGCAGAAAGGCCGCGGCGCGGCCGTGGTCGGCCAGCACGCGCAGCGCGCGGGTGGTGGCGAAGTCCTGACCGGACCGGCGCCCGGAGCGCTCCTCGCCGAAGGCGATCAGGGGCAGGAAGTGGTCGGTCTCATAGACCGAGGGCACGCCCTGGAGGATCGCCGCGAGCCGGTCGAGCCCCAGTCCCGTGTCGATGTTCTGCCGGGGCAGGGCGGTGAGAGAGCCGTCGCCGTGCAGCTCGTACTGCATGAAGACCAGGTTCCAGAACTCCAGGAAGCGCTCGGTCTCGTCGCCGGGAAGGTCGTCTTCGCCGCCGAAATCGAGGCCCCGGTCGAGGTAGAGCTCCGAGCACGGTCCGCAGGGCCCCGCGGGCCCCGACCACCAGAAGTTGTCCTCGGTGCCGAGTGAGACGATGCGGCTGTCGGGAACGCCGATCGAGCGCCAGCACTCGATCGCCTCGTCGTCCGGGCCGAGGCCCAGCTTCTCGTCGCCACCGAACACAGTGATCCAGATCCGCTCGGGATCGAACCCGAACCCCTGCGTGGAGAGCTCCCACGCGTACTCGGCCGCACCCTGCTTGAAGTAGTCGCCGAGCGAGAAGTTGCCGAGCATCTCGAAGAACGTGAGATGCCGAGCCGTCTTGCCCACCTTCTCGATGTCGGTCGAGCGGAAAACCTTCTGGCACGAGGTGAGGCGCACCGACGGCGGCTCCTCCTCGCCGCGGAAGTAGGGCTTCAACGGCTGCATGCCGGCCGTGGTGAGCAGCACCGTAGGGTCATAGCTCGCGGGAACGAGCGAGGCCGAGGGCACGCGCAGGTGCCCGCGCTCCTCGAAGAAGGAGAGGAATCGCTCGCGAATCTGGGCTGCCGTCATCGGCTCGGAGTCTAGGCTTGGGCCGCCGCGGGGAGTGTCCTGCACGTCAGCGCAGGCACAGGCTCGACCAGTCCAGCCCGAAGACGGGGTGATAGAGCGAGCAGTTCTCGGCGTCCATCCGCTCTGACAGCAGCACCCCGACGGTCTCCACTCCATACGGGGCCACCTCCGCTGCCTCGATCACCTCCCGGTCGAGGGCTGCCCACTCGACGGCCGAGTCTTGGGCCGGGGCATCGCGCCCGAGGAGCGCGATACGGCGGCTGAGCACGCCGTCGTCGACCACTTCGAGGTAACGTCCGGGCAGGGGCACGTCCGGCTCGACACGCTCGAATGACACCTGGGCCCGGCCGCGCTCACGCTCCGTGCGCGCCCGCCGGGCACGGAAGCCGACCTTGTCCAGCGTCTGGACGAGGTAGCGCTCCAGCGCTCCCGCGCGCCTTCCCCGCGCGGACACGGTCACCGGCGGGGGCCTCCGGGCCGAGTCCCGCACCAGCTCGCGTGCCCGCACCAGGTCCGAGTTGCCCTCCCGCTCGCCGTACGGGCAGGGGTCCAGCGCCTGGTAGCCGAGCACCTGGGGCGCCACGACGTTGCAGGTGGGCTCGAGGAAGCCGTCGCGGAGGCGCTCGAGATCCCCCACGTCGATGGCGTAGCTGACCGCCCGGCGCATGTCCTCGCCGGCGAAAGGCGGCCGGCTCACGTCCATCGCCAGGTAGTCGAGAGCCAGGGTCGGGTGCTCCTCGTAGCGATCCTTCAGCTCGGAGCGGATCCGCGGGATCAGGTCCACGGGCGGCTCGCCCTCAGCAACGTCCACCCGGCTGTCGATCGCCGCCCGAGACTGGGCGTCGGGATCGCCGACGACCTCACCCGACAGCTCGTCCACCCGTCCCGCGGGCACCCCCGGGGCCCGGAAGCCGCGGCGGCGCTCGAGCACGAATACCGTGCCCGGGCGGGTCGGGGCCGAGCGGTAGGGGCCCACGCCCGGCGGCGGGCGGCTGGTCAGGTCGCGCATGGGAACGCCGGCGGGCACGGGCGCGGCCATGGGCGCCGCCAGGTAATAGGGAAAGCTGGGGTCGGCCCGGCGAAGGTCGATCCGCACCT
>Ga0136627_1000843_pt1 | contig 12057 bp, 10 predicted proteins | sample AntDrymUQ4892206_2_FD_104652 | JGI IMG/M metagenome (GOLD analysis project Ga0136627, IMG submission 104652) | Polar desert sand microbial communities from Dry Valleys, Antarctica - metaG UQ489 (22.06) | ecosystem: Environmental > Terrestrial > Soil > Desert | place: Antarctica: Dry Valley... | reverse complement strand
GGAGGCTCAAGCGCGTGGGCGACCCTGAGGAAGTCGCGCGCCGAGCCCATGGCGTCTTCGATCTTGGGCCGGGCTGCGGGGATCGAGCGGGACGATGTCCGTGCTTTCCGAGGAGCATGTCGTCGAGTCCATGAAGCAACGCTAATCAGGGTCTGTGACACTTTTCGCGACTTTTGGGGCCTCGACGAGAAAGATTCTCTTTGGTTGCCCGGCGGCACCTTCTCAGAGGTCCGAAGAGATTCCGTTCGCCGAGCAAGACAGACAAAGAGACCCGCGGTGACTAGTGTGATTGCAACCTACCTATCCACAGCAAAGGGGATGTCGTGCTGTCACCGCAAGTAGAAGAGGCGATGAACGATCAGTTGCAGGTCGAACTTCAGAGTGCGTACGTGTACCTGGGCATGGCGGCCTACTGCGAAACCCAGAGTCTCGGCGGGTTCGCGCGCTGGCTTCACAAGCAGGCCGAAGAGGAGTACGCCCACGCCATGCGCTTCTATGACTTCATCAATGACCGGGGAGGGCGGGTCATCCTCAAGGCACTGCACACACCGCCGAACGACTATCCGTCGTCTCTGGCCGTGTTCGAGAAGGCCCTCGAGCACGAGCGCGGCGTAACCGCGGCCATCAACGAGCTCTACGAGCTCGTCGCAGAGGCCAAGGACTTTGCCTCGCAGGCCTGGCTCGACTGGTTTGCAACCGAGCAGGTGGAAGAGGAGAAGACAGTGGGACTGATAGTGACCCAACTGAAGATGATCGGGGACGGGGGCGAAGCCCTGTTTATGCTCGACAAGGATCTGGGAGGGCGCAGCCAAACGGCTTGACCGCCGTTACGAGTTTACTCTTGGAGCGCGGCCGTAAGGACGACCTCCGCCTCGGCCCCCATCTCAGACGCGACCCGCTGGCACAGCTGCGTGAAGCCTCTGGGTGAAGTGCCTGCGTGGGCCGTTACGAGCATCCCCAGCGACCCGTCGGAACCGAGTGGAACTACGCAGCGCGCCACCAAACCGTCTTCAAATCCGAGAGGACGGTAGGGAAAGGCGCTCGTGCTCAGGTCCTGCTCGACCAGCATCCCGTCGGCGATCGCGTTGCTGAGCGGCATGAGGGCGGCGATCATTTCGTCCTCGGTTGCGGGGGGGCGCCAACCCTCATCGGCCACGAACAAGCGCAGAGGAGGGCCGGTCAGCATGACCGCAGCGAACTCGCAGGACAGAGCCCCTGCGGCGATTGCCGCTATGGCCTGAGCGGTGTCCTCGAGGGCATCCCGAGGCACCGACGCGATGGACTCCACGGCTTGTCGGACTTCGAGCTCGTCCGCGTCGCGCGTGGCGTCCGGCACCGCGCCCTCGAGCCCGAGGGCTTCCTCTGATATCGAACGCAGGTCGTCGTCGCTCAACTTCGTAACGCCCTCGCCCGAAAACACGACGACCGAACCGTCGACCTCCGTGATGGACACCTCATCGGTCCAATAGGGGCCGAAGGGCGCGGAAGGGGACCCCGGAGCGCCGGCGGAGCACGCCTACGGCGAGTGCAGACTCTAGCAACGGCTCGTCACGTGGAGTGAGCGTGATGTTTCCCGCCCAGCCGGTCCCTCGGCCGTGCCCTCCCACGTTGAACAGCCGGAGGGTCGTGATTCTCCGAAGGACGAAGAGATCGCGAGCTCCGGCGCGCTGCGCGAGCGTCGCCCAGCTCACGAGGAAGTCCCTTCTAGATCTGGAACATAGACGGAGAAGCGAGTCCACCCGGAGACGCGCGAGTAGTCGATGCGACCGCGCAGATCCTCGACCAGGCGGCGCGCGGAGTGCAGCCCCAGCCCGGTCCCGTCCGTGCGCGAAGAGTTGGTCGCGTATGCTCCGAAGAGCCGCGGCAGAACATCGGGTGCCACGCCTTCGCCGCTGTCGGCGACGGTGACCGTTGCGCCGGACGGACTGGACTCCACGATGATGTGAACCGGCGCTCCGCTCGGCGCGTACTTCAAAGCGTTATCCAAGAGGTTGAGGAGCGCGCGCTCGAGCCTGTGGGCGTCGGTCGTGATGAGCAACTCTGGGGCCTCGACGTTGACATCTCCGCCGCGGCCGACGGTGCCTGCGGCAGCGACGCGCTGGATCAGCTCGTCGAGCGCGACCCGGCGCGGTCTCACAGGGGTGTCGGGTCCGAAGCTCTCCTTCAAGAACGCTTCGGAGATCATGTGTTCGAGTCGTTCGGACTGCCGCACCACGCAATCGAGGAAATAGGAGCGCTCCTTGTCGCTGAGGTCTTCGCTGCGCGTCTCGAGGGTGCGTGCGCAGCCGATGATCGCGGCCAATGGTGATCGCAAGTCGTGCTGCACGGTCGCGGCGAGCAAGAATCGTTCCTGGCCGAGATCGTGCAACTGGTTGCGAAGGCTGCTCAGCTCGCGTTCGTGCACGATCAGGTGGGCGAGGAGCGTTATCGGAGCGACCGTGGAGCGCAACGCGTCCTCGTCTACGGCTTCGGAGCCTCCTCCGAGAACGATGCAGATCGAGGCGTCGTCGAGGAGTGACGTCAGCGCGGTGACGTCGGAGTAATCGTGCCACGGTGAGTGCAGCGAGGTGTCCGGCTCGGCGCGCGTGATGTCGAGCTTCTGGGCCAGATGCCGGACCATGGTGGTCGTCTGCGTCGGGGCCCGACCCGGGGGACCCGCCTTGCCTGCGTCGACGCCGCCGGCCGCCACGAGCTCGGCGGCCTCGCCGTTCGGTGGTAGGAGATAGACGGCCAGGAGCTGCCTATCGAGGGCGGGCGCGAATCCGGCCAATAGGCTCGCGATGCCGGTCTGGGGCATCCGTACCGATCTCAAAGCAAGCGCGATGAACTCGTCGTAGCTCCGTTGGGCTTCCACGTCCATATTGTCGACCCCCACGGTTCGAAAGTTGAGGCATTCTCAAGCTCAGTTGTCCGGCAGCACCCAGAGGTTGTTCTGCAGTGTCTGACCCAAAGCGACCCTCTCGTCGGCCACCAGGAGGGTGCGTGTACCGTCCGGCGCCAGGTCGACCACGGTCATACGGGCGCCCGGCATCAGTCCGTGCTGCTCGAGATAGAGCATCACGTCGTGGTCGAGCTCGATGTCCTCGAGGAGCCGCCTCAGCGTGCCGCCCTCTCCCGCGGCCATCAGGGTGACAGGCTTGAGGTCGTCCCACGAGATCGAACCCTCTGTGCCGGGGATGGGATTTCCGTGCGGGCAACACGGTTCGCCGTCGAGCTTCGCAAGAATCGACTGCTCGACCTCCGGCGTCATCACCTTCTCCCAGTCCTCGGCCTGCTCGTGGCACCGATGCCAGGGGATGCCGAGGATGTCGACGAGCATGCGCTCGGCCAGCCGGTGGCGCCTGACCAGCGTGGAGGCGACGAGGCGTCCGTTCTCGGTCAGCTCGATGTCACGGGTCCCCTCGATGCGGACGTAACCCTCGCCGATGAGGCGCTTGATGCCCTCCGAAACGGTTGCTGGGGCGAGGCCGAGACGCTGGCCGATGCGCGCCTGGACTATGCGCTGGCCCTCCTCCTCGAGCTCGAAGACCGCCTCGAGGTACTCCTTCGAGGCCGGGTTGAGGTCGCGTAGATCGGGCGAAGGTGAGTTCATTACAAGATTGTAAGCTTCACACGATGCCTGCCGCCAAGAACCAATCGAAGGGCGAAGCGCGGGGCCGGAAGAAGCGAGAGAAGATCCTGCTTCTCGACGGGATGTCGCTGGCCTTCCGCGCTTTTTACGCTCTGCCTGAGGATCTTCAGACCTCGGATGGCACCTATACCAACGCCGTCTACGGGTTCACGTCGATGCTGATCAAGGTGCTGCAGGACGAGAAGCCCGACTACATCGCGTGTTGCTTCGATCTCGGCGAGCCTCTGCAGCGAACCGAGGACTACGCCGACTACAAGGCCACCCGTACCGAGGCGCCGTCAACGTTCGGCCCCCAGATCCCTCTTATTCGAGAGGTGCTCAAGGTTATGGCGATGCCGATCTTCGAGATGCCGGGTCACGAGGCCGACGATCTCATCGCCTACCTCGCCCGCTATTCTCAGGACCGCAATCTCGACGTGAGGATCGTCACCGGCGACCGGGATTTCTTCCAGTGCGTCAACGACCGGATACACGTTCTTTACAACAGGCGCGGGATCAGCGACATCGTCGACATGGATGCGGCGGCCGTTGCCAAGCGCTACGGAGTGCCACCGACCAAGTACGTGGACCTCAAGGCGCTCGAGGGCGACACCAGCGACAACCTTCCCGGTGTCCCCGGCGTGGGAACCAAGACGGCGGCCAAGCTGGTTCAGAAGTACGGGAGCGCAGAGGATGCGATCGCTCATGCCGAGGAGCAGACTCCGAAGCTCGCGCAGAATCTCGCAGCGCACGGCGAACAGGTTGCGCTCAACAAGAAGCTCTCGACGTTGGTCGAGGTTCCGCTCGAGGGAGTCGACCTCGACGACATGCGCATGGGCGGTTGGGATCGGGACGCGTTGACGGAGTTGTTCAACTCGCTCGAGTTCCGCACCCTGCTCGAACGCCTGCTGCAGGATTTCCCCGAGGCGGTCGAGGGTGAGGGCGAGTCGTTCGAGCTCGACCTCAATGTCATCGGCGATGATGCCGCGCTGGCGGCGCTGGCACAAGAGCTCGACGAGGCCGGGAGCTTCTCGCTCGACCTGGTTCCCACGGCGCCCAGGCGAGGCCCGCGCTCGCTCGCCCTGGCCTGGGGGGACAGCAAGACCGCGTTCGTCCCGTTCGGCGCCGCCGGCTTCGAAACCGAGGCAATCGTGCGCGCTATCGGACCCCTGCTGAGTGATGCGAAGGTCGCCAAGCTGGCACATGGGGCGCGCGCCGTGATCCTGTCGCTCGAGGCCGCGGGATTCCACCTCGACGGGCTCGGCCTCGACACTCTCGTCGCCGCTTATCTGCTGGACCCCGGGGCGAACGGCTACGCGCTCGAGGAGGTGGCGCGTCGTTACACGGGCCACGAGCTCAGGGCCGTCGAGGGAGTGGCCAGGGCGGAGGGGGACGAGGATCAGACCGCCTTCGATTTCACTGAGTCATCGCTCGAGGTGGACGCGGAGGACTCGAGCTTGCGTGCCCTCGCGGTGGCGCAGCTTGCCGCTGCGCTCGAACCCGAGATGCAGCGTCTCGGCATGCTCGGGCTCTACGAAAACATCGAGCATCCCTTGATCGACGTCCTTGCACGCATGGAGAGAGTCGGCGTCAGGATCGATCTCGATTATCTCGAGGCGATGGCGACCGACCTCGACAAGCGCATCGGCGTGCTCGAGACCGAGTGCTACGAACTCGCCGGCGAGCGCATCAATCTCGGGTCTCCCAAGCAACTGCGGGAGCTGCTGTACGAGCGGCTGGGACTCAAGACCACGCGCAGGACCAAGAGCGGCCTCTCGACCGATCAGCGAGCGCTTCAGCAGCTCGTCGGAAAGCACCCCTTCGTGCAGAAGCTCATCGATTACCGAGAGCTCGCGAAGTTAAAGAACACCTACATCGACGCGCTGCCCCCTTTGGTCGATCCCACCGACGGGCGGGTGCACACCACCTACGACCAGACGGTGGCTGCGACCGGCCGTTTGTCGAGCACCAATCCCAACTTGATGAACATCCCCATCCGCACCGAGCTGGGGGCCAAGATTCGCCGTGCCTTCATTCCCGAGGAGAGCCATTCGATTCTGTCCGTCGATTACTCGCAGATCGAACTACGGGTGATGGCGCACCTCAGCGAGGATCCGATACTCGTCGAGGTCTTCAATACCGACGAGGACATCCACACCGCAACTGCGTCGCACGTCTTCGACCTGTCGGCAGACGAGCTCACCGTCGGCCAACGTTCCACGGCGAAGATGGTGAACTACGGCCTCGCCTACGGGATGGGCGCACCGGGGCTCGCCGACCGCTTGAACATACCCGTGCCCGATGCCCAGGAAATCATGGACAGGTACTACGAACGATTCGAGGGCGTCGCCGGATTCCTCGACCAGATCGTGCGGCAGGCGCACGCGGACGGGTTCACGACCACCATGTTCGGTCGCCGCCGTTACCTTCCCGAGTTGGGCAGCGGCAACCCGCGCGTGCGCGCCATCGGCGAGCGTCAGGCCCTCAACGCTCCGATCCAGGGGAGCGCGGCCGACATCATGAAGCTGGCGATGATCGGCGTGGATCAGGCTTTGCGCGAGGAGAAGCTGAACGCCACGATGATCCTCACGGTGCATGACGAGCTCGTCTTCGAGGTCCCCACCGGCGAGGAGGAGTCGGCAAGAGAACTCGTCGAACGCGAGATGGTCTCGGTCGCCGACATGAAGGTTCCTCTCCGAGTCGAGCCGTCGTTCGGGCCGAACTGGGCGGAGGCCAAGGGCTAAGCCAGTACACTCCTGCAATGGGGATGACTCACCCAATCGTCACCGATCACAGGGCCATACGGACCTGGGATCTCATTCTGAGCGTGTGGGTGGTCATGTGGTTGGCGATCGCCCTGATCATCGCCTTCGAGATCCACGACCTCACGCTCATCAGCGACACGCTCGTCGATTCGAGCGAGGTTCTCGAGGAGACCGGCGTCGTGCTGACCTCGTTGCGCGACGTGCCGGTGGTCGGGGATCGCGTCGAGGACGTCGAGCGCGAGATCATCGAGGCGGCGAGAAGCGCGCGGGCCAGCGGTGACGCCAGCCGGAACAGCATCACAAGGCTGAGCGTCCTTCTGGGCCTTGCGATCGCGGTTTTGCCCACCGTGCCGGTCGTCGGGTTGTACGTGCCTCTGCGGGTGTCGTGGGACCGAGACGTGCGGGCGGCGCTGAAAGCCCTGCGCGAATCGGGGGACGACCCGACGTTCAGAGAGTTTCTGGCGCGCCGGGCGGCCGAGAGGCTCCCGTTTCACCAGCTCGTCGACGTCTCGAGCGATCCCTGGCGCGATCTCGAACGGGGTCATTACGACGCGTTGAGCCGCGCCGAGCTACGGAGACTCGGGATCGTCCAAGAGGAGTCACCCGATTGACGAGACGGATCCGGACGGCGCTCGGGCGAGCTCACAGCGCTCCCGAGCGTCCCTCGGGCGAGCTCACAGCGCTCCCGAGCGTCCCTCGGGCGAGCTCACAGCGCTCCCGAGCGTCCCTCGGGCGGATTCGGTCGCTTCGCTTGGTTGCTGGTTCGCTTTCGCCTCTACGTCGTCGTCGGTTGGCTCGTTCTGCTCGCTCTGGCCGAGGTCGTCCTGCCGTCGTACGGAGGCGGCGGCGGCGGCGGGTTGCAGGGGCTCGTTCCGGCCGATTCGAGGGCGATTCAAGCGGAGATCGACTCGTTCCAGCTCTTTGGCTTCCCGCTGACCACCAGAACCATGGTCGTGCAGCGAGATCCGGACGGGTTGTCGCGCACGGCACAAGCGCGCGTCTTCTTGCGGGCGCTGCGCCTCAATCGAAAGGACTATCCGAGGCTCGGGCGGATCGAGGGCGCCCTGCCCATCACGAACACGCTCAAGCTCCTTCCGGGATCAAGCGAGCGCTCAACTACGGCGATCACTTACCTCTTCTACCTGCCGAGCGTCAGCCTCTCGCGTCGGGAGGGTTACGCCGATCGCTTTGCCGAGGAGGTCGTCGATGAGCCCGGCGACGCTCTGGTGGGGGTCACCGGCGCGGCGCCGGGACGAATTACCGAAGGAAGGCTGATCAAGGAGGCTCTTCCGAAGGTCGAACTCGCAACGCTGCTCCTGATTCTGCTCATCGTCGGCGCGCACTTCAAGTCGATCGTGGCGCCGGTAGTAACCCTCGTGGCGGCCGGAATCGCCTACTTCATCACTCTGCGGGTCATCGAGTTCGTGGCCGCGCTGCTGGGACTTGGTGCTCCTGAAGAGCTCGAGCCGCTCATCGTCGTGCTCTTGCTCGGGATCGTGACCGACTACTCGATCTTCTTCATGTCGGGGACGGAAGCCCGGCTGCGCGCCGGGGACCCACCACTCGTAGCCGCAATGTCGGCGACGCACAGCGTGACGCCCATCATCGTCACCGCGGGAGTGACCGTGGCCGCCGGCACGGCAGCACTTTACGTCGCGACTCTGGGAGCCTTCAAAGCACTCGGACCGGGCCTCGCCGTCACCGTGCTCATCGGTCTTGCGGTGTCCGTGACCCTGATCCCGGCCATGCTTGCGCTTTCGGGTCGCGCTATGTTCTGGCCCCACGTCGCGCGTGCCAGACGCCGGCCCGGTTGGGCGGCCAGAGCCAAGCGCCGTTACGAGACGTTCCGCAATCGAACGACGAGCCGGTTGTCGCATCGCAAACCGGCGGCGGTGATCGCAGCACTATCGATTGCGCTCCTTCTCGTTCCGGCGGTCTTCATCAAGGACATGGAGCTCGGCTTCAGCATCGTCGGAGGACTGCCACGCGATTCCGAAGCCCGGCAGGCGGCGCGCGCGGCCTCGCTCGGTTTCGCGCCTGGGATTGTGTCCCCCGCCGTCCTAGTCATCCAGGGCGAGGGGGTGGGGGATTCAACGAGACGTCTGGGCCTCGTGCAGTCGCTGATCGAGCGTTCTCCCGGCGTCGCCGCAACGGTCGGGCCGCGCGAGCTCGAGTCGCTGAGGCAAGTGCTGACCGGGCTGCCTGAAGAGAAGCTCTCGGCTGCCGCGGTGGAACCGTTGCTGCAAGCATCGGTGTCGAGGAGGGCGGACGCCGCGCGCGTCGTGGTCATCTTCGAGGACCCACCGCTTGGAGCTGAGGCGATCGACTCTCTGCGCTATCTGCGCGGATACATTCCCACCGTGCTTCGGGCCGTGGGCTTCGAGGGCGCCGTCGCCGCTTTCGCGGGGGACACCGCCCTGGCAGCCGACACGATCGACCGCACGATCGACGATCTCAAACGAGTCGGAGCAGTGGTCATCGCGGTGAGCCTGATCATCTTGGCGTTCTACCTGCGATCACTCGTAGCTCCCCTGTACTTGGTGTTCGCCAGCATCCTGGGGTTCGTGGCCAGCCTAGGACTCACGGTGATCGTCTTCCAGCTGTGGCTCGACCAGGGGGCCCTCAGTTTTCTCGTTCCCTTCGCCTCGGGTGTGCTTCTCGTGTCCCTCGGGTCGGATTACACGATCTTTCTGGCGGGTCAGATCTGGGGCGAGGCGCGCACGACATCGTTCAGGCGGGCGGTGGCGCGAGCGACCCCGCGCGCCAGCGGGCCTATAACCGTCGCCGGAGTGACACTGGCGGCCAGCTTCGCCATCCTGGGCCTTGTTCCATTGGAGTCGTTCCGTCAGATCGCCTTCGCTCTTTCGGCGGGCGTGCTCATCGACACCTTCATCGTGCGCTCTTGGTTGGTTCCGTCGTTGGTGGCGGTGATGGGACGGGTGAGCGCGTGGCCGTCGCGTCGCTACGGCGCGGTGGAAGCGAAGCGAGGGTGAGAGCGTTACCGCGCGACGCTGTTGGCCGCTGCCTCGATGAACTCCGTCGGTCCCCAAGGACGATTGGGGTTGTACGACGCCTGTCTTCTCTCCACTCGGATCAAAGATGGCCAGCGGCCGGCTCTGCGAGCCGAAGCCCCAGCCGCGTCGACCTGTGCCAGCAGGCGGTCTGCGTGGGCTTCATCTCCGAAGGCGAATACTGCGAAGCGACTGTGGTCAAGCCGAGCGCTGAAGTCGGGTTTGCGGACCACGCGCGCGAGCGCTTGACCGAACGCACACAGCCATTGATCAATGACCTCACGTCCGTGGGCGCGGCTGGCCTCCTCTAGTCCTTCGACGTCGAGGAGAACCATGGTCGCCGGCATCTGACTGCGGCCGATTGCTTCCAGCTGCTGGTCCGCGAGCATGTAGAACGCCCGGCGGTTGGGTAGACCGGTGAGGTCGTCCTTCAGGGCCAATTGTTCGAGTTCGAGCACCCGGCTCGCCAGCTCTCGCTGGAGGTTCTTGCGCTCGGTGATGTCGTTGAAAACGGCGATCGCTCCCTGAACCTCTCCGGCCTCGTCGTAGACGGGCGCCGCCCACACCTCGATGTCGACGCTCCCGTCCCCCTGTCGGATCTCCATGTCGTCGACGGATGATGTGGCGCCCGACAGGGCCCGTACGACCGGCATTCGGGCCGCCGGGTACTCGGTCTCGGTTCCGGCCACGTAGGCCTTGTAGACCTGGGCCAGACGCTCGGGCTTAGCGGAAGGCACGATGTCTTTTCCAAGAAGCTTCACGGCGGAGTTGTTGGCGTAGATGGGCGCGCCGGTGGCGTCGATCACGAAGACGCCCATCGGCACCCCCTGCAAGTACTGGCTGAAGTGCCGGCGCGTCTCCGAAAGTTTCCTCTCGGTGGCATCTCGGAACGTGACGACCGCTCCGGTTACCCGGCCCTCTCCCAGATCGGCGTAGCCGTGTAATCGACCGGGAAACTGCTCTTGTCTTTTCGCCAGAAGACTTCGTCGGTGACCTGATGATTCGTGCCCTGACTCAAGGTCCGGTGGATGGGGCACTCATCCTTGGGATAGGGGCTTCCGTCGGCGCGCGAATGGTGGAGGGTGGAGTGCATGGGGCGACCAATGATCTCGACGGTCTCCCATCCGAGCATCCTCTCGGCAGCGGGATTGGCGAAAGTCGTGTTGCCGTGCCTGTCGAGGCCGTAGATGCCCTCGGCCGCTGCGCCCAAGATCAAAGATGTCAGACTCCCGAGCTTGCTGGTTCCCGAGGAATCGACCTTCTCGGGACGGCTGATTCTTAGTTCGCCGCTTTCGCCATCCATGGACAATGACTCTACTATCCCGACTAGTAGTAGGGACGTGTTAGGGACAGGGGGTATACGAAGCGGCGCCACTGACCTCCGACCGTGGGTGTGGGAGCCATCTTGGGTCGCCGCTCAGCCCAGAGACGATCGGACGAAGGGACGGTCGATGAACAAACGATCTACGTGGTTCAGCGTCGGAGGGATCCTCGCCGCGTTCGCGATCGGTCTGCTTGCCGGATGGTCGATCGGCGGCGACGGGGGCGGCCGGAACGGCACGGAGCAGGACGAGGACATCGAGTCGGCTCAGGAGGTGCCGCAAGCATGCCTGGACGCGATCAACGCGGCGCGTGAGAGATTGATCTTAACCGACGAGACGCGCGACCTCGCGTCCGAGTACACCGCGTTGCTCGACCAAGCCGTCGAGGCCGTCCGCGATGGGCGCGCGGATGAGATCGGAGACATCGTCGAACGGGCCGACGAGCTCAATCGGAGGGCGGGCGCCCTGCTCGACGACTCGACTGAAACGTCCTTCAGCGCACCGGCCGGAGAGTGTGAGGAACTGGCCGAAGAGTAGGTCGGCCCCGACGGGACTCGGCCTCGCGTGATCGATTCTCGGTCGTGGTGCGCGCCCAGCGCGCACGAGCCCCCACAATCACTTGAGCCGAGCCGAGCCGCCGGTCCGGATAGCTAGATTTCGATGGTGTTGAAGAAGTCGGTCGCCGCCTCGTTGGATGCAACTCCAAACGCACCGCCGGAGAGTCGTCCGTTGCTCCACACGACGATTTCCTCGAAGACGCTGCCGCTCGAACCCTGACTCACCCTTGCGACCAGACCTATTTCGTTTCCGCTCTCATCGGTCAACACGGCGGGCGGGTCCTCGAGCTTGAATCCGTTGCCCTCGAACTCCTTCACGTTGGCCTCGACGTCCGCCGCTCAGGACGATGATCGGTGAGCCTCGGTACGTCCTCGTGCAGGTGCCCGATGATCGTCGCGGTGAAGCTTTCTTTCGGATAGGGGACGACGCCCGTGAGGCACTCGAACAAGACGCAGGTGAGCGAGTAGACGTCCGCCCTTGCGTCGACGTCGCCCGCTCTAAGTTGCTCGGGGGCCATGTAGTCGACGGTCCCTACCATCGTTCCCGTCTGGGTCATGCCACTGGTGGAGTCGTAGTGTTTCGTCAGGCCGAAGTCGGTCAGGTACGCGCTTTCGCCGGGACGAAGCTCCGAGCTCTCACTCACGAGGATGTTCTGCGACTTCACGTCCCGGTGTACGAGCCCCCGCCGGTGAGCGTCGTCGAGAGCTCCTGCGATGGGGGCGAGAAGGGCGAGGGCGCGCGCCGGAGCGAGTGGACCGTTGACGCGCAGCAACTCCTTGAGATCGCGCCCG
>Ga0136627_1000842_pt1 | contig 12069 bp, 9 predicted proteins | sample AntDrymUQ4892206_2_FD_104652 | JGI IMG/M metagenome (GOLD analysis project Ga0136627, IMG submission 104652) | Polar desert sand microbial communities from Dry Valleys, Antarctica - metaG UQ489 (22.06) | ecosystem: Environmental > Terrestrial > Soil > Desert | place: Antarctica: Dry Valley... | reverse complement strand
CGAGTCGATGTTCAGGCCCAGGCGTCGGCCGGCTTGAGCCCGTCGCTGGGCAACGCCCTCGGCGGGCCGGCCTTCGGCAGCGGCGGCGGCTATGACGGTCCACTCGCCTACCGGATGGGCAAGTCGATGCGCCCCGACGTGGCCGCGGCGTTCGACCGGATGGCCGCGGCGGCCGCGCGCGATGGCATCGCGCTCTCGATCACGTCCGCCTTTCGTTCGGATGCCGAGCAGGCTCGCTTGTTCGCGGTCAACCCCAACCCGAAGTGGGTGGCGCCGCCCGGCACGAGCCTGCACCGTTACGCAACCGAGCTCGACCTCGGCCCGCCCGGCGCGTACGCGTGGCTGGCTGCCAACGCCCGGCCGTTCGGCTTCATCCACCGCTACGCCTGGGAGCCGTGGCACTACGGCTTCGGAGCCAATCCGCGCGATCGCGAGCATCCGGCGCAGTACGAGCGTGGCTCCTGGGAGCCGCCTGGCGGTGACCACGGCAAGATCTATCACGGGCTGCCGAGCTTCGTCCCGCCGCGCTTCGAAGACCCGATCTCCCGCGCGGCCCTGCGCTGGAACGTGCCGGTCAATCTGCTGGCGGCGCAGCTCTACGCAGAGTCGAACTTCAACCCCTTCGCCCAGAGCCCGGCGGGCGCCCAGGGGATCGCTCAGTTCATGCCCGACACCGCCGAGGCCTACGGCCTCTCCAACCCCTTCGACGCGGAGAAGGCCATCGACGCGCAGGCACGGCTCATGAGCGACCTGCTCAAGCAGTTCGACGGCGAGGTGGCGCTGGCCCTGGCGGCCTACAACGCCGGACCCAACGCCGTCGAGCGCTACGGCGGCATCCCGCCCTACGCGGAGACCCAGGCCTACGTAGCCAAGATCCTCGGTCTGCTCGGAGGAGCGGGTGACCTCGAGCTCAGCGCCTTCGAGGTCCGCCTCGTCGAGTAGTCCGCCACGTGCACCCCGCCACCCGTTCCTGCTCGGACCGCGGCTAGTCCTTCGCTCGCGCTACTGCCCGCTTCAGCTGTGCCTTGCCCATCTTCGACCGTCCTTCGATCTCCAGCCGCCGAGCGTCGGCCTCGAGCTCGGCCCGCGTCGGCTCCTCGCCCTTTCGCACCTTGTTGGCCTCCTTGCCCAGCGCGGTCCGGGTCTTCTTGGGCAGGTTCTTCAGCGTTGCGGTCCCATGCCGCCTCGTCGTCGCCGGCCACCGGCAGGGCAATGCGCTCTGGGTCCGCGGCCGCGCCAGCGCCCGGAGATCAGCAGACGCTCGAGGACCGGCCGGCGCGTCCGGGGCGCTGCTTGGCACGCAGACCCTGCCGGTCACAGGCCGGGGCTGCCGCCGGTCCCGGGGCGACCGGGCCCACGGGCTGCGCCGTCCGTGTCGATGCGCCGGCGCCCGCGGCCGTGGCCAGCATCCGAGGCATCGGATCGATCGGGGTTCCGTTGCGGCGTACCTCGAAATGCAGGTGGGGGCCGGTGGAATGCCCGGTGGATCCCACCAGCCCGATCCGGGTGCCGCCCACCACCGGCTCGCCTACATAGGAGGTCTCGGCCGAGAGGTGGGCGTACCACGTCTCGTAGCCCAGCCGGTGCCTCACGATCACGAGGTAGCCGTAGCCGCCCAAGTTGTATCCCGCGAAGGTCACCACGCCGCGGCCGGCCGCTTCGACCCTGGTGCCGGTGGCGGCGGGGAAGTCGATGCCGGTGTGCATCCGGCCCCATCTCATGCCGAACCTGTCGGTGATCGGCGCCCGCACGGGGCGGAAGAAGACGACGGGGCCTCCTCCGCCCCCGCCTCCTCGCCGGCCGCCTCTGCGGTGCGAGCCTCCGTGCCGGGCACGGCGCAGCGCGCGCAGCGTGGCGGGGCCCGCCACGCCGTCGGCGACCAGGCCGGCCGCTCGCTGAAAGCCGCGCACGGCGGCGAGGGTGCCGCGGCCGAAGCCGCCGTCGATCGACCCGGCGGAGTGGCCCCGGCGCCCGAGCATGAACTGCAGGGCCGCCACGTCCCAGCCCCGCTGTCCGCGGCGCATGGCCCGGCTGCCCAGGCGGGGCCGGCCGCGGCGTCCCAGGGCGCGCCGGGTCACCGGCCCTGCCACCCCGTCGGTGGCCAGGCGATGTCGGCGCTGGAAGCGCCTCACGGCGCGCCGGGTGCCGGGCCCGCGAATGCCGTCGATCGACCCCCCGTAGAGCCCTACTGCCTTGAGCGCGACCTGCAGAGCGGCCACGTTGGCGCTGCGGGCCTGCGCGACGGGGGCGAACCCGAGAGCCAGCAGCGCGGTGGCGGCCGCGAGCACGATGGTCTTGCGCAGCCGCATCCGCTGGCCACCCTAAGCGGGAATCAGAGGAATCGGACGGAGTGCACGACTCCGTGCAGGAAGACGCGGACGGACGTCGAACGGGCGCCGTCCCGCGCCTCAGGCCTGGCCCCGGGCTCAACCGCGGCCGGCCCTATCCTCGAAAGGGTGCCGGGTACCGCTCAGGAGAAGCCCAGCTCGACCAACCGCACCGAGCGCGTGGCCGAGCAGCGCAAGTCGCTGCCCGACAGCGCCGGCGTCTACCTCTTCCGCGACGCCAAGGCCAAGGTGCTCTACGTGGGCAAGGCCAAGTCGATCCGCAAGCGTGTGGCGTCGCACTTCAACAACCCGTCCACGCGCGGGACGGCGGACATGCTCGGCCAGATCGAGTCGATCGAGTTCGTGGCCACCGAGACCGAGGCCGAGGCGCTGCTGGCCGAGCAGGAGTTCATCAAGCGCCACCGGCCCAGGTACAACGTCCGGCTGCGCGACGACAAGAGCTACCCCTACATCGCGATATCGCTCGACGAGACCTACCCACGGGTCTACTTCACCCGCGAGAAGCACCGCTCCAAGCGCGCCTACTTCGGCCCGTTCTCGAGCGCCAAGCGGGTGCGCGAGACCCTCGATCTGCTCGGCAAGGTGTTCCAGTACCGCACCTGCGAGGGCTCAGAGCCGGGGCGCCTGTCCGGCAGCCCCTGCCTCGAGTACTACATCAAGCGCTGCCAGGCGCCCTGCATCGACGTGGTGAGCGCCCGGGAGTACCGGGAGAACATCGACACGATCATCGCCTTCCTCTCGGGGCGCTACCGCCAGATCGAGCGCGAGCTCGGGGAGCAGATGCAGGCGGCGTCGGCGGAGCAGGAGTTCGAGCGTGCCGCCCAGCTGCGCAACAGGCTGCGAGCCGTGCGCTCGCTGCTGGAGCGCCAGCGGATCGCCAACGAGGCGGTGGGCACCCTCGACGCGATCGCCGTGGCCACCGAGGGCACCGACGCCAACGCCCAGGTGTTCCAGGTGCGCGACGGGGTCCTGGCCGACCGTCAGTCCTTTTACCTCGAGAACGCCGCGGGGCGCGAGGAGTCCGAGGTGCTCGAGGAGTTCATCCTGCAGTACTACGCAAGCGCGATGGCGATCCCGCCGCAGGTGGTCGTGCCCCGCGGGTTCATCTCCACCGGCGGCCTGGCCGAGGCCCTGGCCGAGCGCCGCGGCGGTGCCGTAGAGGTGCGCTCGGCCGAGCGCGGCGACAAGCGCAAGATCCTCGAGCTGGCCCAGCGCAACGCGCGGCTGGCCCTCGACCAGGACCGGCTGCGCTCAGAGCACCGGCGCAGCCGCCGCATCGAGGCGCTCGACGGGCTCCAGCGCGCACTCGGCATGTCCCAGATCCCCATGCGCATCGAGTGCTTCGACATCTCGAACCTCGGGGAGACGCACACCGTGGCCTCGATGGTGGTCTTCGAGGGCGGAGCACCCAAGAAGTCCGACTACCGCCGCTTCCGGATCCGCGGCGCCGCCCAGGACGACTTCGCCGCGATGGCCGAGGTCCTCGGCCGCCGGATGTCGCAGTACCGCGCGCAGAAGGAGCTCTCGCCCCACGAGAAGGCCTATGACGCCAGCTTCGACGCCCTGCCCAGCCTGATCGTGATCGACGGCGGCAAGGGCCAGCTGTCCGCCGGCGTCGCCGAGCTGGCAGAGCTCCGCGACCTGGGTGCCACGGTGGTCAGCCTGGCCAAGCAGCTGGAGGAGGTGTTCGTGCCCGGCCGCCCCAAGCCGCTGCTGCTGCGCCACGACCAGCCACCGCTCCAGCTGATGCAGCGCATCCGCGACGAGGCGCACCGCTTCGCCATCGAGTTCCACCGCGGCCGTCGCGACAAGGCGATGACCCGCTCGGTGCTCGACGACCTACCCGGCGTGGGTCCCGCTCGCAAGCGCGCGATCCTCTCCCACTTCGGAACCCCGGAGCGCTTCCTCGCCGCCGGCAGGCAGGAGCTCGAGGGAGTGCCGGGCCTGCCGGGCAAGACGGCCAGGGAGATACATGCGCACGTGCACCGCGTGGACTGAGCTCCCTCCGACGAACGCGGTACAACCAACGCTGTAGATGCAAGACTTCGTCGTGATAACCGGCTTCTCCGGCGCCGGCAAGTCCCAGGCCATGGCCTGCTTCGAGGACGCAGGGTACTTCTGCGTTGACAATCTGCCGCCCGAGATGATAGGGCAGCTGGCCGAGTTGTTCGAGCACGAGGGGTCGAAGGTGGAGCGGGCCGCCGTGGTCTCCGACGTGCGCGGTGGCACCTACTTCGACGGGCTCGTGAAGGTGCTGGACGAGCTGGCCGCCCGCGGAGCGCCGCTGCGGCTGCTCTACCTCGAGGCCTCCGAGGTCGTGCTGGTCAACCGCTACAAGGAGACCCGCCGGCGCCATCCCCTGGCCGAGGGCGTCGGGGGCGAGGGGGCCAATCCCGTCGGCGGCCAGGTGTCGCGTGCGATCGGGACGGAGCGCCAGCTGCTGGAGCCGCTGCGCGATCGTGCCGCGGTCTCGATCGACACGTCGGACCTCAGCGCGTCGCGGCTGCGCAAGGTCGTGGCCGACAAGATGCTCCCCCGCGGGAGCATCGGCAAGCTGGCGGTCACCTTCCTCACCTACGGCTTCAAGCACGGGGCCCCGCGCGATGCCGATCTGCTCTTTGACGTGCGCTTCCTGCCCAACCCCCACTACGAAGCGCACCTGCGTCCGCTCACCGGCCTCGACGACCCGGTGCGCGAGTACGTGGCGTCTTCCGACGGGATCGAGGAGTTCTACGGCCACCTGATGCCCCTGCTCGACTACCTGCTGCCCCAGTACGAGCGGGAGGGCAAGGCGCACCTGACGGTGGGGATCGGCTGCACGGGGGGCCGTCACCGGTCCGTGGTGATCGCCGAGCGTCTGGCCCGCGACTACGAGGGTAGGGGCGGGTACCTCGTGGATGTGGTGCACCGCGACATCGGCAAGCCGCCGCGGATGCCCTGAGCGTGTTGCCGCGCGGTGCTCGGGGGAGGGCTGCGCGCGGTCCTCGCCAGAGCCGATAGCCTTCTCCGCCCTGTAGCGCCCAGCGACGAAAGGACGGCGAGCATGACCCTGAAGGCCGGAATCAACGGCTTCGGCCGCATCGGTCGCAACGTCTTCCGTGCGGCCCACGAGCGTGGTGCCGACATCGAGTGGGTCGGCCTGAACGACATCACCGACACGGAGACGCTCGCGCACCTGCTCAAGTACGACTCCATCCTCGGCCCCTTCCAGGGAACCGTGGAGGCCACCGACAGCGGGCTCCTGATCGACGGCAAGGAGCTCAAGGTCTTCTCCGAGCGCGACCCCGCCGACCTGCCCTGGTCCGACGTGGGCGCCGAGGTCGTCGTGGAGTCCACCGGCCTGTTCACCGACCGCGAGGACGCCGCCAAGCACCTGGAAGCGGGCGCCCAGAAGGTGATCATCTCCGCGCCCGCCTCCGATCCGGACGTGACCCTCGTGCTTGGCGTGAACGACGACGCCTACGACCTCGACAGCCACCACGTGGTCTCCAACGCCTCCTGCACCACCAACTGCCTCGGCCCCGTGGCCCGGGTGCTGCACGACGCCGTGGGGATCGAGTCGGGGATCATGACCACGATCCACGCCTACACGGCTGATCAGCAGCTGCAGGACTCACCCCACAAGGACCTGCGCCGCGCGCGCGCCGCAGCGATCAACCTGGTGCCCACCTCGACCGGCGCGGCCAAGGCCATCGGCCTGGTCATGCCTGAGCTGCAGGGCAAGCTCAACGGCATAGCCGTGCGCGCCCCGATCCCCGTGGGCTCGATGGTCGACCTGACCTTCCTCGCCTCCCGTGACGTGACTGCGGAGGAGGTGAACGCGGCCGTGGCCGATCGGGCGGACCAGGGGCCCCTGAAGGGGATCCTGGAGTACACCGAAGACCCGATCGTGTCGAGCGACGTCGCGCGCTCGAGGTACTCGTCGGTCTTCGACTCCGACATGACGATGGTGATCGACGACCGGCTGGTGAAGGTCGTGACCTGGTACGACAACGAGTGGGGCTACTCCCATCGGGTGGTGGACCTGGCCGAGCGCGTGCTCACCGGCCTGGCCCAGCCCGCGGCGGCTTGACGCCCCTTGACTGACTTCGGCAAGCGGACGGTCCGCGACCTCGACCTGAGCTCTGGCACCCGCGTGCTCGCGCGGGTGGACTTCAACGTGCCGCTCGAGAACGGCGAGGTCACCGACGAGGCCCGCATCAGGGCCGCGCTGCCGACGATCGAGCTGCTCCTGGAGCGGGGGGCGCGGCTCGTGCTCTGCTCGCACTTGGGCCGGCCCAAGGAGCGCGAGCCCGAGACCTCGCTGGCGCCGGCGTCGCGGCGCCTGGCGGAGCTGATCGACGCCTCCGTGACCCAGGCGGAGGCGGTGGTGGGCGACGAGGTACGCGGCCAGGCCGAGGCTCTCGAGCCCGGCGAGGTGCTGGTCCTGGAGAACACCCGCTGGGAGCCGGGGGAGACGGACAACGACCCGCAGCTGGCCGAAGACCTGGCGTCGCTGGCCGACGTGTTCGTGAACGACGCCTTCGGGGCCGCGCACCGGGCACACGCCTCCACCGCCGGTGTGGCCGAGCACCTGCCCTCCGTGGCGGGACTGCTGCTGGAGCGCGAGGTGGTCACCCTGCGCGGCATCATCGAGGCCCCCGAGCGCCCGCTGGTGGTGGTGCTCGGCGGGGCCAAGGTCTCCGACAAGGTGGCGCTGATCGACCGCTTCCTCGACGCCGCGGACTCGATCCTGATCGGCGGGGCGATGGGCTTCGCGTTCTCTAGCGCGCAGGGCATCGACACCGGCGACTCGCTGGTCGAGGAGGAGGGCGTGGAGCTTGCCCGCAAGGCCCTCGAGAAGGCGGAGCGCGATGGCACCGCGCGCCTGCTGCTGCCGCTGGACCTGGTGGCGGGCGACGAGTTCGACGCCGGCGCCGAGGTCAGGGAGATCGACGGCACTTCGGTCCCCGATGGCTGGATGGGCCTCGATGTGGGGCCGCGCACCATCGAGGCCTACGCCGAGGAGGTGGCCGGCGCCGGCACCGTCTTCTGGAACGGGCCGATGGGTGCCTTCGAGCTCGAGCCCTTCTCGGCGGGCACCCGCGCCGTGGCCGAGGCCGTGGCCGCCGCACCCGGCACGACGGTGGTGGGGGGCGGAGACTCCGCCTCGGCCCTGGCCTCCTTCGGGCTGGCCGAGGAGGTCACCCATCTCTCCACCGGCGGTGGCGCCGCGCTCGAGCTTCTGGAAGGCAAGCCCCTACCCGGCGTGGACGTGCTCGACGATGCCTGACCGGCGCCCCTACATCGCCGGCAACTGGAAGCTGTGGGGCACGCGCGCACAGGCCGCCGATTACTGCCGGCGCCTGCTCACGCTGCTGCCCGACGCCCCTCGCCGCCCGGCCGACGTGGGGCTGTGCGTGCCCTTCACCGCACTCGATGCCTGCATGGAGTTGCTGCAGGGCTCGGGCGTGATCGTGGGCGCCCAGAACATGCACGCCGAGGAGACCGGTGCCTTCACGGGGGAGGTGTCCCCCGCCATGCTGGTGGAGGCGGGCGTCCAGAGCGTCGTGCTCGGTCATTCCGAGCGCCGGATCCACAACGGCGAGAGCGACCGCGCGCTGCAGGAGAAGGTGCCCGCCGCGCTGGCCGCCGGCCTGCAGCCGATCCTGTGCGTGGGCGAGACCGAGGCCGAGCGCGAGGCCGGCGACATGGAGCGCAAGCTGCGCCACCAGATCGGCGAGGACCTCGAGGAGGTGGCCGACGACCGGCTGGCCGACGTGGTGGTGGCCTACGAGCCGATCTGGGCCATCGGCACCGGGCAGGTGGCGAGCCCCGAGCAGGCCCAGGAGGCGATCGCCTTCGTGCGAGCGCTGGTGGCCAACCGCTCGGAGGAGGCCGCCGGAAGGGTGCGGGTGCTCTACGGCGGCAGCGTGAAGCCCGACAACGCCGTCGAGATCCTGGGCCAACCCGACGTCGACGGGGCGCTGGTGGGCGGAGCCAGCCTCGATCCCGAGACCCTGGCCCGGATCGCCGCCGCGGCGCCGGGGGGGATGCAAAAGGGGGGCGGCGCGCCCCCTTCGGCCGGATGACGCTGCCTCGGTGCTTGGCCCTGTCCCTTTGACGCCATGACGCTCCTTCCGGGCCCCGGCGCCCCCCCGGTGGGCTCGGTGTGCCTGGTGATCCTCGACGGCTGGGGCCTCGCCGAGCCGGGGCCCGGCAACGCTGTCTCACAGGCCCGCACGCCGGTGTTCGACGAGCTGTGGGAGGCCTACGAGCACACCACGCTCACGGCCTACGGGCCGGCGGTCGGGCTGCCCGAGGGCCAGATGGGCAACTCGGAGGTGGGCCACCTCAACCTGGGCGCCGGCTCTGTGGTCGCGCAGGACCTCGTGCGCATCGACGACGCCGTCGCCGACGGCTCCTTCCTCGAGAACGAGGCACTGCTGGGCGCCTGCTCGGCAGCGCGCGGGTGCGGGCGGCTGCACCTGCTCGGGCTGGTCTCGGGTGGCGGGGTGCACTCCAGCATGGACCACCTGCAGGCATGCATCGAACTGGCCGCGCGCCAGGGCGTGCCCGACATCGTGCTGCACGCCTTCACCGACGGCCGCGACACCTCGCCGGACTCCGCTCCGGGCTTCCTCGAGGAGGCAGAGGGCTGGCTGATCGCAGCGGGTGGGCGGATGGCGACCGTCAGCGGGCGCTACTACGCCATGGACCGCGACCGGCGCGCCGAGCGCACCCTGAGGGCCTACGACGCGATCGCGCTCGGGCGGACGGCGGCTCCCCCGGCCGGCTCCGGCGTCGAGGCCGTGCGCGCGGCCTACGGCCGTGGGGAGACCGATGAGTTCGTGGAGCCCACCCTGGTCGGGGACGAGGGCCGCGTGCGCGACGGCGACAGCGTGCTCTTCTTCAACTTTCGTCCCGATCGTGCCCGCCAGCTGACCGGGAAGCTCAACGACGAGCTGGACCTGTGCTTCACCACGCTCACGAAGTACCAGGAGGACTGGGACTACCCGGTCGCCTTTTCGCCCCGCCAGCCGGCGACCACCCTGGCGCGGGTGCTCGCGGACCAGGGGCTGGGCCAGCTGCACGCGGCCGAGACCGAGAAGTACCCGCACGTGACCTACTTCTTCAACGGGGGCGAGGAGCGCACCTACGCCGGGGAGGAGCGCTGCCTCGTGGACTCGCCGCGCGAGGTGCCCACCTACGACGAGAAGCCCGAGATGAGCGCCCGCGAGGCCGCGGCGGCGTTCGTCGAGCGCTGGCGCGAGGGCGGTCTGAGCTTCGGGATCATCAACTTCGCCAACCCGGACATGGTGGGTCACACGGGCGTGATTCCCGCCGCCGTCGCGGCGGTGGAGACAGTCGACGAGTGTCTCGCGGAGGTCGTGCGGGCGGTGCACCAGGGCGGCGGAGCATGCGTGATCACCGCCGACCACGGCAACGCCGACCACATGCTCGAGCCCGACGGCAGTCCCAACACCTTCCATTCGCTCAACCCCGTGCCCCTCGTGGTCAGCACCGACGCCGGAGCGCTGCGTTCCGGGGGTACGCTCGCCGACGTCGCCCCGACCGTGCTGGCGCTGCTCGGGGTCCCCCAGCCGGAGGAGATGACCGGGAAGAGCTTGATAGACGGAGACTGAGGTGCCCTTCTTCACGATCGACGCCCGCGACGGGTCCGCCCGCGCGGGCGTCCTTCGTTGCGCCCACGGAGACGTCCACACTCCCGCCTTCGTCCCGCTGGCCTCCAACGCCAGCGTGCGCGGACTGGCCGCCGCGGAAGTGGCCGGCCTTGGCTACGACATGGTGCTGGGCAACACCTTCCACCTGTTCATCTCGCCCGGGCACGAGCAGATCCGTGAGATGGGCGGCCTGCACGAGTTCATGGGCTGGTCGCGGCCGATCATCACCGACTCCGGCGGCTTCCGGGTGTTCTCGATGGGCCACGGGTCAGTGGCCGAGGAGATCAAGCACCGGCGCGGGGACAGCCACAACCGCGTGATCTCCATCGAGGAAGACGGGGTCACCTTCCGCTCCTACCTCGATGGGACCCAGCGCTTCATGGGCCCGGAGACCTCGATGGAGGCGCAGGCGGCGCTGGGCTCGGACATCGCCCTGGCCTTCGACGAGTGCACGCCGTTTCACTCCGACCGCGAGTACACCCTGCGCTCGATGCAGCGCACCCATCGCTGGCTCGACCGCTGCATCGCCCGGCACGCCGAGCACGGGCCGGACGGCCAGCGGGTGTACGGGATCGTCCAGGGCGGCGTGCACCGCGACCTGCGCGCGGAGTCCTCGTCCTACGTGGCCGGGGCACAGCTGGACGGCGTGGCCATCGGGGGCTCGCTCGGCCAGGAGAAGGCCCAGATGCGCGAGGTCGTGGGGTGGGCGCTCGAGCCGCTTCCCGACGAGCGTCCGCGGCACCTGCTCGGGATCGGCGACGTCGACGACATCCTCCACGCCGTCGGGCAGGGCATCGACAGCTTCGACTGTGCCACGCCCACGCGCCTGGCGCGCCACGGCACCGCCCTGGTCCCCGATCCCGAGGGCCGCTTTCGCCTCGACCTGGGCAAAGCCGAGTGCCGAGGCAGTCGCCGGCCGATCGCCGACGGCTGCCCGTGCCCGGCCTGCCGTGAGCACACCCGCGGCTACCTCCACTACCTGGCTCGCGGCAGGGAGCTGACCGGTGCGCGGCTGATCACGCTCCACAACCTGACCTTCATGGCGCAGCTGATGCGCGGCATCCGGACGGCCATCGCCACCGGCTCGTTCTCGGCGTACGCAGGACGGATCCTGGCCGGAGCGGCGCCCTGGCGCTGATCCCCGCGTTTTCTCGTCGCGGGTCAGGGGTAGCCTCATCGCACCCCAGCGGAGGAGGAGCAGATGGACACCGGACTGTTGATCGCATTGATCGTGGTCGTCGTCGTCGTGATCGTGATCGCGCTCATGCTGACCGTCGGCAAGAAGGCGCGTGCCGAGAAGCACGAGCGCGGCCGCGTGGAGGCGGGCCACCACCGGGAGGAGGCCAAGATCCGGTCTGCGCGCGCGGACAGCCGCGAGGCGGAGGCCGAGGAGCGCGCGGCGCATGCTCGTCGTGAGCAGGCGCAGGCGGAGGAGCACGCCGCCGCGGCCAAGCAGGAGCGCCGCATCGCCGAGGACCGGGTGGCACAGGCAGACGATGTCGACCCCGACCAGAAGGGCTCCCGCCGCCGGTAGGCGGCGCCGCGCCCCCCGGGGAGGAGCGCAGCCGGAACGTTGCCCGAGGAGCGCAGGCCGATCGTCGATCGGCCGAGCACCGCAGGGATGGTTCTCCGGCGAGCACCGCACCCTTTCCTCTAGCGGGAGTTGTCGCGCAGGAACTGGCGCAGGTCGTCGATCTGACGTTGCACGTCCCCGCGGTCGACGGGGCTGATGCCCGCCGGCTCGCTGTCGCCCGAGGCGAGCAGGGCGATGGCCACCGCGGCCACCGCCAGGAGGGCCGCCAGCGTGGCGAGGAAGGCGCCGAGACGCCGCTTGCGCTTGGGCCGGCTCTCCTCCGCGCGCGCCGGGCGGCTGGGTCCGGCGGAGGTGGTTGACGGCGGCCGGGCGGGCCCAGCCGTGGCCCTACGCCCCGTGCGCATGGCCTGGGTGGCCGCCGTCACCTCACCGAGCGCGCGGGTCGCGTCTTCTCCCGCCATGGCGCCGGCCCCCGCCACCAACCGCCGGGTGGCCTCGGAGTCCTGGCCCTGGGCGCCCGCGT
>Ga0136627_1000840_pt1 | contig 12089 bp, 13 predicted proteins | sample AntDrymUQ4892206_2_FD_104652 | JGI IMG/M metagenome (GOLD analysis project Ga0136627, IMG submission 104652) | Polar desert sand microbial communities from Dry Valleys, Antarctica - metaG UQ489 (22.06) | ecosystem: Environmental > Terrestrial > Soil > Desert | place: Antarctica: Dry Valley... | reverse complement strand
CGGTGCCGTTGTGGCCTGCGTGTGCGGCGTGTGCGAAGGCGGCGCTGTCGTCGCCGGCTGCGTCGGTGCCGTTGTGGCCTGCGTGTGCGGCGTGTGCGAAGGCGGCGATGTCGTCGCCGGCTGCGTCGGTGCCGTTGTGGCCTGCGTGTGCGGCGTGTGCGGCGTTGTCGCCTGCGTCTGCGGTGTGGTCGCCTGCGTCGTAGCCGCCGTCGTCTCTGGGGCCTCGGTCGCTGCCGGCGCAGCCGTCGTGGCCGCAGTGGTCGCTGGCGCCTCTGTCGTGGTGGGCGCTGCAGTCGTCGGCGGCGGCGCCGTGGTGGGCGGAGGCGGCTGACGGATCGCGTTGATCGGCAAGCAGATCGTCTGACCCGGGTACAGCAGTGTGTCGACGTTGGCGCCGTTGGCGGACAGCAGATCCTCGAGCGGCGCCTGCGAGCCGTCGGCGATGCGCGTCCAGTAGTCGCCCGCGACGACCTCGTAGTCGACGCCGCACGCTGCGCCGGCGTCAGCTGCACCGGCGTCGCTCTCTGTGGCGGACATCGCCTCGACGCCCGACTTGTTCTTCACGGCCGACTCGTCGTCGGAGGGGACCTCGGACACTTTCGTCACCGGCCGCTCGGCACGTCGCTCGCGCCGCGCGGCGCGCTCGGCGCTGCTCGCATCTGACGCCTTCTCGCTCGCAGAGTCGTCGGTCTCTTCGCGAGCCGGCGGTGCCGCTGTCGTTTCGGTCGTCTCGTCGACGCTTCCGGCGCTCTTCGCGTCGTTGCCGCCGAGGCCGATGGCGATCGGTACCGCCATGACAGCTACGGCGATGATGATGCCGAGGCGAAGCAGCAACGGGTCGACACCCGTGCGGCGAGGTCGATCGCCGAGTCCCACCTCGCGCACGGGGTCGTCGTCCATCGACGCGGCGCCGGCTGCGACGGCGCCGCCGTTGTTGAGACCGGCGTAGGACCCGAGCCCGTACTGCCCGGAGCGGTCGGCATCGAGGTCCCAGTCGTCGACGCCGAAGTCGTCGGTGCTCGTGACCGCCCAGGCGTAGCCGCCGGGCGCCGTCGACGAACCCGTCGCGGATCGAGGCGTGCGAGCGGCGGCCGGGCGAACGGTGCCGGTCGTGTAGTCGGGATCGTCCTCGAAGTCGAAGATCCGTGACTGCATCGTCGGCGTCGGATCCGCTGCGCTGAGGCCGGGGACGATGCGGTGGCCGCGGGTGATCTGTGCGTGCTGTCGGGTGCGGTGCGTTTCTCGAGCGTCGTCCCAGTCAGGCTGGTCGCTCCAGAACTCGTCCCGCTGGCGATGTCGTCGAGAGGTCATGTGTTCCGGTCTGGCAGAAGTGGGTGAGAGACGTCACCCCAACTGACTCCAAACCATGCGCCTCGACGCCGGCCCGCGGGCGACAACGCTGCCCAGGTCTAGTCGGTCTGTAACCAAATCGCAACATCGACTGCGTCGGCGCTGGTCAGCCGCCGTCGCGTGCGCCGAGCTCGGGCAGATCGGCTGCCCACGACGGCTGGCTGATCTCGGCCGCCTCGGGCGCGAACGAGATCACGAACACCGAGTCGTCCCGGGTGATCGGGATGTCGGCGAGGCCCTCGGTGACCGTCACGGAGCTCTCGGTGTCGGCGTAGTCGGGCCACACGGTCACGCTCAGCTGACCGGGCTCGTCGCCACAGATCGTGTCGCCCTCGGAGAACGTCACGCCGCCGCCCTGGTCCGCTGGGAACACCAGCGACGAGTCTGTGAGCTCGACGTCATAGACGTCGAGAAACACTCCGAGCGTGGCGTTGGCCCCCGTCGCCTGGCTGCTGAACGCGTGCCAGTGGATGACCCCGTCGTTGTGGCTGTGCACGCCGGTCGCGGCGTACTTCGGCTCGGCACCAATGGGCGCGCCCGACTCGTCGCGGATCTCCTTGTCACCTTCGACGGTTGCCAACTGTTGCTCACCCGTGTCGGGGTTGCAGAGGTTGAACGCATACGCGATGTGCCAGTGGTCCTCTGCCGTCGGACCCTCGCCGACGAGGGCCGCCGGGACCGCGGCGTCGCCACCCTCGACCGTGGTCGCACCGCCGCCGTCTCCCTCAGCGCTGCATCCCACCGCAGCGACGAGGACGCACGCGATGGCGAGTGCCGGGAGAGCTTGCATCCGCCCGACAGTACCGGCGCGTCCCCGGCGCGAGGCCGCGACCGTCGGTCGCAATCACCGCCGAACGAGAAGGTGGATCCACATGCCGCCAAGCCACTCGGCGAAGCGCTCGTTGCTCCAGCCGCGCTCGTTGACGAGTCGATGCCACAACATGCCGTCGGTCATCGACCAGATCACGTCCCGACACTCGTCCTCGGTCACCGCCAGCTGCCGTGTCGCTGCGGCCCCGGCCGCCATCACGGTCATCCCGGCCAGCCGCTGCCGCCCCATCTCCTCGAGCATGGCCGCTGCGGCGGGTTCCGCCTCGGCGGCCGACTGCACCATCAACTGGAACGGGGCGATGCGCGTCGCGGTCTTGGTGGAGAAGGTGGCGTGGAGCATCAGGCGCTTGGCAAGGTCCGGCTCGTCGCGGATCGCGACGACCTCGGGCCGCTCGTGGAAGACGACGTCCTGATCGTCACCGCCGACGGTGATGTCCCAAGCCTTGTGGAGCAGCGTCGGCTTGTTGCGGAACGCCGCGTAGATCGTCTCCACGGACACTCGCGCCGCGTCGGCGATGTCGGCGATCGTGGTGCGGCCGTAGCCCTGCTCGATGAAGAGGTCACGCGCTGCTCGCACGACGGCCGAGCGGCTCTCCTCGGCCTGGGCCCGGCGACGGGTCGAATCGTACGACCGCCTCTTGACAGGTTCGGCAGATTTCACTACACCTTCCTTGTATTCATTCCACACAAACTGTAGCTAATGGGAGGGCGCCATGACGCACATCACAGAACCCGCACGCGACTGGAGCGCGGTGGCAGCGGCGTGGGATGCCAACGTCGAAGAGGTCGACCTGCTCTGCTTCGACGCGACTGCGGCGCTGTTCGACCGTGTCGCCGTCCAGCCGCGCGACCGCGTGCTCGAGCTCGCGGCGGGGCCGGGCACCCTCGGCGCCACCTGGTCGCAGCTCGTCGGACCGTCGGGCACAGTCGTGCTGAGCGACATCGCTCCCGGCATGGTCGAGACGGCACATCGCCGCAACGCGGTGCTCGACAACGTTGAGGTCGCGGTGCTGGATGCGTCTGCGATCGATCGGCCGGACGGCTCCTTCGACGTCGTCGCCTGCCGAATGGGGTTGATGTTCACCCCTGATCCATCGGCTGCCCTCGCGGAGATTCGACGGGTCCTCACCCCCGCCGGTCGGGTGGGCGCGCTCACCTGGGCCGGCATCGAGCACAACCCGTGGATGACCTGTGTCGGCATGGCGGCGATGATGAACGGGCTCGTCAGCGGCGGGCCGCCCGTCGGGCCCGGCAGCATCTTCTCTCTGAGCGACCCAGCTGAGCTGGAGTCGTTGGTCTCGGGCGCTGGATTCGTTGATGTCAAGGTCGAGGAGTTCGCGATCGCCTTCCTCGCCGACGATATCGATTCCCACGTCGACCGGGTCAGCTCGCTGGCCGGACCGCTCGCCGCGGCGTTCGAGGCGGCGACCCCAGAACAGCATGCCGCCGTACGCCGTACCGCCGCAGAACTCGCAGCGCAATACGTCACGGACGACGGCGTCGTCATCCCCGGCCGGGCGCTGCTCGTTTCCGGACGAATGTGATCTCCGGGTACGCCTCGCACCCTGAACCCGGACCAGCGACGGCGAGCGAGATCTCTTGGCGGAGAGGGTGGGATTTGAACCCACGAACCACTTGCGTGATCAACGCCTTAGCAGGGCGCCCCGTTCGGCCGCTCCGGCACCTCTCCCGGGAGCACGCCAGTGTAGGGGCACCACCTCCGCGTCGCCGCGGCCATCGCTAGCCTTGCGGGCGGAACGGTGGCAGAGCGGACAATTGCACCCGCCTTGAAAGCGGGAGGCCCACAAGGCCCGGGGGTTCGAATCCCTCCCGTTCCGCCCGGCGGCGGTCAGAGGCGCCCACCAGCCCGACCCCAATGATCGTCCCGGCGCTGATCGCATCCGAGCGGTCCGAAGCGACAGACTGTGTGCCGTGCCGTCACGCAAGCGACGCAAGTCCGCACCCGCCGCACCAGAGGATCCGATCGTCGCGTTCGGGCAGCGCCTCCTCGAGACGAAGGCGCGCGAGCAGGCCGAACGTGAGCGAGTGCTGCGCCGCCGGCGCGAGGCTCGCGACGCCGCCCGCGCCGCGGCCGACCGTGCCGCCGCGCTGAAGACCGCCCGCCGCGACCTGGAACGGGCGATCGAGCGGGTGCAGCGGGCGCGCGCGGGGCGTTCCGGCATCGCCGAGGCGGACGAAGCGTGGCGAGCGGCGAAGGCGCTGGTCGTCGAGTTGGAGTCCGGTGCCAAGCCCGAGTGGGCGCCGTCCGAGCCGGACACCGAGCCCGAGCCGGACACCGGCGCATAGCCGGCACGCCGTCAGGTGCGGCCGTCCGCCTCCTGCGCCTCGGCCAGGGCGGCATCCTCCTCGATCGCCCGGCGCTCCCACGTCGCCGCGAACGTGGCGAAGCCCGCCGCCTCCATCGCCGCCAGCACCTCGGCGTCATCGTCGACGACCACGCCGATCGGCGCCTCGGATTCCAGACGCCGCACGATCTGCACCTTGAGGTGCGCTGCCGGACTGCGGTCACGCTCGGTGCGCATGACGAGGCGGTACCCACCGATGCCGTGCACTTCGAGCCACGTCTCCGTCACGGTGCGGAGGTGCTCGGGCCGCCCCGTCACGTAAACGACGTCGTGATCGGCGGCCAGCGTCGACACGACGGCGATGCCCTCAGGATGGGGAGGATCCCGCTCGGCGGCGGCGAAGAACGCATCCCAGTCCTTCGGCCGGCGCTCCACGTGGCGCAACCGGTGCCGCACGTCCGCAACGACGCCGTCGATGTCCACGATCGCGAGCGGCCGGTGATCAGCGATCCCCCCATCATCGCAATGCCCGCCACGCCGACAGCGCTCGGACAGGGCACCGCCGCACCCGCCGGGTACCGTCGGCCAGCGTGAGCGAGCTCTGCGAGCGAACAATCGTCACGGCAGCGAAGCGCTCAGTGGTGCACCGCCCGTCTTCCCGGTCGATCGCCCACACGGCCATGGTGCGCCAATGAGCAACGACCCGGTGCAGGCGGAGATCGTGCTGCCGTGCGGCGATCTGACGGCGACGCTGGCGTTCTTCACGGAGCGGCTGGGTTTCCGACTGCACACGATCATGCCCGCAGACGACCCCGCCGTCGCCGTGGTGAGCGGCCACGGTGTGCGCCTGCGGTTCGATCGCGACGCCACGGGCGACGCCGGCGAGCTGCGGATCGTGATCGACCGGACGGCTGCCGGACCCGGCGACCCACCGACCGCGCTGTCGCCGGGTGACGAGCTCGTCGCACCGAACGGCACCCGTGTGAGCGTCGTCGCGGCGTCCCGCGCCATCACCGACGACGACCTCCCCGCGCTCGACGACGCCCTCGCCATCTCGCGGCCGTCAGCCGAGCCGGGACCGGCCGGGCGCGCCGGGATGCGCTACCGCGACCTCATCCCCGCCCGTCACGGTGGACGCTTCATCGCGTCGCACATCGTGATCCCCGACGGCGGTCCCGTCCCCGACTACGTGCACCACCACCGCATCCGCTTCCAGGTGATCGTCTGCGCTGCCGGGTGGGTGCGCGTCGTGTACGAGGACCAGGGGCCGCCATTCGTGCTCGCGGCCGGCGACTGCGTGCTGCAGCCGCCCGGCATCCGGCACCGGGTGCTCGAAGCGTCTCCTGGCGCCGAGGTCGTCGAGCTGTCGTGCCCTAGCGAGCACGAGACGCACGTCGATCACTTGCTCACACTGCCCAACGACGACCATCGTCCGCAGCGGCAGTGGGACGGCCAGGCGTTCGTGCATCACCAGGCCGACAGCCACTCGTGGGCACCGTCGCGCCTCGCGAGTTTCGAGGCCAGGGACACCGGGGTCGGTGACGCCACCGCAGGACTCGTCGGCGTCCGCATGCTGCGACCCGACCCTGCTGGTATGGCGGCTGGCGCCGCGGCCGCTCCGTCGACAGAGGCCGCGGTCGCACCGCCGATCGCGCACGACAGCGACCTCCTGTTCTGGTTCGTGTTCGCCGGCGACGCCAACCTCGATCTCGACAGCGGGAGAGGGACCGAGCGGCTGACGATGGCCACGTCGGTCGCCATCCCACGAGGGATGCCCCACCGCCTGACCGATGCGTCACACGACCTCCTGCTGCTCGAGATCTCCGTCCCGGCGTCGCTCTCGCTCGCCGCGACGGCGTCGAGTTGACCGGCCGCCGGTACCGTTCCGGCCATGGCAGAGACCGTGCGACCGCGGGGCAGCACCGTGCTGGGAAAGGTGCTGATCACGCTCGGGCTGGCACTCGTCGTCTACCTCGCGTTCCGGTTCGTCATCGGCCTGATCAAGTGGTTTCTGATCGTCGTCGTCGCGCTCGTGCTCTTGTGGTTCGGCGTACGCCTGCTCATCGGGCGACCGCCCGACGAGTGACGCAACGACTGACCCGACGAGTGAAATGGCGACAGCGGTCAGGCGACGCCGAGCGGGAAGCGTTCGAGCACCTCGTAGCGCGGACCGCGCTCGCCTCGTCGCCGAAGGTGCGACTCGACGAGCGCCACCTCGGTCACCCGCCACGGCCGGCTCGCGTAGTCGCCGAGCTCGCCCACGACGCCCGTGAGATCAGTCGACGTGCGGACGCGAGCGAGCGTCACATGCGGATCCTGGTCCGGCCCGGCGAGCGCCCGGAACGTCTCGACGCCGTGACGGACCCCGACCCAGAGCACCTTCGCCATCCAGGCGTGCGGGAACGCTCCTGCGCCGCCGAGCGACATCTCGCACGGCGCCACCGCGCCCGCACGCCCCGCCCAGTGCTGTCGTTGGCGATCCGCTTCCCTCGGGCCGCACTCGCCGAGGAACCGCAGCGTCAAGTGCCAGTTTCTGGGGCGGACCCAGCGAAGATCCGGCCGGGCGTCGCGCACGTCATCGATCGCTTCGGCGAGGTGTGCCTCGACATCGTCGGGCAACAGCACGGCGGTGAAGAGCCGCGCCATCACCCCGCGTCGGGATCGAGCGACGCCGCCGAGCGGGTGATCCCCTGGCGCAGCTCGCGCATCCAGTCGTCAGCCTGACGCCAGCGGGCGTCCGCCGACTCGCGCACCGAGTGCGCCTCGGCCGCAGCGGAGGGGTACGACCCGAGGAACTTCACCTTGCCGTGCTTCGCGTGGAGATCACGCAGCGCATCGGCGATCAGCTCGTCACCGACATGACCCTCTGCGTAGATGATGAAGCAGTAATCGCCGAGCCCGCCCGACTTGGTGGGCCGCGAGATCAGGTTCGACAGGTTGATCCGGCGCGCAGCGAACTCGCCGAGGATCGACAGCAGGCTGCCGGGCTCGTCGGCACGCTGGTAGACGACGATCCCGGTGCGATCGTGCCCCGTCGGGGCCGGGACGCCCTCGCCGGCGACGACCACGAACCGCGTCTGGTTGCCACGCTGGTCAGCCACGTCGGCGGCGACCACCTCGAGCCCGTACAACTCGGCGGCGACCCGGGCGGACAGCGCGGCGACGCCAGCTTCGTCGGACTCGCCGACGAGGCGTGCCGCTTCGGCCGTGCTGCTCACCTGGTGGATCTCGACGTTCGGCATCGTCGACCGCAGGTAGTGGTGGCACTGCGCCGTGGCGATGGGGATCGAGTGCAGCACCTTGACGTCGGCGAGCGCGGTGCCGGGCTTGGCAACGATGCAGTGCTCGACGTCGAGCACGACCTCGCGCTGGATGAGCACGTCGTGATCGAACGCCAGCGCGTCCTGCGTGAAGTTGACCATCCCCTCGATCGAGTTCTCGAGCGGCACGAAACCGAGCTCGACCTCGCCCGCCGACACGGCGTCGAGCACATCGGGAACCGTCGCGTACGGGATCAGTTCGTGCCTGGCGAGGTCGGGCTGCGAGCGCAGCGCCTGCTCGGTGAAGGTGCCGAACGGCCCAAAGAACCCGACGCGGATCATCGGCTCAGCGTACGGGCATGACAGCATGGGCGACGTGGACGAAGTCGAGCTGAGGGCGCTGCTCGACGATCTCACGAACGGCACCGTCGCCACGGACGACGTGATCGCGATCCTCTCCCGGCTGCCGTTCGCCGACGTCGGCGAGGCGCTCGTCGACCACCACCGCACCCTTCGCCAAGGAATCCCCGAAGCTGTGTACGCGCCTGGCAAGACGCCCGAGCAGTGCGTGCGCATCGTCGCCGAGCTGCTCGACTTCGGCTCGGGACCGGTGCTGCTCACGCGCACGGACGAGGTGCAGCGCAAGGCCGTCGCCGCCGTGCACGGCCATGCCACCCACGCCGGTGGCTCACTGCTGTGGCGCTCGCCGGAGCCGACGCGCGAGTCAGCGGTGCTCGTGGTCACCGCCGGCACGGCCGACGCGCCCGTCGGCGACGAGTGTGAGCTCGCCCTGCGCTCGTTCGGGTTCGCGCCGAGGTCGATGCGCGACGTCGGCGTCGCCGGTTTGCACCGACTGCTCGCCCACGTCGACGACCTCGCCGCGGCCGACGGCATCGTCGTCGTCGCGGGAATGGAGGGCGCGCTCGCCAGCGTCGTGGGCGGCCTGACGAGTGCCGCCGTCGTGGCCGTGCCGACGAGCACGGGCTACGGCGCCGCGCTCGACGGTGTCACCGCGCTGCTGGCGATGATGTCGTCGTGTGCCGCCGGAGTCGCCGTGGTCGGCATCGACAACGGCTACGGCGCCGCAGCCGCGCTCGCCAGGGCGCTCGCATGAGTGAGCGCACTATCGCCTGGTTCAACTGCGAGCTCGGGGTCGCCGGCGACATGGTGCTCGGCGCGCTCGTGGATGCCGGAGCCGATGCTCACCACGTCGGCACAGCGATCGCCGCGCTCGACATCGACGGCTACGAGCTGTCGTTCGAGACCGTGCGACGCGCCTCGCTGAAGGCGACGTGGGCGAACGTCGTCGTGGCCGAGCACGGCGGTCTCGACGACGACCATCAGGGCCATCCGCATCGGCCGTTGCGGACGATTCTCGACCTCCTCGACGGCGCCGACCGGCTGGACGTGCGGGTGCGCGACCAGGTCGCAGCGGTCTTTCGCGAGCTCGGCCGGGCAGAGGGAGCCGTCCACGGCATCGACCCGGCCGACGTCGAGCTGCACGAGGTCGGGGCCGTCGACGCCATCGTCGACATCGTCGGTGTCTGCGCCGCGCTCGACTCGCTCGGCGTCGATACGGTGCACGCCAGCGCCATCGGGGTCGGCCACGGACTCGCGTCGACTGCGCACGGCTCGATCCCTCATCCGGCGCCCGCCGTTGCGAGGATGCTCGCCGATCGTCGCGTCCCCGTCCGGCCCGTCGAGACCTCGCTCGAGACGGCGACGCCCACCGGCGTCGCGCTGATGGTGGCGCTCGCTGCGTCGTTCGGCGCCGCACCACCGATGACCGTGACGGCGACGGGCATGGGTGCCGGCACGGCAGACCCGAGCGACCGACCGAACGTGGTCGGCGTGCTCGTCGGGCACGACGCGACGGGGACCGCCGCCGGGGATCGCCTCGCCCACCAGATCGAGACGAACGTCGACGACGTCACCGGCGAGGTGCTCGCCGACACGATCGCGGCCCTCCTCGACGCCGGTGCGCTGGACGCCTGGGCGACACCGATCGTGATGAAGAAGGGTCGCCCCGCGCACACCGTCAGCGTGCTCGCCCGCGGCGGCGAGCACGACCGGCTGCGCGACGTGCTCGCCGCCCACACCGGCACGCTCGGCACGCGTTCACGCGTCGTCGAACGTCACCCCGTCGCCCACGAGACAGGTGTCGTGACGGTCGACGGTCACGACGTGTCCGTGAAGCGAGCGGCGGGGCGGACGAAGGTCGAGTTCGACGACGCGGCCGCCGCCGCGGGCCATCTCGGGCTGCCCGTGCGCACCGTGCTGCGCCTCGCAGAATCCGGAGAGGAATCGCCGCCCCCGACCGGCTGACGTGTCACGCCGGCACGTACTGTTGCGCCATGCAACGGGCTCGTGTGAGCGGTCCGAATGTGGCGCGACGACGCCTCGCGCTGGCCGTCGCCGCGGCGAGTGTCGCGGGACTCGTCGTCCTCGGCGCCGCAGCGGCGCCGGTCGCCGCCGGAACGCCCGTCGTGGACCGCCCGTGGGCGAGCGGCTGCATCACCCGGACGCTCTCGCCCGGCGATCGCTCCGACCAGGTCGTCTGCCTCGAGCGCCGGCTGCGGTCGCTCGGCTACCCGGTGGCACCCGACCGCCACTTCGACCAGGGCACCGCCAAGGTCGTGCGCGACATGAAGCGCCGTGGTGGGTTGTCCGGCACCGCCAACGCGGGCCTGATGCGCTCGACTACATCTTCGGCAGCCGCCGTCAGCCGGTCACGACGTGGGCTGGTCGATGCATCTTCTCCACGCTGTCGCCGGGCATGAGCACGCGTCAGGTGACGTGCCTCGAGGTGCGTCTCCACCGGCTCGGCTACGAGACCGATCGCAAACCGCACTTCGGTCCGACGACGGCGACCGCCGTACGCCACCTGCAGCGCCGAGCGGGGCTGCAACAGAGCGGCGTCGCCGGTCCGAGGACGCTGATGTACATCTTCGCCCCCACCCGGCAGCGGATCCAGACGTGGGACGCCAACTGCATCACCGGCTTCCTTGCGATCGGGATGAGCGGTGAGCCCGTCAAGTGCCTGCAACGACAGCTGCTGCGGCTGAACCTGCTCGACGGCTCGGACGGCAACTTCGGGCCACGCACGCAGTTCGCCGTGCGCGTCATCGAACGGCGCAATGGCTTCTTGCCCGACGGCATCGCCGGCCCGAACACGCTGACGAAGATCTTCCAGGCCCGGATCCCCTCCCCTGTGCGCGCTGGTCGCGACGAGCTCGGCTACGCGCTGTCATCCGTGTCGGTGGCCGGGCACCGGGCACCACTCGTCCCCGACTCGGGCAGCGGTCGCCGCATCATCTACTCCCGGGCCCAGCAGCGGGCGTGGGCCATCGAATCGGACGGGCACATGGTGCGTTCGTGGCTCGTGAGCGGCTCGATCTACGACAACGAGCGCCGCGGTACGCATCACGTCTACTTCAAGTCGCGCTACGCCGGAGCGTTCACCGGCGCGCCGCTCACGTTGCCGTACATGATCCGCTACTACAAGACGCCCCGCAACAACCACATCGGCTTCCACGCCATCCCCGTGCGGCGAGACGGCAGCCGCATCATGTCGGTGTCGGAGCTCGGCGTGGCGCGATCGTCGGGCTTCACGCGCCAGTCCGATCAGGACGCCTACTTCCTGTGGAACTGGGCGCCCGTCGGCACGAAGGTCGTCGTCCTCTGACCCAGCGCGACCCGGATCACGTCGCTGCGCGCTCGGCTTCGACGATGCCGGCGGGACGCGGCCGGCCGAACAGGTAGCCCTGGGCGCGATCGCAGCCGAGGTCGCGCAACCGGTTGAGCTGCAGCGGTGTCTCGACGCCCTCGGCCACGACGGCCAGGTCGAGCGCATGACCGAGGTGGATCACCGCCTCCGTGATGGTGGTGTCGTCGGAGTCGATGCCGAGGCCACGCACGAAGCTGCGGTCGATCTTGATCGCCTCGACGGGGAATCGCTTGAGGTATGTGAGCGACGAGAAGCCGGTGCCGAAGTCGTCGACGGCGAGGTGCACGCCGAGGTTGCGCAGTCGCCGCAGCGCCGATGTCGATGCCTTGATGTCGGCGAGCAGTGCGCTCTCGGTGATCTCCAGCCACAACGAGTCGGCCTCGATGCCCGTCTCGGTCAACGTCTCTCGCAACAGCGTGTGGAAGCCCGGATCGACGAGCTGACGCGTGCCGACGTTGACGGACAGCGCCGCATCGGCGAACGGCATCGAACCGGCGCGCCACCGTGCGAACTGGGCCAGCGAGTTGCGCAGCACCGCGGCACCGACGTCGCCGACGAGCCCGGTCTCCTCGGCGAGCGGAAGGAACTCTTGCGGCGTGAGGAGCCCACGCTCGG
>Ga0136627_1000839_pt1 | contig 12091 bp, 11 predicted proteins | sample AntDrymUQ4892206_2_FD_104652 | JGI IMG/M metagenome (GOLD analysis project Ga0136627, IMG submission 104652) | Polar desert sand microbial communities from Dry Valleys, Antarctica - metaG UQ489 (22.06) | ecosystem: Environmental > Terrestrial > Soil > Desert | place: Antarctica: Dry Valley... | reverse complement strand
GGAACCGGGCAAGACCCTCCCCCGGGAGTTCTACGTGGACGAGGAACTGTTCGAGGAGGAGCTCTCGCGGGTCTTCCACGCCAACTGGCTCTTTGCCGGTCACACGTGCGAGATACCGGAGCCCGGCGACTACTTCCTGCTCACAGTCGGCGAGGAGGAGTTGATCGTCCTGCGCGACAAGGAGGGCGGCGTCCGGGCTCACTTCAACGTGTGCCGCCACCGGGGGTCCAGGATCGCCACCGAGCCCCAGGGACGCTCCCGGTCTCTCGTATGCCCCTACCACCAGTGGGCCTACAGGCTCGACGGCTGCCTCGCCAACGCCAGGCTCATGGGCGAAGGCTTCGACGCGGAAGAGTACCGCCTGCGCTCGGCTGCGGCCCGCGAGATCGCGGGGCTCGTCTTCGTCTGCCTCTCGCCAAACGAGTCCACACCAGACTTCGATTCCTTCTTCGAGGGCATCGAGCCCCAGCTCCGGCCGCACGGTCTTGAGGGGGCGAAGGTCGCGGTGCGCCACCGCTACGAGGTCAGGGCGAACTGGAAGACGCTCGTCGAGAACAACCGGGAGTGCTACCACTGCCGGGTGAGCCACCCCGAGTTCTGCATGTCAAACTACGACCTCGGGCTGCCGGGCGACACCCGCAGCGACGACGGCTTCGACGCTACCCTGGATCGCGAGTACGCGCGCTGGCGGAACCTCGGCCTCGCACCCGAAGAGATCAGCTTCCCGGACGGCTCCCCCTACCGCGTCTCCCGCCTGCCGCTGAAGGAGGGCTTCCTCACCGAGAGCCTCGACGGCGGCCTCGTGGCACCGCTGATGGGAGACCTCACGGATACCGCGACCGGCAGCCTCCGCATCATCACCCTCCCCAACTTCTGGGCCCACGCCAACTGCGACTACACCATGACGACCCGCCTGCTGCCGGCCGGGCCGGAGTTGACGCGGGTCGAGGTCTGCTTTCTCGTCCGGGAAGACGCTGTAGAAGGCGTCGACTACGACCCGGAGCGGGTGGCCGCCGTATGGCGGGCGACCTGCGAGCAGGACTGGGAGCTCTGCGAGAACAACTCAGCCGGGATCAAGTCCGTGGCCTACGAACCCGGCCCCTTCTCGCCCGTCACGGAGAGCTCCGTCGAGTCGTTCGTGCGGTGGTACCTGGACCAACTGGGCGACGATGGACAACCTCGGCGCGGGTCCGCGCCGCGCCCCGTGTCCGTGGCTTCCTAGCGGGATCCCGGCGAGGCGAGGGATTGACGCGAAGGGTACACGAGGGATCATCTAGCGGGCGCGGGGCCGCCCACCCGCTCGTGTCAGCCCTCCACCTTCAACCGGAGCCGGGGAACGTCCTTGGAAACCTCTTGCTGGCGGAACGCGCCGTGAACGCGGCCAAACGCGCGCACCCGGCGCTCCGGTGGGTCGTACTGCCCGAGCTCTTCACCACCGGGTACGCCGGGCTCCGCACCATCCACGATCACGCCGAGGACGCTGAGCGCGGCACGAGCGCCAGGTTCTTCGCCTACCTGGCCCGCCGCCTCGGCCTCTACATAGCCTACGGCTTCCCCGAGAAACGGCGGTCGGGCGCCGTCTCGGACAGCGCGAACCTGATCGGGCCGCGGGGACTCCTGCTGACCTACAGAAAGAGGCGGCTCGTGTGGACTACAGACGAGCCAGGCGTGTTCGTCCCCGGCCGCGAGGTCCCGGTCGTCCGCGCGGGCGGGGCGCGCATAGCACTCGTCATCTGCTGGGACCTCGGTTCCCCGGAGGCCGTCCGCGAGGCGGCGCTCGAGGGCGCAGATCTCATCCTTGCCCCGGCAGGCTGGCGGTACCCGTGGGGCCGCCAGTACGAGCTGGCGTGCGCCGCGCGGGCCCTCGACAACGCCGTCTACCTGGCGAGCGCGAACCAGGTGGGCGACTACCCCGAAGCCGGCTTCGACACCCCCGGCGGCGTCTACGGCCCGAACGGCCTCCGCGTGTGCGAACGCACGGACGCCAGGAGCATCGCCGAAGTAGACCTCGGACTACCCGAACGCTGGCGGGACTCCTTCGGCAGCACACTCCCGGGGACCGCTGGCACCGCAACCTCTGCTCTAGACACCAGTGTGGGGTAACGCGCTGCCCACCGGCCCGCGCGCCCCGGACCGGCCTCCCGGTTCGGCTTCCGAGAGTTCGCGGCCACCTCAGTAATCCAGGAGGCCGGACGCCCCGAACAGCTCGTCCACCGACGCCTTCGAAGCCTCCCCGGCCGGTTGGGATAAGTAGAGGTCTGCGTGGTACCAGCCTTCTTCCTCCTTGCCCGCGGGGTCCAAGCCCATGCCCGCCAGTTGCCGCAGGACGTGGTCGCGTTCGGCGGCGTCGGTGAAGCGGCGCTGGGGGAAGGTGCGGGCGGAGAGCTTCTGTGTGACCAGGCCGTAGCCGGAGAACAAGTCCGACAGCGGCTCGTAGTCCACCAGGCGGGCCGGCAGGGTCGCGACCCACGGCGCCCGACCGTCCGGACGGGCTTCCGCAACGGCCTTCAGGACGTGGTCGAAGGTGCGCTCCCAGACGTAGCCCACGCCGCCGGTGACGGTGACGAGTCCGACGTCGCCGACGGCTTCCCGGAAGGCTTCCGACGGGTCCGTCGTCTCGAAGTTCTCTCCGAAGCCCTCCTCAAGAAGCCCGGCCCCGAGCGCATAGCGGACGGCGTTCGCCGCCGAGTCCGCGCCCACGATCTCGGGCGGCGAGGGGTGCCTGCGTCCGGCGTAGAACGGCCGGTCGGCGGCCAGGAGCTCTTCGGTCGAGAGATCTGCAAGCTCGGGGGAGGCGTAGCGGGCGTAGAGGTCGTCGAGGGTGAGGTCGTGGCCGAGCAGAGCCCCGTTCACGCCGTAGGAACAGCAGAGGTCCAGGACGCCGTCGGGGCCGCCCTCGGCCCGGACCTCTTGCAGCAGGACCGGGAAGAGGCGGCGGGCGTGCTCTGGCGCCAGGTAATCCAGGGAGCCTAAAGCCTCGAAGTATCCCCTGGGGTCCGGCAGATCGTAGACGTGGTCGAAGTTCGCCTTGTTCTGCGCGTTGTGTTGGGCGTAGGGGTTCGACACCCTTCTCGTCCCTCCTCTAGAACGGCCGACGGACGGGCCTGGAATGTACCCTCCTATTCTACGCGACAGTTTGCAGCGGTCCGTCGTCGCGCCTACTATTGGTGGGGGAACCAGCAAGGAAGGGAGAACGGCGTGGAGAAAGTCATCATCAGCGCGGCGATTACGGGAGGCATGACCGTGCCGGGACAGAGCGCGGCCATACCAATAACGCCGGACGAGATAATCGAGTCCGCCGTCGGGGCGCACGAGGCCGGCGCCACCATCGTCCACCTCCACGTCAGGGAGCCCGCGTCGGGCAAGCCGAGCTCGGACATAGGCCTCTTCCGAGAGGTCGTCTCTGGCATCAAGGAGCGGTGCGACGTGATCGTGCAGCCCACCACCGGCGGCGGCAAGGGCATGTCGCTCGAAGAACGGTCCGCCGTCCTCCCAGAACTCCAACCCGAGATGGCGACCTTCAACACCGGCTCCTTCAACTTCGGCCTCTTCCCCATCGCCGAGCGGGGTAACCCTAAGGACTTCGAGGACTGGGAGGTGGACTACCTGGAAGGCACCCGCGACTACATCTTCCGCAACACCTTCGCCGACATGGAGAGGGTCTGCGCCATGTTCCGCGAATCCGGCGCGAAACCGGAGCTCGAAGCCTACGACGTCGGCCACCTCTACAACATCAAGTACCTCGTAGACAAGGACCTGCTCGACACCCCGGTCCACGTCCAGTTCGTCCTCGGCGTGATGGGCGCGAACGCCGCCACCATCGACCAGTTCATGCACATGCGCCGCACGGCGATGGACCTCTTCGGCGAAGACTTCACCTGGTCAGCGGCGGGCGTCGGCTACCCGGCCGAGTACCACCTCGCCGCCATGTGCCTCATGCTCGGCGGCCACGTCCGCGTCGGCCTCGAAGACAACCTCCGTGTCAGCCGCGCCAAACGGGCCGAAACCAACGCAGAGCTCGTCGAGAAGGCCGTCGCCCTCGCCGCCATATTCGACCGCGAGCCTGCCACCCCAGACGAAGCCCGCGAAGCCTTCGGGCTCAAAGGACGCTCCGCCGTCACGTTCTAGCGTCGAGGGTCCCACACCCGACAATCGAAGCGATGTTAGACTAGTGTCAGACTAGTCAGGAGGTTCTCGGTGAGAACGGTTGGGTCGTATGAGGCGAAGACGCACCTTCCCCGGCTGCTGGACGAGGTGGCGGGAGGAGAAGAGATCACGATCACCAAGCACGGGGTTCCGGTGGCCGTGCTCGTCCCCCCTCCCGAGAAGAAGCGCAGGAGCACGAGGGAGGTGATCGAGGAGCTCAGAGAGTTCCGCAAAGGCGTCCGGTTGGGCGACGATCTGACTATCCGCGACTTGATAGAGGAAGGCCGTCGCTAGTGACTTTCGTGGTCGACGCTTCCGTCACCATGTCCTGGTGTTTCGAGGACGAGGCAACGTCATACACGGAATCCGTCTTGGATCGGTTACGTGACTCCTCGGCCCAAGCGCCCGGGATCTGGCCTCTAGAGGTTGCCAACATCCTCTTGCTCGGGGAGCGGAGGGGCAGGATCCCACGCCCAAAAACAGAGGGCTTCGTGCGGGTTCTACAGGAGCTGCGGGTATCGGTAGAGGATGGGTCACCCGCAACGGTGCTCGGGCCCGTATTGCGGATCGGACGCGAGTACGGCCTGACCAGTTACGACGCGGCCTACCTGGAACTCGCCATGCGCCGCGGCCTCCCGCTCGCCACCCTGGACAGACGCCTGGCCGACGCCGCCGGACGGGCGGGCGTGGACCTCTTGGAGTAGCGTGCTCGGAGGCCTAGACGCCACGGATGAGGCCGCCTAGATCCTCGAAAACGTCCCGCCCCGGACGCCTCTCGTCCCGCTCCATCGCGTGCATAAGCTCCACCACGCGGGCGTTTACCGGGGTCTCGATGCCGTACTCGCGTCCCACGTCCACGACAGCACCGTTTATGACGTCCACCTCGGTCTTGATCCCTCGCTCCAGGTCCTGGAGCATGGAGGCTTTCGTGGCGCCTGCGTAACCCATCGCCACCTCGAAGGCACCGTCTACCTTTGCCCTGTCCCCGGGACCGCGCAGGACGAGCGATTCGGCCTCCACCCCGAGCACCTCTTCGAGCGTCAGCTTCTGGGCCATCCCAACATCGTAGCCCTCACGCCAGAGTGCCAGGGCCACCTCGCGCCCGGCCGGATCGTTCACCACCTCGCGGTACAGCAGGCCGGAGACGGCGCCGAGGCCGGAGAAGGAGCTGTTGACGAGCAGCTTGGACCAGACCTGGCCCCTGATATTCTCCGTCACACGCACGTCTTCGGCGGCGCCAAGAACCTCCGAGAGCAGACGGGTCCGGTCTCGGGCCCCGCCGTCGGGCTCCCCGATCACGAATGGGGCGCGGGTGGTCTGCGCCAGCCGGCCGGGTCCGAGGTTCGTAGAGCCCCACTCGACGGTGCCCCAGACGAGTTTCTCCCCGCCGACGATGCCGGAGATGCGCTCCTGCACGAGACCGTTGCAGAGAGAGACGTAGGTCTTTGCAAGCCCGCGTTCCACGAGGGGACGCAGGGCCTCTTCGAGGTGTGGCGCCTTGAGCGTCACGAGGGCGAAGTCGAAGGGGCCGTCGAGCCCGACGGGGTCGGCGTAGGCCTCCAGTTCCACCCGGCGCTCCTCGCCGAGCACGTCGACGACGAGGCCGGGGTCCCGCATCTTCGCGACGTGCTCCCTGTTGGCGTCGAGCACGGCTACCCGCCGCACCTCTCCGGCCATCTTCGCCGCCGTGACACCGCCGATGGCCCCCGCGCCGACGACCAGGACGCTCGCGTCTATCATTCCTCCCCCTTCCCCGCCTCCACGGGCGGCATCCGGTCGAGCAGTTCCAGGAGCGCCGCGTACCGGCGGTCCCGCTCCAGGAGGAGCCGCCCCCGCTCCTCGTCGGTGTAGTCCAGGAAACCCGCGCCGGTCTTGGTGCCGGTACGTCCCTCCTCGACCAGGTCGAGCAGCATTTGCGGCGGCCCGAACCTCTCGCCGAGGCCCTCCTCCAGTACCTTGAGAACGCTCGCGTAGACGTCCAGGCCGGCCATGTCCGCTATCGCGAAGGGCCCGAAGAACGGCAGCCGGAACCCGAAGCAACTCCGAACGACCTCGTCCACCTCCTCCGGCGAGGCCAGGCCGTCCTCCACGCACCGCACGGCCTCCAGGAAGAGCGCGTTCTGGATGCGGTTCGCGACGAACCCGGGCCCGCTGCCCACGACCGTCGGCCGCTTGCCGATGGACCGGAGAAAGCCCACGAGGCGCTCGACCGTGTGCGTATCCGTGGTCGCGGCAGGTATCACCTCCACGCCAGGCGTCCACTCCGGCGGGTTGAACCAGTGCATCCCGCAGAACCGCCCGGGCCCCTCCACGAACCGCGCCAGGTCGTCCATCGGCAGCGAAGAGGTGTTCGAGACGATCACGGCTTCAGGCGAAGCGCCGGCCGAACAGACGCCCAGGACCTCCTCCTTGAGCCCGACGCTCTCCGGCACGGCCTCGAAGACGAGGTCCACACCGGCCACGGCCTCGGCCGTATCCTCCGCCACCTCGACCCCCTCCGCGCGCCCGGCCGCCTCCTCCGGCAGCAGCCCAGCCTCCGCGTGGCCCCGCGCCCGAAGGACCAACTTCTCCTTTGCCTCGCGGGCGAGCTCTGGCGTCGCGTCCGTGAGGCGCACCGTCATGCCGGCGGCGGCGAAACACTCGGCGACGCCGAGGCCCATCGTGCCGGCGCCCAGGATCGCGGCGGTCCGCGGCCACTCCCCGCGCCTGACTTCAGTATGCATCAGGCGTAGAAGTCCGGGGCCTTCTTGAACTTCGGCCACTCCTCCGGATCGTGGCCCGTGACGAGGGTCGCGCCATGCCCTTCTACGATGCGGCGGACCTTGCGGTTGGAGTTGGCGACGTCGGCGGCAGAGTGGATCAGGCCCGGTAGCGCCGCCTCGTTGTAATGGTCCATCGTGTAACACGCGTCCGCCGTCAGCATCATCGGCCCCTCGCCCGGCAAGTCCACCAAAACGGACTGGTGTCCTGGCGCGTGCCCCGGCGTGAAGAGCGTCTTGATCGTCCCGTCCCCGAAAAGGTCGTACCCGTCGTCGTGCTCCCCATCCAGGTACAGCCACTTCACGTCCCGGTCGAAGTCCTTGCGGATGTAGGCCGGTTTTTGGAACCAGTCCGGCGTGTACGCGTACTCCAGTTCCCGCCGCTGCACCACGTAATCCGCGTTCGGGAAATGGCCTATGGCGCCCGAATGGTCCAGGTGCAGATGCGATTGGATCACGTACCGCACCGAGGCCGGGTCCACGTCCATGCGTTGCAGCTGGTTGATCACGAAGTCGTCCTCCGTCATCACCGGGTCGTAGGCGTCCACCACCGCATCCCAGTGCCCGCGCGCGTCCTGGGCCACCTCCAGGGCGTTGCCGCCGTCGTAGAGGACGTTGCCGCGTGGGTGCGTGATCAGGAAGAAAGGCACCGGGATCTCGTACGGGTCCCCGAGCCCCTGGTTCATCTTGATGAACTGGACCTGGGTCTTGAGGCTGCCGCACTCGAAAAAGTAGAGGCGCAGATCGTTCATGTGTTCTCCCTTCGGTCGAGGTTACAGGCTACAGGCATCAGGTTTCAGGTCTTGCGGAGAAACGTTGCCGGTTCTACGTCACTCTCCGGCAGGACTCCGGCTGCGTAGCCCGATTGCGGCTTCGCACCGCCCTCTTCACCTGATGCCTGTAACCTGAAGCCTGAAACCTTCCTCACCAATTCTCCATCGACTCGCGCAGGATGTTCGCCAGGTCCTCCTCCGTCACGTCTTTCGGGGAGCCGACGAGCAGGCGTTGCTGCTTCATGGCGCCGTCTACCAGGGCTTCTATGTCGTCTTCGGTGTAGCCGAGCTCGCGGACGCCGTTTGGGGCGCCGATGTCTTTCATGAGGCTTATGAGGATCTCGGGCAGCGTGTTCTCGTCCGCGTCGCTTATGGGCCCTCCGGCGAGCAGCTCCGCGACCTCCTTGTGACGCCCTGGCATGGCGTCGTAGGTGAAGCGGAAGGCCGCCGGGGCCGTGACTATGACGGACCAGCCGTGCGGGACGAAGGGGTGGTCGTCTGGGTAGCCGGGCGGCTGCCACTCGTGCTTGAGGCCGGCTATGGGGTAGGCGCAGGCGTGCGGGATGTGGACGCCCGCAGACCCGAAGCCGACGCCCGCCAGGGAAGCTCCCAGCATCATCGCGCCCCTGGCCTCGACGTCCTCGCCGTCCTTCACGGCCCGACGGAGGTACTTGCCGCCGAACTCCAGGGCCTTGCCGCTCCACATGTCCGCGATGGGGTTGGACCCCTGGTAGGGCGGTCGGTCGTCGGGGCTGTCGGACTTCGGGCGTGCGTCGTATGGTTTGGTGAGGAACGACTCGGCGGCGTGGCAGACCACGTCGAGGCCGCAGGAGGACGTTACCTCGGGGGGCATGGTCCTGGTCAGCAGCGGGTCGACGAGGCCGCGGTCGGGGCGGAGGTACTGGTGGGAGATGCCCGTCTTTATCTTCTGGTCCGGGATGTCCAGGATGGCCACGGTCGTCGCCTCAGCCCCGGTGCCGGCCGTGGTTGGGACGGCGAGTAGCGGCTTCAAGGGGGACGGCGGCTTCTTGCCGTCGCCGACGGGGGCGTTGACGTAGTCCATGATCTCACCGCCGTGCGTGGCGATGAGGTCGGAGACTTTCGCCGTGTCTATGCTGGTCCCGCCCCCAACGGCCACGAACCCGTCGAACCCGCCGTCCCTGGCGAAGTCCGCCGCGGCCTGCAGCGAGTCGGCCGTCGGCTCGACGCGGGAGCGGTCCCAGACCTCGACCTCCACGCCCTCCGCCTCTATCAGCTCGACGATGCGGCCCGTTATGCCGGCCTGTATCACCCCGGGGTCGGAGACGAGCATGACCCGGTTCATCCGGAGCCGCCTGACCTCCCAGCCGACCTCCTCCGCCGCGCCCCGCCCGTACTTTATGGGCGTGGCCTCCATGGTGAAGACGGTCTCGTTGCCGTTGGCACTCATGCGCTCCCCTTCCTCGGCACCCTTCCCCTGTACCCGGGCAATATAACTGCGGCCCGGGCCAGCGGCAACGAACCGGAACTACCCGCGCCCGGTCCCGCGCAGAACGCCACTCCTACTCCCCAGATCCTCAATTTTGCTGAAAACTGAGGCCTGAAGCCTGAAACCTCTTCAGGTATGTGCCAACAACACATAAGTTTCTTTTTGAAGTATAATTCCGCCGAATGCAGACTGAGTAGCGTATGTTAGGGAGGTTTTTCGGTTGACCGAGGAGCGAGGGTCACGGTCCGTCATGGATCCCACGGATCTGTGGCGGCAGTGGTACGAGACGAGCACGAAGCTCTGGTCCGACGCGGCGCGTGGGGCGCAGGGCGGTTACGCAAACCCGGCCGAGTTCTACCGGCAGTGGTTCGAAAACGCGCGTGAGATGCAGGAGCGCATGATCGGGGCCTCCCCAGGGACGATCGAGGGCGCCCCTGGCGTGCAGGACATGTGGCGGCGGTGGTCCGAGGCGTCGACGACGACCTGGCAGAAGAGCACCGAGCTCGGCCAGAACGCCCTGGACCTGCTGCCCCGCTGGACGCAGATGCTCGAAGAGGCGCGGAACAACCTGCTCGCCGGCGGGAACCTCCCGGCCGACCCCCTGCAGTTCGCGACCCAGTGGTACAACGCGACGAGCGGCCCCTTCTCGGACTTTATCGGGGACGTCATCGAGCGCGAGGAGTTCCTGGAGCCGTCGAGCCAGTTCCTCCAGAGCTACGCGGGCTTCTACAAGGTCTTCAAGCGCAACTCCGAGGAGTACCTGAAGAGCCTGCAGCTCCCCGTCCAGTCGGACATCTCGCGGGTCGCCGGGCTCGTAATCAACCTGGAGGACAAGGTAGACCGCATCGAGGAGGCACTCGAGGACCTGGGCGACGCGACGGCGGCGGCCGCGGCCATCGAGACCCCCGAGGCCGCCTCCGCCGAGTCCGTCAAGACCCTCGACAACAAGGTGGATAAAGTCGAGGAGATGCTCAAGGGCCTCGGTGACGCCAACGCGGCCATCGAAACCCCGGAAGTCGCCTCCGCTGAGTCCGTCAGGGTTCTCGAAGGCCGCCTGGATAGCGTCGAAGGCAAGCTCGACCGCGTGCTCGCCGCGCTCGAAAACACCGCCCAGAATGGCGGCACCCCCGCGGCCCAGGCCAACGCCGAGTCAAACGGCGCTGCGACCGCCGATGCCACGACCGATGCGGCAGTGGAGGCCACGGACGCGGCCAGGCGCAAGGCCCGGGAGCTAGGCGTCGATCTGGCAAGCGTGGAGGGAACCGGTACGGACGGCAAGGTTACGATCGAGGACGTGCGCAAGAAGGGAGAGAGCTAGATGACGGAGACCGCCAACTACGGCGCGCAGCCGACTTCAGGCGACGCGACGGTTCCGGCAGACGTCGAGAACTTTTTCGACAAGTACAGCCGCGGGATGAAGATCGTGGTCGAGGGCGCCCAGGCCGACACCGGCCAGACGCCCAAGGAGATCATCTGGACCAAGAACAAGGCGAAGCTCTACCACTACGCGCCCGCCGCCGAGAAAAAGCACCCGGTCCCGATCCTGATGGTCTACGCCCTCATCAACCGTCCGTACATTCTGGACTTGATGCCGGGCAACAGCTTTATCGAGTACCTGACAGAAGAGGGCTTCGACGTCTACATGCTCGACTGGGGCATCCCCGGGGATGAGGACAAGGACCTCGACTTCGAGAACTACGTCATGGACTACCTGCCGAGGGCGGTCAAGAAGGTCCTCAGGAACTCCGGTTCGGACGAGTTCACCATGCTCGGTTACTGCATGGGCGGCACGATGAGCGCCATGTACGCCTCGCTCTTCCCAGAGCACCTCAAGAACCTCGTGCTCCTCACCGCCCCCATAGACTTCCCCGAAGGCGAGATGGGTCTCTACAGCCTCTTCACAAGCGAGAAGTACATGAACCCAGGCCTGCTCGCGGACGCCTTCGGCAACATCCCGGGGGAGATGATCGACACCGGCAACAGGATGCTCAAGCCGGTCACCAACTACGTCGGCACCTACGTCAACATGTGGGAGCGCCTCTTCGAGGACAAGCCGATGGAGACCTGGCTCGCTATGAACAAGTGGGTCAACGACGGCCCGCCGTTCCCGGGCGCCACGTTCCGGCAGTGGATAAGCGAGTTCTACCAGCAGAACAAGCTCTCCAAGGGCGAGATCGTCCTCCGCGGTCGCCGCGTGGACCTCTCCAACATAAAGGCCCCGCTCCTCAACATCGCCGGCACCAAGGATCACATCTGCGCCCTCCCGCAGGCCGAGGCCACCATGGGCCTCGTCGGCAGCGAGGACAAGGAGTTCTACCCCATCGAAGCGGGTCACGTCGGCCTCATGACCGGCCGCAACGCCAAGAGGGGCCTCTGGCCGAAGGTTAGCTCCTGGCTCGGAGAGAGGTCGGGCGCCTAGAGAGCGGCCAGCTTTCAGCCGTCAGCTTATTGTGGTTGATCGCAATGAGAGAGGGGGCAGTGCCGCGAGTCGGCACTGCCCCCTCTGACGTTTCGGCTCGCCCCTTCCTGATCCTGGACGTCGGAATTTTGGAGGTTTCGACGGCGGGCTGAGCCGAAAGCCTGATCCTCCCCGCTTCTCCTTGATCCGGGCGCGGATACGTCCCGCGGCCCATCCGGTCCTGCTATTCTCCGCGTAAAGCGAGGAAAGGGAGGGAGCGTGTCCAACGAGACCTTGCGGCGGCCTGTAGACGAGAGCATTGGGGAAACGCCGACCGTGTACCACATACCCGTCTGCCCCTTCTCCCAGCGGCTGGAGATCCTCCTGGCCCTGAAAGGCCTGGGCGACGACCGCGTCGCATTCCACGTCGTGGACATCACGCGCCAGCGCCCCGGGTGGTTGCTGGAGAAGACGCGGGGCACGACGGCGCTGCCGGTGCTCGAGGCCGGGGAGGGCGGGGTCCTCAAGGAGAGCATGGTGATCCTGC
>Ga0136627_1000838_pt1 | contig 12094 bp, 10 predicted proteins | sample AntDrymUQ4892206_2_FD_104652 | JGI IMG/M metagenome (GOLD analysis project Ga0136627, IMG submission 104652) | Polar desert sand microbial communities from Dry Valleys, Antarctica - metaG UQ489 (22.06) | ecosystem: Environmental > Terrestrial > Soil > Desert | place: Antarctica: Dry Valley... | reverse complement strand
GCGCAGCGCACGACGGACGGGCCGCGGTCCGCGAGCCCGCTGGCCTTCCGCCCGCGCGGCGCCCGGCGCGTGGATGTGGGCCGCGGACCGACGAGCGCCGCGATCTTCCGGCCGGCGGACGCCCGGGATCCCGGGCCGATCGTCGTCTTCCTGCACGGCTGGGTCGCCGTCGACCCAAGGTTCTACGGCGCGTGGATCGGCCACCTGGTGCGCGGGGGCGCCACCGTGATCTATCCGGCCTATCAGGAGCCGCCGTTTCTGGACACCGTCACGCCGCTGGCCAACACGCTCGTCGCGCTGCGGCTGGCGTTCGAGGCGGTCCCCCCGACGGGGCGGCGGCTCGTCGTCGCCGGGCACTCGGCCGGCGGGGCGCTGGCAGCCGACTACGCCGCATCGGCGCGCGCGGCGCAGCTGCCTTCGCCGGCGGCGGTCTTCAGCGTCTACCCGGGCCGCGCCCTGCGCGGGATCTCGCTGCGCATCCCGACGGTCGATGCGCGCAACATCCCGCCGGGGACCCGCGTCGTCGTGCTCGCCGGCGCGCGCGACCGGGTCGTCGGCACGGGCTTCGCGCGCACGATCGCGCGCACCGCGACACGCGCCAACGCGTCGCTGCGGATCGTCCGCGACCGCCGCGTCGATACGCATGGCGCGCCGCAGGGTTCGTCGCCTGCGGCGCGGCGGACCTTCTGGGCGCCGCTGGACCGGCTGCTCTCGCCGCCCGGTCAGACGCCGGCCAGCGGGTCGGTGCCGTCCCAGGTCCCCGCCGAGCCGTAGGGCTCGAAGCGGGCGAAGAGCTCCTCGGCGTACCAGTCCTCCGCGCGCGTGCGGCGCACGACCTCCTTGTGCGCATCGGACCCGTAGGCGTAGGCCTGCGCGTCGGCGAGCGAGCGCCACAGCGAGAACGTCGCCTGGCGGGCGATCGGCCACTCGCCGACGCCGACCGACGCGAGCAGTCCGGGGCTTGAGGTCAGCCGCGTGGCGGGCGGCTCGATCGCGCGATAGAAGCGCAGGAGCCTGGCCGGGCGGATCGACGCGCGCGTGAGGATCGCGATCGGCCCGTCGCCGGTCGCCGGCCGCGTCTGCGCGAGCGGATTAAAGCGGCCCCAGGCGCCGTGCGAGCGCACGCAGGCCAGGCGCACGTGCCAGCGCTCGCGCGCCAGCTGCTCCCAGCGCGCGGCGACCGGGCTGGTCAGCAGGAAGGCTTCGAGCGCGGACTCGTCCTCCCAGACGCAGAACAGCGCCCAGCGGCGCAGGTCGGCGCCGATCGTCATCGTCGCGCCGCGGCCGGTTCCCAGCAGGCGCCAGAAGTCCAGCCCGGGCGTGCGCTTGAGCTCGGGGCGGTCCAGGCCCATGCGCGACAATCCCTCCGGCGCCGTCGAGCGCGGATAGCGGATGAGGTGAAAGGAGGCGAGCGGGGGCATGGACTACGTGGCGGCATGCATTGTCGGCTACCTGCTCGGCTCGGTGCCGGTGTCGCTGCTCGTGGGGCGCCGCCACGGCGTCGACCTGTACGCCACCGGCGACGGCAATCCGGGCGCCTGGAACGCCCTGGAGCAGCTCGGCTGGCGGCGCGCATGGCCGGCATTCATCGGCGACGCGCTGAAGGGCCTCGTCGCCGGGCTCGCCGGCTTCGCGCTGGGCGACATCTGGGTCGCGTATGCGGCGGTCGCGGCGGCGATGATCGGGCACGCGTTCCCCGCCTTCGCCGGCCTGCGCGGCGGCAAGTCCGTGATGACGTTCGTCGGCGGGGCGCTCGTGCTGGCCCCGCTCGCCGGCGGCATCGCGCTCGCGCTGCTGGCAGCGCTGACGCCGACGCGCGGCGGTTTCGCGCTCGGCGCTCGCGTCGGGGTGTTCGCGTTTCCCCTGCTACAGCTCGCGACCTCGCCGGTCGAGCACGTCGTGGCCACCGGCGGGCTCATGTGCCTGATCGGTGCGCGTTTTCTCGCGAGTAGGTCCGGCCGCGCCACGAGCGCGACGGACGAAGCACCGACCACGTGAGGCGCACCATCACCGGCACGTCGGCCAGTGGGGCCAGCCAGAACGGGATGCCGCGCGGGCGGTAGCTGCGCGCGAGCGCCGCGTGCATGGCGAGGCGGATCGCGACGAGCAGCGCGTCAAGCGGCGTCCCGCGCCCGGCCAGCAGGCGCGGCAGCGGGAGTGCGAGCGTCAGCCAGAGGACGGCGAGATCCTCGGTCTGATCGCGCGGCGTGGAGCTGTCGGGGGCCATCAGCGAGCGACCCCAGCCGTTCCACGTCTCGCGGGCGGAGTCATACATCTTGACCTCGAGCAGGTCGCAGGCGTCGACGAACGCCATTGTCAGGCCATCGCGGCGCAGCGCTCGCGCCAGCGCCACGTCCTCGGTGATGTTCGACTTCACGCGCGCCCAGCCGCCCGCGCGTATCAGGGTGTCCCGACGGATCGCCAGGCACTGGCCGTTGGCGATCGCCCGGCCAGCCTTGGGCTGCCAGCCGACGGCGTCACCGGGGCCCGTGCGGTAGGGAATCGTCGCGGCCATCGACGGGTGCAGCAGGCGCTCGCCGGCGCCCGCGCAGTGAAAGCGCGGACCGGCGGTGACGAGGTCGACGTCGCACAGCAGGGCCGCGAGCTCGCGGACGAGGCCGGGTCGCGGGCGGGCATCGGCGTCGAGGAAGACGACGACGTCGCCCGTCGTCTGGTCGAGACCCTGCTGCAGCGCCCATGACTTGCCGCACCAGCCGTCGGGCAGCGGCTCACCGGCGATGACGCGCGCGCCGCCCGCACGCGCGACGTCGGCGGTCGCGTCGGCCGAGCAGTCGTCGACGACGAGCACCTCGCCGACGTCGGGGTCCCCGGCCAGCCCGGCTAGGCAGGGCGCGAGGCGCAGCTCCTCGTCGCGGGCGGGCACGACGACGCTGATCGTCTGCTGCGGCGCGGGGGATCCGTCGGCCTTCAGGGAGTCGCGGCGCGTGCGACCGCGCGCCAGTCGGGTGAGCACCGCGGCGGTCGCGGCGGCCTGGATGAGCGTGAAAGGGGTCGGTCGCATGGGCTGTATGGTGGCCGGTCCGCCCCCGGCCGGTCAGCCCAAAGGAGCACGGCGTGGACTTGAGCGATAGTCCAGAGCAGGCGAAGTACCGCGCGAAGGTGCGCGTGTGGCTGCAGGAGCACCGCGACGAAGCGCCGGTGTTCGCCGGCCAGGACGAGCAGGAGAGTATCGCCGCGCGCCGCGACTGGCAGCGCACGCTCGCCGAGGCGGGCCTTGCGGGGGTGACGTGGCCGGTCGAGCTCGGCGGGCAGGGACTGGGAGCCGTCGAGCAGGTGATCGTCAATCAGGAGATCGCGCGCGCCGGGGTGCCGGGCATCCTCGACGTGATCGGCGTCGGCATGCTCGGCCCGACACTGATCGCCCACGGCACCGACGAGCAGAAGAACCGCTACCTCGGCCCGATGCTGCACGCCGACGAGGTCTGGTGCCAGCTGTTCTCCGAGCCCGCCGCCGGGTCGGACCTCGCGGCCGTGCAGGCGCGCGCGACGCCCCAGGACGACGGCGGCTGGCGGCTGTCGGGGCAGAAGGTGTGGACGACCAACGCGCACTTCGCGTCCTTCGGGCTGCTGCTCGCCCGCACCGATCCGGACGTGCCCAAGCACAAGGGGCTGACGATGTTCATCGTCCCGATGGACGACGAGGGCGTCACCGTGCGGCCCCTGCGCAAGCTCTCGGGCGAGCCGGACTTCAACGAGGTCTTCTTCGACGACGTCGCGCTGGACGCCGACGCGGTCTGCGGGCCGGTCGGCGGCGGCTGGGGCACCGCGCTGACGACGCTGATGTTCGAGCGCCTGACGATCGGGCTGGGATCCGAGGCGATGGGCTACCGCGCCGAGCGCTTCGCGCAGGGCATCGCAGCGGATGCGCACGCGCGCCGCGACCCCGAGGTGCGCCGGCGCTTGGGCGAGCTGTCGCTGGAGCTGCTGGCCGTGAAGTTCTCCGGCTACCGGACGCTGAGCGCCCTGCAGCAGGGGCAGATCCCGGGGCCGGAGTCGGGCCTGGCGAAGATCACGACGGTGCGCGCGGCGATCGAGGCGGGCGACCTGATGGCCGACGTGCTCGGACCCGAGGCGCTGGAGGCCGACAGCGAGTGGGCGCACATGATCAGCTACCTGCCGGGCTTGAAGTCCGCGGGCGGGACGGAGGAGATCCTGCGCAACACCGTCGGCGAGCGCGTGCTCGGCCTGCCGCCCGAGCCGCGGCTGGACAAGGGGATCGCGTTCTCCGAGCTGCGCGCGAAGGAGCGCGAGGCTGCCGCGGCGCTGTCGGGGTCCGGAGGATCATGAACCTCGAGCTGACCGACGAGCAGGAGTTCCTGCGCGACGCCGCCCGCGACGCGCTCTCGCGGGTCAAGACCGTGGCGGCGGCGCGATCGGCGATCGAGGATCCGTCGACGCTGCCGGACCTGTGGCCGACCGCATGCTCGGCCGGGTGGGCGGGGTTGTTGGTCTGCGAGGAGGCAGGCGGAGCAGGTCTGGGCGCGTTCGACGCGATGCTCGTGATGATGGAGGCAGGTCGGGTGCTGGCGGGGGTGTCGCTGCTGGGCCATCTGCCCGCGTCGGAGCTGTTGGACCGCGGCGGCTCGTCGTCGGTGGGCGATGTCGCGGAGGGTTCCGCGCGAGCGTGCTTCGTGGCGGCACGTCCCCCGGGCGACGTCGTGGCGGCGTGGACGGTGGAGGCGTCGTCGGGCTGCGTGCGCGTCGAAGCGCCCGAGCTTGACGCCGAGGGCCGCCTGGACGGGCAGGTGTGCTGGGTCGTGGACGCGCCGGGCGCTGCGGTGCTGGTCGTCGTGGCGACGCAGGCCGACGGCGGCGGGCCCGTCGCCGTGGTGATCGACGGCGACGCCGGCGGCGTGAGCATCGAGCCGGTCGTGCGCTATGACGCGACGCGGTCCTTGGGGCATGTGACGTTCGCGGGCGCGTCGGGCTCGGTCCTGCAGGGCGTCGGTGCTCGAGCTGGCGAGCGCCTGGTATCTGGCGCAGGCGCTGCTCGGCGCCGAGTCGCTGGGCGCGGTCGAGACGGCGCTCGCGACGAGCGTTTCGTACGCGAAGGAGCGCTTCACCTTCGGACGCGCGATCGGCTCCTACCAGGCCGTCAAGCACTCGCTCGTGGAGATCCTGCGGCTGCGCGAGAACGCCTACTCCCTGCTGGTGTACGCCGGCTGGGCCTATCAGGACGCCCCTGACGAGTTCCCTCTGGCGGCAAGCGCCGCGCGTGCCGCCGCCGGTCACGCGCTGGACTACGCCAGCCGAGCCCTGATCTCCGTGCACGGCGGCCTGGGCGCGACGTGGGAGCACGATGCCCCGCTGTTCTTCCGCCGCGCCCAGCTGTCACGACGCCTGCTCGGCGGGCTCGGCGACGCCACCGACCGCGTCGCGGGCGAGCTGCTCGGCGCGGCGTAGAACCGGATCGGGCTCGCTCTACACTGCCCCGTCGAGGGGCCATAGCTCAGATGGGAGAGCGCCTGCTTTGCAAGCAGGAGGTCGCCGGTTCGATCCCGGCTGGCTCCATCACTGAAAGCCCAGGAAATCGGCGGGTTTGCGGACGAGCCGCCTGGGTGGCCGCAAACAGCAACACCGCTCGATGGCCTAAACCGCATCGCGAAGCATGATAACCGTGGCCCGGACGCCTCGGCCTCGTCTCTGCGGGTAACGGCATCGGCGCCGCCTGCTGGCTCATGAATGAGAGTTGCGCGGCTCTGCCCCACGCGTCAGTGACACAGTGCACTGGTCCTCAGCCAGCCGCCGACGCCGTTATCTAGCACCACGCGAGTCCACTTGCCTGATGCGTCACGGCGCTGGATCGCGACGGGCTGGCCACGGTGCGCGTAGGTCTGAAATCCTGCTCCCGGTGAACGTGACACCTTCTCCTCGCGCGCGCAGACGCGGCCCGGTCGCTCGCCGGCTTGAGCCTGGCGCGCGTTCGGAATCACCGATCCGCCGGCATCCGGGCGCCGGCAGACGATCGCGACGGTAGCGACGTAGGAGCGCGGCAGCACGGCGTTGGTCATCTCTATCCGGACGTCTGTCGATTGGCCTGGGATCGGGCCGTTTGGCGGCGGATTGAGTCGCAGGGCGGGCGGGTTCTGCTCGCGAAAGGCCATCGTGTAGTACTTCGTGCCGCTGGGGCAGGACAGCATGACGCTGCGCTGCTCGCCGGCGGTTGGAGCACCCGCGGGGACGCGCACGCGCTTGCTCACCAGCGTCGCTCCCGCGGGCAGCGGATTTCCGCGCCTGATCTGTGGGGCGGGTGTGCGCGGTCCGCCGAGGCGCCCGAGCTGGTACGGCGCCGGGTCGCCGGGCGAGAAGACGCCGGACTCGAGCACGATGACCCCGCCACTCGCGGCGATCGCGATCGCGGCTGTCGCCCCCGCGGCGACCTTGCTGCTGCCGCCACCGAGAAGCTTGACGACCCCGGCGATGAGCGGCAGTCCGAGGCTCGGGTTCAGTGCGTGCAGCCGCGCCGACAGGCGGCGCAGGTCGCGCTTGTGGGCGCGGCAGGCATCACAGCCCTTGAGGTGACGCACGGCATGCTCACTGGGGCGCACCCCGCGCTCGTGCGCGTCGAGCAATGTCGCGCGGACGTCGGGGCAATCGGCGTCGCGGGCGTCGCGCATCTTGATGAGGTTCTCTCGCGCGCGGCTGGCGAGCGTCAGCGCGGCGGTCACGCTGACGCCGAGTAGCGCAGCGATCTGCTCGGGGCTGTGATCATCAAGTTCACGGGCGAGCAGCGCGGTGCGCTGGCGTACAGGCAGGTCGGCGAGGTCCTCGACGAGGCGGCGCACGGTCTCTTTGCGTCTCAGCACGGTGTCGGGGTCCTCGCGGCCATCGCTGGCGATGGCCGCCTCGTTGTCGAGTGCTTCATCGCCCCAGCGCGCGCGGCGAACCTCGTCGATCGCTCGGTTACGCGTGAGGCGGTACAACCACGGCCGCAGGTCCTCCGGGCCATCCCCGGCGCGCAGCGCCTGGTGCGCGCGGATGAGGACGTCCTGCACGACGTCCTCGGCATCGTGCTCGGAGCGGCGAAGCAACCCGCTCGCGTAGCGCGTGAGCGCATTGCGATGGCGCGCGTCGAGCGTGGCGAACGCTGCTCCGTCGCCGGCGGCGATGCGGCGGGCGAGCTCTGAGTCATCGGTGCGCGAGCGGTGAAGGACGGAGACCATGGCGCGAATGGCACGCTAGCGCCGCGCCGGCTGGTGCAGGCGCGGCGCGAGCGATGCGTCGGCTAGCAGCCCAACCGGTTGCGGGCCGCGCCGACGGCGCGCTTGCCGACCACCTTGACCGTGGCGACGTCGCTGACATCGCCGTCGGTGCTGCGGGCGGTCACCTTGAGCTTGTGCCGTGAGCCGATCTTCGTGTTCTTCGCCTTGGCAATGAACCCGTAGCAGTTCGCGGTCGTGCGTCGGCTGCTGCCGATCGAGCCCGGGAGCTGCCCGTCCAAGGCGGCGCCCGCACGGATCGAGCCGCTGGCCTTTCTGGGCAGCGCCTGCGCCGTCTTGAACTCGACGCGCAGTCCATCGGCGGTCATGAACGCGTAGGCGCCCTTGACATCGACGCGGTCGACAGTCGTCGCGGCCTGAGTGACAGCGGCGCCAGAACCAGCGATCGCGAGTACGGCGGCGGCAGCAGTGAACTTGGGGGCGATGGTCATCGGGGTGTGCTCCTCTGCGTGGGCTTGAATAGGTCTGACCCGACCACGGATGAGCCTCAATCACATGTCGGACTTTCCTCAACCTGGCGCGTCACCGCTCGTAGCTCAGTTCGCGCGAACGAGGATCTAGTGTTTGTCGCCACGGACTGAGGCGCTCAGAACGTGCCGCCGCCCGCTGCATGCCTCCTGCAAGCGAGTCGCCCGTGCCGCTCTACGCCCTGATGTGAGGCGCCGGTCACGGAACCGTCCGCTGATCTGTCTGGAGCCGGGGCGCTGAGCGCGGTCGCCGTGTCGCCGCTGGGAGCAAGGCTTATGGTGCTGGTGGTCGCGCTTGGAGGCAGCGAGTTGTTTCCTTTCAGTCCCCGCTTCAGCGCACGGATTCAGCTCTTTGGCCGGCGGCCTTGAGCATCGCGCGGACCTCATGCGGTTCGAGGATCGGTCTGCGGGGCCGGTGGTAGCGCAGCCGCCTGACGCGGCGCGCGGGGACCTACGACGCGGATGTCGTACGTGTCGACTTCTCGCCCGAGCCGACCGACGATCTGCGGTCTTCGACGCTCGCCGAGGACTTCATCCGGCAGTCGCCCGAGGCGGCCGCTACCGACGCGGTCGCCAAAGCCCTCACATCCTTGCTCCCCGGCTTCGGCCGCATCTGAGGAGACACACATGAGCACCGCTGACGTCTGGACCCACGCCGATGCCGTAGCGAGAAGAAGGTCCCGTAACGCGGAGCAGAAGCGGTCACGCCAGGCGGCTGCTCCGTTGTTACATGATGTCCGGGATCGCGCGGGCCGTCAACACGAAGCCAACCACGACGATCACCATCGCGGACACCGCGGGCGCTGCGGCGAGGACGCGCGAGGCGTTACCGTGGGCGCGCCACCTCGAGCTGAGCCCGCGCGCATAGACGACCGCGAGGCCGAGAACTGTGAGCGTCGCGGCGAGGCCGAGGCTGAACGTGACGATCAGCAGCAGGCCGAGCGCAATCTTCTGTTGTGAGACGGCGCCGAGCAGCACCACGAGCGCCGAGGGGCAGGGAATCAGCCCGGCAGAGGCGCCGGCGGCCACGAGTTCCCGGGGACGAAGCGAGTCGGGAACGTGGCTGTGCCCGTGCTTGCTGTGGTCGTGGTGGTGCTCCTCCTCGTGCGAGTGGCCGTGGCGATGGCTGTGCTCACCATGCCCCGTGTGATTGTGCGCGCCATGGTCGTGCGCGTCAGCGTGGTCGTGGGCGTGACCGCCGTGCGCGTGCGAATGTCCTCCATGCGTGTGCCCGGCCTCCCGACCACGCAGCCGGGCGCGCAGCACCAAGCCGCCGACGACGAGCACGAGCAGCCCCGCGGTCAGGTTCAGCCACGGGTAGAGATCCTCGGGCAGCAGGTACTGCGACAGCGCGAGCGTCACCACACCGAGTGCGAAGACGCCGATCGTGTGTGTCACGGTCACGATCCCGCCGAGGATCACGGCGTGGCGCGCGGTGCCGCGCGCCCCGACGAGGTACGCCGCGACCATCGCCTTGCCGTGGCCCGGCGACAGCGCGTGCAGCGCTCCCCACGCGAAGGCGGCGAGCATCAGCAGGATCAGCACGCCCTGGCCGGACGCGGCATCGTCGAACAGGCCCGCAAAGCCGTCCGCGCTGCGGCCGGCACCGCCACCGCCGGTGACCTCGACGCCGCCGCCCTCGGCACGCGGTGCCGTGAGCGCTCCGCTGCCCGGCTTGACCTCGAGCGTGATCTCGCGCTGGTCGGCGGGGCTGCTCAACAGCTCCTGCGGATAGCGGCGCAGGCGTCGTGTGGGCTCCTCGGCGGGCAGGCTCGATGTCACGTCGACGCCTTCGCCAGCGATCGGGATCATCCCGCGCCATCCGAGGCGACCGTCGAACGTCGCGTCGCGCAGCGTCACCTCACCGGCGCCGGGCGAGCGCGAAGCGCTCAGCAACAGCTCGACGCGCGTGGTCTTCAGGCCGCCCTGGCCGGGGAGCAGCTCGATCGTGCCCGGCCCGCGAGCCTGAAGCTCCACGCGGCGGCCGTCGATGCGCAGCTGCAGGCCGCGCAGCGCCTCCGCGCGCTTGGCGGCGAGCACCGACGCCTGCGGGCGATCGCGCTCCTGGAAGGTCGGGATCTCGGCCTGATCGAGGATCCAGCGCACCTCGACGCGGTCCTGCGACACCTTGACCACGTCGAGGCGGTTGACGGTGAAGTTGCCCAGCGGGTGGGCGGCGGCGGAGCCCGGCAGCAGCGCGGCGCTCGCGGCGGTGAGCAGCAGCACGAGCGCGACGAGCACGCACCGGCGCGCGCTCATAGGTCTTCAAGCGCCTTTCGAGCGGTCCGCGCGTGCAGTGGCGAGAAGGCAGGGTTGGCCGACAGCGCGCTGCGCAGCAGCCGCTCGGCCTCCTTCGGGCGCCCGGCGGCCTTGGCGCTCATCCCGGCGTGAAACAGGAAGCTCGAGTCACGCGATCCGAGGCGCAGCGCGCGTCGCCCGTATGCCAGCCCCTCGCGCGCCATGCCGGCGCGCGTGAGCGCCCAGCCCAGCGCGTCGGCCGAGCGCACGCTGGGCGCACTGGACCAGGACGACCGCGCCAGCTTCACGGCCTGTTTGGGATCGCCGTGGTCGGCTTCGTAGATCGCGATCTCGGCGTCTGTGTTGACGCCCGCGGCGCCGAGCAGTTGCTGTGTGGCGGCGACGAGCTCCAGCGTGCGCCGACCCTCCTGCTCGCGCCCGTCAGCGAGCTGAAGCTCCCCCAGGGTGATGATGTACCCGACCGTCGGCAGACGCTCGACGACACGCTTCATCCGCTCGATGGCCGGCCCCAAACGCCCTTGGGCGGCGTCGAGGTTGGCCAACCCCGCGTTCGCAGCCGGGTACTCGTCGAACCTCGCCAGCGCAGCGTCGAACGCACGCTTGGCCTGCGGGAAGCGGCCCTGGGCCAGCTCGATGTTGCCCATCAACACCTGCACGAAGGCGACGTTCTCGGGCGCCGCTCCACCGGCAGAAGCCGCCAGCGCGAGCGCGACCGACGCGCCATCCAGGTCGCCCTGCAGCTCCCGGTAATAGGCGACGCGCGAGTAGGAGCTTAGATTCGGCTTCAGATCAACCATCCGCTGAAGGACGCGCTCGGCCTCCTGATAGCGGCCGAGCTCGATGTTGGCGTCGACGACGACACCAAGCGGCGCCACGAGACCGGGCGTCAGCTTTCGAGCCCGTCGCCCGTCGCTCAGCGCACCGCTGAAGTCGTGGCGGGCGAGACGCAGGATGCCGCGCTCGCCGTGGGCGCCGGCGTTGGACGGATCGAGCTTCAATGCCCGCGCGATCGCGCGGTCGGCTCGATCGTAGGCGCTGACGTCGCCCGTCTCGCGAACGCTCTGAAGCAGTGCGGCGGCGAGCATCACGAAGCTGTCGGCGTCGTCGGGACGCTGGCGCGCCGCCGCTTCAAGCTTGGCGATCTGCATCTGGGTCGTGCGCGCCGCTCCTTTGGCGACAGCTGAGCCCGTCGCGGGCTCGTCGCCGCCGCCGATGCCGAGCACGGCGACGAGCACGACGAGCATCAGCGCGAACGCTGCCGCAGCGACCGCGGCCGGCTTGCGGTACCTGCCCGACATCTTGCCGATCGGGCCGGGACGAGTCGACGGCGACTCGTCCCGGTCCGAGCCCTCAGGAGGGGTTGTCCGCCGGCGTCGGGGGATGCGTCGGCTCCTGGCGATTGTCGGTGGGCGAGCCGCCGATCTCGTTCTTCAGCGAGGGCATGTAGGGGAACCCTTCGAGGAAGTCCTGGTCGTTGCGGTCGACGCCGTCGCCGAGCGGCAACTTCTTGCCGCCCTGATCGGGTGGCACGAGGAAGCCACCGAGTACGCGCAGCTCGATGTCGACCACATCGTCGGCCAGGCGACGCCCGTTCGGGAAGCCGGCCAGGTCGCCGCCGATCACACCGAAGCGGTTCTCGTTCTCCGTCGGCGGGACGCCCATGTTCAGCTTCAGCGTGTCGGCTGGCACCGGGTTCTTGCTGATCTGGTTGGCCCCTGGGATCCCGGTGAAGAACGTCTGCACGATGTCGGTCCGGCCGGTCTCCTTGATGCCGAGCATAAACAGCTGGTTGAACGCCCCGGCAAGGAACGGGTTGAGCGCGAACTTCCCGAAGGACTTGCCGTCGCCCGAGGGCCGCTGACGGTTGTACTGATCCTTGCGGGTGACCGGGATGAACAGCTCGTTGACCAGCGGATTGGCCAGCCGGCTGACCTGCACCCATTCCCGGCCGCGATCACGGTTCCTCGTTCGCGAGTTGATCGTCTCGCTGCGCTCGCTGCGCTTGCTGCTGCGGTTGGTGACCTGGACGCGCTGGCGATCGGTCGAGGACCAGATGCCGACCGTGGCGTTGGGCGCGGTCGGGCCGGACACGGCCTTGCGATCGCGCGTCACGGCGGATTCCGGCAG
>Ga0136627_1000837_pt1 | contig 12098 bp, 13 predicted proteins | sample AntDrymUQ4892206_2_FD_104652 | JGI IMG/M metagenome (GOLD analysis project Ga0136627, IMG submission 104652) | Polar desert sand microbial communities from Dry Valleys, Antarctica - metaG UQ489 (22.06) | ecosystem: Environmental > Terrestrial > Soil > Desert | place: Antarctica: Dry Valley... | reverse complement strand
TCACGGCAATATTCCCGTCGTCGTCGCATGAATGACATCGAGGACGAGGAAGGGCGCGACTCCGAGAAGGACGACGAGAATGAGGAGCGGCGCGAGGGCGAGCCACTCACGCATTTCGAGGTCGCCAAATTTTCGCCGCTTTCCGTCCGTCTCTCCGAGGAAGGCGATTTGTATCGCCCGCAAATACAGCCCGGCGGTGATGGCGATGCCGACCACCGCGACCACGGCGACGGGATATACGCTGAGCGTCCCGAGGAAAATCTGGAACTCCGCCGGAAAGTGCGCCAGCCCCGGAAGCCCGAGCGAGGCGAAGGCCGCGAGAATGAACGCCCATCCGAGTCCCGGCGCGGCGCGGAGAAGTCCTCCGAGCGCTCCCATCTCGCGGGTGCGCGCCCGATCCTGAATCATCCCGACGAGGAGAAACAAAGCCCCGGTCACGAAACCGTGGGCGACCATTTGCAAAGTCGCGCCGTCGAGGGCGAGCGAGCGAGTCGAGGCGTCCGTCGCGGCGGCGGCGACTCCGACGGCGATGATGACGTATCCCATATGGTTGACGCTCGTATACGCGACGAGGCGTTTCAAATCCGTCTGCGCGAGGGCGACGAACGCCCCGTACAGCGCGGAGAAAACGCCGAAGGCGACGACGAATGGCGCGAGGTCGCGGAAGGCGTCGGGGGTCATTTGGAGAGCGAAGCGCACGAGGCCATACGTCCCGAGTTTGAGCATGACGCCCGCGAGGATGACGCTCCCCGCCGTCGGGGCTTCGGTGTGCGCGAGCGGCAGCCACGTGTGTACCGGGAAGGCCGGAGTCTTCACGAAGAAGGTGACGAGCATCGCGACGAGGGCGAGGGTGGCGGCGAGTCCGGCGAGCGGGGGGTTCTCGATGAGGGCGCGCATGTCGAAGGTACGCGGGTCGCTCCCGAGATAAAGGCCGAGGATCGCGAGGAGGAGCGGGAGGCTCCCGAGAAGCGTGTACAAAAAGAACGTGAGCGCGGCTCTTTGCCTCTCCGCGTATCCCCATCCGGCGATGATGAAATACATCCCGACGAGCGTCACCTCGAAGAAGACATAGAAAAGTATCGCGTCGAGCGCGAGGAATGTTCCGAGGCACGCGGTTTCGAGGAGGAGGAAGAGCGCGACGTAGGATTTCGCGTTCTCCGAGACGTATGCGGAATATATGAGGCTCACGAGAAAGAGGATCGCGGTCATGAGTACGAGGGGCAAACTTATCCCGTCCACGCCGACGCGATACGCGACTCCGAGGGATGGGATCCACGAAACTTCCTCGACCTGCGAAAATCCTCCACCGGAAACCCCGCGCACCCACATAAAAACCGCCCCAAGCAAAGCGAGGCCGGAGAAAACGATGCCCACGGTGTGGGAGGTTCGCGGCGACGAGCCTCGTAGGCACACGAGAAGCGCGGCCCCGAGGAGCGGCAAAAAGAGCGTGATGGAAACCAAAACGTTCGTCACGACCGCATTCCCGCGATGGAGGTGGGATCCCCGGATGACTCGCGGGCATCGTCGAGACCGAATACACCGGGTGGCGACTCGCGATTTTCCGCCTCGCCCGCGTCGTATTCGTGGTCACGGTCGCGGCGGCGGTTTCGATCTTTCATCTCGGGGGATGGCTCGATCCGATCCTCCCGCCGCGGGCATGGGGCGAGGTGAAGATGCTCGCCGTCGCCGCCCTCATGAGTCATTCCCCGCCGCCGTCGAAAAAGACTGACGAGCGAAGCGCGCGCGATTTGCCGCCAGGCAAGCCGCTCGATGTGAAACCGAGTCCGGTGGAACGCTTCCCCGCACCCCGAGAATCGAAACTCCCCATGGAGATGACCCGCCGAGTTGTTTCCTTCGTCATGGGAGGAGACGTCCCGCCGGACGGCGAGCCGCCGGGAGACGCGCCATCGGCGGTTCTCTCCGACGATCCGAGGTGGACACAAGCGCGGAGCCGATACATAGCCGGATTCCGTATGAGATGTCATCGCCGCTCCTTTCATGGGGATATCGCCAATAATGCGAGGATCACGGCGATTCCCGCGACGGCGAGCAAAAGCTCTTTGTGGACGAGTCCCGACTGGAGAGCCCGCGCCCGACCGCCGAGCTTCCGCGCTCCGTGGACGAGAAAAGCTATGAACCCGTCTATGCCGCGCTCGTCGGCGAACCGCGAGAGGTTCGCCACGGAGAGCGCCGCCGCGCCGACCGAGCGCGCGCCGGCATGAATGCCCCGGTCGAGCGCGTCGAGGACTTTGGCGAACGCCATCGCCGGACGCGCCACGAGACCGTCGAAACCTCCCCCGACTCGGAAGCCGGTCGCCGCGAAATCTCGCAGCGGCTCCCCGAGAAGACGCTCGCCATCCACGAGCCACCCGGCGGCGAGTCCCGCCACCCCGACGGAGAGTCCGAGCGCGGCGACGAGCAAACCCTCCGGAAGCTCCGTCCCGAGAAAGCGGGCGAGCGGAGCCATCGCCGAGCCGATGACGACGGCGAGAACCACGAGCGCGGCGAGTCCCGCCCCCATCCACCCGACACCGCCGACCGGACTTCCGCCGACCGGACTTCCGCCGACCGGACTTCCGCCGACCGGACTTCCGCCGACCGGACTTCCGCCGACCGGGGCGTTTTCTCCCTTGCCGTCCCACAAAAGCGCGAGGGCGCGTCCGACGTATATTCCGGTGAGGAGTGTCGCGAGCAATGCGAGTGGGCCGAGGAGAAGCGCGTATGGCGAGTCGAAGGAGGCGGCGAGGACGGCGTCTTTCGAGAAGAAGCCGGAGAGGGGCGGGATGCCCGCGAGCGCGAGTCCCGCGATGGCGAAGGCGAGGAAAGTCCATTTTCTTTCGCGGCCCGCGCCTCCGAGATCGTCGAAGGCGGTGGAGCCTCGGGCACGCTGGAAAATTCCCGCGCCGAGGAAGAGGGAGCTTTTCATCGCGGCGTGGGCGGCGAGGTGGACGGTCGCGGCGGCGGGTGAACCCGCGCCGACGGCGAGGAGCATGAAACCGTACTGCGCGGAGGTCGAGGCCGCGAGGAGGCGTTTCAGATCCGGCTCGGATATGGCGGTGAGGCCCGCGGCTATGGCGGTCGCGCCGCCGACGAGTCCGACGACGAGGAGTGCGTCCGGCGGAAAGAGTGGGAAAGCGCGGATGAGAAGGATCGCTCCCGCGGCCACGAGCGTCGCGGAGTGAAGAAGCGCGGAGACGGGCGTCGGTCCGGCCATCGCATCCGAGAGCCACCCCGAGAACGGAGTCTGCGCCGACTTCCCCGCCGCCGCGAGAAGGAGGAAAAGCCCCGCGACGAGAGCCGCCGCGCCGCCGACGGTGAAAGTACGTTCGATCTCCGTCGTCCCGGTCTGCGTGACGAGGATGAAGATCGCCGCGTAAAGCCCGAGGTCGGCGGTGCGGGTATACAAAAAAGCTCGGGTCGCCGCCCTCCGGGCTTCCGGTCGTTCATGCCAGAAACCGATGAGGAGATACGAGGCGAGTCCGATGAGTTCCCACGAGGCGAGGAGAAGCACCCAGTCTCCGGCGAGAACGAGAGTTTGCATAGCCGCGACGAAAAACGACATCCCGGCGAAGAAATGAACTTTGTCCGGCTCCCCCTTCATATACTCGACGGCGTATACGATGACGAAGAAACTCACGACCGCGACGAGCGTGGAGAGCGTGGCGGTGAGCGGTGTGGCGACGAGCATGAGCGGAAAATCCGGAAGTCCCGGCAGCGTCGCCGAAAGCCGCGCTCCGCCCGCGACCTCCGAGAGTGCGTACACGGCGGCGGCGAGGCCGAGTCCCGCGCCCGCCACGGCGAACACGGACGCTCCGCGCCGGATGAGGAGGATGGCGGCGGCCGCCATGAGAGGATTGAGTACGGCGAGGGCGGATATGGTCATCTCGCGGCTCCGCCTTCGGCTATGCCGCAGTTATTGGTTATTGGTTGATGGTTATTGGAAAAAGCCAAAACCAAAAACCAATAACCAATAACCAATAACCAATAACCAAAAATCGGGAGCGAAGCGACCCCCATCATCCTCTCAGATCCCCCGCTTCCTCCATCTCGACGGAGCCTTTGGCGCGGAAGCGTCCGGTGGCTATGGCGAAGCCGACGGCCATTTCGAGAGCCATCACGGTCATTACGATGAGGACGAACATTTGTCCGGCGTATATTTCGGGATGCAAAAATCGCCAGAAAGCGACGAGGTTCACCATCGCCGCCCCGAGCATGAGTTCGACTCCCATCATGATCATGACGAGGTTCGTCTGCGAGAGCGCGCCATACAGCCCGATGCCGAAAAGTATCGCCCCGACGACGAGCGCGGCCATGAGCGTCGTCATGACTTTCTCCTCTCGATGGCGATGGCGGTGGCGGCGATCATCGCGGTGAGGATCGTAACGCCCGCCGTCTCGAAGATGAGCATGGACCGCTCCATGATCTCGATCCCGAGCATCCGCGTTTGTTCCTCCGGATGCGCCGCCTCCGCCACCGGCCCCCATTCCACGAGGAACACGACGGCGAGGATTCCGAGCGTGGCGAGAATTCCGGCGAAGATCGAAGCATATTTCTGGTGGGTCATGTCCATGCCCTCCATTCCTCCGGGGTCCATCATGTACATAACCATGAATATCGCCATGATCGCCATCTCGGTCGCCATCATCATTATTTGCAAAACCCCGAGGAACTCGGCCTCCATCGCGAGGAACATCGCCCCGATGGCGGTCATCGAGAAAAGCAGCGCGAGCGCGGACCGAACCATCGAGGAAGTGCGGAAAACGACGACTCCGAACCATATCGCCGCCAGCCCGAAGATCCCGACGAAGAACGGCTGAAATATTTCCGACGCGCTCATCCGACCACCAAAATCATGACGCCGACGACGAAGATATTGAGAAGCGCGAGCGGTATCCCGACCTTCCATCCCCACTCGAGAACATGCGTCTCACGCAACCTCGGAACATATCTCCCGGCGAGGAGCATGAGCGCGGCGACGGCGAGCGTCTTCGCCGCGCTCCACGCCCACGGCGGAAATACCGGGCCGAGCCATCCCCCGAGATAAAAAACCGAAACCGCCGCCGCGACCGTGACCACGAGGACGAGGCGGGCGAGGCGGAAGACGGCGAGCCGCCACCCGGTGTATTCGGCCTCGACGCCTCCGGCGAGTTCTCCGGGCGCGGTCGGGAGGTCGAAGGGCGGGAGGAAGCACACGGCCATCCCCGCGAGGAGGAAAAGCACGAAGCCGATGGGCTGGTATATGGCGTTCGGCAGCGCGGCTTGCGATTCGACGACCTCGGTGGTCACGAGGGATTCGGCTCGCATGGCGACGGCGGTGATGGGCATGACGATGAGCATGGAGTACGCGACGAGTTGCCCGAGGAAGCGGAACCCGCCGACCATCGCGTACGCCCCGTTCGGCGCCCATCCCGCCATGAGGAGCGCGACCATCACGTACGCGAGCGCGGCGTTCACGAAGAGCGCGCCCGTGGCGAGGTCGGCGACTATGAGGCCCGGCGAGAGCGGGAGAACGGCGGCGGCGAGGAGCGCCGATACGAGGAGGAGCGGCGGCGCGACCTCGAAGAAAACGCGGTCGCGCCGCTTCGGAACGAAGGATTCGCGTCCGAGCATCGCCGCGCCGGAGGCAAGCGGCCCGGTGATGCTCATCCGGCCCATCGAGACCCATCCTTCGAGGACGGCGACGAGGTATGCGCCAGCGAGGAGGGCGAGGATCGAGATCGCGGCGGTCAATGGAGAACCTCGTCGGATGGCTCCGGGGGTGTCCCGCCCGCGGTGCGACACCCCCGCTCATGCGGAATGGAAGCCCGCGCCCCCGTAAAACGGTATTCTCGATCGGCTCCGGGTCGGAAGTACTCGGGCGATGCGAGCGTCTTTGTCGTGGCGCCGGGTTCGGGTGGTCGGCACGCTTCCACGAACGCGAGCCGAACCCGGACGCGCGGCTCTCCGCCCGGACTCGATGTGAGGGCGGCGGTCAATGGAGAACCTCCCACGGCGAAATATCGAGCGAGGCGACACCGACGAGGGCGTCGGCGAGTTCGCGCTCTTTCGCCACGCTCTCGACGAGTTCGATGTGGCGTGTCGAAGGGGTGTGGAGTTCGAGGCCGCTCACCCCGCGTCCCCTCAGCGAGAGGCGGAGCGACGCTTTGCCGCGCGGGGTCTCGACGGTGGCGGCGCCTTTGCCCGAGAGGCCGTAGTCGAAGCTGTCGCTCGGCACGGAGATGGAGCCGGCGGCGAGTATGAGGTCGAGGCTGTGCGAGACCTCCGCCAGCCGGACGCGCATCCGCGAGAGCGCGTCGCCCCCTTCCCGGACGACCGCCTCGAAGCCGAGGCTCCGGTATCCTTCGTCGTCGGCGCGGGTGTCGGCGGATGCGCCCCTCGCCCTCGCCACGGAGCCGGAGGCTTCCGCGTCGCCCGGAATTTCGCCGACGCCTTTCAGGCGGCGCGTGAGGAGCGGGTTTCGCCGAAGGTTCTCGACGAGTTTGTCCACTTCGATTTTCAGGCGCGATATTTCGCTCGCTCCCGAGGCTCGCAGCCTGTCCGATTCGCCGCTTCCCCCGGCGCGGAGGAGGGCGAGCTGGAGTTTTCCGGCGCGTTCCGCGAGCCGGGCGTGGCCCGTGAGGTATCCGAAGCCCGCGAGCCATCCGAGGTGGCTGGCGGCCCGCTCCCGCTCCATCGCGCCGATGCGGGCGAGCGTCGTCCGCTCGTCGGGCGCGATTCCGGCGGCATCCTCGAAGGCTCGGAGCGCGAGCGCGCGGTACGCGACCGGGGAGAACGGGTCGAGGCTCGCGAGCCATCCCGCGAAAGTCTCCGCCGAACCGGACATCCCTTCGAAGCGCGGCATCCCGACCGCCGACGAAACCACCGACTCCGCGACCGTGTCGCCGTCGAGGGTGAGGGTGAGGGCGAGTCCGCCGGGGAGACCCGGAAAGAGCGGCCCGAACGGAGCGGCGACCCACTCCATTTGGAGGCCGTCGCTGCTTCGCGGCGTTCCCTCGGTCATCGCCACCATGGACATGAAACCCATGTCTCCGTGATCCATATGGTCGTGGCCCATCTCCGCATGGTTCATGCTTTCATGTTCGACGTGTTTTTCCGGATCTTTGTGGTTCGCGCGGCCTCCATCCGAGCTTTCCGTCTCCGCTTTTTCAGCATGCTCTTCCGATTTTCCGGCGTGTTCTTTCGGCTCTTTGTGGCTCGTGTGGCCTTCGTCCGAGTCTTTTCCGGCGTGCGCCTTTTCGTCTTCCAAATCTTCGTGGATCGCGTCTCCTTCGTCCGGCTCCTCGCGGCTCGCGTGGCCTCCATCCGAGTCTTCCGCTCTCTCTTCTCCGGCGTGCTTTTCTTCTTTGTGCGGATTGAGAACTTTCCCGGCGAGGCGTTTTCGGGCTTCGGCGGTGGCTCGTTCGAGGGCTTTTTGTTCGAGGGGGATCGAGAAGTCCGGTTCCGGGAACGGCGAGGGGTTTTTCGCTCCGACGGAGATCGCAATTCGCGGACGGGGGATCTGTGAATATGCGACAGCGGCGGATCTGCGGAGGCTTTCGGGTGTCTCTCCGACGAGGACGAGCATGCTCGCGTGTCTCGGAGTGGCCGATATTTCCATCCCGGCGGCTTCGAGGTCGAGGCCGAGGGCGCGGGCGACATCGGGGCCGGGGACGACGAACGCTCGCAATGTGTCCCGCTCCATCGCGTCCGAGACGAGGCGGCGGAGGCGATGGCGGAGCCGTCCGGGGGATCGGGAATTTCGCGCGGCTTCGGTCATTGCCTTCTCAATGCGCCCTGGCTCCAGCCATAGAGGAGTCCGAGAAACAGGATCGACAAAAACACGCCCATGTCGAGGAGCGCGACGAGGCCGAGTTCTTTATATACGACGGCCCACGGATACATATACGCCATCTCCATATCGAAGGCGAGAAAGAGAAGCGCGTACCCATAATAGCGTGGATGGTACCGCGCCCACGCGGCCTCCTCCGGGAGGTTGCCGGAGGCTGCGGGCGTGTCTTCGCCTTCCTCCTTTTGAGGCGCGGCGAGGTACTTGCCGATGACGTACAGGCAAAAGACGAAGCCGATGGTCGCGGCGGCCATTGCCAAAAGGAGCGCGTATTGTTGGAAAGCGGTCATGGAGCCGTCTTCGCTTCTTTCATCCGGCCACCGGGTAGCCGACTCCCTCGATCGCATCCGCGAGCCGCTCCATCGCGACCGCGCTCTCGTCGTATGAAACCTTGACGCGGTTCGCGTTCGAGTCGGCTTTGGCGACGACCCCCGGAAGTTTTCCGAGTTCCTTTTCGACCTTCGCCGATAGGTGGGCGCAGTTCGTTCCTTCGACTTTCAAAGTTTCATTTTTCACGAAATACCCTTTCTCAAACCCTCAGAAAACGCTCGACGGCGGACTTCAATTCTTCGACCTTCGCATCCGCGTCCTCGCCGCCGCTTTCCATCGCTCCGCGCACGCAGTGATCCACATGGTCGTTCAAAAGAAGGAGTCCGACCTTTTCGAGCGCGGACACCGTGCTTGCGATCTGGGTGAGAACGTCAATACAATACTTCTCCTCATCCACCATCCGATGAACGCCCCGAACCTGACCCTCGATCCTCTTCAGCCGACCGAGTATTTTCTCCTTGTCGCCCTCTTTGATATACCCGTGAGACGCATGCCCGCTGACAGTCGTTCCGCTTTCTTCGATGTTCTCCATCTCATCCACCTTCCTTTCGAATTGATCGCGAGTCTGTGAGTCGCTTCGCCGCCGTTCCCAGTTTTCGGTTTCTGGCTTTTGCCAATAACCAATAACCAAAAACCAACAACCGGGAGCGAAGCGACCTCAAACCACTTTCACCCGCCGCAATCTCAGCGCGTTCGAGAGAACGGTCACCGACGAGAGGGCCATCGCCATCGCCGCGAGAACCGGGTTCAGAAATCCATACTCCCCGAAGAACGGCGTGAGGAACTCCGGCACGCCCCCATCCGAGAAGAACGGATACAAAATCCCCGCCGCCACCGGTATGAGAGCGACATTGTACGCGAACGCCCAAAACAGATTCTGTTTTATGTTCCGGACCGTCGCCTTCGAGAGCGATATCGCCCGCCCCACGCCTCGCGCGTCGCCGGAGATGAGCGTGAGGTCGGCTGCCTCCATCGCCACATCCGCGCCCGTCCCGATGGCGACCCCGATGTCCGCCTGCGCGAGAGCGGGCGCGTCGTTTATTCCGTCTCCGACCATCCCGACTTTCTTCCCCTCGGACTGAAGCCGCTTTATCTCGTTCGCCTTCCCGTCCGGCCTCACCTCCGCGAGAACGCGGTCTATCCCGAGTTCTTCGGCAATGGCATCCGCCGTGCGCTCGTTGTCCCCGGTCATCATCGCCACTTCGAGGCCCATCGAATGGAGCCGTTCCACCGCCTCCCTCGACTCTTCTTTCACGGTGTCGGCGACGGCGACGAGTCCGGCCATTTTCCCGTTTATCGCAATGAGCATCGGGGTTTTCCCGGACGATGAAAGCTCGTCTCTCCTCGGGGCGAGTCCGTTCTCGCCCACGCCGGATTCACCCATGAACCTCGCGTTGCCGATGAGGATTTCCCGTCCCTCGACCTTCGCTTTTATCCCGCCGCCACTCACGGCCTCGAACGAGTCGGCATCGGCGAGGGCGAGGTTTTTATTCCTCGCGCCGCGAACTATGGCTTCTCCGAGGGGATGCTCGCTGCCGCGCTCCGCCGAAGCCGCGAGCCGGAGGAGGTCGTCCTCCGAAAGCCCGTTCGTCGCGAGGATGTCCGTGAGTTCCGGTTCGCCTTTTGTCAGAGTGCCTGTTTTATCCAAAACGATGGTGTCGAGGTTTCGGGCGCCTTCGAGAGCTTCGCCGCCTTTTATGAGGATGCCGGATTGCGCGCCTTTTCCGGTTCCGACCATGATGGATGTCGGGGTGGCGAGTCCCATCGCGCACGGGCAGGCGATGATGAGGATGGCGACGAAGTTGAGCATAGCGAACGTGAAGGCGGGATCCGGACCGAACACGAGCCACACGAAGAACGAGGCCGCGGCGAACGCCATCACCACCGGGACGAAGACGCCGCTTATTTTGTCCGCGAGCCTTTGTATCGGCGCTTTGCTTCCCTGCGCCTCCTCGACCATTCGCATGATCTGCGCGAGAGCCGTGTCCTTCCCGACTTTCGTCGCCTCGAACCGGAACGATCCGCTCGTGTTCATCGTCGCCCCGATGACCTCGTCGCCTTTTCGTTTCGTGACCGGGACTGACTCGCCGGAGATCATAGCTTCGTCCACCGCCGACTCCCCGGAGACTATCCTCCCGTCCACCGGAATTTTCTCCCCCGGACGCACGATCACCGTGTCTCCGACTTCGACGTCCTCGACGGGAACGTCCGTCTCCTCGCCGTCCCGAACCACCCTCGCCGTCTTCGCCCGGAGTCCGGCGAGGGATTTTATCGCCTCGTTCGTCCGGCCTTTCGCCCGCATTTCGAGGAGCCGCCCGAGGAGAATGAGCGTGATGATGAGAGCGGCGGTGTCGAAGTACACATCCGCCCTCCCGGCGAGAAGCTGCGGCGCGAAGGTGGCGAACACGCTATAAAAATAAGCCGCGCTCGTCCCGACGGCCACGAGCGTGTTCATGTTCGCCCGACCGTGCTTGACCGCCCCCCACGCGCCCTCGTAAAAACGCCGCCCCGCCCAAAATTGAACGGGCGTCGCGAGCACGAAAAGCCCCACATTGAGAAGCGACATCGGAACCGGACTCGGGAGCATGAACATGTGCGGAATGCTCCCGATGAATATGAGGGCCGTGAGAAACGCCGCCACGAGGAAACGGTTCTTCAGCTTCCGATACCCCGATTCATGCGAGTCATCCGAGGAGCTTTCCTCTTCTTCACGGACGATCCCATACCCCGCGCCCTCGACAGCCCGCTCGAAGTCCGAAATCTCCGCCCCGCCGGGCAAATATTCCACGGTCGCTTTCTCGGAGGCGAGGTTCACGCTCACATTCGTGACGCCGGATACTCCGGCGAGCGCTTTCTCGATGCTCCCGACGCACGAGGCGCACGACATCCCCGTCACGCCGAAGCTCGCCTTCCGACCCTCGACACCGTACCCCGCATCCTCGACCGCGCCGATGAGATCCCCCTCGTCCACGAAGTCCGGGTCATATTCGACCGTCGCCTTCCCCGAGGCGAGGTTCACATTCGCCGAGGAAACCCCATCCACCCCGGAGAGAGCCTTCTCCACGCTCCCGACGCACGAGGCGCACGACATCCCCGAAACAGGGAGCGATGACTTCCTCGAACTTTTCGTCTCGCCCATCCCACGCCTCCGACTCTTCGTTTTTATACTCTGAAATGTCAGTATACTATACCCCCCTACCCTATACAAGAAGATTTGGGGAAGGCATGTTCAAGGTGGTTTCGGGTCAGGCGCGGGGGTGGGTTTCGGTTTGGGTGTGGGTTGTGTGTGGCGTTTCGGGGTCGTTGGCTTTGTTTTCGTCTTTGTGGATGAGGAGGGCGAGGAGGGGGACGGCTGCGCCGAGGAGGAATTCCATCGGGAGGTTTATGTCGGTGAAGAAATTGAGGCCCATCATGCCGAGTTCCGCCGTTGCGACTGCGGAGATGAGGAATCTTTTCGCGGGCGAATAGCCTTCGAGGCCGCTCATTTCGAGGAGCCAGCGTTTCGCCGCGCCCGAGCGTCCCTCTTTCAGCCGCTGAAATTTATCGGAGACTTCCTCCGGCCCCTCGGGTTCGGGTGCGAGGAACGGGGTGTCGTCCGGTTTTGAGTTCCTGTTTCCGAAAAGGGCCATGATCTCTGCGTGGCGGACAGTTTTGCTGAAACCTATTTCGCGTCGTTGAGGATTTCGAAGATGTCGTTTGTGAGGGCTTCGCGCTTGTCGGGGGGGAGGTCGCGGGGATGGATGGTTTGCTTGTCGGACTGGAGGTTTCGGAGGGTCGCCTCCTCCGAGAGATATTGGTCAATGAGGCGCACGATCGCGTCAACCTTCTCTCGCGGAAGCCCGTCGCCGCCTCGGGTGAGTCTGCTCCACATTATGTCCCATACCCCTTCCATAGTGGATATCCCGGTGATTATAAACGCTCATCCCCTCGGCCCGAAAACCAT
>Ga0136627_1000836_pt1 | contig 12099 bp, 6 predicted proteins | sample AntDrymUQ4892206_2_FD_104652 | JGI IMG/M metagenome (GOLD analysis project Ga0136627, IMG submission 104652) | Polar desert sand microbial communities from Dry Valleys, Antarctica - metaG UQ489 (22.06) | ecosystem: Environmental > Terrestrial > Soil > Desert | place: Antarctica: Dry Valley... | reverse complement strand
TGGTGAAGGTCAGCGACTCGGTGGCCACCGACGAGGCCGAGCCGGAGGTGCTGTTCAGCTGCGGGCAGCACGCCCGGGAGCACCTCACCGTCGAGATGTGCCTGCACATCGTGACGCGCCTGGCCGAGGGGCACGGCACCGATCCGGCGCTCACCGCGCTGGTGGACAACCGCGAGGTGTGGGTGATGCCGATGACCGACCCGGACGGCGCGGAGTTCGACATCGCGACGGGCGCCTTCGCGCTGTGGCGCAAGAACCGCCAACCCACGCCAGGCAGCATCGCGATCGGCACCGATCTCAATCGCAACTGGGGAACCCGGTGGGGGTGCTGCGGCGGATCCAGCGACTCCCCGTTCGCCGACGACTACCGGGGGCCGGCGCCCTTCTCCGCCCCGGAGTCCGCCCAACTCCGGGACTGGGTCGGCAGCCGGGTGATCGGTGGCGAGCAGCAGATCACCACGCACATCGACTGGCACGCGTTCTCCGAGCTGGTGTTGTGGCCCTACGGCTTCACCGAGTCCGACAGCGCACCGGGGCTGGACGCCGAGGCTGCCGCGACGTTCCGGGCGCTCGGTGAGGCGATGGCGGCGACGAACGGTTACGTCCCGCAGCAGTCCAGCGACTTCTACGTCACCGACGGCTCGGTCAACGACTGGATGTGGGCTGAGCACGGCATCTGGTCCTACACCTTCGAGATGTACCCGCCCAGCCAGGAGCAGGGCGGCTTCTATCCGACGGACAACGTGATCGGCCCGCAGACCTCCCGCAACGACGCCGCGGTGGACCTGCTGCTCGGCTACGCCGACTGCGTGCCCCGGATCATCGGCGTCACCTGCTGACGGTCCAGAGCCGCCCGCGCGGAAGCGTCTCACGCCGTCGTCACTGCGGCGGGTAGCGCTCGTCATGGAGCGAGGCGCCACAGTGCGTCCAGCGGCACTGCCCGCAACCTGTCGCCGAACGGCAGGGTCTGTTGGCCGGTGTGGAGCACGTATCCGGGACGGTTGCCTCGTGGGCATCTGGCCGCCCATGTCGTGGGCATCTGGACGGTCCGGGCGCGCGGCATGCTGGTGGCCCACCGGACGGCGGCATGCTGGTGGCCCACTGGAGGAAGGTGCGCGCGGGGGGTCGACCTGCTGCTCGACTACGCCGACTGCGCGCCCCGGATCATCGCCGTCAACTGCTGACGCCACATGGATTCGCTGGGATGATTCCGAGGTGAGCCCTGGACCGCCGCCTTCGGATGCCGCGGACGGCGCCCGGGACCTGGTGTTCGTCAGCTACAGCCATGCGGACGCCGAGTGGGTGCAGCGGCTGGAAGTGCTGCTCAAGCCTGTGGTGCGGGCCAGGCAGTTGCGGGTCTGAGCGGACTCCCACATCCGCGCCGAGGACGACTGGCACCGCGACATCACCGCGGCGATCGAGCGGACGAGACTGGCGTTGTTGCTAGTCAGTGGCGACTTCCTGGCGTCGGATTTCATCATGGACGAGGAGTTACCGGCGCTGATCGCGCATGGGGTGCCGCTGGCACCGGTGCTGGTGGCCGGTGTCGGCCCGTGCGATGAGGTGCCAGCCGTCGTGATGCCTTTCTGCTGCCTGCTGGCCAGTGCTGATCTGGCACGCTGGGCTTTGCTTGACATCCCGTCGACCTGACGCAGCCCGACCGTACGGGGCCCCCGGGCAGCCCTCGGCGGGACCGGCGGCACCATGCGAAGCTCTGCCTCTGGGGCGCTGTGTGGTAGCACTCGGGGACGTCGACGGGATGCCACGCTTAGCAGATCTACCCGGACCGGCGACGCTGAAGCTTCGGCCGACCATCCCGGAGACCCGCCCGACCGGGGACGGGCTCTTCGTCCCGAACTCGGATCCAAAATGTCGGTGCGAGGCGCAGTCGGCGTCCATGGAGTTCGTTAGAGGGTTCCTCGGCCCATGGTTGTCACCCACCTCGCCGTTGATCGCTCGTCAATCTAGCCTACGCCGCCCACGAGGCGCTGAGCTCGGGGCCAGGTCACCGTCTCGTCAGAATTGACGAAGCCCAAGGTGGTGGGCGCGGAGCTCGTAACGACCGTCGTCATGGACGCGATGAGTTGGTCGACGGTGTATCGCCTTTGAGCAGCGCAACGAGCGCCGCGGCAAACGGGGCGACGTCAGCACCCTCTAGGAGGACACAGTGTACTCGGCCAGCGTGGGAAGTCGACAGCGATGAATGACCTGATGTTCTGTCCGCACTGCGGCGTGCGCCTGGTTGCTGCGATGCGGTTCTGCAGCTCCTGCGGGGGGCATCTGCCGGTCGGACCTTCCCCCACGCCCACGCCCCAGGCCGGTCCCGCCGTGCCACCGGGCAGCCCGCCGCCGTCGACGTTCGGACCGACCGGTCCGATACCGCCGGGCTGGGCCGCGGTCCCTCCGCCGCACGCTCGCACGGGTCGCACCGGGATGACCGAGCTCCGGACCTGGGCTGCGCGCCAAGGCCTGTCCCGCGAACGGTTTACCGGCGGCGACTGGGCCGGGGCGGCGCTGGCCGCTCTTGGAGGCGTGGGTGCCATGCTCGCGGTCGTCACGATCGGTCTGCTCCTGATCGGTTTTGGCAATGTTCCCGATATCTCGACCGGTAACGTCATCGCCGCGATCGCCATGGGCGCCGCACTGGCTGTGGGCGGCACCGTCGATGTGGCAGGGGTCAGCGGGTTCGGTGTGGACGGGAACGCGAGCGTGGCGCTGTCGCCGCTGAGCGTGACCGCGATCGGCTTCACCGTTGTTGCCACGATCTTCGTGCGACGCCTCCGCGCCCGAGGTGCTGCGCACATCACCGACGGCTTGCTGCAGGCGGCTCGCGTCTGGATCGTGCTGCTCGCATGTCTGCTGGTGGTCTGCCTGGTCGGCCGGTTCCAGGTCTCCAGTGCGCCGACATCGGGAGGCGCGGCGTTCGGGGTGCCGGGCCTACACGTCACGACCGACATCGCGAGCACGCTGTTCTTCGGTAGCTGCTGGTTGATCACGGCTTTGACGGTCGCCATCACCTGGCGGCTACCCGGACTCCTGCCGCCGCGAGCACGCGGCTGGCGGGAGATGGCCAGCGGACCCGCAGCCGGGGCGTTGACGGCGCTCGTCCTGTCATGCGTCGCCGCAGTCCTCTTCCTGATCGTCGTCGGCTTGGTCAACGGTGATTTCGCGAACCTGGCCGGGTCCGGCGCGAGCGTCACCGCGGTGCTCGGCAATCTGCTGCTGCTGGGGCCCAACCTGCTGCTCGCGGCGTTCGGTTTCGCTATCGGAGTGCCGCTCGCGGCGAACTCGTCGGTGCTGCCGGTCGTGACAGACCTGACCGAGTTCACCTCGATATCGTTGCTGGACCTGACGGACCGCGACCCGCGTTTCTGGTTCGTGCCCCTCGTCGTCGGGGTCGCGATCATGGTTGGCGGACTGATCACCGCCCTGCACGCCTCCTCTCCGCAGGAAGCTCGTCGTTCCGGCTGGTGGCTGGGTATCGCACTGGGAGCCGCCCTGCTGACCGTGGCGCTCAGCACCTCCGTGTCCGTCAGCGGCGGTTTGCTAGACGTGAGCGGCGACGTCAATCTTCACCTTTATTACCTGATTGCACCCTTGTTCGGTTTCTGCTGGGGAGCGCTTGGGGGCTGGATCGGGGCGCTGCTCGCGCCCGGCATGCCCGCAACCGTCATCGACGGCGTCCGAGGACACATCGTCCGTGCCCGTCAGCGGGTGCTATTCGCTGCGACGACCCACCATCGGGAGCCCTACCCGAACGGACCGCACACCTCTTCTGGCCCCGCTACCGAACGGCCATTCTGATGAGCAAGTGCACAACGTGCGGCGTCCAGCAGATTTCGGAGGCCCGATTCTGCATGGACTGCGGCGCCCCCGCCGGTGCTACCGGTACACCGCTACCGCTGCCTTTAGGGGACACGATGATCGGCTGGGACCGCCACCGCCCAGGCCACCACGCTGCGTCGATGGGATCGGCGCCGAACGAGGGCACTGCAGGCCGCCCGAGGCGCTTTGACCACGACGAGTTCGCCGACACGACCCTGCGTGCTCGGTCTCAGCTGGGTGAATCCGCCCCTACTCCGGCACACTCCGATGCCTGGGGTACGGACCCGGCGGGCGGGTCGGCGCCCTGGGCGCGGCTCGTGGCCGCACTGACCGCAGTGGCCCTGCTCGTGCTCGGCGGGGCGGCTGCGTGGGCAGCCGTCGGCGAGGCGCCGGACTCTCCTCTTGCCGACCCACCGACGACGACCGCAGCTCCGCAACCCACGACGCGCATGACGACCCCGGCGCCGACGACAACCTACCCGGATGCCAACGGCGACACGGTGGCACTCGCGTCGACCGCTGCGGCGCATCCCGACGCCGCTCGGATCCAGGACGTCCTCCAGCGGCACTTCGATGCGGTCAACAATCTGGACTACGACGCGTGGACAGCCACGGTCGCGCGGTCCCGGGCAAACGACCAGTCCCGAGACCACTGGCTGCGCGGCTACCGCACCACCCACGACGGCTCGATCACCGTCAGCGAGATCGACACACTGGGTCCGCAGACGGCCATGGTTTGGCTGACCTTCGTGAGCACCCAGAGCCCCAGCGACGCGCCATCGGACCTACCGGTCGACCGCATCTGCTGGAGCCAGCAGATCCCGGTCAGCGATGTGGACGGTGATCCACGGCTGGGTGTTCCACCGGAGGGCACCACGCGCATGTCCGCCTGCTGACCGGCCGGCGATCGCGGACGGGTCACCCATCATAAGGTTGTAAAGAACCCCACTCACGCTTCACCTACTCGGTGTAACGACGTGGGCTGATCCGGCACGCTCAGGACGAGCGTGTACGGCGTCCCCAGAGGAGAGAACGTGGGCAGCGGAGGTGGTGGCGGCGCGTCTACCCCGGAGGGCTTCGAGTTCCACACCGTGATTGGCCGGGGCGCCTCGAGCGTTGTGTGGAAGGCCACCCAGTCGTCCACCGGCCGGGCCGTCGCCTTGAAGATGCTCGACGTCGACATGCAGGACCGGGAGGCCAGGCGTCGCTTCGAGCGGGAGCGACAGGCGATGAGCACCCTGTCGAACCATCCCAACATCGTCACGCTGTACGAGGCCGGGATCCACCAGAATCGCCCCTGGTTGGCTCTGCAGCTGTGCTCGCAGGGCTCGTTCGCCGCCCGGGTCGCCCGGAGCGGCCCGCTGAACACCGACGAGGCCGTCGAGGTCCTGATCGCGATCGGCCGGGCGCTCTCCGCAGCGCACGAGCACCACGTCTTGCACTGCGACGTCAAGCCCGCGAACATCATGATCGGGGACTTCGGCGGACCAACACTGGGCGACTTCGGGGTCGCCCGGGTGGCGGTGGGCTCCAACACCCGCACCGCGGCCGGCGGGTATAGCCTCGACCACGTCGCGCCGGAGCTGCTCGACGATCATCTGCCTACAGTCGCATCCGACATCTACTCCTTGGGTACTACGGTGTGGGAGCTGCTCTGCGGCCGCCCTCCTTTCCGTCAGAGTGGGGACGTCTCCACGGCGGCCGTCATGCGCCGGATCCTCCTCGAGGCGCTGCCCGAACCGACTGTGCCCGACGTCCCGGAGCCACTGGTCCGACTGCTGTCGCGGATGGCGGCGAAGGACCCGGCCGAACGCCCGCGGGCAATGACGGAGATCGTTGCGGCCGCGCTCTCGCTGCCCGTCGCCTCCGGAACCTACCGCACCACCACCGCCGTCCCGGACGCGTCGGACCGTTCGCCATTCCCGGAGCCCGGGGACCTGACCGAGACGTGGATCCGTCAGCACCGCTCCGGCGGCCCGAACGGCCCAGCTCGGCCCGCAGAGGTGTCCGCAGCGCCCGCGGCATGGGTGAACGATGCCGGCGACCTGACGCCGACGCAGCTCTTCGGCAACGCCCGAGCTCTACCGCCCCCGAGCCAGCCGTCGGACGGTCCGCCGGCCGCCACGAAGAGTCGCCGGCACGGTCGGTGGATCGCAGCCGGCGTCGCTCTGGTTGCCGCGGTCGGTGTCGGCGCCGCGGTTCTGGCGTCCGCCACGTCAGGGCCGGCGCAGCCCGAGCTCATCCTGGAGGCCGTGACATCGGCTGGCCCCGGTCCCTTCGCGCCCGATTTCGGGAACGCACAGTCTCCGCTGCCGGGCACGAGTCTGGCCTCGTCCACACCGGCGGGCATCGGTGCCGGATCCACGGTCCAGGGTGCGACCGAGGGTCTGTACCGCTCGGCCCAGGACACGGCCGCCTGTGACCGTGACGGTCTCGCTGCCTACTACACCGACCGTCCTGTGCTCCGCGCCGCCTGGGTGGGCGCCCTACGCACCGATTCGTCGCTACGCTGGAGCCGAGGGTCTAGCGGAGTTGACCCGGCGGACCTGTGGACGTACTTCGCCGAGCTGACGCCGGTGCTGCTGCGTGCCGATGTGCGCGTCACCGACCACAGCTACATCGACAACACCGTCCAGCCGTTCCAGGCCATCCTGCAGGCCGGGACTGCCGTGCTGGTGGACGTTTTCGGGGTGCCGCGCGTGCGCTGCACCAGCGGGAGCCCGCTGATCGGGCCCGACGCGTCCGGTCCGGTTCCGGTCCAGGTAGGACAGCGGTGGCCTGGGTTCGAGCAGGCGTCTGTACTGACCGTCAGCGGCACGAGGCAAGCGGTCAAGCAGTTCGGCCTCGTCGACCTCACCGGCTCGAAGAGCTTCCGCCGCCCAGCGGGTACGACGGGACCGAGCGACTTCGACCAGGTCCCTGCGAACGGTGCCCTCGACGGTTCCTACTACCTGACGGGCCCGCAGGCCTTCTGCGACCTCAACAAATGCGAGACCAGTGCGACCAACGCACTGGACCTGCTGGTCGAAGGCTGCGTGGCGGGACAGTGCGTCATCTCCTCGCCCGACGGTTTGTGGGACGGCGCCGTGGCGCTGTCCGCCGACGGTGAGACGTGGCGTGCGTCCACCACGTTGGCGGAGAGCTCGTGGAACTTGTGCGGCTCGAACATGACCCTTACCACCTTCACCATGTCGTTCACCGTGAAAGACGCGGCCGTGACGGACGGCGTCTGGTCGGCCAGCACGCTCGAGGGTTCGTACGAGCAGACCACACCCGAGGGCGAGTGCACCGCTGGTCGCCAGTCCTGGAACGTGAGCGGGACACGGATCGAATCGTGAGTCCTCGCCTCGTGGCCCTGCGCAGACCCGCAAAGGGGGCCTAGTGCAGATCATCTACCGTTCGACCGAAGGTGACCGCGAGCTCGACGTTGCACTGCGCAACCCCGATGCCACGCTCGGCGACCTGGTCCGCGCGGCTCGCGGCCGTCCGGTCGAATCCGTGCTGGTCAACGACCGCGTCGTCCCGGCGTCGTGCCTGATCTCCGATTCCGGTCTGCACGACGGCGCGTACCTCGTCGTCCCGCCGGCACCGCCGTACCGCGCGGGAGCTTCCGCCCTGCCGAGCCTGGAGCTCGTCGTCGTTGCAGGCCCCTCGGCCGGACTGGCCTTCCCGCTGCGTTCGGGGCGGTCCTCCATCGGTCGGCACTCCGCGAACACGGTCGTGCTCACCCATACCAGTGTGTCCCGCCGGCACTGCGACCTCGACGTCGACCCCGACGGCCGAGCCCGCATCGTCGACTGCGACGCCACCAACCGCACCGTCGTCAACGGCGTCATGGTCCCGTCCCGGGAGTCCATCGAGCTGGCACCGGGCGCGGTCGTGGAGATCGGCGCCTTCGCGGTGATGGTCCGCTTCTCGACCAACGACGACCGCCCCCGCGGCGGCGACGTCTCGCGCCACACCGGGCACACCGGGACGATGACTTTCAATCGTCCGCCCCGGACTGCCGTCGCACCGTCGTCCGGCCGGCTCGTCGTTCCGACCGAGCCGAGCGAGGCGACCCGCCCGGACTTCAACCTCACGACGATCTTCGGCCCACTGGTGCTCGCCGCGGTACTCATCGGTGTCACCCGTGACCTGAGGTTCGCGCTGTTCGCATTGCTCAGCCCGATCCTGGCGCTGGGCATGTGGGCGGAGTCGCGACGGCGGGTGACCAAGAAGAACCGGGAGGCACAGACGAAGTACCGGTCCGAGCTGCGCGAGCTGCGCCGGGAGATCGAGGCGGCGAACGCCACCGATACGGCCAGGCTGTGGGCGCGCTGCCCGGACCCTGCCGAGGTGCTGCGCCGCGCCGCGCTGCCCAGTATCCGGTTATGGGAACGGCGCAGGCGTCACAACGACTTCCTGTCGCTGTTCGTGGGGATCGCCGACATCGAGTGGCGCCCGCAGCTACAGGGTGCGTCCGCGACGCTGACGCCACGTGTCGCGGAACTGCCCGAGGCCTGCTTTCTGCGCTCGGCCCCGGCCACCGCCGAGCTAGCGAACGGCGGCGTCGTCGGCGTCGTCGGCAACCGGGCTAGCGCCCTCGCTCTGGCGCGCAGCCTCGTGTGCCAAGCGGCTGTACACCACGGTCCGGCCGATTTGACGATTGGGGTCGTCGTCGACGTCGGGCGCGGACCCGAGTGGGACTGGGCGAAGTGGCTGCCGCACACTCAGAACACCGGGGGTGCCGCTGGTGCGCGCTGGCTGGGCGAGGGCCGCGACCAATGCGATGAGCTGCTCGAGCAGATGGGAGATGGCGCGGGCGCGGAGACCATCCTCTCCGTCATCGACTCCGACACCTTCACTGAGGGCAAGGACGCCCCTGCGCGCACGCTGCTGCGGAACGACCGGCATGCGTACGCCGGCCCGAATCCCCCACCGGCGCGGGTGTCGGGCATCGTCATCGCCTCCACAGCCGACCGGCTCCCGGCGATGTGCAACACGGTGATCGAGATGAGGAACGGCGATGCCCGGGCCGTGATCCGGTTGCCGGACGAAGGCCGCGAGATCGACGACGTGCTCAGCGCCGGCCTCACCGTCGCGCAGGCCCGGTCCTGCGCGCGCAACCTCGCCCGCTTCGAGGATCCCGAGCTCCACCTGCCAGGCGGGGACCTGCCCGACCTCGTGCGGCTGCTGCCGCTGCTCGGGCTTCCCACGGTCGACGCGGAATCGGTCCGCAAGAAGTGGCGCGGTGGCAGGCCCGCTGCGCACCCCGTCGCGCCACTCGGCGTCACCGACAAGGGCGTCTTCACCCTCGACCTCGTCGATGACGGGCCACACGGCCTCGTCGGCGGCATGACGGGTTCGGGCAAGAGTGAGATGCTCCGGACTCTCGTGGCGTCGCTCGCGACCGGGACCGATCCGCGCCATCTCACCTTCGTGCTCATCGACTACAAGGGCGGCGCCGCGTTCGACGAATGTTCCCGACTCCCGCACACCGTCGGCATGGTCACCGACCTCGACGACCAGCTCAGCGAGCGCGCGCTGCAGGCACTCAACGCGGAGCTGCACTACCGGGAACGGCAACTGCGCGACACCGGCGCCGACAACATCCAGGACTACCTCAAGCTCGGCCGTGCCGAGCCGATGCCGCGGCTCGTGGTCGTCGTCGACGAGTTCGCCACCCTCGCCAAGGAACTGCCGGAGTTCATGACCTCGCTCGTGGGGATCGCCCAACGCGGGCGGTCGCTCGGGGTTCACATGATCCTCGCAACCCAGCGACCGTCCGGTGTGGTCAACGACGACATCCGGGCGAACACCAGCCTCAAGGTCGCCTTGCGGGTGGAGGACGCCGCCGACTCCATCGACGTCATCAACGTTCGCGACGCCGCCGAGATCAACCGCAGCCGGAAGGGCCGTGCTTACGTCCGCCTCGGGCCCAGCGAGCTGATCCCCATCCAGACTGCCATGATCAATTGCGTCACCGAGGAGGACACGGACATCCCGGTGGCCGTCACCGCCTTCACCTTCGGCCCGGCGCAGGAGCAGCCGGCGGACCCGGTCGTGCCGGACGGGCAGGGCGGGCCGCCGGACCCGAACGCCAGCCCGACCGATCTGGCCAGGCTCGTCGACGTGATCATCGAAGCCACCGCGCTGGAGGAGATCCCGGCGCCGCGCCGGCCATGGCCGGAGCCGCTGCCCCCGCGGATCGCGCTGGGTGAGCTGCTCGGCGCATCGGAGAGCGGCGATCGGCCGGTGGCCGTGGTCGCCCAGGCCGATGACCCCCGCCGGCAGACGCAGTACCCCGTCGGCTGGGACGTCGGCGAGGGCAACCTCTCGCTGTTCGGCATCCCCGGCAGCGGCACGACGACGACGCTCGCGAGCATCGCGCTGAGCCTGGCGTTCGTGCACAGCCCCGACGAGTTCGAGTTCCAGGTCTTCGACTTCGGCGTCGGCGACCTCGCCGCGCTCGAACCGCTCCCGCACACCGGCACCGTCGTGCTGGCCGGTGACCGCGAGCGGCAGATGCGGCTGATGCGCCACCTCATCGCGGAGCTCGGCCGCCGCCGCCTCGGCGGTGCGGCGGCGCGGTCGCGCCGGGTGGTCGTGCTCGTCGACAACTTCGCGGCGATGCGCGCGGCCTACACCGACGTCGAGGGCCTTGAGCTCATGGAGCAGCTCGCCCGGGTCGTCGCCGACGGGCAGAGCGTCGGTATCTCCTTCGCGATGAGCGCCGACCGGCTCAACACCGTGCCGGGCGCGTTCTCCGCGCCGCAGCAGTGGCTGTTCCGGCTGGCCGACGCCTACGACTACGTCTCCGCCGGCGTCGACCGGAAGAACCTGCCGGCCAAGACGGCCGGACGTGCGGTGGTGGCGCAGACGGGGCTGCATATCCAGGTCGGCATCCCGACGCCGTCGCTGGCCGACGCAGTCGCCGAGATCGCCGGGCGGCTACCCGACGCGCAGCGCGTCGCCACGACTATCGGGGTGCTGCCCCGCGAGGTCTCCCTCGCCGACCTCGACGCTGCCGCCGAGCTCAGTGGCGACTTGTGGATCATTCCGATCGGCATGGCCGAGTCCAACCTCAGCGTCGCGGCACTGCAGCTCTACGAGGGCGAGCACGCCCTCATTGCCGGCCCGGCCCGGAGCGGCAAGAGCACGACCCTGTGGACGCTCGCGGAGGCGCTGCGCCGCGGCGCCACGCCGGTGCACATCGTGGGCATGGGCGGGCGCCGCTCCCCACTGCGCGACTGCCCGGTCCTCGACCGCTTCGCCGGAACCACGGGAGAGGCCGCGGCAATGTTGGCGAAGCTGCGCACCGTCAGCGGATCGGTCGTGCTGCTGATCGACGACGCCGAGACCTTCGACGACACCGACGGCGCGATCGGCACCCTGCTGGCCGCTGAGATGCCGGGGCTGCACGTGGTGGGGGCGGGCAACAACGACTCGTTGCGGACGCTGTACAGCCACTGGACCAAGACGGTGCGCCGGTCGAAGGCCGGGGTGCTGCTGCGGCCCAACATCGACATGGACGGAGACCTGCTCGGGGCGACGCTGCCGCGGCGGGCCCCGGTGCAGATGACGGTGGGACGGGGATACCTGGTGAGCAATGGCGAGCCCCGGATCGTGCAGTCGGCGCGGCCATGAGCGTGGACGGAGCGCGCGGCTCGGATCCGGCGCCGCCGACGGGGTACGACCTGGTCGGGTCATCGGCCGCGGTGCCAGCAGCGTCGTGTGAAAGCGGTTCAGCTCTCCACCGGCCGGTCGGTGGCCCTGAAGGTGCTCGACGTCGACGCTTCGGACCCGGGCGCCCGCCGCCGCTTCGACCGCGAGCGCGAGTCCCGCGAGCTGCCCGAGAGCGCCGAGCTGCGCGAGGCGTACGAGGCGATGCGCCGCTCCAGCGCGATCACCAGCGGTGAGGCCTATGACAGCCCAGCGTGACGACCGGGGCAGCGTGCTCGCCGACCACGGGCGTTTCCGCTGACGATCTCGGCATTGCCACCGCGGCCGCCACGTCGCCCCGCGCCGACATGAAGACCGTCAGGAAGGAATAGTAGGTGTCGCCTTCCCCGAGTGCCTTCTGCTCGGTCGCGCGCAGGCCCGCCGCGGGCCCACCAGCGTGCGGGTCAGCAGGGAGCACGCGCGATCGTGGCCGAGAAGATTGGGGCCGCTGCTGGAGCGGTTCGGCCGCGACCTCGACACCCGGGTCACGATGCAGACGCGCGAGTTGCTCACCACCGCCGCGAAGCAGTTCGACCCCGCCGACCCCACGTCCCCGATGTCGAAGCACAC
>Ga0136627_1000835_pt1 | contig 12103 bp, 16 predicted proteins | sample AntDrymUQ4892206_2_FD_104652 | JGI IMG/M metagenome (GOLD analysis project Ga0136627, IMG submission 104652) | Polar desert sand microbial communities from Dry Valleys, Antarctica - metaG UQ489 (22.06) | ecosystem: Environmental > Terrestrial > Soil > Desert | place: Antarctica: Dry Valley... | reverse complement strand
TGCGTCTCGGATCATGGCCCGTCTCCCGGCAGCGTACGCCGTTAACGTAGCACTTCCGGGCCCGGCGCTCAAGCCGGGGCTACTCGCCGGAGGCTACTCGCCGGGGGCTACTCCTTGGCTGTGCTCCTGGTCTGGGTCACGGCCGGCCGCAGGACGGCGCCGAGGACCCAGTCTGCCGCTATGCGGGCCCGGCTCTGCGGGCTGTTGAGGCGCACCAGGTACGCCATCCGCCAGAACAGCGCCGCGATCAGGCCCGTAAACCGGACGCCCATCACCTCGTTGACGGCGAAGTCGCTGCCGAGCTCGACGAGCTGGCCGAGCGGCTTGTACTCGAACTCCTCGAGGTCGGGGTTCCCGTCGATGGTCTTCAAGATGTTGCGGGCGACGACGTGGCCCTGCTGTATCGCGGCCTGGGCGGTTGGGGGTACGATCTTGCCGTCTTCCTGGCGCCTGTCCACCACGGAGGCGCAGTCGCCGATGGCCCACACGTTCTCGTGTCCCTCTACGCGCAGGTCGCCGTTCACCTTGATCCCGGTCCGCTCGTCGTAGGGCAGGCCGAGGTCCGCGATCGTCTGGTTCGGGCGGTTGCCGGCCGTCCAGATCACGTTCTCCGTGGAAATCGTCTCCCCGCCCTTGAGCCTGACGCAGTTCGCGGTTATCTCCTCTGCCATCGCGTTGGTCTTCACGTCTATCCGCTCGTTGACCAGGCGCGTCCGGGCCGCCTTGCGCAGCGCGGGATCCAACTCGGGCAGGATGTACGGCAGCCCTTCGAGCAGGAAGATCCTGACGCGGTACGGGTCGATGTTGGGGTAGTCCGGCGCCAGGCTCTCGTGGACGAGGTTGTGGATCTCCGACGCCGTCTCGGCCCCGGTCGCCCCGCCCCCGATCACCACGAACGTCAGCTTGGACTCGGGGACATCACCCCGAATGAGGGAGACCTCCTCGAAACGCTCTATGACCTTGTTCCGGATGCGCTCCGCGTCTTCGACGCCCCGCATCGTGAGGCTGTGCTCCTCCACACCCGGTATCCCGAAGAAGTTGGGCTGCCCGCCCAGGGAGATGACGATGTGGTCGAACGGAAACTCGAGCCCCCCGTCGGCCACCACGACCTTGCGCTCGTAGTCCAGGGTCTTGACCTCGGCCCGCCGGAAGCTGGCCCCCGAGGTGATGAGCGCCCGCCTCAGGGGCTGCGCCACGTTGCGCGCGTCGATGTCGCTGCTGACGATGCCCGGCACCATCGGCCAGAACGTGAAGAAGTTGTCCCGCGCGATGACGAGCACGCCCACGTCGTCGCGGGCCCCGACGAGCTTACAAAGGTCCTGTGCGGCCGTGTACCCGCCGAAGCCGCCGCCGACGATGAGCAGCTTGTTCTCGAACTCGCCGTAGGGCGGCTTCTCCCAGGGCGCGTACCGGGGCCGCGGGTTGAGCGCCCTCTTGAGCGCCACCATACCAACCACCAGCCCCCCCAAGGCCAGACCGCCCTTAACCAATCCGTTCACGCGAGCCTCCAAAACCCTTGCCATCCGCCGGACACGATCCAGACCAAAAGAACCGTCTAATCAGGGATCATTCTACCGAAACCGCAACCGTAACTAAACAGCGTGAACCTTCTGGCCGTGAGCTAGAACACCGCCACGCGGACGGTCCTCTGGCGGGGTCCGTCGAACTCGGCGAGAAAGACACCCTGCCAGCGGCCGAGGTCGGGCTCGCCTCCCCGCACCAGGAGCGTCTGGGACTGTCCGAAGAGGCTCGTGAGGAAGTGCGAGTCGCTGTTGCCCTCCATGTGGTCGAAGCGCACGTCGAGCCGTTCGAGAAAGGCCCGGCAGGCGGCGGCCAGATCCTTTGGGACGTCCCGGTCGTGGTCCTCGTTGATCGTGACGGCGGCCGTGGTGTGGGTTGAGGAGATCAGGCACATCCCCTCTTCGATGCCAGCCTCGCGGACGACGGCCCTGATCTCCTCCGTTATCGAGACGAGCTGGTAACGCTCGTGGGTGCTTACGGGTATTTCGGATGTAATCATGGGCGACTCCTGGTGTACGCTTTATTCGGGCGCCGAGAAGACGAGCTTCCGCCATAGTAGCCCACTTCGCGCAGGATTCCGAGGAACCACCACTCCTTCCTGTCCGTGGACTTGGACGGCCCCCTAGTGGGCCGGAAACCGCCCGCGAGGTGAGGACCTGGATCTCCGATCTTCCTTGCTACACGGGTCGAAGGAACTCGGATCTAACCCCCGCGGAAATCAACGATTGGTCACAAAGCTTCCGAAAAGGGAGACGGCCGGAGTTCGCGGCACGAATTCTCCAGGGATTTGGGTGAACAGAACCCCAGTAGAGTGGGGCCCGGCTCAAGAGGTCCGCTGCCGTACCACCCGCTCGCAGTCCGGGGCGATCCTGTCGGCGGGGACCACACCGCGCACCACATCGTAGCCGGGCCCGCTGTCTACCTCGTCGGGCGGTGGCACCACGGCCGGGTCGCCGCAGTCGCTGGAGACGGTGATGTCGTCGTCGCCGCGCCCGTCGAAGACCTCCGCGTCCGACGAGGATGAAAAACCCGTACGAGAAACCGCGAGGAACGCGACTAACGCGCTACCCGGATGACCTCTCGGTGGCAGGGTTCGCGTCGAGGGACTCCCAGAAGTAGAAGCTCGCGAGGGTACGGTGCGGCGACCACGGCCGGGCGAGATCCTGCAGCGTCTCCGCGTCGGGGATCTCTGGAAGGTCGTAAGCCCTCTCGACCGCCCTACGGACACCGAGGTCGCCGACGGGCACGACGTCCTCGCGCCCGAGGTGAAACATGAGGAACATGTCCGCGCTCCACCGGCCGAGGCCCTTGACGGTGACTATCTGGAGGATCACCTCTTGGTCTGATAGGTCGTGAAGCGACCGGAGATCCAGTTCCTCCGAGATGACGCGGTCCGCGAGGTCGCGGAGATAGCGAATCTTGGGCCTGGAGAGGCCGCAGGCGCGCAGAAGCTCTTCGTCCGTGGAGATCAACTCCTGGGGCGTCGGCGGGCGGCCGTCGAAGAGCGCCGTGAGCCGGCCGTAGATGCTGCGCGCGGCCATTGTCGAGAGTTGCTGTCCGACGATCGTCCGGACGAGCGACCCGTAGGCGTCGTCGGGGCGGCCGCGACGACGTTCGGCAGGGCCCAGAGGCCCGATGCGCCGGACGAGATCTTCCATCACCGGGTCGCCGCACCCGAGCAGGTGCAGCATCCCCTGGTCTTCCGCCGGTTCGACGGGTTTAGCGGCCGAAAAAGAGCTTGGCGGCGGGGCTCATCATCTCCGGGTTCCACATCGGGTCGAAGGTGAGCTGGGAGTTGACCGTCTCCACACCCTCTATGGCGAGCGACTCGGTCTCGACCTGCTCCTGGATCATGTCCCCCACCGGGCACATGGGGCTCGTGAGGCTGAAGGTGACGTCCACGTGGCGGCCCTCGTCGTGGACGCCGACGTCGTAGATCAGGCCGAGCTCCACCAGATCCATCCCGATCTCCGGGTCTATCACATTCCTGAGCTGGTCCCGTACGCGCTCTTCGGTTAGCACTCTCTCACCTCGTGTAAGATCTCTGCAGCCCCCTTATTGTAAAGCCGCCCGGCCCCTTTTCCACCCCTCGCCCCGGCCGCCTAAACCACCACGCCACTCCCCCCGAAAATCGCGCCTTGTTAAGCCCTTGTTACACATGGTGCACTTATCCCCCGTTTGCCCCCCGTTATCCACAACATGTTGTGGATAACCGCCTCTTAAGGCCCCGAAACCGCCCTATGTTGTCACGACCGGTTTGCCGACGACAAGCGTGGTCCGGCCGACGATGGCCCCCGCCCGCTTTGGAGAAGGGCGGAGATGACCTCCCTCACTTGCGGAGAGTCGAGCCCCCGCAGGGCCAGGCTCGTGCGGCGACGCACCACGTCCTCGACGGTGACGGCCCATTCCTCTCTCGCGGCGTAGTGGACCTGCGCCCACACGTCCGGCCCTCCCGGCGCTATGGGCTCCAGCCCGTCGGGAGACCCCGCGGCGCCGGAGATGACATCTCCGGCCTCCGACCCGTAGACGCGGAGCAGGTGGCGTCGGACGGGGTCTTCGTGTAGCCCGGGACAGCGCTGGGAACCGCCGGGTAAAGGTGTGAAGTCGGGGCGAAGGCGGCGGGGACGGACCTCCGGAGGGAGACGTCGGAGGACGTCGAGGGCGATGGCTCGGTGCGTGGTCAGCTTGCCGCCGCCCACGGAGACCATGCCGCCCCGGCCGACGCCCAAGAGATGGCCTCGCGGGGCCGCGGCCGTCACCCCGTTACCCATCGGCAGCACGCGCAACCCGGCGTACGCGAAAAGCACGGCGCGAGGATCTGTCATGGTCTTTGGCAGTATGGCCGTGGCCTTATCGAGGAGAGAGGCGACATCGCCAGGGAGAACTGTCAGATCTCCGGGGTCTTCGACATACTCGTCGTCCGTCGTGCCGAGGAGGATGGGACCGTCGCAGGGGACCGCGTAGAGGTGGCCCCCGTCTTCGAGGGAGACGGCCACGGCGGCGGTCCACGCCTCACGCGTATCGAGTACGAGATGGACCCCCTTGCTCAACCTCGTCAACGGTTCGCACCCGGCGTCCTCCTGGCGGCGGAGCCCGTCCAGCCATGGTCCCGTGGCGTTCACGACCGCCCGGGTCTGAACCTCGATCTCCGCGTCGTAACCTGAGACCAGAACGCGGGAGACGCCACCCGGGACAAGGCTCAGGGCGTCGACCCTCAAGTAGTTCGCCACCGCGGCCCCCGACCGCGCGGCGGCCTTCGCCGTGACGAGCGTCAGGCGTCCGTCGTCGGCGCTCGCCTCGTAGAAGACGGCGCGCGGAACGACCCCCGCTGTCAGGAGTGGCGGCACGAGCATGCCCGCCCCCCGCTTCGTGACGGGCCGCGGAACCGGCCACCCGGAACCGCCCAGCGCGGCGTAAAGCGAGAGCCCGGCCACGAGCTCCGCCCCCCGGACGAACCCCCCGCCGCTGGCCGCCACGAACGGTAGCGGGCGCACCAGGTGCGGGGCGATGCGCGAGCAGAGGGCGTTCCGTTCCCGCGAGGCGGCGCGAACGAGCCGCAGCTCTCCCCTCCGCAGGTAACGCAAGCCCCCGTGCACGAGACGGGCGGAGGAACCAGATGTGGCACCCGCGAAGTCCCCGGCGTCCACGAGCGCCACCCGCAGGCCCGCGCGCGCCGCCTCGTAGGCCGTCCGGCAACCGACGATGCCACCTCCGATCACGAGCAAGTCGAACACCTCGGAGGCCAGCCGCTTCAGGGATCTCTCCCGCAACCCGCCGCCGACATCCGCGCCTTCGCCGATCAAGCCGGCGCCTTCTCGACGCCGTGGTCCGCAACGGCCAGCTCGTCGACGGCTTTGGCGAGCCGGTCGATCTCTCTTCCGGAAAGACCGGAATGAGCCGGGAGAAAGACGGTCCCGGCCATCATATCGGCCGCCTCGACAGGCTCCAGCTCCCCGTCCGGCGGACGCAACGCGACGATGCTGCTCGTCGCCCGGCTCGCGTCGAAACCGCGTCGCCGAAGGCCCTCTACCAGGTCTTTCGGCTCACGAACAAACACGGGGAAGAGCCAGTAAGTCCGCCCGGAACAGCCGGCGCCGGGCTTGACGACACGAGGACCGAGCGCGTCCGACAGGCGTTCGCCCGCCGCAGTTCGGGAGTCCAGTCTATCCGGGTCGAAGCGCTCCAGACGGCGGCAGAGAAGGGCGAGCAAAGGTGCGGATGGCCTGCGCCGGACTCGGCGCATGAGATCCTCCTCCGATGTTCCGGCGGGATGCGACTTCGTCAAGGATTGCAGCATGCCGTCGAGGTCCACCCCGGGCCGCGCGACGGCCCGCACCAGTCCGCCGTAAACCCTGGGCCGGGAAGCGGCCAAGATAAGGAGCCCCTTGAACAGCCTGCCCGCGTGCTCGCGCCGACCCTGCGCCGGGTAGGCTGCCTCCATCCTCCGCATCCGCGCGAGCACCGCGCCGTCCCGCACCCGCAAGATGGCGCCCCCGAAGGCGGTCGCCGTCTTGAGCGTCCCGAAACTGTACATGGATACGTCGGCCTCCGGATGGCCGACTTCGCCGGGCCCCGCAAAAGCCTGGGCGCAGTCTTCCACCAGCGAGAGCCCGTACTCGGCGCAGAACCGGGCGGCGCAACCGAGATCCACCCGGCCGCCGAAGAGGTGGGCCACAACCACAGCCCTCGTGCGCGGCGAGAGCGCCGCCTCCAGTGACCCCAGCCGGGGCGCAAGCGTCTCCGGGTCCAAGTCCACGGGAACCACCCGCAAGCCATGCAGGCGGGCGATGCGCGCCATCTCCGGATGGGTCACGGCCGACACGAGGACCTCGTCCCCCTCCCGTACACCCGAAGCCCTCAGCCATAGGTCCCACCCCGTCCGAACCGAGAGGCAGACCATCCCATCTCCCCTCGCCCGACACAACTCCAGAACCCGCGCCACGAGCTGCCCCCGACGCCACCACCCCGCGCACGCCACCACCCCGAAAAAAATATCCCCCAACGACACGTCCAACCGATGACGAACGTGCACCACGCCTCCCGTCCTCCATAGTCCCGCACATCCACCTTTACTTACACCGTAAGATAACATGATGATCTGGCATGAGCAAGACACCTGGTTCGGTGATTCGGCGTACGGCTTGCGGAGAGATTGACATTGTGAAGAGTGTCTTCGGCGGCCGGGAGTCGGTCCCCGGTTCACTCTGATCGCCGGGGGCCGAGGTCGGCGAGGGCCGCGGCGTTCCGCCACCTCTACCTGCGGTGCCCCTCCCAGCCCAGGCGGGCGAGGAGGGCTGCGGTCATCGCGGCGGTGGCGCCCCAGATCTCGCGCCGCGGGCCCCCGACGGCGAAGACGGGGACCTCGTAGTCCCGGCCGTCGCGCCGCCAGAGGGCCTTGCGGAAGGTCTCAGGGGCGAGAAGTTCCTTGAGGGGTACCGTGAAGATCTCTTCGACCTCGTCGGGGGCGATGACCATCTCGGCGCCGGGCGGCAGGAGGCCGACGAAGGGGCTGACCCGGAAGTTGGATGGCGGTATGTACATCTCCTCCAGCTCACCCACGATCTCAACGAGGTCGCGGCTGAGGTCAATCTCTTCTTCCGCCTCGCGCAAGGCCGTCTCGAGCAGGGAGGCGTCTGAAGGCTCCATGCCGCCCCCGGGGAAGGAGATCTGGCCCGCGTGGTCCTGGAGGTCCGCCTTTCTGACCGTGTAGACGAGGTGAAGCCCCTCCGGCTCCGCCAGCACCGGCACCAGCACCGCCGCCCGCCGGGAGTCCGTCCCCGGGGGAGGAACCCGCCCGCGCCTCTCCCCCGTCTCCAGGTCCACCGGCGAAAAGCTCTCGTAGACGTCGCGCCAGCCTGGCAGGGGCTCGGCGAGGACGGACCGCAGCCACTCAGCGGCCTCCCGCCCTCCCCACTCCCCCGTGTCGCGCGCGTCGTACATCGCTCCGGGGATGATAGCGCACCGGGACGCCGGGTCAGTCGGCGATGTTCATTTAGGCGAGCACCTTGGTCGGCGCGACGCGGACGAGGAGCTCGCCGGGGACGGCGTTGCAGCGCCCGAACGACTCGGCCTGGTCCTCGACCATGCACCCCCATGTCCATTGAAAACAGATTCTACGTGCGCCCGCCGTATACCTCACGGCCGCCTTCTCGCCGGTATGACGGTCGCGCCGCCGAAGTCGAAAGGTCGTACTCTTCGTGCACTCGCCGGAGAGTTGGTAAGGACGACAGACGCAGAGAGGATCAGACCATGAAGGTGGAAGAGAAGCTCGAAGAACTCGGGCTGGTGTTGCCTGATCCGATAAAGACCCCGCCGGGGCTCGTGCTGCCGTTCGCGTGGGTGCGGGTCCGCGGCGACCGGGCCTACGTCTCCGGCCACGGCGCCCTGAACCCCGACGGCTCCTTCGCGGGGCCGCTCGGCAAGGTCGGCGCGGAGGTCTCCGAGGAGCAGGGCTACGAGGCGGCCAGGCTGACCGCGCTCTCGATGCTCGGCAGCCTCAAGCGGGAGCTCGGCGACCTCGACCGGGTTGGCGCGTGGCTCAGGACCTTCGGGATGGTCAACTCCGCGCCGGGCTTCGACCGGCAGCCCAACGTCATCAACGGATTCTCCGACCTGATCCTGGAGCTCTACGGCCCCGAAGCCGAGGACCACGCCCGTTCCGCGGTCGGTTTGGCGGAGTTGCCGCTAGGGATCCCGGTCGAAATAGAGGCCGAGGTCGAGGTAATCGGACGCTAGCGGAGGAGCCCCCGGGCGGCGCACGGGCCCTTCCATGATACAATGCTTATTATGCGTGAAAAATTGGCCGCCTTGCGGTTGAGCCGAAGCGGCTCTATCGAAACACTCATACGTGCGGGTTCGGGCGCGTCCTCCAGAGGAGGTCCGGGCTCGTGGACAATAGAAGGGTTACGCTGGTGCTAAACGGAGATCACGGTCCGGTCGAAGAGAGCCGCCCGGAGCCGGACGGGGTGAACCAGGCTCCGGAGGGAGGCCGTCTCGGGCTCGATGAGGCCTGGGAAGACGTCCTGCGTCAACAGGAACTCGTGCGCAAGCGCGCGGAGTCCAAGAGGCAGAAGGCAGAGGATCAGGAAACGCTCTGGAGAGAGTTCATGGAGATGGAGCGGCGCGAGATCAAGCAGCGCCAGGACGGCCAGCTCGCCAGGCACCTGGGCGCGCCGCTGCCGGGCGAGCTTCCGGCGGCGTTGCGGCAGCTCGCCGCCCACGACCAGACGCAGGCCGAGCGGGGGCTCGTGGCGCTGATGAGCGGCGGCACCACGGTATACAAACCCCTGGAGGACCTCCAGCCGGAGGACATGCCGGCCAGGATCGCGGCTAACAGGCTGCGGATCACGTGGCTCAAGGAACGTAGGGACGAATGGCTCGGCCGGGGAGAGACACCGGCTTAGGGCTCCGCTATCGGGTGAGTTAGCCCCGCATGGTGCCCCGTGTCCGGTCCCTGGACCAGCGGGGCTAACTCACCCGTCTTTCGGTGCCATCCGGACGAACCAGGCCGAAGACCGGACCTTCGGCCTCCAGCTTGGTAAGGTCTACGAGCCTGGACGCGAAGCTGTCTATATCTATGCCCACCGGCGTCCCGTCGCCGTCGAGATCTATCACGATGTCATGCTCGCCCCAGCCCACCACTTCCTGAGAACCCCCGGGCTTGCGCTCCCTCCCGGGGTTAAGCTCGATGTACAGCGAGTCGGTGTCCGGATAGTAGTCGAACTTCACTTCAGCCTGGTTCCTTTGCGGACGTACTAAAAATATTACTGTGCCTTTGACCTTACGCATTGTACTATTCGCCACAACGGCAAAAGATAGCCTGACTGTGGAGGTTCAGACATTGACTAGCAAGAGAAAAGTTGTCGATGCTAGGCAAGATGAAAAAGGGAACATCAGCCATGTGCAACTCGAAAGGAACAAGAACTACACCCCCGTAGGGACGGCCATAAATATGGCGAAGCGAGACGAGTTGACTAATGCTCACTCGGTGTCTCGGAGAGACGGTAAAGAGTACCTGCGCACCAACCCTGATAAGAAGGCCAACAACAACTTGGACGAGATGGCTGAAAGCTAGAGTATTTAACCCGAGTTGCCCCCTACAGGCATTGAATAGAGAAGGCCAGCAAAAACCAGACGATCTTCAGCTCGAAGCCTCGCGGCGTGACCGCGTGGATCTTCCTGGCGAACAAGCCGCTCAACCGGCTGAAGACCGTCTCGATGTACTGGCGGATCGGCTTGCCCAAGAACTCCTCCCACATAGGCATCGGCCGCTTGGAGTTCTTCTTGCGCTGGGCCTTGAGGCGCAGGCCAGCTTCTTCCAGAAGATCCTCATAGTCGTAGTCGGTGTAGGCTTTGTCAGCGAGGATGATCGAGCCTTCGGGCAGGTCCAACCCGAGATTCTTGAACACCCTAATGTCGGCCTCGGACCCTGCCTCCAGCGCGAACTCCACCGGCTCTCCGGCCCCGCTCACCACCAGATGCACGCGCAGGCCGTAGAAGTAGCGCCGCTTGCTTGGGATGTAGCCGCGGAACGCTCCTCCATGCTCTTTCAGGGGATAGAGTCGGCAGCGGCGGATGCGGATGTTGTCGCACGCCGGCACGGGCAAGGAGTCCACCACGTACGTTCGTTCGGCGTCGCGCTGCTTGAAGAACTCGGCCAACAGCGCGAAGAGCCCTTGCCAAAGCCCGGCCTCGATGGCGTGGATGCGGCGGTTGAGGCGGCTCTTCTTGCCGAGCATCTTCTTCATGTAGCCGTACTCATGGAGGAACAGGCGGGTTTCGTCGACGTTCGCGCCGAAGAAGGTCGCGGCCACGAGGGGCACGGTCATCACTTCGGCAGTGGACATCGTGACTTGGAGGTCGTCACGGTGGCCGATGGCCTTCAAGAAATCATCGCACAAGCAGTAGATGGTGGTTATGGTATCGTCCATTCTGTCCTCCCGATTCGAGAAGGTTGGTGGCCTTCGGATCAGGAGGATATTGCTTACCGGGATAGGGGGCAACTTGGGTTATTTATTTGGCCCAGCTTCAAGCCGCGAACAGGTTACTTTGCGCCTTCGAGGATACCGATCACCTTGTACGTCAGGCCGTACACGTCGGCTACTAGAGCTTCATGTGGGAGGAGCTGAAGCCGACGAGGAAGTCCATCACGTCCAGCACGGTATCCTCCGCCTCCTCCGGCGCTCCTCGCCTGGACAGTACGGAGCGGGCGCGCCCGAAGTCCTCGTAAAGCGTGTCCCTGGGGTAGCCGGTGTCCAGCAGGGCCGCGGCGTAGCCGCGAATCGTCAACAGGGCGCGCTCGTAAGGCTCGGCCAGGGCCAGGTCCGCGATCCGCTCGGCAATGTCTATCTTCGGCTGCTCCATAGTGCTCCCCATTAGCTCACGTCCTGGTGGAGCCGACGCCAGAGGGAGCGGGTACCGTGGATCTGGCACCCTATCGCCGTCCACTGGCGTTTATTGCCACGCCTGTACCTCTAGCCCCTCAATTTCTCCGAAGTGGGCGTCGCGGGCGACCAGGGTCAAACCGTGTTGCCGGGCAAGAGCCGCGATCCAGATGTCGTTCTCGGGGATGGGCCGGCCCGCGATTCGCAACCTGTTCTTGATCCTCCCAAAGTGTCGCGCGGTAGAGGTGTCGCAATCGAGCACGGTGTTGTGGGCCGCAAGCTCCGTCACGCGTTCGAGGTTTTCCTCGACTCGCGCCGACCGGTACGCCCCAAAGAAAAGCTCGCCAAGGACGATGCTCGAAAGATACACGGTCACGTCGTTCTCGAGTCTATCCAGGACCGCGCCGTCTCCAAGGGTCAGCGCGATGACTATGTTCGTGTCCAGCAGGAACTCACCACTCACCGGCGTCGACCCGCTCGCAGCCTTCCTCTATCGCCTCGGCCATCCTGCGCGCCTCTTCCGGCTCGAACGCGCCGACGAAACGAAGGAGGCTCGTGCCGGACACCCCCTCGGGACTCGTCGCAGACAACGAGCGCACGAAATCGAGCGCGCGACGCTGCTCCTCGTCCGACAAGCCGTCGAGCCGGCGAATGATTTGCTTCTTGATCGCGTCGGTCAAGAGCACCTCCTCCAAGAGCGACCTTAGATCCAGTCTATCACCGCGCCGTCGCCCCCTCGACGATGCCGATCTCCTCGTCCGTCAGGCCGTAGAGTTCGTAGACTAGGTGGTCTATCTGGCGATCCGTCGCCTCGATCTGGTGCCCGATCACCGTCCGCTCACGCCCGATCCTCGCCCCCGCCAGCCGCTCATGCAAAGACAGCATCCGCTCCACGAGCTCGACCATGCGATCATGCCGCGCCACGTCTTCCGGATCAGAGAAGTCTATGGTGCAAATGGGAAGCTGTACTAGGAACTGCTTATTCGCGGCGAAGTAGCCGCTGTTGAAATTCGTGCTTACATTCTTGAGAAACCAATCCAGTAGATTGCTGTTGAGCAACCCGGTGATGTACCTGAGGCTGCCATACCGCTCATCTGTCCTGACCATGAACCCGCCAGTTGTCACATTGACGAAGTAGTTGCTGTGTTCGTCGTAATAGGCAGAGAGCCGCGTAATCATGTATGGGAGCATGATCTTCG